>Ga0170475_103911273_pt1 | contig 14469 bp, 21 predicted proteins | sample Soicark_Litter_5_FD_111474 | JGI IMG/M metagenome (GOLD analysis project Ga0170475, IMG submission 111474) | Avena fatua rhizosphere microbial communities from Hopland, California, USA. Combined Assembly of 48 SPs | reverse complement strand
CGCCTGAAGAGTGCTCGACGACGACGCAGACGCAGCACAACTCGAGGTTCGCAACCAGGAGCCCTGTCATGGCCACTCCACGGCGAGGGCCTCCACCACGCTGGAGCACGACTCGCTGTCGCGGGGACACCCCGTCGGGGACACTTCGCGCGGCTCGAGGCCGCGTTCTTGCGCTCAGAGATTTCGCACCCTGCACTCATTCGTAATCGACCAACGGTCGACACCTTTGCGCGCGTGCGCGCTTCCGGAGGCGGCCCTTGGGGCCGCCTGGCCGCGAAGAAGGGGTGGAAAAGCCGCCATCCGATTTCTCAGGAACAGTCAGCGCGCCTCTCGTCAGGCGGTCTTGCCGGAGGCCACTGCGGGGGCCGAGGGCCCCCGCCCCCCAATGCTGGTCGGAGTGAAAGTGTGGCGGCTGAGGTCAGCTCGGTACCGGCGGGTCGACGCGCTTAAGGTCGAGGATGAACACGGGGCAAAGAGCGCCGGCGTGAACGATGGTGCGGTAGCGGAATGGCAGACGGACAGCGGTCTCTCCTGCGGTAGCGGTACCCTTGTACGCCGCGTGAGTGGCAGCCCATTGCGCCTTGGTGAGGGACACACCGCCCTCGGATGGGAAGTTGGCGAGCGGTGGCTTCTTTTGAAGATGGGCCACGGCCGCGACGTTCCGGTCCGTCGGCTCTCGAACCCCATCCACCTTGTCGAGCGGAACCTTCCAGGTTTTGGACCACGCGCCGCGCGGCGGGGTGGTCGTGACGCTGGTAATTCGGCCGCCGACCTTGTTGACCTTGAGGACGAGCACCCATTCCTTTCGAAAGAGGACCGTGCTCCCGACCTGGGGAACTTTGTTCGCGGGCGCGTCCGGATCGGCGGCGAGGAGAGCGCGCTCATGGGTGAGTCGGGCGTTGAGATGCGCGAGCCATTGCGTGTCGCGATCGGTGCCGCCGTGCAGTTTCACGCGGCGCTCGATGCTCCGTAGTTCGGTCTCGAGCGTCGCAATGCGACGGTGCCGTACCTGCGGATCGTCCTTTCGGTCCGCATGGTCGACGGCAGCTCGGGCGCGCTGCCTCCAGCTCTCGGATCGGTCATGCAGTTCGGATGCGCGGCTGAGGTTTCGATCGACCTTCGCCAGGTCGCGCCGGTGGTGACGCTCGCTGTGATGGCCGACGAGAACGGGCTGGCCGAGAGGAATTTGGTCGATGATCGCGTGGGCCGCGCGCTGAGCCGAGGCAGACTCGAAAGCTCGCCGTTCGGAGTAGCCGTCGAAGCGCGCCGCCCTATCGGCGGCGCGCCGGGCGATGGTAGTGGTCTCGTCGTCGATCCGCCCGGCCAGCTCGACCAAGAGCTGAGCGCGCTCAGGCGTCCAAGCGGGTGCTACGAACACCTCCTGTTTGGGGGCCCACTTGAACCCGGCCTCGCGAAGGCGATCGTAGGTCCCGCGATCGAGGCGGGACAAGGAAGAGAGGCGAAGCTTGTTGTCCTCGTAGGAATACGTCGCGGTGAGGTGAGTTTGCGCGGCTGGAGATGTGTCGGGCATGGGGCGTCCTCAGAAGGGGCGGATCAGAGCGCGAGCAGGAACTGGAGCTGCAGGAACTGGATAACGGCTGCTCCGGTGTTCTCGAGGCGAACGCTGTCAGCCAGTGGGGGAAGGGGGACGGAAGCGGGAACAGGCGGCAGAGGGATCGCCGTGAGGGCGTTCGCCGACGTGGTCCCGTCGAGGACGAGGAGGAGCAACGAGGCGCCAGCAGGGGCAGCCATGACCCGCATCGCTGCAGCAAAGGGGGGAACGGGAAATGTGACCGTCTCGCCCGGTGGCAGGTGGGCGCGAAAGAACGTGCGTGTGGTGGGGAGGGCGGCCGCCCGAGTTCCAACTCCTTGAATCGAAGCGACGACCAATTGAGGAGCGGGGTTCGGATCGATCTTTCGCGCGGCCACGGACTCGCCGAATTCATTGATGAGAGCGGGTGCCAACATGACCCCGCCATCATTGCGACCGCGGAGAACCACCGTGGAAGCGGCGACGGTGCAGAGGATCCCCTTGCCAATGTCGATCTCGGCCGAGGTCGTCTCGGCTCCTGTGCCCCACTCGAGGATGGCGACCGATGGGCCGTGCTCGAGTGGGAAGCGCCGTGCTTCGCCGGTTCGCGCTGCCGGACGAGAGAACACGGGCTGGACGGCGAGCACCAACGTGTGGGCGGCGGCATCCTCAGCGTCGAGTTTGAGCAAAGCGATCTCGGGCCCCTCGCCAAACGGCGCCGAAGGCGTCGGCGCGTGAGGGGGAAGCTCGGCTCGGACTCCGAGGACGTTGGGGCTGGCGCCATCGAGGGGTGAAAGCGTCACGCGTAGGACGTCCAGGAAACAGGGGTGCCATCCCAGGGATAGGCGAAGATGTAATTGGTGATCGCGAGGTAGACGATGCCGCGGCTGTTGATCGCGATTTTGCGGCGGAAGGGCTCGCCGACCGGTTGATCTGGAGCGGGCAGAGCCAGCCCGGTCATGGGGTGCTCCTTGCGCTCCACGGTCTGCCGTCCGATCTCCTGGACAGTCGCAAATCGGTCGGTCGCACGTAGGACTATGTAGAAGGAGACGTTGGTCTGGTCGTAACCCCAGGTCGCCGACAGGATTGCGCCGGCGGCGAGAGTGCCGGTGGGGGGGCTGGCTGCTGCCGTCGCCTCCCTTTCCTCGAACCATCTGCGCTGCTGATCGCGGATGTTGCGCATCCAGCCATTGGCAAAGTCTGCGAGGCTGGCTTGGCCACGGCGATCAAGGTGGGTGACATGGCCGTGAGCATCGAAGCGTGCGAGCTCGCGAGAGCCGATCAGCTGGTCGATGGCGTAGGGGTAGGGCGCCGGCGGTCCGCCTGATTGGTCTTTGCTGACCAGGAACTGCACATCAGGATCAGGAACGAGATCGCCGTTCATCTCGAAGCGATGCGCGATCGCATAGAGGGGCGGCTCGCGAGACAGGCAGTCAACGAGAACGGGCATGTATGTCCCGCCACTCGTCTCGATCTTGTGGGCCTCGCCCTGCTGAAGGCCATCGACGAGCGCGAAGAAGATCTGGGATGCCGTTGGATTGAGGGCTTTCATTGTGCGACTACGGCCTCTTGGTCGAAGAAGAAGCGGATGCCAGCCACCCACGCCGCCGCAGCGGCGGCGGGGACTGCGGCGTTTCCGAGGGCGCGTTCGCGAGCTCGGTCCACCCGATTGGGAAGCCCATGAGGGCCTCCAGCCAGCGAGGGTTGAGGGTGCCAGCGGGTGCCGCTTGTATCAGCGCCCCATCCATTGGGGAGGCCCCGCTTGGGGTCGGCAGAAGGCCGCGCTCGACCAGAAGCGGGAGCGACGGTCGGACCTTGCCAGGCCGCCCATCGACCCACCGGCAGTTGTAGCCGTAGCGACTCGCCGTTGGAGTGGGAAGAACGGCGCGCTTGGTCTTCGATGGGTAGCGCAAAGACGAAGCAGCGCTGCCTTCGATGAAAGGCGCCAAGCTCAGCGGCCGACAGGAAAAGTGGCACCGAGGTATAGCCGAGGTGCCAGAGGCTGCCCCGCACGACGGGCACCCAGCGCGCCCACGCGTGCCCGACGTTTTCAATGAGGAGGAAGCGCGGGCGGAGGAGATCAGCAGCCCGATAGAATTCCCACCAGAGGCCCGAGCGGTGGGCATTGAGGCCGGCGCCGCGTCCGACGAAACTGAGGTCTTGGCAGGGGAAGCCGCCGCAAAGGACGTCGACCGGAGGCGTGTGTTGGTCGATCGCTCGGACGTCGGCAAAGGCGATGGCATGAGGCCAGCGCTCACGAAGGACGGCCCGGCAAAACGGGTCATTGTCAGCGTGCCAGACAACTGGGCCGAGGCCGCAGGCCTCGAGCCCGAGCTCGAGACCACCGATCCCGGAGAAGAGGCTGCCGATCGTGAGGCCAACGAACGCATCGGGCACCCTCAAAGAGGGGCATCCTCGAGTGTGCGGCGCTTCTCGCGACGCCCGTGGCGAAGGGAGCGGGCGAGCTCCTCAGCTTCAGCGTGGCATGCCTCGAAGGCTCGCGCGTCGTCCTCGAGCCGGTACGCTGGATCGGGCAGGAGGACGTCCTCCCCGGTGGCTTCGGCGAGAGGAGGGGCTCGGTCTCGGAACTCACGCCAACGTCGCGAGGGCGGTACGGCAGCGTAGAGAGCTTCGAGCCAAGAGGTTATGCGCCGTTTCCCGCGCCGCTCGAGCGCAATGTCGAGTGCATCGAATCGGCCTTCTCCGCTGGACCGTGGCGGCTCTTTTGGCCCGCGGCGCCCGTTGCGGCGCCAGCCCCGGTAGGCTTTGCAGTCGTTCGAGCAGTCCGTCTGAAGCAGTTCTGCGAGCTGAGGATTGGCACCGAGAAGTGCCCTTAGGCCCTGATCACTGCGGCGGAAGGTCGTTGCACGCTGGGTCCGTACAGCGCGCCTGCAGCGTTGCTCTTGAGAAACGACCCTCTTCTCAATGGCAGCAGGGGTGAGACGTTGAGGAGCCATGAGGTCACGGGGCGAGGCGCAAAGCCAATGAGGCCCAAGAGATCGGGCGAACGTCGGCGGTCGTGTTGAAGGCGACGAAGGCGAACTCGCGCTCGTTGGCGGTGCATATGTGCCACGTCAGGAGAATGGGCGCGTCCGGCCCTTGAGGTAGAGAGAGCGAGCCCGCGAGGGAGAGCGGAGGAGCGCTGGCACTTGCGAAAACGAGGCCGGTCGGCAATAGGACCTCGCCCGGCTCGAGCTTCAGGGTCGCGAGGAGGAAGATCGTTCGGGAAGGCACGTCCGAGGTGCCGAACGCCGCCAGGCGCATGGCGACGGGGGCAGGGTGGACGTGGTCAATCGGAGCGGCCAAGAGGCTGCGACCGGGAGTGGCCTGGAGGGCATCCGGTAGAGGAACGGTGAAATTGTCCGTGTAAGTCGCGTCGCGAGGAGCCACGGGATCACCGAGATCGGCAATGCGCCGGCTGGCCGCGGACAGGTCCCGTTCGAGCAAATCTTTGGCCGACACCGATCACTCCTTGACGGTGAAGGAGATGCTCTTGTTCTTCGCGAACACGCCCCCCGTGGCGATGATGCGCACGAGCGAGCTCGGCTGGGGCAGTGGGATGTCCACCGAATTGGTCAGGGTCGCGAGGGTGTCGCTGTCGGAGGGGAGGTTGGCGCAGTAGGTGCCGGAATTGGGATCGTCATCCGCAGCGTCAAAGGCAAGAATGAGGCGACCGCCGGGGCCGCCGTCAGCGACGCCGTCGCGACGAATGTCAGCTCTGAGAGTTGCCGTGATGAGATGGGTTCCTGCGAAGGGCGTGAAGTCGATCCGGTCTTCGAAAAGGATCTCGTGCACGTTGGTATCGAGTTGAAGCGCGGACTGGACACCGGGAGCGTTTCGGGAGATGGGCAGGGGGCCTCCTTGCCCGGGAACTGCTGGGTGAACGTGGTCTTTGGCTGCGGCCTCGAAGCTCTCTCCCGGCGTGCCGCTGCCAGCAGACGCCAGGGGAACGAAGGTGGGATCGACTCGGGTGGCATCACCGACCTTCGTGGGGGCGCCGAGGTTGGAGATTCGGAAGGTGGCGAGATCGAGCTCGCGTTGGGCGACGTTTTTGGCCATTGAAGGGCTCCTTGCTGTCTTGGGTGGATGGGTTGGATCAGGCTCCGCGGAGCCAGAGAGTGAAGGACGAGAGTGCGAGAACGCCCGCGGGTGCTTCGAGGGTCACCTTGATGGCGGAGCCGGGCTCAGCTGGCCGAGGGAACGGCAGTGAGACGTCTTCGAAGACCGAGTCCTCCGCCGCGGAGGCGACTGGCAGTTCGAGAAGGATCTCGCCGTCAGGCTCCGAAGGTGAGCCTCCGAGGCGCACGCGGATGGTCCCGACAGCTTCGGCGGGAGCGTCCTGCAAGTGCGCGCGACAAGCAAAGTCTGCGAAGAGGCGCGAGGAACGTGCTGCGTTCAGCGGGGCGGTGAAGGGGGCAACAACTTCTTCGATGCCCACGGCGCACGTAGCACGGCCACGGCCGTCGGAAGGTAGACTGAAGTCCTCCGATCCGCCGCCTTCGAAGAGTCCTTCGGCGCCCACGGTGACGGTGAAGGGGGGCCCAGAGCCATCACGCTGCACGCGGAGATAGCGAGCGACGAGGCGAGAGGTGAAGAGCCCCTGTCGATCGCGGTCGAAGGTGCACACCTCATCGAATCGGACGCCGTCCATTGAGACAAGCACGGTCGCCCGGTTGGATCGAGAAAGAGCGCCGCGGGCGGCGATCGTCTTGATGGGACCGGCCGTGAGCAGTAGGTCGAGAGGGGCGCCGAGCCCCGGGCCCCTGGGAACGTCGAGCGCTGCAAAGAAGTTGGGAGAGAGCGGCGGGGGAGCGCCGAGCCCTATCGCCGGTGGAGGGAGTGTCGGAAATGCGGTCTGCGTGCAGACGCGAAGGAACTGCACGACGGCGTCGATGGTCTTGTCACCCTCGGCGCCCGTGAAGAGGCCAGGAGTTCCGTCGATGCCTACGAGAACATCCCAGGTAGCGGCGTCGTGGCTCCCCTCGATGAGATAGCGGGAACCCGGACCCACTTGGCCGCTCATCGCAATGGTCTTGGCTGGTGCGGTGTTGCCGACATATGCCGCCGCACCCACGCCCGGGCTGCGCGGAACATCGAGGGAAAGGAAGGTATTGGGCATGGGGCTAGTCCTCGCAGACGAGAAAAAGGTGGTGGACTCCATCGAGCTGAACATCGAGGAGAGAGCCGGCAAGCTCGGCGTCTTGCGCGAGGGACTCCCAGCTGATGTAGCGCTCGAGCGGGTGCTCGAGCTCGGTGCCGGCCGCGGCAAAGAGGTGTTGAGCCCACTCTCCAGGACTGCGAAAGGCGCCCTGATAGCTCTCGGTCATGAGGGCACGAGCTGTGTCGAGATGAGCGAGCCCGCCGAGGGTGGTGAGTAGCTCGGCGAAAACGGGCCCATGCTCGAGAATTGAGGCTCCGCAGTCTGCGAGATCGGCGACTGAGGCGTCCGGCGGTACGGAGAGAGAGCCAAGTCCGACGGTCTCGACGACGAGGGGAGTGTCCGACGGATGGCGCTGCAGAAGCGCAGCAACCTGTAGCTCGCAGATCGCGGAGTCCTGGGTGAGATCGATCCAGACGCCGGTGCCAGTAGGATCGGAGGAAGAGCCGGGCGCAACGAGCACACTCGGATGGCTGGGTCCGCCTCCACCGGTGTCCGCGCAATCCTCTGGAAAGAGGGAGGCCGACCTCAATCGGACACTCCTTGGGGTTCGAGAGCGGAGATGATCTGGGCGAGGGTCCCCTGTTGGTCGGGCGTGAGGATTTGGAGGAGGGCAGGGTGCTGGGACTGTTGGAGGGACCCGACTAGTTGGCGGAGCAGGGGAACCACCACGTCAGAACTGCCACCCGAAGACTCGGGCGACTTGAGCGGTGGAGCTGACTCTGCTGACGGCGGAGGGGAGTCCTGGCTTGGCTGCGCAGGTGGCGGTGGCGCCTGTGACGCCAGCTTCGCGAAGTAGGGTGCGGCCATGGAGAGGGCGGACAGAAGCTTCTCGACCGAGACCTCTTTGAGCGCCATGGAATGGCGCGCGACTTCCGCTGAGAGGAGGCGCTCGGTCTCCTCGCTCAACATCCGCTCGCTCGCCTCGGTGTAGCGCAGACGGGCGCGATCAGCGCTGTCTGCCAAAGCGGCCTGATGCGAGAGCTGGCGCTGGAGCGTGCCGATGACGGTGTGGGTCGCCACGGAAGAGAGACGTGTGAGCTCGAGGTTGTACTGCATGAGCATCTGCAGAACGCCGCTCTGATCTGGCGATGCGAGCGCCAAAGGCATGGCGCCCTCCTGGGGTGGGACCAGGACCATGAGACGCGCGAGCAAGAGGTCCTCCGGATCGTCCCTGCGGTAGGCGAGAGCCTCATAGCGCTGGGGACCACCGAGGCCCTCAGCGTCGGCAGTCACGGCTCCGAAAATGCGGCGGGCAAGGGCGTCGACAGCGGAGGCGTCCGAGTCATCCTTGATCGGAATCGTGGCCACCAAAGAAGCTCGCGCAGCCTCCGGTAGGTGGCGGAGTACGAGTTTGGTGGGTGGCTCCGCGACACCTTCGTCTAGGAGCGGAGAGAGCCAGTCCACGATCCGGGAATGGAGGATCGGGATGTCGATGACGGTGCTCACCGTCGCCCTCCCTGACGCAGGAGGAACAGGAAGAAGAGCGCGCCGCCGGCGCCGATAGCGGCCCACTTGACGGGCTTCCCGATCTCAGAGAGCGCGCGATCGCGGACTGCGCGGACGGGGGAGGTCACTGTGGCGAGAGCGCGCTCATTCGCCCGGGCGATCGAGTCGGAGACCCCTGAGAGATCGTCATCGTAGGCGCCGAGCGAGTGAGTCGCGAAGAGCGGAGTCATTGGCGGCTCCTCGCGTGAAAGATCAATCCACCGACAACGGAGCCGGCAGCCAAAAGCCACCAACGACTTGCCGAACGCGGGGAAGAAGCAGCTGGGGAAGTAGGGGAGGCGGCGGGCGCCGGCGCCGGGATTGGAGGCCGTGCCGATGAAAGGCTGCCCGGTGCCGTGCCGGCATCGCGTATGACGCTAGCGAGCAGAAGATCTGTGCGGACCACGTACTCTTTGAGAGCTGCGGCATCGCGCGGTCCGAAGCAGCCAAGGATGCCCACGTGAGAGTGGCGAAAGCCGGTCCACGCAGTCGCGAGGTCCTCGATGTCTCGCCGGGTGGTTTGGGAGACGCCAGGCGCGAGCGCAGCGAGACGGAGCTGGCGGATGTTTGAGTCAGCCCGGGCCGCCTCCGTGTCGCAGTCAAAGAGCGGCAGGAGGTAGGCGATGCCGACCTCGTCGGCGTCGCGTGCGCCGAGATCGTAGGCATTCACGACGGTTCACGCGTGCTGGCGGCTGCCGCCGCGGTAACGCCAAGCCCGAGAATCGCGAGGGCCCCGGTGGCGCGAAGGGGACCGGGCCCGTGCTGAGGAGAGACGGGGGAGAGTGCTGCAACGAGATGTCGTCGCCCTTGCTGGAGGTCTGAATAGAGGCGGGCAACGTGCTTTGCCCACGCCAGACGCTCGGGCATCGCCACGAACGAGTCGGGAGCGAGTTGGCGCGCCGCCTCGTATACAGCGTCAGGAGTGATCGCGTTCGGAGGGGTCCCGGCGTGCTCGAGGTGGCTGGCCATCTGCAGGACGGTGCTCGGGCCAGCGTTCCAGCCATAGGTGAGGAGGGCGACGAAGCGCAGATCATCAAAGGCTGGGCGAAGGGCAACACTGGTCCGCTTCCAATGAGCGATGATGTTCCGCAGGTGGCCGGCCGCCACCGTGGCGCAGAAGAGTGGCTCCTTGAGTTCGTCGAGGGTGTGGTTGGTCGCGTGAGCCTTGTTGAAGTCCTGCAGGACTGGTCGCGTGATCTGGAAGAGCCCTGTGGCGTGCGAAGCAGGGTTCACCTGCTCCGCGTCGAAGCCGCTCTCGCAATAGGCGAGGGCGCGGAGAAAGGCTGGAGGCAGATCAGGATCGGCAGCGGCCTCGAAGAGATCAGGCGGCATCAGCCCGCGCCCCTCTCGAACGCGCGCAGAAGCAGCGAGCGGAGAGGCGGCTTCTGAGCAGCGAATGCAGGAACCATGAGCTGATCGGCCCTGCCGCGACGAGGTGGAGGCGAGACCCGCCGGACTGTGGGCTTGTCGCGAAGGGCGCGCGCAGCGTTGTTGGCCTTGGGATCGTCTCGGACGACCCGGCGAATCTGGGCGCGCGCGTGAGGATCCTTCATGGCAGCGGTGAGGACCACCGAGGCGGCCTTCCCTTGAGGCGTGCTCTGAGCGGCGGCTTTGGCGACAGGCATGGCCGCCTTCGCTGCTGGCTTGGCAATGGAGCTGGCCTTTTGCGGTGCCTGGCGGAAGTGGTCGAGCACGCCAGAGATTCCTTCTGCCTGAGGGAAGATGGGACTTCGCGGTCCTGCGAGCGGCTTCCAGGGATGTCGAGAGCGGCGGATCATGGTTCCTCCGTGCTTCACGTAGAGAGATCGGGATTGGGTGGCGGAACGGGCGCGCGGTCGGTCCCGGCGGGCATACCGAGGTGATGGCTTGGATCCTCGAGGACGGGCTGCCCGTCCTTCCCCTCTCGCAGCACGAGGGCGTGGTAGTGGTAGACGCCGTCGACGCGCTTCCATTTGGCGTATGGCTTGGCCTTCATGCCGGCGTGGCGGAGCTCGGCAACACGCCAGCAAGCGAGGTCCTCGCAGTCGCCGACACCGGCCTCGATGACATGAGGAATGTCGAGCCACTCCTCGGTCCCATCCTCTGGCTGGTAACGGACCCCAGACTGATAGAGGTGAGGGCACGCCTTCGTTCGCAGGAGGTCCTCATTGATGCGGCAGAGGGCCTCGAGCAAGAGAAGCAAAGCGCGGTGTGAGCGGCGGAAGTCGCTCTCATCGTTGAAGAGCGCGATTTTGAAGGTGATCGGCTGCATCATCTTGATCGGCCTCACTCGGAGGAAAGCGTCGCTATCGGCCCGGCGTAGGCGCCAGAGACGACCGACCGGTGCCGTCTCCACTACGCCGGGCCAATAGGCGACAAAAAGAGGTGTGGCGCGGCTACTCGACGACCTGGCCGAACAGGGTCGCGCGGAAGTCGATGCCGGTGGCGCCGACGTTGGTGACCTTCAGGGTCACGTCCATTCCCGGTTGGGCTGTGTCGAGCGAGACGTTGTCGCCAGTTGCCGTGTCCTTGAACGATTCACCGGGCTGGCCGCCGCTCGCCGCAAACTGGCTGTTGCGGCCCACCTTGATGTCTTCGATCACGCACGCCGCCGCAATGGCACTCGGGATGACAAGGCGGTTGCCGCGAAAGAGCGTTTGAGGACGGGTGGTGATGTCGACCGATTGGCCCGGGGGAAGGTTCAAGTACGTGAACCCAACGCTCTGGACTCGGCCCTTGCGGTAGCCCTGTTGTTTGACCGTGATGCCACCGTAGGCTCGGCGAGCTGGTTGCTGCTGGCGTACCTGTGAGAGGGCGTCGCGCCGCCCCTTGGCCCGGGCTTCTTCGAGAGCGCGCTGGTAGGCGCGCCGGCGCTCTGCATCGTGGTTCGTTCGTCCGCGCTTCTTCTTGCGGAAAAGCCCGATGTCATCGCCACTGAAGTCGTCGCCAGATAGGTCTTCGCCGCTAAGCTCTTCGCCGCTGTCGTCGCCGAAGACCTCTCCGAAGTCGTCGCCGGAAAACTCTTCGCCGAGCTCGTCGGCGCCACTGAACTCGTCGCCAGAAATCTCATCGATCATGGATGCGCCTGCCTTCTTTGCAGCCGCGCCGGTCGTTCGCGTGTGGGGTGGTTAGGGAGTTGAAAGAGCGCTGCCACCGGTGGCATCCGGCAATGGCATGGCGCCCATTGAGGCGGGAGCGAGAGGGGCAAGGCCGCCGCGGGCGCGGGCCTCGCGACCAAGGCCACGGCCCCATTGATGGGCGAAGCTGGCCACGGCGCCGTCGCCCGCTGCGACAGCCAGCTCGGTGAAGCGGCCAAGGGTGCCGGTCGCCGCCGAGCCATAGGCGAGGGCGGCCAAGACCAGCTCGAGCGGCGCGGGACCCACACGGGTCACGCCGTTCCGACCGGTGGCATAGCCCAGTGCGGCCGCGGAGGTGGCAATGGTAGCGGTGCGGACGGCGCGATGGCCAACGGCCTTCAACTGCTGAACCTTCTCGGCGTGCTTCGACCGTTGATGGTCGATGCGCTTGCGAAGATCACTGTTCGTCGCGAGGACGGCGCGGACCGATTGCGGGAGTTTCGGTACTAGGGAGGAAGAGAGTGGCGCGGGCATCCGACTGGTCGGGAATGGCACCGGCGCTAGAGCATGGGACGGCATGAAGGCCTCCGGGTGTGGCGCTCGATTGAAGCGCGAGGAGATGAATCCAACGCTTCCGTTTTGCGGCGAACGCGGCTCGCTCGCAATCGAATGGCACAACGATCAGCGAGTGGCCTGAATCGCGAAGCGGGTGCAGAGCACCTCAGGAAGTGGCCTTCGCGGGTGTGCCGCCAGGTGTGCCAGATGAAAGAGGCGGCAGTGCCGTCGTTGAAACAAAAGGACTCCAGAATGCTCAAAAAGAAGCCAGGTTTGAAGCGTGCAGAGGTGGCACGGGCCCTCGGCATAGGAAAGACCACCTTGAGGCGCTGGGAGGCGCGTGGCGAAATCTCGTGTCGTGGGGCAAGGGGCGAGGAGCGGCGCTTCGATCCCTCCGCTGTGGCAGATGTTCTGCGGCGTCGAAGGCCCGAAGAAAATGCGGTCCTATCCGTCGGAGAGGAAGCAGCGGCGGTTTTTCGCTTGCTCGAAGAGGACGTCCCCCTTCGGGAGATCGTGATATCCCTCCGGGTGAGTCCCGAACGAGTGCGCGAGTTGTATGCGGCCTGGGCTGGGGACTTGTCAGAGGCCAAGGCCAAGGGGCCGTTGCCAACGCTCGAGCCAATGACGGAGGAGGACCTTGAGCGCCATCGGCGACGCCTCGAGCACGCACTGGAAGGTCGTCTGGACGATTGTGGGCAATGAACCAGTCCCTGGCGCAAAAAGTCACACCTGGACTAGCCGTAACGGGAAAAATGAGCTACGGCAAAGAAGCACAGAAGGCTGAATGGCCAATTAGGAGTGGCGGGCCTGGGAAGGAGGGAGAGACAACCACGCGATGGGAGAGAAGGCATGGGAAAGCAGGAGCATTCGGAAGTCGACGAAGCTGGTTGTGAGGAATCGGAGAGCGAGCGCCAGTGGAGAGAGCGTCTTGGCTCGCTGAAGGAGACGTGCGTGAGCGAGGCCGCTGCTGAGTACGCCCGGAGCCTTGGCGCCGCGAATGATGGAATGGGCCTCGCTGTGGGAACGCGTGGGGCCTACGTAGACAGGCGCCGTCGAGGCCTTGTAGTTCGTCGACTCGCAAGGGACTGCAGCGGAATGCGGCGAGAGCCGTGGGCGCTTCTGCGCCTCGCCTTGTGGCCGGGACTCGACGATCTCTTCTGGGCGAGCCGGCGGGCGGCGCCGGGGTGGGAGGGTGCCCCGCGGGCACTGGAGGACGGCTTGGCAGACGCGGTCATTGCATTGAATGAGCTCGGGAGCAGCGAGTTCGATGAGGGGGAGCTGGAGGACGCTCTGCTCGAGGCGGTGCGAGGGAAGTTGTATGCGGCTATGCAGAACGCGGGGGTCTTGGACGTCATGCACGACGGTCTGGCCACCGCTGTGGGGGAGGATCGCCCGTCGAGCCGGGCGCCGGATGGAGAGCCTGATGAGCCTTCACAGCGGCTGCGGACAGCGTTGGGCACATTGCACTTCCTGTTTCAGCTCGTGCGGCGAGCTGTTGCGGCGAAGGACACCACCCAGGCGTTCGAACGGAGCCCTGGTCTCTTCCGCTGGCGCGACATCTCTCGCCAGATCGTGACGGGCAGGGTGTATCGGTTCGTCCAGGTGTGGCCGGACGAACGAGGAGGTTCTCTGTGGGAGGTGCATAGCAGGCGGTCAGGGTAGGAGGCCGCCGTGCGAATGCGGATCGTGAGCCCCGCCCTAGCCGATCAGTGGATCGAGCAGCTCGGTCAGCCACCGGGCCCGGGAGGGCGTGACGAGGTCGTGGTGAGGCTGGCGGCCGCCGGCTTGTCGGTCGAACAGATCAGGCTGCTCGAGGTCGCCGATGTGAGCCAGGATGGCGTCACTCCTGCGGTCACCGTCGTGCGGCCGCGGGTAAGAGGAGGGAGGCGGGTGCGACCCGACTTGGGTGCGCGCCTGTCAATCGACGAGCGAAGTCGTGCCGCCGTAGGGCGGCTCTTGGGATGGAAGCGAGAGCAGAGCTGCCGAGACGGCCATTCGGGAAGGTGCCATCGGGCGCGGCCACGGGCGCTTTGTCCGCTTTGCGAGCGCCCGCTCGATCTGCTCAGCGCGCCGTTGGTGGAATCCCGCGTCGGTGCTCAAATCTCGAGACGGCAGGCCCACCGGGTGCTCGAACGGGTGGCGCAGTGGCATCCCAGGGAGGGCGTCGTCGAGATGTCGCCATCGGATTAGTAAAGCGCTGCCGGCGGGACTGTGCGCGCGGCGGGAGTAGGTGGGAGAAGAGCGAAAGCTCAAGCGAGCTTCGTGGGGGCGCAGGGATTGAGGAAGTGCGCGTGGTCCAGTGGCTTGGCGCAGCTCGGGCAGCGTGGGTGGCTCATCGGCTCGATCCCGCGCCGGCGCAATTCCAGGATGAAGGAGGACGCGAGAAACTCATCGACGCACCCCTCCGCGTGCAGGACACCCTGCGGCTGGTGCGCGAAAGCGCACCGGCCGCCCACATGCTGCAGACAATTTAGGCAGAGATGCTTCGGCCCGTCCGGGTGGCGTTCGAGGCACGAGGGACAGGTCGTCTCCTCCCAGCGGCCGGTGAGACCATCAGAGCGCCGGCCGAAGCCACAGAGGGTCGCCTCGACCTTGTGGATCAGGCGCCTGGCGTCCGCCATGGTCGGGCGTTGTCGTTAGCGGGCCGCTTGCTCGAGGCTAGAAGAAGGCTGACGAGATCG
>Ga0170475_130771604_pt1 | contig 14476 bp, 8 predicted proteins | sample Soicark_Litter_5_FD_111474 | JGI IMG/M metagenome (GOLD analysis project Ga0170475, IMG submission 111474) | Avena fatua rhizosphere microbial communities from Hopland, California, USA. Combined Assembly of 48 SPs | reverse complement strand
ATGAAGACAGCGAGGACTGCCTTGGCCCCATAAAAAGCAAAACGCTCGAACAATTCGAGCGTGTTGGCAATCCAGAAAAGGTTGCTGAATCCCTTGAAAGATTTCTTTAGACGAGTAGCAAGACCCATGTCCTGGTCCAGCGGCGTAGACTGCGTATCACTCATGAGTGAGGTAATAGGTAATTCTGTGAAAAGTAAGGAAAACCTTACTCTTCAGCTAATTCGGGGTCCAAACTCCATTTCTCTGGCGAGCGCCACAGGCTCGACAGCAAGAGCTCCCTCATGAAAATAAACTCCTTCGGCAGCTTGTCGTACATGCGCTCAAATAATTCGACATGCGACAACAGTTCTTGTTTCCACTGCTCGCGGTCGATCGTCATGATCTCATCGAATTGTGCTTTCGAAAAATCCAATCCATTCCAATCGAGATCTTCATAGTGTGGCATCCAGCCGATGGGGCTCTCTGTTGCGTTCGACTTACCGCGGATCTTTTCAACGATCCATTTCAGCACGCGCATATTTTCACTGAAGCCAGGCCACAGGAAATTTCCTTTCTCGTCTTTGCGGAACCAGTTCACACTAAAAACGCGTGGTGGATTGGGAATGTCTCTTCCAAACTGCAACCAGTGATTAAGATATTCGCCCATGTGATAACCGCAGAATGGCAACATCGCAAATGGATCGCGACGAACTTTGCCGATCTCACCGAAAGCTGCGGCCGTCATCTCCGAACCCATGGTTGCTGCGAGATAAACGCCGTTGTTCCAATTGTGTGCCTGGTATACAAGCGGGATCGTTGTACTTCTTCTTCCGCCGAAAACAAACGCACCGATCGGAACACCCTGCGGATTTTCCCAATTCGCATCTATGGAAGGACATTGTGAAGCGGGTGCGGTAAACCGGGCGTTGGGATGTGCTGCGGGTTTACCGGAAGTTTGTTCCCACGGCAGTCCACGCCAGTCGATCAATCCATCGGGTGGCGTCTTCGTCATTCCTTCCCACCACACATCGCCATCGGGTGTAACGGCAACGTTGGTGAAGATGGTGTTCTTCGAAATAGTAGCCATTGCATTGGGATTGCTCTTCTCGTTGGTTCCGGGAGCAACGCCAAAGTACCCGGCTTCGGGATTGATCGCATACAGTTTGCCGTCTTTACCGGGTTTGATCCATGCGATATCATCTCCGACTGTTGTTACTTTCCAGCCATTCAATTCCTTCGGTGGAATGAGCATGGCGAAGTTTGTTTTACCACAAGCGCTCGGGAACGCAGCGGCAACATAGGTCTTTTCTTTATCGGGACTCTGAACACCGAGGATGAGCATGTGTTCTGCCAGCCATCCCTCTTCGCGAGCCATGGCACTGGCGATGCGAAGCGCGAAACATTTCTTGCCGAGCAATGCATTGCCGCCATAACCAGACCCATAAGAAACGATGGCACGCTCTTCGGGATAATGAACAATATATTTAACGGAAGGATGACAAGGCCACTTGACATCTTGCTGACCTTCTTTCAATGGAGCGCCAACGGTATGAAGACACTTAACGAAATCTTTATAAGGACCGAGTACGTCGAGCACCTTGCGGCCAACGCGGGTCATGATGTGCATGTTCGCGACAACATATTCGGAGTCGGTGATCTCCACGCCGATGTGCGAGAACGACGAGCCGATAGGTCCCATGCAGAACGGGATGACGTACATGGTGCGGCCTTCCATCGAACCTTCGAGGAGTTTGCGCATGGTCTGTTTCATCTCGCGCGGGTCTACCCAGTTGTTGGTTGGGCCCGCGTCTTCGCGGCGACGGCTGCAGATGAATGTGCGGTCTTCAACACGTGCCACGTCGCTTGGGTCGGAGAAGCATGCGTAGCTGTTGGGTCGTTTCTTTTCGTTGAGTTTGATGAAGGTTCCTTTGTCGACGAGGGCCTGGCAGAGGTCGTTGTATTCTTCTTTGGAGCCGTCGCACCAATGGATGCGATCGGGTTTACAGAGGTCTGCTATTTGCCGGACCCAGTCGCGGAGACCGCCGTGGTTTACTTCGTATGTTTTTGTGATTGTGATGTCGTCAGTCATAATCGAGGGTTATGAGCTAACAAATGTAAGGAGAATTCCGCAAACGATTGAAATGCAATCGAAAGCCAATTTTATTTGGCCCTTGTCGTTTTTTATAAAATAAAATGCGGTTTTCCTCAGAAATCCACTCGATACACGAGCACCGGGATAAACCCTACCTGGTATTGCGTCAGCACTTTCCCCTGGAACGCATCATAATATTTATACGCCTGGTTCTTAATGCCCGCCACGTTCTGCACATCGAGGGCTATTGTGCGGGTATAATTTCTCTTGCTCTTACGCCAGCTCACGCGCAGGTCGAAACGAACGTAGTCGTTCAAGGCAATGCCATAGGTATCGGATGAGTAGGCCGTCACTCCCATCATACGGGACGTGGTTTCGTCGATCGGTGTGTCGCGCAGGCCACCGAGGTACATCATACGACCATGAACTCCGAATGAACGAGTGTGGTCCGTCATCTGCTTCACCCACTCACGACCGCCGGTCACCAACAACGAATAACGTCCATCGAATTTAGTCGGCCTCTCAATGTTATCCTGTGTTGTGTAGACAGACCTGTAAACACTCGCCCCGGCCAGTAAATAATAACCATCCACGAAAGATCTTTCTGCCTGCAACGCAATACCCCTATTCGTTCCTGTTCCCACGCTCGAAAGATTTGGGTTGGTTACAATGCCTTCGATGTAGTTCAGCGCCGAGAAATTATCGCCGTTGGTCGACACAGGCACGTTGCCATAGAAATGATAGTACACCGACGTATTCAACTTCCAGTTCTGGAATTGATTGATCACACCCGCCTCAACAAACTGCTTGCGAAGCATAGTATTGAAACCTGAATTCGATGGTCTTGCAAAGTAAAGACCCGGCGCCATCACCTGGCTCGCAACACCACCTGTTACATAAACATTGGTTGTCGGAGTAAATTGATACTGCAAGTTCAGTCGTGGATCCAGGGCCGACTGATCGGTGGTGGTGTACATGTAACGAAGTCCACCAACGGCCGAAAACTTGCCTGTGCGGAACGAAAGCTGTCCATAAGGTTGTAAAAGAACATAAGATCTCGTGTCTTCAACATGTGAAGTTGATGTAGGCAACAGTTCGTCGTCGAGGATATGATTATTGTCGTAGTTCACCATCACACCGAATTCGCTGCTGAGCTTTGGCGACCACTTTCCTGTGATCGATGCAAATCCCGAAACAAGTTTTCGATCGGTATGCAATGTTGAATTCTGCCCAGGCAGATCGGCCGTTACAATAGATGATGCCTGCCTGTGCTGATCGTTGCGGGAGAAAGTAACGCCTGTTGAAAATGTATACGACTTCTTTAATGGAAGATCGAGCCTGGTTCCGACAGCGTAGGTCGTATTATCGTAAATGATGGTGAAACGGTCTTTGTCTACTTCCCACTCCGATTGATCTTTCGCATAAAACTTGTTGCCACTCATGCCACCGAATCCGAAGAAAGAAAGCTTACCTCCTCTCTTGCCGATCTCTGAATTGATGTTGAATGAAAAATCCTTGAAGTCGATCTTCTCATCGCCGAAATCGACACCCATCTGCGAAAGCAGACCGACGGTTGAATAGCGTGCATTGGCTACATAAGTAGTCCGTTGCTTTTTACCCATCGGTCCTTCGGCAGCGAAGTCGAGACCGAGCAAGCTTGCCTGCGCGGTATATTCACGACGTGTTGCATTGCCGTTGCGTAACGTCATGTCGAGGGCCGCGCTGGTAAGGTTGCCGTAACGGGCCGGCATGTTGCCCGAATAGAAATCGGTGCGGTCGAGCATTTGAGCGCTGAGGATGTTTACACCACCGCCATTGGCTGTCGGCTTATCGTTGAATGTGCCGGCATTCGCAAGGTGATTGGGGTTTACGATGTCCATTCCATTCAAACGCCATAACAAACCTGTGGGCGAATTGCCTTTCACTACAATGTTGTTGGCCTGGTCGTTGGTTGTTACCACACCAGGATACGACGATAACATTCTCACAGGATCGAAGAAGTTGGCAGGCATCCTCATTACTTTTTCGATAGGCAATGAAATGGAGCCAGGGTCTTGCGTATTGATTGGACGCGATTGTACTTCTGCCGTTTCGAGCTGTGTTATTTTTTCGGGAAGATTGAATTCAAGAACCGTCGACTTTCCCGAGATCACCAACACCTCTTGCCGATCGGTCTCATAACCGAGTGAGTGAACGGTGCAGATATAACGGCCAGGCTTCACAGAGTCAATCCTGAACTGCCCGTTTGGACTGGTGGAGGTTCGAAGAGAATCGGCGCCAAGAAGTATAACGGTGGCACCCTCCACTCCTTTCCGGGAAACATTATCGCGAACAGTGCCCGAAACGGAAGATGGAGATTGAGCGAAAGAAGAAAGGGCTCCCGTAAGAAGAAACAGGAGCCCGATAAATAATTTATGATTCATGAATTTTGGCCTTAAGGCCAACGCGGCCGCCGTAAGTCAGGCAAATGTAAGAATCAAACCGCTGTTTTTAAGTAGTCGATGTCATTCTTCGCGCTCGACATCGGGTCAGCCGGGAATGTATCGTGCTCCACGTACCAGTGCTTCATACCGGCCTGGTCGGCGAGCGCAAACAACGCCTTGAAATCGATGGAACCCGTTCCAACATCGGCATTCTTCTCGGGAGTTGCTTTGTCCATGTCCTTCACATGCCACTGCTGGAAACGCCCGGGGTATTTTGCAAAAAGCGCCTTGGGATCCTGGCCGGCGCGTATTGTCCAATACAGGTCCAGCTCCAGGGTAACGAGGTTGGGATCCAAACCTTCCATCAACATATCGAAGGCAGTCTTGTCTCCAACCTTGTCGAATTCAAAAGCATGATTGTGATATTGCATTTGTATACCGGCAGCTTTGGTTACTTCGGCAGCTTTGTTCACATCTTCGATGATCTTCTTGTAGCCATCTGCGGTACGATCGGGCTCCAATACATACGGAAGCACCATGAACTCCTGGCCTGCATCTTTTGCGTCGGCAACAGCTTTCGCCCAATCGCCACGAATAACGTCGAGACCATAGTGACCGCTGGTAACGCGGGCTCCAAGACTTTTCACATAATCGTTGAACTCCTTACTCGTCATGCCGAAGAGGTTTCCATTCGAATAACCGAATGTTTCGAATTCGGTGTATCCCCAATCGGTCAGTTGCTTGATGGTATCTTTCACTTTCGTGTTGTCTTTAAGGATATCACGAACCGTGTACAACTGGATACCGATAGGCTTCGACGGGGCGGCAGATGTTCCGGAGCCTGCAACTTCCGTCGACGCTGTGTCTGCTTTCTTGCCGCAACCTATGAGAGCCGTGCCGGCAAATGCCATCGCGGAGCTCGCAATAAATGTTCTTCTTTTCATGGTTTAGGTATGGTTATTTATCCAATGCTATTGTCGAGAACATGAACAGATCCGCATCGCCAGCCTTATCGTTGTTGAATACCAGTACGATCTTGTGCTTACCATCGATTGCCGGGAAGTTGATACCTGACATAGTGAGATCGTATCCGTCGGCAACAGGCATCTTCGGAGTATTAGCGAAGTTCGCCGTTCCCAATTTCTTGCCGTCTTTGCTGTCGAGATAAACATCGATGGTTCCGTTCTTACTTACGTTTTGAACGAGCACCACCATGAACGTCATTTTGCCAACGCCGCTAAGGTCGAGTTCTTTCGTGGCTGCAGAGTGTCCGTGCTTGATGCCCATCAGCGCTTCGCCACCGCTGGGCACTGCGAAACGTGAAGGACCATTGAGTTCTTCGAAATAGGTTCCGTCCAAAACGGGAGCACGCAACACGATCAGTTTCTCGGAAGACAACGAAGGAACGTTACCGGCGCCTTTGTCATCGTAAATGGCAGTGAGCAAATATGCGCCTTTTGGTAGTGGCGGAGCCTGTGGTTTATCGAACTTCACGGTGCCTTTTACGGGCAGACTCTTCTTCGTTTCAACTTTAGCCAATGAGAGAATGTATTCCACCATTCCCATTGTTTGTTCTTTGGTGAGCTGCGGGTGAGCAGCCATTGGAGTCTCGCCCCAAACGCCAGCACCGCCTTTCAATACTTTGTCGGAAAGAACATCGATGGCCTTGGGATCTTTTTCATACTTCGCGGCGATCATCTTGTAGCTTGGTCCGGCGGATTTTTCATCCAGCTGGTGACAGGATTTACAATCGCTTTCGGCGATCATGATCTTGCCGGGCAGGTCGGAACGCTGGTGACCGGCGGCGATCTCCGTTACATCATAACCTTGTTCGAGGTAATCGAAAGTAACACGCACCTTCGCGGGATCAACGCCACTGCCCAGCGACCCGTCTTCTTTATCGGTAACTGAAACTTCGTAGCTGCCGGAACCTCCGTTGAAGAAGAACTCCGAATTGCCACTCCATTTGATGTCAACAACGGGCTTCGCATTACCAGCGAGGATCGTAATCTCCTGTTCCGATTTTGCGCCGCTCTTATCGGTAACAACAAGTTTAGGACGATAGATGCCAGGCTTGTCGAATGTGTATTCGAAGTTGCCATCGGTCGAGGTCTTCGTGTCGTTGTTCACGTGCATCTCGTACGTAACATTATCACCATCGGGATCGGATGACTGGCTGCCGGTAAATTTCACAGTCAACGGAACTTCGCCGTTTACTTTGTCGGCATTCAGTACAACGGTAGGCACGCGGTTGCCTTTGTTGAATTCGATCACAGCAAGACGTGCATCCATGTTCTGTGCAAACCACTTGGTGCCGTATTCCAGCAGATACAATTTGCCATCGGGACCAAATTCCATGTCCATCGTATTGTTGAACTGGATGTGATCGAGGAACGGTTCGATGTCGGTGATCTTACCGTTGTTGTCCATCGTTACTACGCGGATCCAGTTGCGGATCCAATCGTAGATGATCAGCTTGCTATCGAGGTATTCAGGGAATGCATCCGCCTGGCCTTTGAAATCATCTGCATAGTAAACAGGTCCGGCCATAGCGTTACGTCCGCCGGTTTTCACCAAAGGAAAATCGGGCGACTCCGCATAAGGATAATAGATGAATGGAGGACTAACGGGAGGAAGTTCCGTGAGCCCGGTATTGTTCGGTGAGTTGTTGATGGGGTGTGCAGGATCGTTCTTTGGTCCGGCTTTCTTCGCGGCGAAATCGTAATCAGCGTAAGCAAAGTTACCGCCTACGAACAACGGCCATCCGAAGAAGCCGGCTTTCTGTGCCTGGTTCAGTTCATCGTAGCCGCGAGGTCCGCGGTCTTTATCGTCGTTACCGGCATCGGGACCAACTTCGCCCCAGTACAGGAAGCCGGTCTTCTGATCGACAGAGATACGATAAGGATTCCGGTTACCCATTACATAGATCTCGGGACGAGTGTTCGCGGTTCCTTTGGGGAAAAGGTTGCCTTCGGGAATTGTATAAGTTCCATCCGGCTCCGGGTGAATGCGCATGATCTTGCCACGAAGATCGTTCGTGTTGGCAGAAGACTTCTGAGCATCGAAAGGTGAGCGCCCCTTGCGTTCGTCGGAAGGACTGTAGCCATCCGACTCGAAAGGACTTGTATTGTCGCCGGTGGAGATGAAAAGATTGTTGCCGGGACCAAATGTTAATGAACCGCCGGTGTGACAGCAAGTCTCGCGTTGTGTTGCAACTTCGAGCAACACTTTTTCGGAAGACTGATCTACTTTATCGTCCTTCCATTCGAAGCGTGAAAGAATGTTGGCGCTCTTTGTTGGATGTGCATAGAAAATATACAACCAGTGATTGGTGGCGAAGTTGGGATCTTTTGTGAGACCGATCATACCGTCTTCGAACTTGGTGCCCACGTTGAAGACGTTGGTTGTCGTTAACGAGTCTTTCTTCGGATCATACAGGCGAACTTCACCTTTACGTTGAACGAATAAGATCTTTCCGTCGGGAAGTACAGTCATCTCCGTAGGTTCATCGAGATTGTATGCAAATACTTTTTTGCTGAAGCGATTGTCTTCGGGACGTAATTTCTCTTTGGCCTTTGAGTAATCGAGTTTGTTCTCGCCTATCGCGTATTTGATACCTGACGTTAAGTGTGCGAGGAATTCGGGCTCTGTCCATGATTCTTCGGTGTGGCCCATGCCTGTATAGAATGCACGTCCGCCATCGAAATCGTGCCACCAGGCCCAGGGATGATCTTCACCGTTTTCTCCGCCTTCGTACGATGACTCGTCGAGTTTATAAAGAACATTGAGATCGTCGGCTATCTTCTTGTAGTTGTAAAGTTCGTCGGTGCGTTCCCAGTTTTCGGGAACGGTGATGTTGAAACGGGGATCGCTGTTGGCGACCTTAATGATCTTTGCCTTTTGTGTTTTGGGGTGGCTCTGGAACCAAGCGCCAACGAGTTTGTTGTACCACCACCAATCGTATTCGGTGTCGGCAGCTGCGTGAACTCCAACGAATCCGCCGCCAGCCTGGATGAATCGTTTCAGTGCGTTCTGTTGTTGCAGATCGAGTACGTCGCCGGTAGTACTAAGGAATACTACAGCTGAATATTTCTTAAGATTTTCTTCTTTGAATGCGTCGGCATTCTCGGTGGTGTCGACATCGAAGTTGTTTTTGGTACCGAGTTTCTGAATGGCAGGTTTGCCTACGGTGATCGATGTGTGACGGAAACCTTTGGTCTTCGAGAATACGAGGACTTTGGGTTTACTATTGTTGCAGGATTGAAGGAGTAGGCAAACGAGTGCCAGGAATAAGAGGGATCTCATAAATTTTTAGTTTGACGTTTGAAGTCTGAAGTCTGAAGCAGGTTTTCGAAGGACGCCTTCAAACATCAAACTTCAGACTTCAAACTAATTTCAATGTTCTTTCTCACCATCGAGTGACAGAACATACCGGGCCATTTTCTCCGCATCGGCCATCGGGATATCGTGTGCAGTCATGGGCAGATCGCCCCAGTTACCAGAACCACCGGTGATGATCTTGTTGGCAAGCATCTTCACGTTAGCTTCGGTGAAATCATACTTCTTGGCAACATCGGTATGTGAAGGTCCAACGATCTTGTTGTCTTTCGAATGACAGGTCTTGCAATCACTTGCGTTTACGAGGGCTTCACCTTGTGCGATGGCATCGCCGCCACCTGCTTCAGTCTTGCTTGATTCATCCGGCGCGCCGAAGTCTTCTTTATCTGTCTCTGTTTTCTTTGATCCGCACGCGGTGAGGATGAGTGCAATTGCAAAAATTGAAAAAATGGTCTTCATGTAAATTGAGTTAAAAGTTAAGAGTTAAGAGTTAAGAGTTAAAGTCCCAGGACTTTCTTGTTAAACTTCGTGTCTTTACCAGTTGCAGCAAAGTCATCGAATGCTTTCTCTGTTACCCTGATAATGTGATCGCGAATGAACGGCGCGCCCTCGGCAGCACCTTGTTCCGGATGCTTGATGCAGCACTCCCACTCGAGTACGGCCCAGCCTTCGTAACCATATTGTGTAAGCTTCGAGAAGATCGATTTGAAATCGACCTGTCCGTCGCCGAGTGAACGGAAACGGCCGGGACGATTGATCCAATCCTGGAAGCCACCGTAAACTCCGCTCCTGCCTGTCGGATTGAATTCGGCATCCTTCACATGGAACATCTTAATGAACTGGTGATAGAAGTCGATGTACTGTAAGTAATCCAATTGCTGGAGAACGAAGTGACTCGGATCGTAGAGAATATTGGCGCGGGTATGTTTCCCGGTTGCTTCCCAGAAACGTTCGAACGTGATACCATCGTGAAGGTCTTCGCCGGGATGGATCTCGTAGCAAACATCAACCCCGTTTTTATCGAATGTATTCAAAATAGGAAGCCAGCGCCTCGCGAGCTCCTTGAATCCATCTTCAACCAAACCGGCGGGACGTTGCGGCCATGGATAAACCGTGTGCCACATCAACGCGCCTGAAAAAGTTGCGTGAGCATTGAGACCGAAATTCTTACTCGCTTTTGCGGCGAGCTTCAATTGATCGACGGCCCATGCGGTACGTGCCTTGTTATCGCCACGAACATTCTTCGGAGCGAATCCGTCGAACATCGTATCGTATGCAGGATGCACGGCAACCAACTGACCTTGCAGGTGTGTAGAGAGCTCGGTGATCTTAAGACCTGCCGACTCTACTGTTTCCTGGAATTCCTGTGCGTAGTCTTTGCTTTCGGCGGCCAGCCTGAGATCGATGCAACGCGAATCCCATGTAGGGATCTGCACGCCTTCGTAACCAAGCGACGCTGCCCACTTGCAGATGGACTTGAGATTATTGAACGGAGCTTCGTCGCCCATAAACTGGGCAAGGAATATCGCGGGTCCTTTAATTGTCTTCATACTTTAAACTTCGAAGGGTGTCCATTTTTCTTTGCTCTGCCCGCTCTTCACAACATTGTCGATGAATGCCATGCCGCGAATACCGTCTTCTACGCCGGGAAAATCCAGCGCTTCTTCTTTGGGCTTCGTGCCATCGATGCGTGCGGATAATGTAAGTGCGAAGTTACGGTAGAGATTGGCGAATGCTTCGAGATAACCTTCGGGGTGACCACCGGGAGTACGTGCGTTGTGAAGCCCGTACGAACCCAGGAACCCGTTCGTACCTGCGCGTAACACTTGCGTGGGCTTATCCAACCACTTCACGAGAAGTGTGTTTGGTTCCTGCTGCTGCCATTCGAGTCCGCCTTTTTCACCATAAATGCGAAGCTTGAGCGCATTCTCTTCACCGGCGGCTACCTGCGAAGCCATCAGGCATCCTGCAGCGCCGTTATCGAATTTCAAAAGAACGTTACCATCGTCATCCAACGCACGACCTTCTACCATGATGTTGAGGTCGGCAGAAAGATGAGTGATCTTCAAACCTGAAACATATTCTGCGAGGTGGGCAGCGTGCGTACCAATGTCGCCCATACAACCGGCTTTACCGGAGCGCTTCGGGTCGGTACGCCATGCGGCTTGTGCATTGCCTTCACGTTCCGACATCTTGCTGAGCCATCCTTGCTGATATTCGACAAGCACTTTGCGGATCTTGCCGAATGCACCCTCTTTCACCATCTGTCTCGCCTGCTTCACGAGCGGATAGCCCGAATAAGTATGGGTGAGCAAAAGGAGAAGTCCCGTGTCTTGCTGTTTCTTCTTCAACTGCTTTGCTTCATCGAGTGTTAGTGTGATCGGCTTCTCGATAACGACGTGGAAACCTTTATCGAGTGCTGCCATTGCTGGCGCGAAGTGAGCAAAGTTGGGAGTAACGATCGTAACAAAATCCATTCTTTTATCTGCCGGCAGCTTGCTTTCCTTTTCGATCATTTCCTCGAAGTTGAGGTACGTGCGGTCTTCGGGAAGGAAGAGCGCTTTACCGCTGGCCTTTGCCGTTTCGGGATTAATACTGAGGGCGCCACAAGCCACTTCAACGAGGCCGTCCATATTCGCTGCGAGACGGTGCACAGCACCGATGAAGGCGTCGAGTCCTCCACCGACCATGCCCATGCGAAGTTTTCTATTCATGACAACTGGTTATTAGTTATTGGATATTGGTTATTAGCAGGAAAACGGGTCAAAATACCTAAAAAAACCTTTAAATAAAGCGATTCACAAGGTTTTCGTAGTACTCCTGCTTACCACTTATCATCTCAGGCTCGCCGTTCGAATGGGCAAGATCTCTTAAAGCGTCCAAAGTGAGCTTGCCCTGCGCGAATGCCTTGCCTTTGCCCGAGTCGAAAGAGGCGTAACGTTCCTTGCGGAGCTTCGCATATTCGCCGTTGTCGAGGATCGCCTGGGCTGTGAGAAGCGCCCTCGCAAATATGTCCATACCGCCGATGTGGGCATGAAAGATATCGACGAGATCTGTAGAGTTACGACGTGTCTTGGCATCAAAGTTAACACCGCCTGTTTTAAAACCACCACTCTCGAGGATGATCAGCATGGTTTCTGTAAGCTCATAAATGTTGTTGGGAAACTGGTCGGTATCCCAACCGTTTTGAGAGTCGCCACGGTTAGCATCGATGCTTCCGAGCACGCCGGCATCCGCAGCCACTTGCAGTTCGTGCTGGAACGTGTGATGTGCCAGCGTTGCATGGTTTACTTCGATGTTAAGTTTGAAATCGTCCATGAGATCGAATGCTCTCAGGAACGAGATCACGGTTGCAGAGTCGAAGTCATATTGGTGCTTCGTAGGTTCCATAGGCTTGGGTTCGATCAGGAACGGACCTTTGAAACCATTCTTCCTCGCATAGTCTTTTGCCATGTGAAGGAAACGCGCAAGATGTTCCTGTTCGCGTTTCATGTTGGTGTTCAACAATGTCATATAGCCTTCGCGACCACCCCAGAATACATAGTTGGATCCGCCCAAAGCGATCGTTGCATCGAGAGCATTCTTCACTTGCGTTGCAGCCCAGCACACAACGTTGAAGTCGGGATTGGTTGCAGCGCCGTTCATGAAGCGCGGGTTCGAGAAAACATTCGCTGTTCCCCAAAGCAGCTTTACACCTGAAGCTTTTTGTTTTTGTTTTGCATAGTCGACGATCTTCGAGAGACGCTTCTCCGACTCTTTGAGATTCGGTCCTTCTTCAACGAGGTCGTAATCGTGAAAACAATAGAACGGTGTACCGATCTTTGTCATGAATTCGAAAGCTGCGTCCATCTTGTCGACAGCGCGTTGGTTGGCGTCGCCGGCGCGATTCCATGGGAAGTCTTTGGTACCGGGACCGAACGGGTCGCCGCCGGTGCCGCAGAACGTATGCCAGTATGCTGTTGCGAAACGGAAGTGATCTTCCATTGTCTTCTTGCCTACTTTCTTATTGGCATCGTAGTATTTGAAGGCGAGTGGGTTGTCTGATTCGCGTCCTTCGAATTTGATCTTGCCGATGCCTTTGAAGTATTCGCGGTCGCCGGTGATGACTTTCATATTGATGGTTGTTGGTTAATGGTTATTGTGCTGAGTGCTAAGTGCTAAGTGCGGAGTTACAGTCTTTTATTCAATTGTCGGAGCCAAACGGAATAGGCTGCCTTATACTGGTCTTCTTTTGACCTATTGGGTTCTTCGACGTGCAATTTTTTCAATCCTTTGAAAGCTTCGGGGAAGGTCTTGTACAAGCCCGCTCCCTTTCCTGCTCCTAACGCCGCACCCTTTGCTCCATCGGTATCGTAAAGTTCGAGTTGTGCACCGATGGTATTCACGAACGCTTCGCGGAACAATGGACTAAGGAACATGTTCGCTTTGCCGGCGCGGATCACATTCGTCTTCAATCCCATGTTCTTGAGAATATCGAAACCGTACCCCAGCGAGAAGACAATGCCTTCCTGTGCGGCGCGGAACAGGTGTGCTTGCGAATGGATGTTGAAGCTCAGACCTTCGAATGAGCTGCCGATATCTTTATTCTCCAGGATACGTTCGGCGCCGTTTCCAAATGGAAGTATAGACAGTCCTTCGGAGCCGACAGGAACTTCAGATGCGCGGGCGTTCATGGTGTCGTATGGAATACCGCCGAGTTGCTTTCGAAGCCAACTATTGAGTATTCCCGTTCCGTTCACGCACAAGAGAACTCCGTTCGTTCCTTCGTTCACGTGCATGAATGTATTTACGCGTGACTTCGGATCGTAGGCATTCTTTTCGGTGACGCTGTAGATGACACCGGATGTTCCGGCCGTGGCGGCTGTCTCACCGGGATTCACAACATTCAAAGAGAATGCATTGTTGGGCTGATCGCCCGCCCGATAGCTGATGGGTGTGCCCGGCGCGAGACCAAGGTCGGCGGCAACATCTTTCAATAATTTTCCCTGGACAGAAAATGTAGGAACGATAGTCGGTATGATCGACTTCGAAAATCCAAACTGCTCCAGGAGCTTGTCGGAGATCTTCTTCTCTTTAAAGTCCCAAAGAATTCCTTCGGAAAGGCCTGAGGCGGTTGTAACGATCTCACCGGTCAGTCGCATAGCCAGGTAATCGCCCGGCAGCATGATCTTGTCGATCTTCTTAAAAAGATCGGGTTCGTTTTCTTTGACCCACTTCAGTTTCGAAGCAGTGAAGTTGCCCGGCGAGTTCAAAAGATGTTCGAGGCTATAAGCTTCACCGAGTTTATTGAACGCCTCGTTGCCATACGGCACAGCACGGCTATCGCACCAAATGATGGATGGACGAAGAACTTTTTGATCTTTATCGACACAAACCAGTCCGTGCATTTGATACGAAATGCCGATGGCTTGTATATCGTTGCTATTGATCTTTGCTGATCTCAGTGAAGCGTGAATGGCGTTGCGTGCATGTTCCCACCAAAGGTCTGGTTCTTGTTCGGCCCATCCCGGTTGTAAGGCTTTCATGGCCATTTCTTCTTTCGGCGACTGCGCCGCGGCTACGGTAGCACCGGAATCTGCATCAACAATGGAAGCTTTAATAGAGGAGCTGCCGAGATCTATACCAAGAAGATATTTTACCTTAT
>Ga0170475_104620709_pt1 | contig 14476 bp, 25 predicted proteins | sample Soicark_Litter_5_FD_111474 | JGI IMG/M metagenome (GOLD analysis project Ga0170475, IMG submission 111474) | Avena fatua rhizosphere microbial communities from Hopland, California, USA. Combined Assembly of 48 SPs | reverse complement strand
TTTATTACGACTGTTGTTTATAATAAATAATTCATATCTTTGCCCTCCCGAAAAAAGCGGGGTTTGTTTATTTGTATAGAAAAATTGATAAAAATTTAATACCAAAAAAATGCCTACTATATCGCAATTAGTTCGTAAAGGAAGAGAAAAAGCGGCCAACAAAAGTAAGTCTGCAGCATTGGATTCTTGTCCACAAAAACGTGGGGTTTGCATCCGTGTTTATACAACAACTCCAAAAAAACCAAACTCAGCAATGAGAAAAGTGGCCAGGGTTCGTTTAACCAACAAAAAAGAGGTGAACGCTTACATCCCAGGAGAAGGACATAACTTGCAGGAACACTCAATTGTGTTGATTCGTGGCGGAAGGGTAAAAGATTTACCAGGTGTTCGTTACCATATTGTTCGTGGAGCATTGGATACTTCCGGAGTAAACGGACGTAACCAAAGACGTTCTAAATACGGAACTAAAAAACCTAAACCAGGAGCTAAAGGCGCTGCACCAGCTGCACCAGCTAAAAAGAAATAGTAGTTAAGGCTATACAATAAACAAAACAACAAAATCAGAATTTTATAATTTCTAGTAATAATGAGAAAAAGTAAAGCAAAAAAGAGAATTCTTTTACCAGACCCTAAATTTAACGACTTACTCGTTACACGTTTTGTAAACAACCTTATGTATGATGGCAAAAAAAGTACATCGTATGATGTTTTTTATGATGCAATGGAAGTTGTACAAAAAAGAACTGAGCAGGACGGACTTGAAGTATTTAAAAAAGCATTAAGCAATGTTACTCCGGCTGTTGAAGTTCGTAGTCGCAGAGTTGGTGGTGCTACTTTTCAGATTCCAAGTGAAATTCGTCCGGAAAGAAAAACTTCTATGGCAATCAAATGGATGATTCTTTATGCTCGTAAGAGAAATGAAAAATCCATGAGCGCTAAACTGGCAGGTGAAATTATCGCTGCAGCGAAAGAAGAAGGTGCTGCTTTCAAAAAGAAAGAAGACGTTCATAAAATGGCAGAAGCCAACAAAGCATTCTCTCATTTTAGATTCTAAAAAAAGTATCTGGTATCAAGTATCAGGTAAAACAAATACCTATACTTGATACCTGATACTTACTACTTGATACACAATACGACAAAAAATAAAATGGCAGATTTAAGATATACAAGAAACATTGGAATTGCTGCTCACATTGATGCAGGAAAAACCACAACAACAGAGCGTATTCTTTACTATACTGGTGTTAACCATAAAATCGGAGAAGTACATGACGGGGCAGCTACTATGGACTGGATGGTACAGGAGCAGGAACGTGGTATAACAATTACTTCTGCCGCAACAACTTGTTTTTGGAAATACAAAGGACAACAATACAAAGTAAACATTATTGATACACCAGGCCACGTTGACTTTACAGTTGAGGTGAACCGTTCGTTACGTATTCTTGATGGTTTAGTATTCTTGTTTTCTGCAGTTGATGGTGTTGAACCTCAATCAGAAACTAACTGGCGTTTAGCAAACAACTACAACGTAACCCGTATCGGTTTCGTAAATAAAATGGACCGTTCCGGTGCTGATTTTTTAAATGTTGTGGCTCAGGTAAAAGAGGTTTTGGGTGGTAACCCGATTCCTTTGCAATTACCTATTGGTGCTGAAGAAACGTTCCGTGGTGTAGTTGATTTGATCAACTTCCGTGGAATTGAATGGAATGAGCATGACCAAGGAATGACATTTAAAGAAGTGCCTATTCCTGCTGATTTATTAGAAGAAGCAAAAGAGTGGAGAGGTAAATTATTGGAAGCAATTGCTGAATTTGACGATACTTTAATGGAGAAGTTCTTTGAAGATCCTAACTCTATTACAGAAGCTGAGATCTTGGCTGCACTTCGTCAAGCTTGTATTGCAAATAAAATTGTTCCAATGGTTTGTGGTTCATCTTTCAAAAATAAAGGTGTACAAACGATGTTGGACTTGGTAATGGAATTAATGCCAAGCCCATTGGATAAAGAAAATATTAAAGGTACGGATCCTGATACCGGTGAAGAAATTGTTCGTAAGCCAGACGCAAAAGAACCGTTTACTGCATTGGCATTTAAGATAGCAACCGATCCATTTGTTGGTCGTTTATGTTTCTTCCGTGCCTATGCTGGTCGCTTGGATGCAGGATCTTACGTATTGAATACCCGCAGCGGTAATAAAGAGCGTATTTCACGTATCTTCCAGATGCATGCGAATAAACAAAACGCGATCGATTTTATCGAAGCGGGAGATATTGGTGCGGCTGTAGGATTTAAAGATATCAAAACAGGAGATACTTTGTGTGCTGAAAATCACCCAATCGTACTTGAATCAATGAATTTCCCAGAGCCAGTTATCGGTGTTGCCATTGAGCCTAAAACTCAGGGTGATTTGGATCGTTTAGGAAATGCTTTGGCTAAATTAGCTGAGGAGGATCCAACTTTCCGTGTTAAAACTGATCAGGACAGCGGGCAAACAATTATCAGTGGTATGGGTGAGCTTCACTTAGAGATCATCCTTGACCGTCTGAAACGTGAATTTAAAGTAGAATGTAACCAGGGGCCCCCTCAGGTTTCTTATAAAGAAGCAATCAACGCAGAAGTTCAACACCGTGAAGTTTACAAAAAACAAACCGGTGGTCGTGGTAAATTTGCTGATATTCAAATTATTATCTCTCCTGTTGACGCAGACTTCGATCTTACAACAAAAGCAGGTGGCTTACAATTCGTAAATGAAATTTCCGGTGGTAATATTCCACGTGAATTTATCCCTGCTGTTGAAAAAGGATTTAAAGCAGCCATGGTTAACGGTGTATTAGCTGGTTACCCGGTAGATACTTTAAAAGTTCGTTTGATTGATGGTTCTTATCACAATGTCGATTCAGATGCATTATCTTTTGAAATTTGTGCACGTACAGCCTTCCGTGAAGCATTGCCAAAAGCAAAACCTGTTTTATTGGAGCCTATTATGAAAGTTGAAGTACTTACCCCGGAACAAAACATGGGTGATGTAGTAGGTGATTTGAACAATCGCAGAGGTATGATTGAAGGAATGGATACAAGAGCTGGTTCTCAAGTAATTAAAGCAAAAGTGCCATTGTCGGAAATGTTTGGTTATGTAACAACACTGCGTACCATCACTTCAGGCCGTGCTACTTCTACAATGGAGTTCTCTCATTATTCTGAGGCGCCACGCAGTACTTCTGATGAAGTTATCGCAAAATCAAAAGGAAAAGCAGAAAAAGTATAATATTTAATCGTTCTTTACATAAAACTATGAGCCAAAAAATCAGAATTAAATTGAAATCATATGATTTCAACCTAGTTGACAAGTCAGCAGAGAAGATTGTTAAAACAGTTAAAATGACAGGTGCTGTTGTAAGTGGTCCAATTCCTCTTCCAACTCACAAAAAAATATACACTGTTTTGCGTTCCCCGCATGTTAACAAAAAGGCACGTGAGCAATTCCAATTGTGTTCTTACAAACGTTTATTGGACATCTACAATTCAACGTCAAAAACAGTTGATGCTCTAATGAAATTAGAATTACCAAGCGGTGTAGAAGTTGAGATAAAAGCATCTTAATCAACACATTAAAAAAGTTAATTAAATAACAAGTTTAATCAATATAATCAAACAATGTCTGGAATAATAGGTAAAAAAATTGGAATGACTAGTGTCTTCAGTGCCAATGGTAAATACATACCATGCACAAATATAGAGGCCGGTCCTTGCGTAATTACGCAAGTAAAAACCTTGGAGAAAGACGGATATGCTTCGGTACAATTGGCATTTGATGAGAAGAAAGAAAAACATACTTCTTCTGCAATGAAAGGTCATTTTGCAAAAGCAAACACTACTCCTAAACGTAAAATTGTTGAATTCAGGGATTTTGACGCAGGAAAAAATCTTGGAGAAGCAGTTACAGTAGAAGTATTTGCTGAAGGTGACTTTGTGGACATCGCAGGTACTTCAAAAGGAAAAGGTTTTCAGGGCGTTGTAAAACGTCATGGATTCAGTGGGGTTGGTCATGCTAACAAATCTCACGGTCAGCACGACAGAGAAAGAGCACCAGGATCAATGGGAGCTTCATCATGGCCGTCACGCGTATTTCCAGGAATGAGAATGGCAGGAAGAATGGGCGGAAACCGTGTTAAGGTTCAAAACCTTGAAGTAATTAAGGTAATCGCTGACAAAAATCTTTTAGTGATAAAAGGTTCTGTTGCAGGAGCAAAAGGTGCATACGTTACAATCGAAAAATAATTTCCGAATTAGAATTAATGCTTAAAGCAAAAAATTAATCAGAAATTCTAAAACTGTAAAAATCAAGAACTTAAAATGGAAGTATCAATAGTAAATATAAGCGGTAAGGAAACTTCAAAGAAAGTGAACCTGAATGATTCCATCTTTGGAATCGACCCGAATGACCACGCAATTTATTTAGATGTGAAACAACATTTAGCGAATAAGCGTCAGGGTACTCATAAATCAAAAGAAAGAAATGAAGTATCCGGTTCAACTAAAAAGTTAAAAAAGCAAAAAGGTACCGGTGGTGCCCGTGCTGGTAGCGATAAATCGCCAACCCGTGTTGGTGGAGGTAGAGCTTTTGGTCCTCGTCCGAGAGACTACTCGTTCAAATTAAATAAAAAATTAAAACGTCTGGCTCGTATCTCTGCTTTAACTTATAAAGCTAAAGAAAACAACATCACCGTATTAGAAGACTTTACGTTTGATGCACCAAAAACAAAAAAATATGCGGATTTAATCAACAATTTAACACTTTCCAATAAAAAAACATTGTTAGTGTTGGGTGAATCAAATAAAAATGTATATTTGTCCTCCCGAAATTTAAGCAACTCAAAAGTTGTAACAGCCTCGGATCTAAACACTTACGATATATTAAATGCAAACAATATTGTATTTGTGGAAAGCTCAATAAAAGAAATTGAAAATTTATTGGGTTAATTAATTGTAAAATAGTAAAAAGAAGCAACAAAATGAGCATCATTATAAAACCAGTAATTACTGAAAAGATGACAGCACAAGGCGATAAATTAAATCGCTATGGCTTTATCGTAGATAAAAATGCGAATAAAGTAGAAATAAAAGCTGCTGTTGAAAAGATGTATAGTGTTACTGTTGAAGCGGTTAATACTCAAAACTATGTTGGTAAAGTGAAAACCCGAAATACCACTCAAGGCTTGGCGATTGGCAGAGTAAACAAGAACAAAAGAGCAATTGTTACCCTTAAACAAGGCGAAACAATTGACTTCTACGCAAGTATTTAAGAGAAAGAGTCCTATTAATAAATATACTCCGAGCAGTCGGAGTGATAACAAATAATACTGAAATGGCTTTAAAAAAACTAAGACCCCTAACACCGGGGCAGCGCTTTAAATTAGTAAGCGACAATGCTGATATTACTACTTCAACTCCTGAAAAAAGTTTATTAGCTCCGGCAAAAAAAATCCGGTGGACGTGATAATACCGGAAAAATGACCATGCGCTACATTGGTGGTGGTCACAAACAACAATACCGTATTATCGATTTCAAAAGAGATAAAAGCGGAATTCCTGCAACAGTTAAAACAATCGAGTATGATCCAAACCGCAGCGCACGTATTGCTTTAGCAGTATATGCTGATGGTGAAAAACGTTACATCATTGCTCCTGCAGGTCTACAAGTTGGGCAAAAACTAAATTCCGGTAAAGATGCAACTCCTGAAGTAGGAAATGCACTATATCTTGCTGATATCCCTCTAGGTACAACAATTCACAACATAGAATTACGCCCAGGACAAGGGGCCATCATGGTACGCAGTGCTGGAGCTTCTGCACAATTAAGTGCAAGGGATGGTAAATACGCAGTTGTTAAAATGCCTTCAGGCGAAACTCGTATGATCCTTACTACCTGTATGGCTACTATCGGAGCAGTTTCCAATGCTGATTATAACTTAGAGATAAGTGGTAAAGCTGGTCGTACCCGTTGGTTAGGACGCAGACCAAGAACCCGTCCGGTAGCAATGAATCCAGTTGACCATCCAATGGGTGGTGGTGAAGGTAGAGCTTCTGGTGGTCATCCACGATCACGCAAAGGCTTACCAGCTAAAGGATACAAGACACGTTATCCTAAAAAAGCTTCCAACAGATACATTATCGAGAGCAGAAAAAAATAATTAATAATTAATACGGTTTAATGGTTCTTCCCTGAAGAATTCCACAACTAAAAAACACTAAAAATGGCACGTTCATTAAAAAAAGGTCCTTTTATTGACTGGAAATTAGAAAAAAAATTACTCGATCTACAGGCATCAGGCAAAAAAAACTGTGGTTAAAACCTGGTCACGCAGATCTATGATTTCTCCGGAATTCGTAGGATTGACAGTAGCAATTCACAACGGTAATAAATTTATTCCTGTGTATGTTACAGAAAACATGGTAGGACATAAGTTCGGTGAGTTTGCACCAACCAGAACCTTCAGAGGACACTCTGGTAACAGAGATAAAGCTAGTAAATAATTATAAGAACTGAGTCAGGAGAACTGGGTCAGGAGAAATAGAAAAACTCCTAACTCCCAACTCCCAACTCCCAACTAAGATAAGTAAAATGGGTGTTAGAAAACAAAACGCAGCAGATGCTCGCAAAGAGGCAAACAAAAGCAGATATTTTGCTGTATTAAAAAATTGCCCTACATCTCCTCGTAAAATGAGATTACTGGCAGACCTGATCAGAGGTAAGGAAGTATATACTGCATTGAATATTTTAAAATTCAATCCGAAAGAAGCTTCTGGAAGATTAGAAAAGTTGCTTACATCTGCAATTTCAAATTTCGAAGCAAAAACAGGGCAGCGTCCTGAGGACAGCAACCTGGTTGTAAAGGAAATTTTTGTTGATAGTGCACTTCAGATGAAGCGTTTAAGAACCGCTCCACAGGGCCGTGCCAACAGAATCAGAAAACGTTCCAACCACGTTACAATTGTGGTTGACAGCAAAAAAGAAACAGTTAAACAAGAAGAAACCAAATAAAACAACCTGAGTACGGAAGCAAGCTCTAATTCTTACTTCCAGCCTCCAACAAAATAAAAATGGGACAAAAAGCAAATCCAATAGGCCTACGTTTAGGTATCATTAAAGGGTGGGATTCAAACTGGTATGGTGGAAAAAATTTTTCTGACAAATTAGTAGAAGATCATAAAATCAGAAACTATTTGAAAGCGCGTTTGGCGAAAGCCAGCATTTCAAAAATTGTGATTGAAAGAACTGTAAAAATCATTACTGTTACCATCAACACATCCCGCCCAGGAATTATTATTGGTAAAGGTGGCCAGGAAGTTGACAAGATCAAAGAAGAGTTAAAGAAAATCACCAAAAAAGATATTCAAATCAATATCTTCGAAATTAAACGTCCGGAATTAGACGCTCGTTTAGTAGCTGATAGTATCGCCCGTCAGATCGAAGGCCGTATCTCTTTCCGTAGGGCTGTGAAAATGGCTGTAGCATCTACAATGCGTATGGGAGCTGAAGGTATCAAAGTAAAATGTTCTGGTCGTTTGGCAGGTGCTGAGATGGCACGTGTTGAAGGTTACAAGGAAGGACGTACACCATTGCACACTTTACGTGCTGATATTGACTACGCTTTGGGTGAAGCACATACAACTTACGGCCGCATAGGTGTAAAAGTTTGGATTTGCAAAGGCGAAGTTTACGGAAAACGTGATTTATCTCCAAACATTGGTGCTTCTGCACCAGGAGGATCTAAAGACAACAAAAAAGGTGGTGCTCCATCCGGAAACCCTAAATTTGAAAAACGTGGTACTGGTGGCGGTCCAAGAAAAGGTGGCAACGACAACAGAAGAAGAGATTCAAAATAATTTAAGCTGAACAGGCGTAAACAAGATAGACTAATTTTTTTAATATTTTAATACAATGTTACAACCAAAAAGAACTAAATACAGAAAGATGCACAAAATGAAAATGAAAGGCAACGCAAAGCGTGGCGATCAGCTTTCATTTGGTTCATTCGGCCTAAAAGCTACTGAAGGATGCTGGGTAACAGCCCGTCAGTTAGAAGCTGCAAGGGTTGCCGTAACACGTTTCATGAAGCGTGAAGGTCAGATCTGGATTCGTGTTTTCCCTGATAAACCAATTACCTCAAAGCCAGCCGAAGTACGTATGGGTAAAGGTAAAGGTGCTCCGGAATATTGGGTAGCGGTAGTAAAACCAGGACGTGTAATCTTTGAAGCAGAAGGTGTGCCTGTTGAAGTAGCAAAAGAAGCATTGCGTCTTGCAGCTCAGAAATTACCGGTATCAACAAAATTTGTTGTAAGAAGAGACTATGCAGCAGAAGCCGTAACAGCGTAACAATAAAGTTATATAAAGAGAGAAACTTAATAAAATGAACTCAGCAGATATCAAACAACTTTCTACGAACGATCTTCGTGAGAGAATCAAAGAAGAAAAAAGCAATTTGGCAAAATTAAAGCTGAACCATGCTGTATCTCCAATCGAAAACCCGTTGAAGATCACTTTCAACAGAAAAGTAGTAGCGAGATTAAAAACTGAACTACGTAGTAGAGAAATAGCAGAAGCAAAAAAAGAAATAAGTAGCAGAATAGCCTGCTAGTTTAGTATAAAATCTAAACTGCAAACTATAAACTACAAACTATCAAACAAACATGGAATCAAGAAATTTAAGAAAAGAAAAAATTGGCTTAGTAACCAGTAATAAAATGGATAAGTCAATTGTAGTATCGGTAGAACGTAAGGTAAAACATCCGAAATACGGAAAGTTCCTTAACAAAACTACAAAGTTTGTAGCACATGATGAAACAAACTCTTGCAGCATCGGAGATACTGTAAAAATAATGGAAACTCGTCCTATCAGCAAAAATAAATGCTGGAGATTAGTTGAAATTCTTGAAAAAGTAAAATAGTTAAAAGAAAAAATTGTACATTTGCAGTCCTCAAAAAAATGGGGCTTTAAATTACAAGTTGAAATACATCATATAAAATGGTACAACAGGAATCAAGATTAGCAGTTGCAGACAATAGTGGCGCTAAAGAAGTATTGGTTATTCGCGTGTTAGGCGGAACCAAAAAAAGATACGCTTCCATTGGAGATAAAGTGGTTGTTACAGTAAAACATGCACTTCCATCTGGCAACATAAAAAAAGGCGCTGTTTCAAAAGCAGTAGTAGTAAGAACAAAAAAAGAAATCCAACGTGCTGATGGTTCGTACATTCGCTTTGATGACAATGCTGTAGTATTATTAAATGCAGCAGACGAGTTAAGAGGAACACGTATCTTTGGACCTGTTGCCCGTGAATTACGTGATAAACAATATATGAAAATCATTTCACTTGCTCCGGAAGTATTGTAAGTGAATAAAACATAAGTAGATTACTACTTTCAAAAAAGGAAAAAAAAATGAGTACCAAATTACATATCAAAAAAGGAGATTCAGTAAGAGTTATTGCTGGTGATTCAAAAAACCAGGAAGGCAAAGTACTTTCTGTAGACAAAGTAAAAAACCGTGCTATTGTTGAAGGTGTTAATACTGTTTCCAAACACACCAAACCAAGCACAAAAAGCCCGCAAGGCGGAATTGTAAAACAGGAAGCTTCAGTTCATATTTCCAATCTTATGTTGATTGAGCCAAAAACAGGTAAAGTTACCCGTACGGGCCGCAAATTAGATGAGAAATCAAACAAATTGGTACGTTACTCTAAAAAAACCGGAGAACTAATTAAATAATTGCAGATTGCAATTTCAAATATAGAATCAGAAATACGAAATTCGAACAAATACAATGGCTTACTCACCGAGATTAAAAGACAAGTATAAAGCAGATGTAATACCAGCTTTACAAAAAAGATTTGGTTATTCCAGCCCAATGCAGGTACCCAAAATTACAAAAATTTGCCTTAACCAAGGGGTTGGTGATGCTGTATCTGACAAAAAATTAATAGAAGGCGCTATTAAAGAAATGACTACTATCAGCGGACAAAAAGCGGTAGCGACTGTTTCTAAGAAAGATATCTCTAATTTTAAACTTCGTAAAGGTGTTCCAATTGGGGTAAGAGTTACATTGCGTGGCGATACCATGTATGAATTTTTGGATCGTTTGATCGCTGTTGCGTTACCACGTATCCGTGACTTCAGAGGAATCAATGATAAGGGATTTGACGGAAACGGTAACTATACATTAGGTGTTACTGAGCAAATCATCTTTCCGGAGATTGATATTGACAAAGTAAATAAAATCATGGGTATGGATATTACATTCGTAACAAGCACCCAGAATGATGATGAAGCATTGGCTTTGTTGAGTGAATTTGGATTACCATTTAAAAACCAAAAGAAATCATAATAAATTCAGGAAAAGGATTCAGTTTTTAAGATCCTGAACCTTAACCTACATCCTAAATAAAATAGAATAAGTCGATGGCAAAAGAATCAATGAAAGCAAGGGAAGTAAAGCGTAAACGCCTTGCTGATCTATATGCTGAAAGAAGAGCAGCGTTGAAAGCGGCAGGTGATCATGTTGGATTACAAAAACTTCCAAGAGCATCTTCTCCTGTACGTCAGCGTAACCGTTGCAAGTTAACTGGTCGTCCAAGAGGATATATGCGTCAATTCGGTCTTTCACGAAATACATTTCGTGAAATGGCACTTGATGGAACGATTCCTGGAGTGACTAAATCAAGCTGGTAGTATATACCATCTTGTTACAGAAAAGAGTATTAATGTATAATTATCCTGCGTGCGGGATAACATATAAAACCAAATAAAATGACAGATACAATTGCAGATTACCTAACCAGGGTAAGAAACGCTATTAGCGCAAACCACAGAATCGTAGAAATCCCTTCTTCTAATCTAAAAAAAGAAATTACCAAAATTCTTTTCGAAAAAGGCTACATCCTAAGTTACAAATTTGAAAATACTACCGCTCAAGGCTCTATCAAAATCGCTTTGAAGTACCATCCGGTAAGCAAACAGCCAGCTATTAAAAACTTATCAAGAATCAGTTCTCCTGGTTTAAGAAAGTATACAGGCGCTCAAAAATTACCTCGTGTATTGAATGGTTTAGGTATTGCTATCCTTTCTACTTCTAAAGGCATTATGACCGATAAAGAAGCAAGAACTCAGAAAGTGGGTGGCGAAGTATTATGTTATGTATATTAATCTTGGGAGGAAAGAAAAATGTCAAGAATAGGTAAATTACCAATCGCACTTCCAAAAGGAGTAGATATCAATGTTTCAGATAAAAATGTAGTAACAGTTAAAGGTGCCAAAGGTACCTTAACTCAAAAACTTGATTCAGCCATCACCATTAAAAATGAAGATGGTAAAATCGTTGTTCAACGTGCTACTGACCAAAAACGCCACAGAGCAATGCATGGTTTATACCGCGCTTTGATTGCTTCTATGGTAAAAGGTGTTAGTGAAGGTTACAAAACCGAGCAAGAGCTTGTTGGGGTTGGTTACCGTGCAGCCAATAAAGGTCAGTTATTAGAACTTACTTTGGGTTACTCTCACAATATTACTTTCGAATTGCCGACTGAAATAAAAGTAAGCACTACCAACGAAAAAGGTAAAAATCCAAGTATTATCCTAGAATGTGCTGACAAACAGTTGCTTGGAGCAGTTGCTGCAAAAATCCGTTCATTACGTAAGCCTGAGCCATACAAAGGTAAAGGTATCAAATTTACGAATGAAGTATTAAGAAGAAAAGCTGGTAAATCAGCTGGTAAGTAATAAGAATTAAGTCGGTGGATGGTAGTTCGTAGAAATTCTCCGAACTATTCTCTGCAAACTACAAACTATAAATAAAATGGCAGTAAAAAAAGAGTTCAGAAGAAACAGAATCAAACAACGTATCCGTAAAGTAGTTGTTGGAGAGGCGACCAGCCCAAGATTATCTGTTTTCAGAAGCAATAAAGGTATTTATGTTCAATTAATTGACGATACAGCAGGTAAAACACTTGTTTCTGTTTCATCAGCGGACAAAGGTATTTCAGAAACAAAAGTTTCTAAAATCGAACAAGCCAGATTGGTTGGTAAAGCGATTGCTGAAAAAGCAACACAGGCCGGAATCTCTTCTGTTCGTTTTGACAGGAACGGTTACTTATATCATGGTCGTATCAAATCATTGGCAGAAGCTGCCCGTGAAGCCGGACTACAATTTTAATTAAAAAAACAGAGAGAAATAGAGTTTAAAGAATTTAACCGGGTAAAATACCCTTCAGTTCTTTAAATCACCAAATCAATAAATTAAAAAAATGTCAAACATCAACATTAAAAGAGTAAAAGCAAGCGACATCGAACTAAAAGATAAGCTGGTTAGCATTCAACGTGTGACTAAAGTTACAAAAGGTGGTAGAAACTTTACATTTTCAGCTATCGTGGTAGTCGGAAATGAAAAAGGTATCGTTGGTTATGGTTTGGGAAAAGCGAAAGAGGTTACTGACGCTATCACTAAGGGCATCGATGATGCTAAAAAGAATTTAATCAAAGTGGCTATCGTTAAAGGTACTGTTGCACATGAGCAATATGGCAAATTCGGTGGTGCATTAGTATTCCTTAAGCCTGCTGCTCATGGTACAGGTGTTATTGCCGGTGGTGCGATGCGTGCTGTATTAGAGAGTGTTGGTGTTACTGACGTATTGGCAAAATCAAAAGGTTCATCTAACCCTCACAACGTGGTAAAAGCTACAATGGATGCGTTAATGAAAATGCGTGATGCTGCTACTGTTGCTCAGCACCGTGGCATTTCAATGGAAAAAGTATTCAACGGATAATTTATAGTTAGTAGTTAGGAGCAAGGAGTTAGTAGAATTTCTCCGAACTATTGACTACAAACTCCAAACTAACAAAAAGATGGCTAAGATCAGAATAAAACAGACAAAAAGCGGTATCAACCGTACAGAGCGTCAGAAAAGAACATTGCAGGCTCTTGGGTTAACCAAAATGAATAAAACAGTTGAAAAAGAAGCTAACGCTCAAATCAACGGAATGATTGCAAAAGTTGCACATTTGGTAACTGTAGAAAGTATTTAATATTAAAATTATTCTTCTTTTGAAGAATTATCAAATTATAAAAAGATGAACTTAAGTAAACTTACACCGGCAGAAGGTTCGGTTAAAAATGCTAAAAAACGTTTAGGTAGAGGTCAGGGATCTGGTAAAGGTGGAACTTCCACTAAAGGTCATAAAGGTGCTCAGTCCCGTTCAGGATATTCTGCAAAAAGAAGCTTCGAGGGTGGACAAATGCCATTACAAAGACGTCTTCCTAAATACGGATTTAACAACATTAACCGTGTTGAATACCGTGGAATCAACCTGGATGTAATTCAAGCGCTGGTTGAAGCTAACAAAGTGGGTACAATTGATATTGCTTTCCTAGTTTCAAAAGGTCTGGCTCATAAAAATGACAAAGTGAAAGTATTGGGTCGTGGCGAATTAAAATCTAAGGTAGAAGTAAAAGTGCATGCTTTTTCCGCTACTGCTAAATCTGCTATTGAGGCTCAAGGTGGTGCTGCTGTAGCGATCGAATCCTAAGTTCATCAGGTAAGTTGAGGCTTTGCTGGCATCCGCTAAGAAGGCTGTATATAAAACTTTTATATGAAAAATTTAATAAATACACTAAAAAACATTTGGAGAATTGAAGACTTAAGGGTGCGTATTATCAACACCCTTTTGTTTATCCTGATTTATCGATTGGGGTCCTATATCATATTACCTGGTGTTAACTCCGATGCTCTATCTGCAGCAAGCAAAAATACAAATGAGGGAATTGTTGGTTTAATCAATATTTTCGCGGGTGGTGCATTCTCCCGTGCTTCGGTTTTCGGATTAGGTATCATGCCTTACATCTCGGCTTCAATTGTAATTCAGTTGTTAGGTATGGCTCTTCCCTACTTCCGTAAGCTACAAATGGCAGGTGAAAGTGGTCGTAAACGCATCAACCAAATGACGCGTTCATTAACCGTGTTAATCACTATGTTACAAGCACCAGGTTATATTGCAACTCAGATTACCAATAAGGCCGGTGCAGTGAGCGATCCTGGTACTTTCTGGTATATTCAATCAGTAATCATTCTTGTTACAGGTACAATGTTTGTTATGTGGCTGGGCGAAAAAATTACTGACAAGGGTATTGGAAATGGAATTTCACTTATCATTATGATAGGTATTATTGCCCGCTTGCCGTTTGCCTTTGTATCAGAGTTTGGATCCCGTTTAAGCGGTGAAGGCGGAGGTTTGATCATGCTATTGATTGAACTTGTATTGCTACTGGTAATAATAATGGGAACTATTATGTTGGTGCAAGGTACACGTAAAGTTCCAGTTCAGTTCGCTAAAAAAATTGTTGGAAATAAACAATATGGTGGTGTACGTCAGTACATTCCTTTAAAAGTAAATGCCGCAGGTGTTATGCCGATCACTTTTGCC
>Ga0170475_117627218_pt1 | contig 14480 bp, 16 predicted proteins | sample Soicark_Litter_5_FD_111474 | JGI IMG/M metagenome (GOLD analysis project Ga0170475, IMG submission 111474) | Avena fatua rhizosphere microbial communities from Hopland, California, USA. Combined Assembly of 48 SPs | reverse complement strand
TAATTATTTTTTTTAAAATGTTTAACCTATTACTTTTACTTATAATCAGACTTGTTGATTTACCCGTTTGAGAGGATTATCCGCTCGTCTTGATAAAAATTATAAAATACGAATTTTCAAAAGGTAAACCATTAACAGAAGATATACGCGTTTTAATAGAAAAACATCAAATAGAAATGGAGGCCTCCTACACTTTAAGTGTGGGGCTTTTTGAATATGATCTCATGCTACAATTGACCCAAGGCATACAAAATAAACCCTTTCTTTTGTGATTTTTTATTAAATCGATGATATTAGTTACAGCTTTATACAGCTGACGCCTAGGCATACCTTTTGTTGTGGGTTCCTGCTTATTACCAATTGTTTGTTATTATTTTTTTGTTTTAATGGATTATCTTGAGGTACTAGAAGAGTTACTGGAGTATATAAGAGAACGGTTGTAATTTTCGCTCGTAGCGCAATTGGTAGCGTAGTAGTCTTCGAAACTAAAGGTTAAGGGTTCGAGTCCCTTCGAGCCAGCTTATTTCTTATTTACGAATTCCTTCGTCTAACGGCAGGACACAACGCTTTCAATGTTGTAATATGGGTTCAATTCCCATAGGAATCACAGTAACTAATTTATTTAAACTATTTCATTTGGCGGAATTGGTAGACGCGACAGACTTAAAATCTGTTATTCGTTAGAATGTATTGGTTCAAGTCCAATAATGAACAAATTTATTTACTAAATTTTACCATCCTTAGTTTAACGGTAAAATTCTTTGCTCATAACAAAGAGTCGTAGGTTCAACTCCTGCAGGATTCACATTGACTAAATAACTAATATTTAGTCCCCCATAGCCTTACCTAGAACCTAGCCTAACTTACAAATAAAAAAATGTTAAATAAAAATAATTTCAAATTATTTTCTCGATCAAAAAAATATTCCAATTTCAAAAACTCCATTTTAAAATTCCTATTATCTAAAACTATTATAAAAAATTTCAATTTAGATTTACAGCTGGTTTGTGAGAAAAACAAAATAAATTTAATTACTATAGTATTTTTTACTCAATTTTTTAGCAACCTAACCTCTTGAAAAAAATATTTACAAGAAAAATATTGAAGTCAAAAAGAAAAAGCTGCTAGGGCAAAAACCTGGGCATGAAAACATGAGGGAACCTCGGGGACCTACAAAGGTTTTTATATTCCAGCAGCCTTACCGCAAACTGATCAAGCTAAATTTTTTTTAAAAAAACGAGATGAAGACGAACAAAAATTAAGAGATCGCGAATTAGCAAAATTTTCAAATAAATTTAAATTTAATGCTAGTTATAGAGAATCCGAACTAGGGGATCCTCGATTTTGAGATGTACAAAAAATTAAAATTTTATCATTATTATCTTCCGAGCGTTCTTTTTGATCATCTAATATTTTGAACCTTAATTCTAAATTTTTAAAATCAAATAATTTTCCTAAAAAAAACATTACATCTAATAGTTCCGTTGTTTCAAATTTAAATACTTTTAGAATAAAATTTTCTAAAAAATTTATTAAAAGCATACCCTCACCCATAAATATTTACGTACACCAGCATTCATGGTCATTTAATAATTTAGGTTATGATACGGGTGAATTTTTAAATTTTTTTTTTATACAATCTTTTCCAAGTTATTTAATTAATTTTAATTTTTTTTGAAGCAAATTTTATTTAATTAAAAAACTTAAAAGTACCCTACTGAATTTTAGTCTTCCTTTACAAATTTATTACTCCAACAATTCTATTTATAATGTTTTTTTTAAAATTAATTTTAGATTACAAATTTTTAAATTCAATAAATAAACCAGGACTAGATAATTTATTTTTTTTATTAAATTTGTATAATAATTGGTGTAAAATTTTTTTTTCAGATTTTTTTTTCAGATTTTTTTTCACTAATTTATTATTAAATTCCCCAACTTCATTAGTTAAAAATTTTACCTTATATTGCATAATAGGTGTTAAACAAGATATGAAAACTAAAAAAAACATTAAAATTTTACTGAATAATATTCTCGCGACTCGTGTTGTTGGGTCAACAAATGCAATTTTTTCAGCGTCATTCTTTTGAAAGAAATGAAAATTTCAGAGTTTTTTTAGGGCATTCACCGGTGATAAATCACATAATTTATTCTATTTTAAAGAAATGGTTAATAGCGCGAATCTACCAATTAAATCTATTAATTTTGTAGGAACACCTTTATTGTTTTTATTTTTAGATACAATCCTATCTAATTATAATTTATTCTTAACTGGTAAAAATATTATTGCCAAACCAACACTCAGCGTATTTTTAGAAAAATTTTGTCTTCAAACTTCAAAATTTGAAAAAAATATTTTTAATGTTAAAAAACCAATATTAAAAACATTTTTTATATTTTTACGGACTTGAATAAATTTTTATGAAAATTTACGATTTTTATTACATCGATCCTTTACTCAACAAATAAAACTTATTTCACAGATAAATGTTGCCTGAATACTATTTTGATACATTATATGAAAAGGTAAAAAACTTACAGCAAGACGTGTTTTTATTAAATTTTTAAAAAAATTTAAAAATCGATATGGGCTGCCAGCACTACCAATTTTTACCCATGCTTTGCTATTAGTGGAACCCCATGTCTGGATAAAAAAAAAGAAAATTGCAGGACGTTTATACGAAATACCAATATATATATCTAGTAGTTGAAGTAAATGAATTGCCGTAAGGTGGCTGTTACAATCAGCTAAAAAATGAAAAAGAGCGAGTATTACTGAAAGTTTGTGCCAAGAAGTTTGGGACGCCTGCTTAAAATGAGGTGGTGCCTACTCAAACAAGGAACTAACCTACTCAGTAGTAAAAAGAAATAAAGCATACATGCGATGGTTATAGGCAAAGATTATTTAATAAAGAGAAACAATTATTTTTTCTTAAAGTATTTCTTCCAGTTATGAAAATGATGAATTAGTTCGGGTGGTCGAGCCCACGGAAAAAAAGTTTTTTGAGGTATGGTGAAATATAATACAGGTTACATATATATTATGAATTTTTATAACATTTGGAATATTCAAGGTATAGTACAAATGTTCTTTAAAACGTTAAAAATGAATGCAACATCGGGTATTGTTTTTTACCCCAAAATAGGAACTTTCACTATAAATTTATTGGCTGAGAATCAAGAACCCACGTCTTTTCTTATGCATAACACATCTACTTTAAACAGTAATATAAGGGGTAACTCAATACCTATGCTTTGAACAGAAATTGGCTACACTATTTTTGCTTTACAAATAAAAAAATTTGACAAAGTTCGTTTAGTAAAAGCTGCCGGTTGCTACGCAAAAGTCATAAAAAAATCTTTTGATGGCGTATATATTCAATTGCCATCTTCAAAAATTTATATTATTTCTAGGTTTGCATCTGGTACGTTAGGTCTATCCTCTAAGAGAAATTTTAGAAAAATGACTAAAGCCGGGGAATCTCGATACATTATGAAAATACCTCATGTTTGAGGTATTGCTATGAATCCTGTCGATCATCCGCACGGTGGTTGATCAAACAAAGGCTGTCATCCAGTAACCCCCGCTGGTATTTTAACTAAGGGTATAAAAACCTGAAATAATTGAAAATGGTCAAAATGAAAAATGTATATATTAAAAACTAAAACTTTATAATGAGATCAAATATCAAACCTCCTATAATAAATTGACTAATAATAAAATTTTATAAATATGAAAAAAAAATAATTATTACAAAATTATGAGGTTTAAAGATTAAAGCTTTGTTGGTTTACGAGAAAACATCGCCATATTTATTATTAAACTCCAAACAAATAGATAAAAATTTGGAAAATTTTTTCTTTTCTTTTAATAAAAGTTTTTTTCAAAACTTTTCGTTTTCTATGCTTATGCATGTCTCAGATAAACCCTTTATTTCAAAAAAAATTTTCTTTTTTTTTAAGCAAAACATTTTAGATTATTCTTGATTTTTTTTTTGACGAGATATTAGTTTAAATAGATTAAAATATTTTTTTTCCAGCCAGACTTCCACTAAAAGAGCTGGCATACATTTTATTTTTTTGAAAGACTTTATTATGAATATAAAAATAAGTCTTTTTAATTGAAATTTTGTTAAAATAAAAAATATAAATAATTTGTTTTTTTTTGAACCATACTTTTATTTTTTACTTTTATCGCATCATCTTGAAAATAAAAATATAATAAAAAAATCTCTTTGAAAAATACTATATTTTGGCGTAGAAATAGAAAAATTAATTTTTGAAGGCAAATTTAATGAAATTTTTAATTTCTATAACTGATTTTTAACACTTCAAACAGGATTTTTAAAAAATACAAGTTATTTCATAAATTGAAATTATTTATTTGCAACATCCACACAGTTTCCACGTGCTCGTAAAATTTTTTTATTTAATTTTTTTTTTAAAAATAATAGATTTAACCTCTTCAAAAAATTTTGATCTAATCTTTGACCTAAAATCGATCCAAAATACCAAGCAGTGGATGGTATCTATACGTGGCAACGGTCAACTACTATTCTTCCATTTTTTATAAATAAGATTTTTCATATTTACAATGGTATAAAATTTCATAGAATTTGAATTTTACCAGGAATGGTAGGTTATAAATTGGGCCAATTTTCATACACACGAAAAATTCACACAAGAAATGTTAATCTAAGACCTTTTTTTAAAACCCTACTCTAATCCTCGTCTATGTCTTATTGATCAAATATACAAGCATCAAGAATTAGTAGAGGCGCGGGGTGGAAAAATCTTTGGATTCCAAATTATAAACAATTGTATACACGTTACTTCATTCATGATTATGTTTTAACTAGATATTTAAAAATAAAATATTTTACAGATGATAAAATGAATTGAACTTTTATGTATTATTATGACTTTTATATTCGCAAAAAATTTGATCAAACCTATATCTTTTTAAAAAAATATAACGTTGATTTCTCACGTTTAACTCAAGCAGGCTACGTTGGTAAACTATTACATCTACATCGTTCAATAACTAGATTATCAACTATAAATTTTTATATTGCAACCTGCGAAGGTGGTAATTTTTTGAATTTTTTTTTTCAAGGACAATCCTATTTTTATTTTTATTTAATGTGATACTACCTGGAATCGTACGATATTCTTAATGTTATTTCAAATCTAACTAATAATCAAAAGTATGAGGAAATTTCGTTACTGAAAGTTCTATCAGCATCTTTATTTATTACTAAATACGTTTTTAATAGTAAAGTAAATTTTTTTAATGCAGTCGATTTTGATGAATTCCAAATGTTTACTCGAAATTTTAAAAATCATAATATTTCAATACTTGACGGTGAGTTAAGTCCTCACCAGGTAAAAATGGATAAATTTTGATTAGCTAATTTTCTCTTTAATCCTACTATTTTACAACGTTATCCTAATTTTGTTTTTTTTTATAATAGTTGGTTACATAAATCGTGGCAATTATCAAAGCTTTGAGTGCTGCAATCACTAAAATTTTATCAGGTAACCTACGACCATTCTTTACCGATTGTTCAAGGTGCAAATTTTTTTTTTTCAAAATATATACGATTGTTTTACTTGATGAAAGAATTAAATATGTATTTTAAAAATTCAAAGGACGCTGGGGTCGGTTTGACTCAAGAATTTATAGCGGAACAAATTAATTTACTACATTTAAAACTATGAATTAGAGATACAATGTATTTTTGAATAAGGGAAATATGGTTTTATTTACGCGCTTATCTAAAATATTTTTCCTATGAAGGTTGAATTAATCTTAATTGATCAAAAGTAATTTTCAAATGATTATTTTTTTTTAGAAAGCTATTAAAATTAGCAACGAGTGGTTTTCAATTCAACATGCAAGGATTACTTGGTTTTTTAAATTTTTTTTACTATACCGCTATAAAAAATAATTTTTTTAATAGCTTAATAAAATTTACGTTTTCAAAAATTATATTTATTAAATTGTGGTATATTACACTCATGAAATTTTTTATTTGAAGTTTACGATTTAGCTGAGTTCTATTTAAAATTTGAAAACTTTCACTTATTCAAAAATTAAAAATATTGCATTACTTTACCAAAAATTTTAGTATAAAATTATATAAAAAAATAAAATATAATTTTTTAATCACACCCCGGGCAACACCTTTTAAAGAATTAACTACTTTAACTACGTTTCAAGCAGATTTTAATACATTAATACTTTTTTTTCTGTCATTTTTAAATGCTGATATAAAAAATTTAGCTAAAAAAAAATATGAATTAGTCTTTACTCCTAAATCTTTTTTACTTACATGAAAGAAATTTTCTATTTTTAACTCTAATAGAAATTTTTTAGTTATTTCTTTTGATAAATATTTTGATATAAAGCAAATACTAAAATATTCTGACTGGACAACGGTATTTCTTTTACCACCAATACTATTAATTTACTACATAAAATTTTCTTATAGACATCTTTTAGTAAAAAAAACCAAATTTTCCTATTTTAGTTTTATTTTAACGCAGCTTACACCAAAATTATTTTTTAGAATTTTTTCAGATTTAGTAACTTTAACACACTTTTCAATGCTCTTACATCTATGTACAATATACTGGCAAAATTTTTTCTTCTTTTATCTATTTGTTTTGAAATGTTTGAAATGAATGTATGCTCAGTGTACTCCCGAAAATCTTTTATATTTATCGCGTCCTGTTAGTATGTTTATGCAAAGAAGTCGTTCTTTTATAACCGTTTTAGATTTATTTTCCTCTTCTTTCAGAGATTTTTTAACGTTAGGGCTTTTTTGTTTAGATACAAACGTAGTTGTGGGGAATTGAAGGACTTGATTTTCTTTAGCTGATTTTGCTAGTAAATTAGCTCAGTTTGGTAAACCAAATAATTGGTTATTGCAAGAAGAAAATAGCTTTACTCTAAATAATAAATTCTCTTATTTAGAAGAAACATCTGTATCTCCATTTTTTATGCCTTTTATTTCTATTTGATTAGCCAGTAAAATTTTTTTTTGAAAGAAGAATTTTTTTCATTATACTAAAAATAAAAATTTAAATGTGCATTCATCATATTTCTCAAGTAGGGTTCCAACTCATTTAATCGTTGATCATTTTAGTAATTTACAATTGAATGCTACTCTAATTGCAGTTTTTGTTAGAAAAAAATTAGAATGAGAGCATCAACTAGCTGAAATTTTATGAAGTTTAAATTTATTAGTTTCTCAGGCTGATACAATATGAGGTTTTATGTTTTTATTAAAAGGACGTTTTAGTCGTAAGGAAAGAGCATCTAAAGTTTGGTTAAAAAAAGGAAAATTAAATCAAGTAGCACTGTGGACTAAACTAGATTATTGCAAAATGCCCGTTACACTAAAATACGGTTCGGCCTCTGTCCGTGTTTGGTTGGTACTAAATAATACCATGAACGATCTATGAGCACTCGTATAAAATCATCTTTAACAAAAAAAAAACGCTTAGCAAAGCAAATTGGAAAACTTAATTGATTAATTAATCATAATTTTGAGGTAAAATGTCTATTTTTATCTTTTAAATTATTAAAAATTACAAAAAAAAAAAAGAAAAAAGTGAGACCCCCTCAATTTCTTCATACAGCTAGATATGTTATACCTTTGCCCAGCGAAGAAGAAATTCGAAGTAAAAAAAGAAAAAAAAAAATTTTTGCCAGCCATTAGATTTTATATGTTATATGATCACTACGATAAATACTTTCAATTACGCTGAGGGTTATTTTTTGGTTTTGGAAGAAACTTTTATACCCCAGGACCACTCTCTTTTATTTCAAAATTTGAGGCTAGTTTAAAATTCGATATCATAAGATCGTTAAAAATAATTTGAACTTTAACAGTTACTAACTCTTTTCCCAGAAAAAAATTTTTTTTTAAGCAATCCCCAAGGTTTCATCATTTTTCTAACATTTTTTTTAAAAAATTATTTAAAAAATATCGCAACCCAAATTTACCTCTTATTTGAAAAAAAGGTGAAAGTTATACTCCTCGCGTACAAGGTACGAACTATTTACAAATTTGAGAAATTATTTATAAACAAATGGTATTAGAATCGCTAGATTTTGATTATAAATTTAGTCCGATTGAACTAGAAGTATTTTGATTGGGCGGTATAAATCCTTACGATCCTAGGTACAGCTGGCATAATTGACGTCTTTTTCTTTTGCAATTAGTTAAACTTGATGGTTATGGGGTTAAAAATAAATACCATAGCGGGAGGGGTAAAACTATTGTTGACCCGCATGCTGAAATCGTAGCTAAATTTAAAGCTCAACGTAAACTAAAAGCTAAACTAAAAGCTAAACTAAAACCTAAACTAAAATCTAAATTGAAAATAATAATGAATTTTCAAATTCACTTAAAAAAATTAATAATTCAACAATTGTTTATAGGATCCTATTCTACAATGTTTTTTTTATTAAAAAAAACATTTTTTATTAATTTTAAAAGTTTTTTTTTTAATAAAAATTTAATACCGATATTTTTTTTTAGCAAAACAAAATCTAATTTGCGCCTAGATGTTACCTATATACTTAGTAAATTAAGTTTATTAAACTCACCGTTAAAATTAATAATGAATTTTATAAAAATTTTTATAAAAAAATCTAAACAACTTCTTAGAAATTTAAAAAAACAACTAATAATAGTAAATATTATATTTTTTAAAAAAAAATGATATGTTTTTTTTTTAACAGCTAAAAAATTAAAATTTTATAATTATCTAAAAATTTGTTGATTAAAGAGTTTTATACCTGAGTTTAAAAAACATTATCGTTTAAACACAGGTAAATTTTTTAAAAATTACCGTTTTTTATTTTTAAATTTTACTTTACTTTTTGTTATATTAGATATACCTGCTATGTTGTTCTATCCTTTCGTAAATCTTTTGCATTCGTCTTTTAAAAAACTCAGGAAAAATTCTCTAATTTCTTCAAACAATTGAAAATTTCTTAAACCTTTTAAATTTTATTTAAATTCAGTCGGTTACTTAAAAAAAAAAAATATTATCTTGGCTTATTGAATTTTAAAATGACTATTAAAAAATTCCCCCAACTGAGATATAAGTACACGATGAAGTAACATTGAAAGTAAAAATTATTTTAAAAAGTATTTCTCTTTTGCTATTGGAAAAAAATTTTTGCTGTTACAACCAAAAAAATTTAAAAATAATAATTCAACAAAAAAATTAACAGATAATTCAAAAAAAGAAATTTTAATAGTTAATCAAAAAAAACATATTTTTAACGTACTTATTAAAAAATCTATAACTTTAAAGCTTGTAGTTAACAAAAAACTGTTTGCTAATTTGCTGTTTAAATCTTATCCAATATACTGGATAAATAATTTTTTTTTTTTAAAAGATTTTATTTATCAAGAACTTCTTATAAAATGATTTGGATTGTATATAAATTCCCGAAAACCAGGTTTTTATCGATTTGAAAAGTTGAAAGTTTTCCAACGATTAATTTTATTTTGGAAATTTAAAAGAAAACCTGTATTTCGTACATCTGTTAAATTAAACAATCCCTCCAGGTTTCTAGATGATTTACGCAGAAGAAAATTTGAAAAACAAAAATTTTTATTTGTACGTCTTCATACGAAATACCTAATTCTAGCAGCTTATTTTTTTTGAACTTATTCCATTATAAAAAATATTTTATTTATAAATACATCTTTTTTAACGGTTGATTACTTTACATACAATTTTTTTTTAGAAAAATCTATTTTACAAAAAAATACTTTGAAAATTTATAATAAAAATTTTTCTAAATATCTTTTTATGTATTATACTACTACATATTTTTTAAATGGCTTTTCCTGGCCTTTTAAAATAAAACTTAAAAAATAAAACAACTATTATTAAATTTACCGTGCTACCACCAGCTTTAATTAATTCTCGTTTTAAACTTTTTCAAAGAAAATCAAAGTGATTTTCGGGCTTAAATTATAATTCTTATTTGCTAACTAATGTTTTTTTTTGCAAATCTATAACAAATTTCTATCTCGCAACTAATCATATAGATTTAATTTCGTGATATTTGAAGTGAAAATTGAAAAAAAGTGGATCTTTAGTTTTTCCTTCTCATAATACTTATCCTATAACAAAGAAACCAACCGAAGTTCGAATGGGTAAGGGTAAAGGACCCATTGTTGATTGGACAATTCCAGTAAAAAATGGAGCAATACCTTTTTATTTCTATGGAAAAAAAACTCCTCTAATAAAAAAACTTTTTCAAGATATTTTGAAAAAACTTCCCTTTCAAGCTAAAGTGGAAGAATCAAAACACCTACTACCCGAAACAACTAAATTACAAGTTTTTTTTTCTGTTTCAAAATTAACTTGAAATTGATCACTGATCAGAAAATCTTTTTTTTAAATGATATACCCAGGATCTATTTTAATTTGTAATGATAATTCGGGAGCATTAACAGCCAAATGCATTGGAATATGAAATCTTTCTAGAAGAAGAGGTGCAAAAGCAGGAGCATTAATTCTTGTTACAATTAAAACATGCCTAAAAGGTGTTAGTAAGGTGCAAAAAGGAAGTGTACACTACGGGATAGTAACATATACTAAACAAATTTTATCGAGAGCATCCCGTGGTGGTGATTGTTTATGATTTTTTGAAAATTCTATTGTATTAGTATCTAAAAAAAATAATTACCTACCTGTTGGTACCCGTGTATTGGGGCCTGTTTGTAAAGAAGTACGTCAACGAACTTTTATAAAAATTGTTTTACTTTCTGCAGGTGTATTTTAAATAAAAAATGAAAAAATATAAAGTTTTAACCTTTTATAAAATAGTGAAAGCAAAACCTAAAGGTCAATTTCCTTATACTTATAAATTTTTTTTTGAAGAACAAAGGGCGTTTGATATTAATTCCAAAATTAATGGAAATTTAAATACTCTAGCACTATTTCCTAATTTACCTAAAATAACTGTTACACTACCATTAACTATGAACCATGGTAGCACTAATTTAAAATTAAAATGAATATTACATTGCTTGTGAATAATTAAATTTTTTACTTTTCAAAAATCATTTCTTAAAAAAAAAATTTCCACCCAACAAATAAAAAAAAAAAATTTTGGTTTTGTTTTGCAATCTATTATAACTAAATCTAATTTTTTTAAATGATTTTTTTTTTTTTTTTACAATTTTTCCTTATATGTGAATTTCTTATGGATATGAAAAAGCAAACACTTTGTCTGATCTTAGAGGAACAATAAATTTTACACTTAATGATATTACATTTTTTTCTAATTACATGAAAGAAAAGCATTTGGGTTGGGATTGAGAATTTACTTTTACTTTTCAATTCCTTGATAAAAAATTGAAAAAATACTCCAGCTCAAAAATGTTTTTATTTTTACCGTTTATTAGACATATGCTTGTATGAATTCTTTGGAGTTCCTTTGGGTTGATTTGTCAACGTGGCCATGGTGGTTGGTTACCATCTTCTAAAATAACTAAAATGTTGCTTTTTTTAAACACACATCTTTTTAATAAAAATTTTTGATATTAACTAAAAACTATGAAAAATAATATTTGACAAGACTTTTACCGTAGAATGAATTATTTAAAAAATGAAGCTAGAATTTGATTTATTAAATCTATTATTTTTGAAAGCTCGATGTTTCTAATTGATTGAACAAAAGCAACTTTTTTGCTTAAATCAAAATTATCAAAATTTTCAAAAGTAAAGATTATGCATAGATGTGTTATAACTGGTCGCGCAAAATCTGTTTTATGAACCTTTAGATTATCTCGAATGGAATTTAAAAGAATTGCATCTCTAGGTCTACTACCTGGTTTAAAAAAATGAGGTTTTTAAAAAATATTGTTTTAAATGCCGCTCGCTAATTTTACTTCTTTTTTAGCAATTTATAGAAATGCAATTGCAACAAAAAAAGTACGTTTTTGTACTCCTAACACAACGTTTAATTATTTTTTATTACGTGCTCTAAGAACAGATGGCTATATTTGATCTTTTTGATTACTAAATAATAAATTTGAAATAAATTCAATTACTTTGAGTAACGTTATAAAATTTAATTGAATTATAAGATACACAAGTCAAAATTGAAAAATTTACGTTTCTTTTAAAGAATTGTTGATATTAACAAAAGCAGGGGGTTACTTTATTTTAAGCACTAAGTGTGGTATATTGAATGATTCAGCAGCGCGGAAATTATGAATAGGTGGTTTACTGCTACTTGGTATTTTTTAAAATTTTAAAATTAATGAATTTAATTAAAAAAACTTCAACTATTAATATTAAATTAATTTTATTTTCATTGAAAAAATTTAATTTAAAATTAAATTTTTTCATACCTTCTGTTAAGCAAAAATCTTTAATATTTTTAAATATTAATTCTCTTAAAAAAAAACTAGACTATACACATATGAGTATAATTTATAAAAATAATTTTTTTTTTTATAAAAAATATTTAAATATAAAAAAATCAACAATTTTTTTTACTAATTTTTATTCAAAGACTCTTCTAAATAAAAAAAATACTTTTATAAAAGCGGAAGAATTAGAATTAAAAGGTATAAATTATCGATTTACCAAATTACTTACCAATCTTTTATTGGATTTAGGCTGTTCTCATTTTCAAATTTTAACTTACCCCTTATATAATTTTTTTTTTAGTTTAAAAAAAAAAAAACAAAAAAAAATTTTATTTATTAATTTCAATAAATTTACTTTTTTAGCAACTGTTAATTTTTTTTGATTTTGATTGAAATCAGTTGGGCCTTATAAGTTAAAAGGATTTCAATTTATAAATGAAAAAATAAAATTAAAAGAAGGTAAAAAACCTTTTAAATAAATTTATTTACTAAAAATATGTTTTTTCTAAATACAAAATTACATAAAAATTCTAATCTAATTTTGACATTAAAACCACTCTACTCCTATGGTTTGTATTGACGACGATTTTTAAACTTATTATTTCGTTATCACCCAAAGGGAACTAAAGAATTTTTTAAAGGTGAAACATTAGCTTTCCTAAAATATTATCTAATTAATATTTTTAATAATATTGAACTAGAAGGAGATGTTAAAGAAGTTCAAATACAAGTGAAAAAAAGTTTACAAACGTATCAAGGTTTAAGATTGCAATTATCTTTACCCGTACGCGGCCAACGTACTTGAACAAATGCTTCAACTCAATGATTGTTGTCATGAATTCCAAGAAAACGTCACTTTGTACAAAAACGTAACCGATGAAAATTTGCACAAAAAGAAGTAAAACGAACCATTTTAAAAACCAAAACCACCGAAACAACTAAAAATGATAAGAAATAAATTTTTTTTTTTAAAATGAACTTTTAGTACACAGATAAAAAAAATTAATTCTGTCGAAATAAAAAAATTTATTTTTGAACAAAAAAAACCTCAAAAACAATTATTTATAAAATATTTTCTTACGGGAGGGATGGCTTATAATGTTATTTTTTTTTGTTTGAAAAACCGAGAATTAGCTAACATTGCTAATTATATTAAACCTGTTGTATTTACTGTAAATAATCTCATTATAGAATCTACTAGTTTTAACAGCAATAATAGTTGATTTTTTTTTAAATTTAAATTTAAAAAATCATTATACAAAAAATTATTTTTTTTAAAATTTAAAAAATCATTACTAAAAAATACTAATTTTTTGTATAAAAATTTTTTAATTTTTTGAAATTTTATTTTAAAAAAAACTACCAAACAAAATTTTAAACCGCATTTAAATAAAAAACCCACTATATTATCTATTAATAATAAAATAGAAGATGATAAGAAATCTGAAAAACCACCTGTACTGGGATATCTTTTTATTTGAAGCACATGAAATAATTTTTTTGTTACTATAACTGATAATAGGGGTAATACTCTAGTGAATAGAACTGGTGGTAATAGTGAACGAACTGGTACTTGACAAAGAGCAACAGTATTTTCTGCAGATAATGCCATCTACGAGGCTTGCTATTTAGCGAGAGAAAAAGGAATTGAAACCTTATCAGTTCATATTAGATCAACTATACGTTTACCTCAGATAAAAAATTGTTTTGAAGGTTTAGAAACTTCTGGTTTAATTATTGATGAGATAATTTATCGTCCAATACAAAGTTTTGGTGGATGTCGTTTAAAAAAACCACGCCGCGTTTAAAAATATGATTTATAATTTTAATAATAATTTTAAAAAATGTTTTAAAAAATGACAAAATTATCTTAATTACGGTAAATTTTTAAGTCATTATCATCTGAACTATTTTAAAAATTTTATTTTTTTACATTATCTTAACACAACCTTCAAATCTTTTGTTTCATTTTTAGTTTACGTTTATTTTTTTTCTAGTTGAAAAAAAATAAATATAATGAATAATATAACAAATAAATTTACTTACTTATTTAACTTTTCG
>Ga0170475_101181493_pt1 | contig 14483 bp, 14 predicted proteins | sample Soicark_Litter_5_FD_111474 | JGI IMG/M metagenome (GOLD analysis project Ga0170475, IMG submission 111474) | Avena fatua rhizosphere microbial communities from Hopland, California, USA. Combined Assembly of 48 SPs | reverse complement strand
TACGACTGACGTAACGGGAAGCGTAACTCTCCCAGCAGGAACAGAAATGGTCATGCCCGGCGATAACGTGGAATTAGAAGCAGAACTCATCCACCCAGTAGCTATGGAAGTGGGAATGCGTTTCGCGATCCGTGAAGGTGGCCGTACGATTGGCGCTGGAACAGTATCCCAAATCATTAAATAATGTTTGGTCAAGAAAGGAGAGGAAAGCATTGTTTTCCTCTCCTTTTTTATGTGGGTGTGTAGCTCAGTTGGTAGAGCAGCGATCTCCAAAGTCGCCGGTCGGGGGTTCGAGTCCCTCCGCACTCGTTTTGTAGTCTGTTTCAAATGTATGAAGCAGAGGATTTGAGGGGAGTAAAGGATGGCTACAATTACTACGCGTCAAAAACAAAAACTTTCTTATTTCCGATCTGTACAGGACGAACTGAAAAAGGTTACCTGGACATCAAGAAAAGAACTGTTGCTTTGCACTAAAGCTGTGATCATTGCTACGTTTGTTTTTGGGTTTGCAATTTACTTTGTTGATTTGGCCCTTCGCGGCATATTGGATGGTATCGGTAGTATTGTACGAATGATGTTTGGTTGAAGGAATAAGTATGTTGAAGTGGTATGTTGTCCAGGTTATCTCCAGCCATGAAAAAAAAGTAAAAAAAGCGATAGAAGAATATCTCGATGCCAAAGGCATGAGGGATTTTATTCTCGAGGTTTTGGTTCCTACTGAAAATGTCTCCGAAGTCAAGCGAGGACAGCAAAAAATCAGTGAAAAGAGGATGTGGCCTGGCTACATCTTAGTTAAAATGGAATTTACAGATGATTCTTGGGCGTATGTTAAAGACACCCCAGGCGTTATTGATTTTCTCGGCGGAGAAACGCCGACACCTCTTTCTGATAAAGAAGTGAACGACATGATGAAAGAGCTTGAGGACAGGCAAAAAGGCATTGTCCAAAAGCACAAAGTAGACGTGGGCGACCATGTAAAAATTACTGATGGGGTCTTTGTCAACTTCGTTGGTATAGTTACAGAGGTTCATCACGATAAAGGGCGTCTTAGCGTTACTGTCTCAATTTTCGGACGGGATACGCGAGTCGATGACTTGGAATTCTGGCAGGTGGAGCAAGCTCCCAGCGAGGCTTCCTCGTAGTTAATAACATGAGGAGAAAACCGTCCAGGTTTTCGTTTGAACTCAAAGGAGAGAAATGGCAAAGAAGCTAATTAAAGTTATTAAACTGCAGATTCCTGCAGGGAAGGCCAATCCAGCACCGCCTATCGGTCCCGCACTCGGTTCCGCAGGAGTGAATATTATGGCTTTCTGTAAGGAATTTAATGCAAAAACGCAAGATAAAGCGGGCGATATTTTGCCTGTCTTGATCAATGTCTATGCAGACAAAACGTTTACTTTTATTACGAAACAGCCGCCTGTATCTCGAATGATTCTTAAGGAATTAGGAATTGAATCGGGATCTAAAGTGCCCAACAGGGACAAGGTCGGTAAGTTGAAGAAATCCCAGGTGCAGAAAATCGCTAAACAGAAAATCGCAGACATGCGAATTGTTACTGAATAAGCGGCTTTGCAAATGGTGATGGGAACGGCCCGTTCGATGGGCGTTGACATAGTGGAGGGATAATATGGCAAAACGATCTAAACGAATGAGAGCTGCCGATCAACTCGTCGATCCTTCAAGGATCTATAAGTTAGAGGAAGCTATCGACCTTTTGCAAAAATGTCCCCCGGTAAAGTTTGATCAGTCAGTCAACCTTTCTTTGAAAATCGGTGTAGATCCTAAAAAATCTGATCAGCAAGTTAGAGGCACAGTTTCTTTGCCTCATGGCACAGGACAAAAAGTGGTCCTCGTGGTCATCGCAAAAGGCGACAGAGCAAAAGAAGCTTTGGACGCTGGAGCTGACTTTGTTGGAGCGGATGAATTATTGGAAAAAATCAAAGGCGGTTGGACAGATTTTTCTGCCCTCATTGCAACTCCTGATATGATGCGAGAGCTTGGTAAGTTGGGTAAAGTCCTCGGTCCCCGAGGTCTTATGCCTACGCCTAAAGCCGGTACAGTAATAAACGAGATCGCAAAAGCCGTCAAAGAAGTAAAAGCTGGTAAGATCGAATTTAAAGTCGATAAGACAGGCGTTGTGAATAGTCCTGTTGGAAAAATTTCTTTCCAGCAAGAAAATATTGCAGAAAACGTGAAGGCTTTGCTGGGTGCAATTAATCGGGCAAAACCAGCTAGTTCCAAAGGGGTGTTTTTACGCTCTCTTTATCTGTCTAGCACAATGGGGCCTGGTTTAAAAATTGATCTACAGTCAACGCAAGTAGCATAAAAAGGAGATTTTACATGAGAAAAGAAAAACCACTCCTTTTATATGAGATAAAAGATAAAATTGATGCAGCAAAAGCGATGATCATCACTCGTTACAATGCTTTAGCTCCTAACCCTTCCTGGGTTTTAAGGGATCTTTTGGCAAAAACAGGTAGCAAATTTAGAGTGGTGCCCAAGCGCGTGTTTTTGAAAGCTGCTGAGCAGTCCGGACTCAAAATCGATGAAGCTCTTTTAAAAGGGCATATTGGAGTCGTTTTTGTGGATCAGGCTGATTCACTGCCTTCAGCTAAGGTCATTTTTAAATTTTCTGATGAAAATTCCAAAGTTTTAGAAGTACTTTGTGGTCAGGTTGAAGGGATCATGAGACCCGGCTCTGAAGTGGAAATGCTATCTAAACTGCCTGGAATCGACGAAATGAGGGCGGAGCTAATCGGTCTGTTTATCGCTCCTATGGCACAAATGCTCTCTGTCCTGGAGCAAAAAAGTCAACAAGAATGAATGAAGAGGTAATACTGTGAGTCACGAAGTAATAGATGAAATTGATGAAATTGTCGGAAAGTTAAGCAACCTATCTGTGCTTAAAATGGCTAAATTAAAAGACGCTTTAGAACAAAAGTGGGGAGTAAAAGCCGCTGTAGCTTCAGCTGCTCCTGCTGGTGGCGCGGCTCCTGCTGCAGCCGCTTCTGAGTCGACTGAATTTAAAATCACGCTGGAAGCCCCAATACCTGATGATAAGAAGATTGCGATTATTAAAGCAGTTCGAGAAATTACAGGTCTTGGCTTAAAAGAAGCAAAAGATATGGTTGAAGGAGCTCCTAAAGAGCTGAAGGCATCTTCTCCGAAAGCGGAAGCTGACGAGATTGCTAAAAAACTACAGGCAGCTGGTGCCAAAGTGACCTTGCTAGGTTTGTAAAACTTTTTTCACAATTTTCCTTCTTGCTTATTGCAATTTTTTTTGCAGTAAGCAAGTTAGAGATTGATTAGATTGTTTACGCAGCGTAAAGTAGTCTTCAGAAAGCTAGGTTCTAGCTAACTGTTGTCTATACCGAAAATCGATAGATTTTGTGAATTTTGAAAAATTTCAGAGAGATCCAGGCTGGGATGATCGAGGAAAGAAGCAGACCGCTTCAATATATCCGACAAAAGATCGTTCAAAGAGGCATCTCTCTGAGGGTTTTTCAAAATTCACAAAATCTATTGGTTTGCGGTACTTTTTCTATTACCGTGAATTTTTTTGGCCAAAAGATTAATTGAGGAGCATAGCCCATGCTAAAAAAGCCGCCTAAACGGGTGAGTTTTCGCGAACGGGAAGAAATTATTGACCTTCCCAATTTGATCGAGATTCAGATTAAGTCCTATAATCAATTTCTCCAAGCCCATTTACTTCCTCATGAGAGGGAAAATATAGGTCTTCAGGAAGTGTTTACCGAAATATTTCCTATTAAGTCTTATGATGAAAAAACTGTGTTGGAGTTTTTATCATACAATCTTGGCGTGCCTAAATATGCTCCTGAAGAGTGTATTCGCCGAGGGATTACCTTTAATGTAACTGTAAAAGTCAAGTTTCGTCTTACTGATGAAACCGGGATTAAAGAGGAAGAAGTCTACATGGGTACGATTCCTGTGATGACGGATAAAGGGACATTTATTGTCAACGGAGCTGAGCGAGTTATCGTTTCTCAACTCCATCGTTCTCCAGGTATTTCCTATGAGCAGGAAAGGCATCTTAAAGGAACCATGATCTATTCGTTCCGGATTATCCCTTACCGAGGCAGCTGGTTAGAAGCTTCTTTTGATAGCAATGATTTAGTTTATATTTATATTGATCGCAAAAAACGGCGACGAAAAATTTTGGCCTCCACATTCATCCGAACTCTCGGGTATTCGACCGATTCCGATATTATTGAAGAATTTTTTGAGACGGTTAAAGTAAAGATTAAGTCAGAAAAAGATTTTGTTAAATTGGTAGGGAAAATTCTTGCTGAAGATTTGGTCGATGAGCAGACTGGCTTGGTATTCGGCAGAGCGAGTGAAAAACTCACGACATCGATGTTGAAGCGCATGATCGATGAGGGAGTTCTCAGTCCGTATCGCTGAAGAAGCGGACGAGACCCATCCGATTATTAAAATGCTCTCTAAAGATACGACAGATTCTTATGAGTCAGCATTAAAAGATTTTTATCGTAAAATCAGACCAGGAGAACCTCCTACTCTATCGAACGCACGTTCGGCGATTATGCGTCTTTTCTTTGATCCAAAACGGTATAACTTAGGTAGAGTTGGTAGATATAAGCTGAACCGCAAACTTGGTATAGGAATTACCGATGAGGATTTGGCTGTTGTTACCCTGAAAAAAGAAGACGTTGTTGCAGCGCTTAAATATTTGATCCGCTTAAAAATGGGCGATGAGCACGCTTTCGTTGATGATATTGACCACTTAGGCAACCGTCGCGTTCGTTCTGTAGGAGAGCTCATTCAAAATCAATGCCGTATCGGCTTGGCTCGTATGGAGAAAATTATTAAAGAGCGTATGAATCTTTTTGATTTCTCTTCAGATACGATGACTCCGGGTAAAATTGTTTCTGCAAAAGGACTTGCTGGCGTGTTGAAGGACTTTTTTGGCCGTTCTCAGTTATCTCAGTTTATGGATCAAACCAATCCGATTTCTGAGCTGACCCATAAACGCCGTCTTTCTTGCTTAGGTCCAGGTGGACTTAATCGAGAGCGCGCAGGCTTTGAAGTGCGCGACGTTCACCCGTCTCACTATGGTAGAATTTGCCCAATTGAAACGCCTGAAGGTCCGAACATCGGTTTGATTACATCTCTTTCTACTTATGCAAAAATTAACGAGTTTGGATTCATCGAAACTCCTTACCGCAAAGTGAATGAAGGAGTGGTCACCGATGAAATTGAGTACATGACTGCAGACCAAGAGACGGATTATATAGTCACCCAAGCTTCTACGCAGTTAGATGAACATAATATGTTTGTCGACTCGATTTGCTGGGCCCACCGACGAGGCGAGCCTATGGAAATCGAAACGAGCAAGATTACTCATATGGACGTATCTTCAAAACAGCTCGTATCGATTGTTGCTGGCTTAATCCCATTCCTTGAACATGATGACGCGAACCGCGCCCTCATGGGATCGAATATGCAACGTCAAGCTGTTCCTTTAATGAAAACAGATGCCCCTCTCGTAGGTACCGGTTTAGAAAGTCGAGCTGCAAGAGACTCTGGTGCTGTGATCGTCGCTTTAGAGGATGGCGTGGTAGAGTATGTCGATGGGTTTAAAATCGTTTTGGCTCCTAAGGATAATCCTCTTAATAAGCGGACGTACCTCTTGAAGAAATTCATGCGTTCCAATAGCGGCACTTGCGTCAACCAAACTCCTCTTTGCGAAGTAGGAGACAAAATCGTCGCTGGCGATATTCTTGCAGATGGTCCTGCCACGGATAAAGGGGAAGTAGCCCTTGGAAAGAACGTGCTTGTCGCGTTTATGCCTTGGTGCGGTTATAACTATGAAGATGCCATCATTATTTCAGAGAAGCTGATTCGCGAAGACTACTATACTTCTATTTATTTAGAGGAGTTTGAGCTGACAGCCCGCGATACCAAGCTTGGCAAAGAAGAGATCACAAAAGATATTCCGAATGTTTCGGAAGAGATGCTGAAAGATTTGGGCGATGATGGAATTATACGCATCGGCGCTCAGGTAGAGCCTGGTAAAATTTTGGTGGGTAAAATTACGCCAAAATCTGAAACTGAACTCTCTCCAGAAGAACGTTTGTTAAGAGCAATTTTCGGAGAAAAGGCAGCCGATGTGAAAGATGCTTCTCTTACAGCGCCTCCAGGAACAGAAGGCGTCGTGATGGATGTGAAAGTATTTTCTCGCCGAGACCGTTTGTCAAAAACAGATGATGAGCTGGTAGAAGAAGCGACTCGTATTAAAGATATTCACTCTGATTTCAAGACGAAAGAAGCTGAACTGCAAATGGAATTCCATGAAAAGCTCGGAGCTCTTTTATTGAATGAAAAAGTTCCTTCTCCGATTATGCATCGCAAGACAGGTGAAGTATTAATTGAAGAAGGCTCGATCATTACGCAAGAATTGATCGAAGAACTTGAAAATGAAAAAGCAGAAGACCTTTTGATGGCTGACAAAGATATTTATGTCGAGTTGAAAAAGATTCTTCGAGATTTCGAGTTGGCTTATCAAACATTGCAGACGCAGCATAAGAGCGAAATCGAATTTATGCGTAAAGGAGATACAGATCTCGATCCAGGCGTCATTCGTCAGGTTAAGGTTTATGTCGCAACGAAGCGTAAATTGCAAGTCGGGGACAAAATGGCCGGTCGCCACGGAAATAAAGGGGTTGTGGCTAAGTTAGTCCCTGAAGCAGATGTTCCTTATCTGCCAAATGGCGATACCATTGAGATGATTTTGAATCCTTTGGGTGTGCCTTCTCGTATGAATATGGGTCAATTGCTTGAAACACATTTGGGCTATGCTGCGAAGAAAGCGGGAATTTATGTGAAATCACCTGTCTTTGAAGGATTTCCTGAAGCGAAAATTTGGGAAATGATGAAAGACCAAAAAATGTTTGTCGATGGTAAAGCCTATCTATTTGATGGCCGTACTGGCGAGCGATTTGACAATCGAGTCGTTGTAGGGTACATCTATATGTTGAAGCTGAGTCACTTAGTAGCAGATAAGATCCACGCTCGTTCGATTGGTCCTTATTCTCTCGTTACGCAGCAACCACTTGGCGGAAAGGCCCAGATGGGCGGCCAGCGATTCGGAGAAATGGAAGTTTGGGCTCTCGAAGCGTATGGCGCGGCTCATTTGCTGCAAGAGATGCTTACCGTTAAATCGGATGACGTTTCGGGAAGAACTCGCATTTATGAGTCGATCGTCAAAGGGGAAAATTCCCTGGTGGCCGGTACGCCGGAATCTTTCAATGTTCTTGTGAAAGAAATGCAAGGTTTATGCCTCGATATTCGTACAGAATTCGTCGAGTAGAAAATGATTTTGAATAGCCCTCTTTGGAAAAAAGAGGGTTTTCTGTGGGGGAGAGCAACTACATGTTTGATGCAAATGAAGATGTAAAACAGGCGCAATTTGATAAGGTAACTCTTAAAATTGCTTCAGATGATGTCATCCGCAATCAATGGTCGCGCGGTGAAATCAAAAAGCCTGAAACGATCAATTACCGTACATTTAAACCCGAAAAGGGCGGTCTTTTTTGTGAAAAAATCTTCGGTCCTACGCGAGATTGGGAGTGTGCTTGCGGCAAGTATAAAAAAATTAAGCATAAAGGAATCGTTTGCGATCGTTGCGGAGTCGAAGTAACCCTTTCTAAGGTGCGTCGCGAACGGATGGCTCACATCGATTTAGCAGTTCCTGTTGTGCATATTTGGTTTTTTAAAACTATGCCTTCTCGAATTGGCAATATTTTGGGTATGTCAACAGCTGATTTAGAAAGAGTGATTTATTATGAAGAATACGTTGTTACTGATATAGGCCGTACAGAGCTTCAAAAAAAACAGTTACTCAACGATAATGAATACCGAGAAGCTCAAGAGAAGTGGGGATCCGATAGCTTTAAGGCAATGATGGGTGGAGAAGCTGTTCAGGAACTTTTAAAAACAGAAGATCTGACTTCTTTAGTTGTTGATTTGAAAGACAAGCTGCGCAAAACAAAATCTATGCAAGCGCGTATGAAGCTTGCGAAACGTTTAAAAATCGTTGAGGGCTTTTGCACTTCTACAAATAAATCAGAATGGATGGTACTCTCTTGCGTTCCTGTGATTCCTCCTGATTTACGACCCCTTGTTCCTCTCGATGGCGGCAGATTTGCAACATCTGATTTGAACGATTTGTATCGTAGAGTGATTAATCGTAACAACCGTTTAAAGTCGATTTTAAAACTTAAAACTCCTGATGTCATTGTTCGTAATGAAAAAAGGATGCTGCAAGAAGCTGTCGATGCTTTGTTTGACAATGGCCGCCATGGACATCCTGTTATGGGCGCTGGCAATCGTCCTTTAAAAGCTCTTTCAGAGATGTTGAAAGGAAAGCAAGGCCGGTTCCGTCAAAATCTTCTCGGTAAGCGAGTTGACTATTCAGGTCGTTCAGTGATTGTAGTGGGTCCTGAGCTCCGTTTTAATCAGTGCGGATTACCTAAAAAAATGGCGCTCGACTTATTTGAGCCCTTTATTGTGAAACGCCTGAAAGATTTAGGCTACGTTTATACTATCCGTTCGGCAAAAAAAAAATGATTCAAAAACAAGCTCCTGAAGTATGGGATGTTTTGGAAGAGATCATTAAAGGCCATCCAGTTCTGCTCAACCGAGCTCCTACTTTGCATAGATTAGGGATTCAAGCGTTCGAGCCGACTTTGATTGAAGGGAAAGCGATTCGTATTCACCCTCTAGTCACGCCGGCATTTAACGCCGACTTCGACGGGGACCAGATGGCTGTTCACGTGCCTTTGTCTATCGAAGCGCAGTTGGAAGCTAAACTTCTTATGATGGCTCCGGACAATATTTTTCTTCCCTCCTCAGGAAAGCCTGTAGCGGTCCCTTCTCAGGATATGATTTTGGGTCTTTACTATTTGATGCATGATCCTGTTGTTTTCCCAGATAAGGTAGGAAAAAAGATAAAAGTCTTCTCCAACCCGCAAGAGGTCTTAATGGCCCTCTATGCTAGCGGCAGCTATAACTGGTTTAATGATGAAGGGAAAGAAATTCCTGGCTCTCGAGAACTTCTTACCCGTGGTATCCATATTCATGAAAAGATTCGCGTCTTAATTGAAGGTGGCATCATTGAGACAACTCCTGGTCGAGTGATCTTTAATGCAATTGTACCTAAAGGCTTGGGATTTCAAAACTACGTGCTTCGTAAAAAGCGCCTCTCCGAATTAGTCTTGGAATGTTATAAAAAATTGGGACTCGAAGCAACTGTCCAATTTTTAGATAATATGAAAAACATCGGCTTCGCAGAAGCGACAAGAGCTGCGATCTCGATGGGTACTTGGGATATCAAAGTTCCTGCTCATAAACCGCAAGTCTTGGCGGAAGCCTATAAGCGAGTAGCTGTAGTGAAAAAGCAGTACGAAGATGGGATTATCACGGAAGGAGAGAGCCACTCGAAGATTGTCAGCATTTGGACTGAGGTGACGGATAAATTGTCTGATGATCTTTTCAAATTGATTTACGATACTTCCAGTGGTAATTTGAACCCTCTTTATTTGATGGTCGACTCAGGCGCTCGAGGAAATAAATCCCAGGTAAAACAGTTAGGTGCTCTTCGAGGCTTGATGGCAAAACCGTCGGGAGAAATTATTGAGTCTCCGATTACGGCTAACTTCCGAGAAGGTCTGACTGTGATGGAATATTTTATTTCAACTCACGGAGCTCGTAAAGGTCTTTCGGATACAGCGTTAAAAACGGCCGACTCGGGTTACTTAACTCGCCGTCTTGTTGACGTAGCTCAAGATGTGATCATTACAAGAAAAGATTGTGGCACGCTTAACGGTATTGAAGTTTCTGCAATTAAACAAGGTAATGAAGAGCTTCTTCCTTTAAAAGATCATATCTACGGTAGAACTGTACTAGAAGATATTTATCAGCCTGGCGACAGTACAAAGATCTTGGCTCGTGCTGGCGACGTCTTGACCACTTTGCAAGCTGAAGCGGTTGATGACTCAGGCATTGAATCCATCCGTATCCGTTCTGCTCTGACTTGCGAAAATCGTCGAGGCATTTGTGCAAAATGTTATGGCCTTAACTTAGCGACAGGCAATTTGGTCGGTATGGGCGAAGCGATTGGAATTATCGCTGCTCAGTCGATCGGTGAACCTGGTACACAGCTTACAATGAGAACGTTCCACTTGGGTGGTATTGCCTCTGCGAGTTTGAGCCCTGAGCTTATTTCCGAACACGAAGGCTTGCTCATCTACATGGATTTAAGAGTCGTTCAAAATGAAGAAGGCCACTGGCTTGCGCTCAATAAGAACGGTTCCCTGCAAATCGTCCGAGATGAAGGTCGCTCTTTAGAAGACTATAAAAAGCTTTTAAGCAATAAGTCGATTGAGCCCCTTCAGACTTTCCCTGTCGAACTTGGAACAAAGATCTTGTTTGCTGATGGCGTGAAAATTAAGAAAAAAGTGAAAGTAGGCGAGTGGGAGCAGCATAGTAGCCCGATTATTTGCGAACGTCCAGGTTATGTCAAATATGAAGACCTTGTAGAAGGTATTTCAACCCAGCGTGAGGTCAACAAGCAAACTGGCCAGGTTGAACTGATTGTAAAACAACATCGAGGTGAATTACATCCTCAGGTTGCAATCTACATGGATTCTGATTATGCTGAGCTAGTTGGTACTTATGCCATTCCTTCAGGCGCTGTTATCTCGACGAGAGAAGGACAGTATGTTCAGGCTGGTATGGTTCTCGCTAAACTTCCTCGTGGCGCAATTAAAACAAAGGACATCACGGGCGGTCTGCCGCGCGTGGCTGAGCTTTTTGAAGCCAGAAGACCAAAAGATGCGGCTGAGATCGCTAAGATCGATGGTATTGTCGACTTCCGCGGAGTACAGAAAAATAAACGGATCGTTGTTGTACGCGATGACGCAACCGGCATGGAAGAAGAACACTTAATTCCTCTTACAAAACACTTGATCGTGCAGAAAGGGGATTTGGTGATCAAAGGCCAACAGCTTACAGAAGGTCTCGTGGTTTCTCAAGAAATTTTAGAGATTTGCGGAGTCCGTGAACTGCAAAAATATTTGGTTAACCAGGTACAAGAAGTGTATCGCCTCCAAGGTGTGGACATCAATGACAAGCACGTTGAAATTATCGTACGTCAAATGCTTCAAAAAGTTCGTATCACCGATCCAGGCGATACAACATTCCTTCATGGCGAAGACATCGATCGTAAGGCATTCCATGAACAGAATCGAAAAACGATTGAAGAAGGCGGCAAACCTGCTCAGGCAGCTCCAGTTCTTCTCGGTATCACGAGAGCTTCTCTCGGCACCGAGTCGTTCCTTTCAGCAGCTTCTTTCCAAGAGACTACCCGGGTCCTTACGGAAGCCGCTTGCGAGAGTACGACTGATTACCTTCTCGATACAAAAGCTAACCTTATCATGGGTCATATGATCCCAGCAGGTACAGGCTACGAGTATCATAAAAAGGTCAATCGATTTATCGAAAGCCAGCTCAATGAAACGCTTGAAATTGATTTCGTGAGTGAAGCTGTTGCGGCGCCTGTAGCTTAAAGGGGAAAATGGGACTCCGTCCCATACCCTGCCAAAGGACTTTGTTCTTTGGAATCCTGTTTTTTTATTAATAAATAAGCACCCCCTTAAGGGTGCTTATTTTTCAGAAATAACTTTGATTTAAGAAGAAGTTTCCTGACGAAATACATAATAAAGCGATATTATGGAAAAAAAGAAAAATACATATTGAGCTGTGAGTGTGGCTCTATAGATTACCTTTATATTCCAAAGTTCTACAGAAGAGACTCTAGCGCTATTTGAATAAGAGGAGATACTTGAAGTGAATAGTTCAAACAGGGATTCTTGCTTGAGGATTTTTTTGTTTAGCTGTGTAAATTCTTCGGGAGATCTTTTTTTATTTATTTTTTCTTTTTTTTCTAACAAGTTTTCGATTTTGTTCTTTGAATTTTCTCTAGCTCTTTTCATTTGTTCGATTGTTTTGTTTGCTTCATTGAGTTTTGTGGAAAGATTTTTTTTTTCCTCTATGCTTCTCTCTTTTATTAAGCAAAACCCCGTTGATGGAATAAATAGACCTACTGTCATAAGAGGGGGGTTATTTGTCAATAAGCTTACAGTTATCAAGGCCCCGCCTATATAGAGCCTTCTGAGAATGACATTATTTAGACTCTGAAGAAAGATGCTTTGTATGTAGTTTGCATTTTTGATAAGAGAAGAGTTGGTAATTCTCTCTTTCCAAGGCAAAAGTTGGGTGTATGAGGCAGCATTCCAGCAAACATAACAATTGTTGTGTTCTTTGAGCCAAATAATCATACAATCGTAATGGAAAGAGTGTTGTAGAGGATCTTTACAGTGCGTAATGAGACGTTTTTTTGTATCTAAGTCCAAACAGTAGGAGCATTTCCAATCACCAGCTTCTAATTGGGTTGCCTCTTCTTGGGAAAGATAACGGAAAGTTTCTTTTGGAGATGTTAAATATACAAACATGGATACCCCCTTTAAAAAAAGAATACAATATCCTAAGTATGTAAAAAAATCTAGGATTTTTTTTGAAGCAACTGCTCTAGCTTCAGTAGATCTTTGATGAAATTTCGGATCCCTTCTGATAATTTTTCTGTAGCCATCTGATCTTCATTGAAAAGATAACGGAAATGTTTTTCGTCGAGAGTCAATTTTTCAATGGACATTTTTTTTGCATTTTCGGGGTCGAGCTTTCTGATGACTGGCTCGGTTGATTTGTTTAGCTCTTCTAAAAGGGATGGAGCAATTGTTAAAAAATCACATCCAGCTAATTCCAAAATTTCCTCTTTATTGCGGAAAGAGGCCCCCATGATTTGGGTCTTAGAGCCAAATTTCTTATAGTAATGATAAATGGTTGTCACGGATCTGATGCCTGGATCTTCGGCTGGAGCGTAGCCGGCTATATTTTGGCTTTTTTTGAACCAGTCTAGGATGCGGCCGACAAAAGGGGAGATAAGGGTTGCCTTAACATCTGAACAGGCTATAGCTTGAGGCAAGCTGAATAAAAGGGTCATGTTGCAATGGATGTCTTCTTTTTCTAGCTCTTTTGCCGCTTGAATCCCTTCCCAAGTCGAGGCGAGTTTAATCAAAACCCGTTTTCGGTCGATTCCGGCCTCTTCATAAAGAGCAATCAGCTGCCTTGCTTGTGCTACACTCCCTTCTTTATCAAATGAGAGCCTGGCGTCTACTTCTGTCGACACGCGGCCTGGTACGATTTTGAGGATTTCTAGGCCAAAATTCACGAACACTTTGTTGAGGATGTGGTGAAGAGTGTCTTTGCCTTTTCTTTTACCGTAGAGGACTGCTTCATCGATGAGATGTTTATATTGAGGTTGCTGCGCTGCAGTAAAAATAAGGGAGGGGTTGGTTGTTGAATCAGTCGGGGTATATTGTCGAAGCAGCTCAAAATCTCCTGAGTCAGCTACCACCGTTGTAAATTGTTTTAATTGATCCAGTTGATTTTTCATGAAATTTCCTTTATTTCAGCGGAGTTTGTAGGTGCATCTCCCAATCATAGCCAGCTTTCATTAGTTTTGAAAAATTTTCTTTGAAAGAATCGGGCTCGAACGTCTCTTGCATTGTATTTATGAGAATACTAACTTTTTTCCCTTCTTGCAAGGCTTGAATAAAAGTTTTTGTTAAAATGTCTGAAAAATAAACTTTCATTTTGCCTTCAAAAAGAAAAGCTTCATCTTCTAACTTCTCTTCTTCTCCTTCAAAAGAGAGCGTAACCTGTGCAAGGGACGAGTTTTGAGCTAAAGAAGAAAATTGATGCTGCATTAAAGAGGCAAACATATCCACTCCGTCTTTCGTCTTAAAAAGTTCGATTTTCCAAGGAGGATATCCATTCGCCGGCCTATGGCTTAATCTTTTCGAATCAAATTCCTGATGATATGTCGAAATAGCATCATAATCCCAATCTCCCCCTTTTCCGCATCCAGCCAATAAACAGAGGCACCAAAAGGCCGCCTGTCTAATCATGGTCTGCAGCTGATCCTGAATTAGTCGCTACAATGACGACTCCAACTGCTGCTGCAATCAAAGCTCCTCCTGCGACAACCCAGTTTTGCCAGCTGATCGATTGAGCCGCTTTTGTAGATCCAACAGAGGCATCTCCTGCTTGAATCATTGGCATCTCAATCATCGCCGGAGCCTCTTCTTGCTCTGGCGTTTCTTTTATTAATTCATGCGGTTTTTCTGAAAATATAGGTCCTACAACAAGTGCCATCATTAAGTGTATCATGAGGGTTTTTTTCATAGTTTTTCTCCTTTTTATGTCCCGATTCTTGGAGCTTTGCCCCAAACCCCATCAAAGGACTTCGTCCTTTGAAATCGTTTTGTTTTTATGAATTATTTTTCTTTGGGGAGAAAATTCATAAGAAAATTAGGATTTCAAAG
>Ga0170475_120678696_pt1 | contig 14489 bp, 13 predicted proteins | sample Soicark_Litter_5_FD_111474 | JGI IMG/M metagenome (GOLD analysis project Ga0170475, IMG submission 111474) | Avena fatua rhizosphere microbial communities from Hopland, California, USA. Combined Assembly of 48 SPs | reverse complement strand
GGTTGGCCCTTCCTGGCCAAGCCCGTCGAACGCTCCCTCCGCGATGCCTTGCACCGCGAGGTGTTCCTGGGGTCCACCGACGATGACGCCTCGCAAGGCGCCACGATCCGCTTCCTGGGCGGGCTGAAGGTGCAGGTCCCGCTGCTGCGGATCGGCGTGCCCGACTGGAGCCGCCGTCCTCACTTCCTGCGTGCCGAAGGGGCCCGCATGCGCTTGTCGTATGGCGCACTGTGGCGCGCCCGCAAGGGCCTGCCTCTCGAGATTGCGCAGCTCCACGCCGACCACCTCTCCGTGCACGCCGAAAGATTGAAGGATGGACGCGCCTCTTGGGAGTTCGGAGATCCGCGCCGTCGACCAGACGACAGCGAGCCGCTCCAACTCCCTATCATCCAGGACCTCACGGTGCGCGATGGTCGGCTGACGTACGAGGACGCGCCGCTGGGCGCCAACGTCACCGGCGAAATACAACTCCACGAAGGCACCCTCGCCGATGACACCGTATCAGGCTTGATCGGTTCGGCCACAGGCACATACGGCGGCTTCAACCTCGCCGCGAAATTGACGGCTGCCGGCGCCATGCCGCTGCTGGCGTCAACGGCCAGTGCCCCGCCCACCCCGGTGCAGCTCGATCTCACGGCGGGTCGCGCTGCCCTCCACTTCAAGGGCACCGTGTCCGATGTGCTCCAGCTCAGGGGCTTGACCGGCATCTACAAGGTGACCGGCCCCTCACTGGGCGCCGTCGGCGAACCGCTCGGTGTGACCTTGCCCACTACCGGCGCATTCTCGATCACGGGCAAGGTCGTGAAGCAGGACAAGCTTTGGCGCGTCATCGCCGACCGGGCCACCGTTGGCCAAAGCACACTGACTGCTGCGCTCACGTTCGACGTCCGTTCGAAAGTGCCGGAGTTGTCCGGCGAGGTCCGAGGGCCGCGCGTGCTGCTGGCCGACATGGCGCCCGCCATTGGCGCCGAGCCCCCGGCCGTGCCGGGCGCCGCTCCTGTCACGCCCGGCCCGAACATGCTGCCCGACAAGGCGTTTGACCTACCATCGCTGCGCGAGATGAACGCCAACGTGCTGATGGCCTTCGACCGTGTCGAACTGGGCCGCTTGTTCGCCACGCCGCTGAGCCCCTTGAGGGCTCACCTGACATTGCGGGATGGCAAGTTGCGCCTGGACGACCTCGTGGCGCGCACCGCCGAAGGCAATCTGCGTGGCAACGTGGCGCTCGACGGCACCGGGCAGGCAGCCCTGTGGACCACCGACTTGCGCTGGAACGAAGTGCGCCTCGAGCGCTGGATCAAGCAAGACCGCAGCGGCGACGCTCCGCTCTATGCGAGCGGCCGGCTCGTGGGCCGCGCGCGACTCCAGGGCCAAGGCAAGTCCACGGCGCAGATCCTCGGCAGCCTCGACGGCTCGGTGCGTGCATCGGTCCGCGATGGCAAGGTATCCCATTTGGCCATCGAAGCCGCCGGCATCGATGTGGCGCAGTTGCTTGGCGTTTTGGTCAAAGGCGATGAGGACCTCACCGTGCAGTGCGCGCTGTTCGACCTCAAGGCCGACGCTGGTGTGCTGACGCCGCGCGCCATGGTGGTCGAAACAAAAGACTCGAACATCTGGGTGGATGGCAAGGTATCGCTGCGAGATGAGTCGCTGGACCTGCGCGCCGTGGTCTCGCCCAGCGACTTCAGCCCCCTGACCCTGCGCACGCCCCTGCGTGTGCGGGGCACGTTCAGCAACCCTGCCGTCTCGCTCGAGACGGCGCCACTTGCCCGCAAGGCGGCCATGGCCGTGCTGCTGGGGTTCGTCAACCCGTTCGCCGCGCTGATCCCATGGGTCGACCCCGGCTCGGACGATGAACACGACGACAGCTGCGCGGCATTGCAGGAGCGGGCGCGCAAGGCCCCAGACTCACTGGGCCGCACGGCATTGACAAGGACATCGCTGTCGCCTGGTGCAGGCGACAGCCGTCCCGGAGGCCGATGATGCCTGCATCATTCCAGTGCCCCTCGGCCGGATAATGTCCGACATGGACGACCCTTCACTTCCGGCCTTCCCATGAAACAAGTCCTGCTTGACGTCACCCAACGGATCCGCGAACGCAGCGCCGCCACCCGGGGCGCCTACCTCCGCCGTGTTGACGCCGCCATCCAACGTCCCCGTGGCAGCGACCGGATGGGTTGCGCCAACGTCGCCCACGCCTTCGCGGCGCTACCCCAAAGCGACAAGCTTCGCATCGTCGAAGACCGCGCGCCCCACATCGGCGTGGTCACGGCCTACAACGACATGCTGTCCGCCCACCAACCCTACGAGGGATTCCCGGCCATCATCCGCGACGAGGCCCATCGTCTCGGGGCCACGGTCCAGGTCGCAGGCGGGGTTCCCGCGATGTGCGACGGCGTCACGCAGGGGCTGCCCGGCATGGAGCTGAGCCTCTTCTCCCGCGACACGATCGCGATGGGCACCGCCGTCGCGCTCACGCACGACGTGTTTGATGCGGCGCTGCTGCTCGGCGTGTGCGACAAGATCGTGCCGGGCCTGCTGATCGGCGCGCTGCACTTCGGCCACCTGCCCTGCGTTTTCGTACCGGCAGGCCCCATGAGCACCGGCCTGTCGAACAGCGAGAAGGCCAAGGTACGCGAGCAGTTCGCGCAGGGGCTCGTTGGCCGCGAGACCTTGCTCACCGCCGAATCGGCCGCGTACCACGGCGCAGGCACCTGCACCTTCTATGGCACGGCCAACAGCAACCAGATGCTGCTCGAGGCCATGGGCCTGCATGTGCCTGGCGCAGCATTCGTCCACCCCCATGCCGACCTGCGCGAGCACCTCACCCGCGAGGCGGTGCGTCGCGTGCTTTCCATCACGCCGAAAGGCCGCTTCGCCCCCATCGGCAAGCTCGTCGACGAAAGAGTCATCGTCAACGCGATGGTGGCACTGTTGGCCACCGGCGGCTCCACGAACCACCTGATCCACTGGGTCGCTGTTGCCCGCGCAGCCGGCATCATCATCGACTGGAGTGATTTCTCCGATCTGTCGCACCATGTGCCGCTGCTGGCCCGCGTGTACCCGAACGGCAGTGCCGACGTGAACCAGTTCCAGTCCGCCGGCGGCCCTGCCTTCGTGATCCGCGAGCTCATCGACAGCGGCCACATGTTCTGCGACGTGGCCACCGTGTCCCCCGGCAACAGCCTGCGCGACTACGGACGGCTTCCGCAGCGCGAAGGCGAGCATGTCATCTGGAAGGACCTGCCCGAAGCGAGCGGGGACGACACCATCGTCCGCCCGGCGTCCGCCCCATTCAGCGCCACTGGCGGCCTGAAGCTGCTGACCGGCAACCTCGGGCGCTCGGTCATCAAGGTGTCCGCCGTACCCGCCTCCAACCACATCATCGAAGCCCCCGCGCGCGTGTTCGACACGCAAGAAGCGCTGCTGTCCGCCTTCAAGGCCGGCGAACTCGATCGCGATTTCGTCGCCGTCGTGCGCTTCCAGGGGCCGCAGGCCAACGGCATGCCGGAACTTCACAAACTGACGCCGGCGCTCGGCGTGCTCCAGGGCAAGGGGTTCAAGGTGGCACTTGTCACCGACGGCCGCATGAGCGGGGCGTCGGGCAAGGTGCCGGCGGCCATCCACGTGAGCCCCGAGGTGGTGGCCGACGGTCCGCTCGGCAAGGTTCGCACCGATGACATCATCCGTCTCGACGCCGTCGCCGGCACCCTGAACGCCCTGGTCGATGAGGGCACCTGGACGGCACGCGAGGTCCCAACGATTGCCGCCAGCGCGCTGGAGACCAACGCACACGGGCTCGGCCGCGAGCTGTTCGGTGGCATGCGCCGCAACGTACGTACAGCAGAAGAAGGAGCCATCACATGGCTTTGAACGACAATGAAGGACTTCAGCCACTGGACCTGGCGCGCCACGGTCCCGTGATTCCCGTGATCGTGATCGATCGGCTGGAAGACGCGGTGCCACTGGCCGAGGCACTGGTCGCCGGTGGCGTACGGGTGCTCCAGGTCACCTTGCGCACGCCAGTCGCGCTCCGCTGCATGGAGGCCATCGCGAAGGCGGTGCCCGATGCCATCGTGGGCGCAGGGACCGTGCGCAGCGTCGCCGATGTGGAGGCGGCCAAGAACGCCGGGTGCCGGTTCGCTGTCAGCCCTGGTTATCTGCCCCGCATCGGGCAGGCATGCCGCGACTTAAACCTGCCATTGCTGCCTGGCGTGGCAACTGGCAGCGAGGTGATGGCAGCGAACGCCGACGGCCATTCGTTTCTGAAACTGTTCCCGGCCACGGCGGTGGGCGGCATCCCGCTGCTGAAGTCACTGGCAGGCCCATTCGCCGACGTGATGTTCTGCCCCACAGGTGGCATCACGCCGCAGACCGCCCCAGATTTCCTGAAGCTTCCCAACGTGCCCGTGTGCGGGGGCTCATGGCTGACACCGGCCGATGCCATCGCCAGCAAGGATTGGGCGCGCATCGCACAACTGGCCCGCGAAGCGCGACTCCTGCGGCCTTGAACCGCGATTACCAGGCGCCCACGTTCGGCATGGACACCCAGGGTTCTGCCGGAGCCAGCGCGTCGCCCTTTTGCAGCAATTCAATGGAAATCTGGTCAGGCGAGCGCACGAAGGCCATGTGGCCGTCTCGCGGCGGGCGGTTGATCACGACGCCATGGTCCATCAGACGCCGGCACTGCGCGTAGAGGTCGTCGACTTCATACGCCAGATGGCCGAAGTTGCGGCCGCCGGTGTAGGCCTCGGGATCCCAGTTGTAGGTGAGCTCGACTTGCGCCTCGCTGTTGCCCGGTGCGGCCAGAAACACCAATGTGAATCGCCCCTTCTCATGATCGCGGCGAGACAGCAAGTCGAGGCCGAGCGCATCGCGGTAAAACTTCAGGGACTGCTCCAGATCCGCGACACGCACCATGGTGTGAAGGTATTTCATCCGGTCGATTGTAGTTAGGCGGACAGAGACCCGCCCCCCCCCGCACTTGGGCGGCAGGACCCGTCAAGAGGAGCGCCTTAGAATTCGCTGAACGGCCCGGGGTCCCATCCAACAGGACGAACCCGCCGGGCCTGTCACGCCGTGGGTTGGAAGTCCTCATGCCTGATACGGCACGCGTCGAACGCGTGGCTGACGTGGCTCAGCGGTTCGGTCTGGTCTTGATGGTCGGCATCATGCTGACAGTGCTGTGGGTGGCGCTCGCCATCTTTTTCGTCGTCCAGCACACCCGCCTGTACGACCAGGCTTACCGCGACCTCCGGCTGGTGACGACCGCCGTCGCACAACACACCACCAGCCTGTTCGGGGCCATCGAAACCGATCTGCGCATTCTCGAGTCGTGGCTGCAAGCGCATCCGCACATCGACCCGCTGACCGACCCGCATTTCACCTCCCTTGTCGACGAAATGGGCCGTGCATCGCAGGGCATGTTCAACCTGCGGCTGGTCGACGAAACAGGAAACGTCCATGCGCTGCCCTGGAAACCCGATTTGCCGGTCACCCGCGTGAGCGACAGGGACTATTTCCGTGCTCAGGAACACGTCGATACCACGGTGCGCACCGTGTTCATCGGCACACCCGAGAAAAGCCGCTTCACCTCATCGTGGTCCATCCCAGTGTCCTGGCGCCTGGAGCCTCGGGTGGGGCGCTTCATCCTGGTCATGTGCGCAGTCCAACTGGACCGCCTGTCAGACTTGCACGACCGCCTCCGCTACCAGCCTCATGGAACCATCAGCCTCGTACGCCGGGACGGCACCCTGCTGTCCCACGTGCCATTCGATGCCCGTCTCCTCGGGCGAGATGTTCGACAGGCCCAGACATTCACCGGAGACGGTGCGGCCCAGCCCAACGGCACGTTCACGAGCGACGAACGTTTGCCCGACGGCATTGCCCGCATCGGCACGTACGAACGGCTCGCCAGCTTCCCACTCACGGTGGTCGTCTCGCGCAGCGAGCAGGAAATCATGGAGCCCTTCGACTCCCGGCTTCGCGCAGCCCTGGCCACAAGCACCCTGTTAACGCTGGCCGTGATTGCCTTCACCGCATTCCTGCACCGCTCGCAGCGTGCACTCCGCCAGGCCCAGAAAAACCTGCAGCATCTCGCCACGACAGACGAACTCACAGGCACGTTCAACCGCCGAGCCATGACCAGCATCGCAGAACGGGAGTTCCTGCGCGCACGCCGCTTCAGTCGGCCATTGACGATGCTGGTCCTCGACATCGACCACTTCAAGGCCATCAACGACCACCATGGCCACGCCAGTGGCGACCGGGTACTCAAGGAATGCACCGATCGCTGGTTGCGCCAGCTTCGCGAACAGGATGTGCTCGGCCGCCTTGGCGGCGAGGAATTCTGCGTACTCCTGCCCGAGACGCCGAGCGATGTCGCGCAGACCGTGGCGGAGCGGCTGCGCGCGGTCATCGCCGACTTGCCCATGAGCGATGGCCAGCGCGTCACGGTGAGCATCGGGCTTGCCAGCGTCGCGGTGGCCGACGGGCAATGGGCCGACACGCTTGAACGTGCAGACCAAGCCTTGTATGCGGCCAAGACCGCCGGCCGCAACCGCGTGACCGTCGGTGCCTGACCGAAGACACTCACTTGGTGGGTGTCATCGCCAACCGGCATCGGCGAAGATCTATCCCACGCGCACGGCCGGTCCCGGGGAACAACATCAATGCCGGCGCACTGACCAATCCGAGGTTCAGGCGGACAATGGCGGTTCCAGCTTCTTTCCACGACCGCCCATGATCGTCCGCATCGACATCGAACAAACCGAACCGTCCGTCTTCGCCTACCGCGTGAGCGTCGAGGCGGAGACCCTGTACGACGATGAGAATCTCGGCTCGTTCGATGAAGCGCTCATTGCCGCCATCGAGGGGCTCGCGCCGGACGTCGTGGGCATCGAGCTGGCCTATGGCGGCGTGGTATCCGGCACCTACCCATTGGATGTGATTGCGGCGAACCTCGATCAGGTTTCGAGCCACGCCATCAATACCACGGCTGCCATTTTCGAAGCGCGCGCACGCTGACCTGCAATTTGTCACACGCAACGCCCCGCCGCACCCCCGGGGCGGCCGACAATCCGCGTCGGTACGACCGCGTCGCCATGCAGAAAGAACTCGAATGAACGGCTTGCTGGCCCTCCTTGGCATCGAATCGTGGAAACCCGTGCTGGCCGCCCTCTTGCTGCCGCCGGTACCCTTCATCCTGCTGGTGCTGACGGGAACGCGCTTGATCCTGCCCCGGCGCGGGCTCGGGTGGTTCGTCACCCTGCTGGGCGTCGCTGGCCTTTGGCTCGGCGCGTGCTCAGGCGCCGGCCAGCTGCTCAACAAGTTTGCGCTGAGACCGCCGGCAGCGCTCTCGAATGCCGACATTGCCGAGTTGAAAAACGAGGCTCGCGCCCGCAAGCCGGTGGCCATCGTGATCCTGGGCGGCGGCGCCGAAGTGCTCGCACCCGAATATGGAATGTCCAACCTCACGGCCCCATCCCTCGAGCGGCTGCGGTATGGCGTATGGCTGCATCGCGAGACAGGGCTCCCGATGGCGTTCAGCGGCGGGGTGGGCTGGGCGCAGAGGGACGGCCAAGCCGAAGCCCAGATCGCGTCCCGCGTCGCAGCACAGGACTTCGGGCGCCCTCTCAAATGGGTCGAAGACAACTCCCGCGACACCCGCGAAAACGCCATTCGGACACTGGCCTTGCTGCGAACGGAAGGCATCACCCATATCGTGCTCGTGACCCATGGCACGCACATGCCTCGCGCACTGAAGGTATTCCAGGAAGTCGCTGGCAGCAGCGTCCGCATCCAGCCTGCCCCGATGGGGATGTCCTCCGGCAACGTTTCCACGACGCTCGCCTGGATCCCCTCACCTTCGGGGTTCGATCTGGTTCGGCAGGTTCTTCACGAACTGATGGGCAAGGCGGTCGGCGCCTGAAAAACGCAAACCCCTCCCGCCTGTTCAGGCGGGAGGGGCGGGCGGACTGACGTCGCCGGTCGGAGCTCCGGAGGATAGAGGTCCGGGGCTCCTGTGCGCAGAGACTGCGACTTTGGTGATACCTGCTTGGCAGGTGCCTACAACTTAGTCGGCGCCGGGAATGCTTGCAAGCGGGCTGCGCCTATGGATTACCCGTGTTCAGTTTGCAGCTTGCATCACGGACTCGACCACCCGTGCCACACGAGCTTCCACGTCAGCGTCCATTGAAATCGTGCGCCCCCATTCGCGCGTCGTTTCACCTGGCCACTTGTTCGTCGCGTCGAGCCCCATCTTGCCCCCCAGCCCACTCACAGGCGATGCGAAATCAAGATAGTCGATCGGCGTGTGTTCGACGAGCGTGGTGTCGCGAACCGGGTCCATTCGCGTGGTGATCGCCCAGACGACCTCCTGCCAGTTGCGGATGTCCACGTCGTCATCCGTGACCACGATGAACTTGGTGTACATGAACTGGCGCAAGAAGCTCCAGACCCCGAACATCAGCCGTTTGGCGTGCCCCGGGTAGCTCTTGCGGATGCTGATGATCGCCATTCGGTAACTGCAGCCTTCAGGCGGCAGGTAGAAATCGGTGATCTCGGGGAACTGCTTTTGGAGGATCGGCACGAACACCTCATTCAACGCCACGCCGAGCACCGCCGGCTCGTCGGGCGGTTTGCCGGTGTACGTGGAATGGTAGATGGGGTCCTTGCGGCGGGTAAGCCGTGTCACCTCGAACACCGGGAACCAGTCTTGCTCGTTGTAATACCCCGTGTGGTCGCCAAACGGCCCCTCAATAGCGTGCAAGTAGCCCCCGATTTCCTTCAGCGAGACGCCGTGTTCGCTGGTACCCGTGTACCCCGGCGCCGCCACCGGAATACACCCCTCGAGCACGATCTCGGCAGAGGCAGGTGCCTGGAGCATGGCCTCGCCATCGCCGACCGCCGTGTCGACCACCTCGGTGCGGCTGCCGCGAAGCAGCCCGGCGAACTGGTACTCAGACAGCGTGTCGGGTACCGGGGTTACGGCCCCGAGGATTGTGGCCGGATCGGCCCCAAGCGCCACGGCGATGGGAAACGGGCGGCCGGGCTGGGCGCGGGCGAAGTCACGGAAGTCCAGCGCGCCGCCGCGATGGGCCAGCCAGCGCATGATGACATGGCGCTTGCCGATTACCTGCTGGCGATAGATGCCGAGGTTCTGCCGCCGCCGCGGGTTCGCCACCTGCTGAGGACCGCGGGTGATCACGAGGCCCCAGGTGATCAGTGGCCCGGCATCGCCAGGCCAGCAGGTCTGCACCGGCAGTTCGCCCAAGTCGACTTCACCGTACTCGAGCACTTCCTCCTGGCACGCGGCCCTGCGGACCGCACTGGGCTTCATGTCCCACAGCGCCTTGGCCATTTGCAGCAGTCGGCCGGCATCCTTCAAGCCCTTCGGCGGCTCTGGTTCCTTCAGGCTCGCCAGCACCCGCCCGATGTCGCGGAGCTCCATCAGACTGGATGCACCCATCCCTTTTGCGACACGTGCCGTGGTGCCAAACAGGTTCGTCAAGGCAGAAATTTTGTAACCCGTGGGGTTCTGGAACCACAGTGCCGGGCCGCCGGCCCGAAGCACTTTGTCACTGACCGCTGTCATCTCAAGCCGCGCCGACACAGGGTCCGGGACACGGCGAAGGTCACCGTCGCGCTCCAGTCCCGCCATGAAGTCTCGCAAATCGCGGTATTTCATACATTTTCGCTATTAAGCGTTGGTTTCATATTCTTGACTCATGAAGAAATGCCTTCCTAGAATCCGCCGACTCTGGCACAGATCAGGGATTACCCGTGCTGCCGTTCGGTGACGTGACCGGTTGCATATGCACAGAAAAACGCCGCAAAGGCCTGCGCTCATCGACTCGATCGGGCCGGGTAACGCAGCGAATTATCGCCGTCACTCTGTGGCGCAGGGCCCCGGACCGGGCCTCGGCGCGCAAGGGGCAGGCGGCGATGAGGATAGGAGTGACATGGAAAAGAATCGTCAAGGAACAGGCGCTGCAGCGTGGGGCGTTGTCCAGTCGACCGCTCGCGGCGGCCTGGTGTTTCTGCGTGACGTAGGCCACGGCCTGCTCGAGGTCAGCCACAACACATTTGCGCTGGTAGGGTTCGCCCTCGTGGCGCTGGTGGTATTTGCCGCCGGTCGTGCCGACTTGCGGGCCACGTTCGAATCGCATGCGCTTGGCTGGCTTCAGGCTCGCCACGAGGCGCGCACCGAAGGCACCGTCGAGGCATTGGCCTCGCTGAACGAACCTGACGCCATCCTGCGTGCCACGGCGGCCGACCTCAAAGACCTCACCAAGCCCCAGGCTGCCGTGGCCGTCTGGATCTCACGCCGTTACCGCGTGGCACCCGAGCCCGTGAGCCGACTTGTCAAGGAAGCCTGGGCGGTCGGCGCGAAAGCCAACCTCGAGCCCACGCTGATTCTTGCCATCATGGCGATCGAATCGAGCTTCAACCCGTTCGCGCAAAGTCCTGTCGGCGCCCAAGGGCTGATGCAGGTAATGACCCGCATCCACGATGACAAGTACGAGCCTTTTGGCGGCAATCATGCGGCCTTCGATCCGGTCACCAATCTGCGCGTGGGCGTGCGGGTGCTGAAGGAATGCATCGCCCGCGCGGGCAGCATCGAAGGCGGTCTGCGCTTCTACGTCGGCGCCGCAAACCTGACGGACGACGGCGGCTACGCCTGGAAGGTCCTGGCCGAGCAGGCCCATTTGCGCGCCATCTCGGGTGGCCAGACCGTGCCGGTGAATGCGCCGCTCAACGTGGCCCCGCCGGTGGCGGCCGCCGCCGAACCTCCTGTCGTTCCCGTGACCGAGGCGACTTCGGCCGAGGCCGCGCAAACGCCAGCCCCACACGCTACCAACAAGGTAGCCCTGCTCGACTGACCCTGTGTGGTGCGCGATCGGGCGCCGCGGTACACTTGCGGCACTGCGCAACTGGCGATGGGGTACCGCGTAACACGAACGCGGGCCTGAGGTGGTGAACCACCGGGGAGCGCAGCCGGCCCAGGGCATGAGCCCGGTCCGTTCAGCCGTTCGCCTGGGCAGCCCTGTGATCGCGTGCAACCGAGCCCGTCCCCGCTTCGGGTCCTTCTAGGTTCTCCGGGCTCTTTGCACGCCGTTCCAACCGGGACTTCTTTTCAAGAGGACTGCCAAGCCATGTTTGACCGCACCGAATCCACCCTCGCCAACGTCGATCCCGACCTGTGGGCTGTCATCCAGCGCGAGAACCAGCGCCAGGAAGACCACATCGAGCTGATCGCCTCGGAAAATTACGCCTCGCCCGCAGTCATGGCTGCCCAGGGCACGCAGCTGACCAACAAGTACGCCGAAGGTTACCCGGGCAAGCGCTACTACGGCGGCTGTGAGCATGTCGACGTCGTCGAACAACTGGCCATCGATCGCTTGAAGCAGATCTTCGGCGCTGAAAATGCCAACGTCCAACCGAACTCCGGTTCCCAGGCGAATCAAGGCGTGTTCTTCGGTCTGCTGCAGCCGGGCGACACCATCATGGGCATGAGCCTCGCCGAAGGCGGCCACCTGACCCATGGCATGCCGTTGAACATGAGCGGCAAATTGTTCAAGGTCGTCAGTTACGGTCTTGATGCCAACGAAGCCATCGATTACGACGCGATGGAGCGCCTGGCCCACGAACACAAGCCCAAGCTGATCATCGCCGGGGCATCCGCCTACAGCCTGCGCATCGACTTCGAACGTTTCGCCAAGGTGGCCAAGGCCGTCGGCGCGTACTTCATGGTCGACATGGCGCATTACGCCGGCCTGATCGCCGCCGGCGTCTATCCGAACCCGGTGCCGTTCGCCGACGTCGTCACATCGACCACGCACAAGAGCCTGCGAGGCCCGCGCGGTGGTGTGATCCTGATGAAGGACCACGTCGCAAAACAGATCAACAGCGCCATCTTCCCCGGCATCCAGGGCGGCCCGCTCATGCATGTCATCGCGGCAAAGGCTGTTGCCTTCAAGGAAGCGCTGTCGCCGGATTTCAAGCTGTACCAGCAGCAAGTGGTCAAGAACGCCTCTGTCCTCGCGGAAACATTGACCCAGCGCGGCCTGCGCATCGTGAGCGGCCGCACCTAGAGCCACGTGATGCTCGTCGATCTGCGTCCCAAGGGCCTGACCGGCAAGGAAGCCGAAGCCGTCCTTGGCCTCGCGCACATGACTTGCAACAAGAACGGCATCCCGAACGACCCACAGAAGCCGATGATCACGAGCGGCATCCGCCTGGGATCGCCCGCGTTCACCACACGCGGATTCAAGGAAGACCAGGCCCGTGCCACTGGGAACCTGATCGCCGACGTGCTCGACAATCCGCATGACGACGCCGTCCTCGCCGAGGTGCGTGCCAAGGTCGCGGTGCTGACGCGCGATTTCCCGGTCTATCGCTGATCCGCCGGCCGGCGAAGGTTTGCGCCTTCCCCGGCCTTTCATCGACTGACGATGCGTTGCCCATTCTGCAGCCACGAAGAAACCCAGGTCGTCGAGACGCGAGAGTCCGACGAGGGTGATGTCGTGCGCCGCCGGCGCCGCTGCCAGAGCTGCGACAAGCGTTTCACCACCTACGAACGTGCCGAAATCGCGCTACCTCACGTCGTCAAGAAAGACGGCACGCGAGCCGAGTTCGATCCGACGAAACTTCGGGGCTCGATGAGCCTTGCGCTGCGCAAGCGGCCGGTGAGCGTGGAGCAGATCGATGCGGCGATGGAACGCATCCAGGACAAGCTGTTGAACTCCGGCACGAAGGAAGTGCCGTCCACCCGCCTTGGTGAACTCGTGATGCGCGAGCTCAAGCGCATCGACAAGGTGGCGTACGTTCGCTTTGCCTCGGTCTACCGCAGCTTCGAAGACGTCGACGAGTTCAGGCAACTGATCAGGGACATTTGACCCCTTCGGCGGCACCCCCTGCGGGTGCCGTTCGTTTTTCGGCATGTACCGCAGGCGGCCGGGGCCGCCTTGGCCCCTAGAGTGCAGGCATTGATTCCCGACGAGGACACGATGCCCCCCTTGCCCCGCCCAGCTCCCGGTTTCACGCTGCTCGAAGTCGCCATTGTGTGCTGCATTGCCGCTGTGCTGATCACCCTGGCATGGCCCGGCATCGCCTCTCTCATCGAGAACCGCCGCCTGGAAGGGGTGGCATCGGCCCTCGGAGGTGACCTTCAGTTCGCCCGCTCGGAAGCCATCGTCCGCAACGAGCCCGTCCGCTTCACCGTGCCGTCCGGCGCCGTTGGCGACGCCTGTTGGTTGGTCCATACCGGTCCGGCCAGCGACTGCAGTTGCGCATCGGGCTGCACGGGTGAAGCGTCGCTGCTGAGGAAGAACATGGTGCCGGCCGCGGCCCAGGTTCGCCTTGAAGCGCCAGCCACCTCCCTGCACTTCGACCCGCAGCTGGGCACTTGCACGCCAACCGGCACGTTCAAGTTGCTCGCGAAGTCTGGCAACGCCGTGCACCAAATCGTCAACCTGATGGGCCGGGTGCGAACTTGCTCACCGCGGGCTCAAGGGGGCGGACATGCAGCGTGCTGATCAGAAGCGCGGGCGCCTACCGCGAGGCTTTACGCTGGTCGAAATCGTCATTGCGGTGCTGCTTGTCGCGATGCTGGTCATGCTGGCCTACCCGAGCTTTCTGGTTCAATGGCTCAAGGCGCGGCGGGGCGACGGGCGCGTGGCACTGATGCAGCTCCAGCAAGGGCAGGAACGCTGGCGTGCAGACCACCCCACCTACGCCACGGCCGCCGAGCTGGCCGCCCCTGAGCGGTCGCCTCATGGGCACTATCGGCTCGAGGTGCACGCGGCGTCTGCAACGGGCTACGAACTGCATGCGCGGGCTGAAGGGCCCCAACGTGCGGACACCGTCTGCAACGTGCTCCGTGTGCGCCAAGCCAAGGGGGAAACGACGTTTCTGTCCGGTCCTTCCCCAGACATCGACAACCCCGACGGCACCAACCGCGGGTGCTGGAACCGATGAAGCCGCGCCCCTTCCATCCGGGGCGAGGGCTCGGCCTGTCGCTGGTCGAGTTGATGGTCGGCCTTGCCATCGGCATGGTGGTTATTGCGCTCGCCCTGTCCGCAATGGCCCACCAAGCCGGCGCGAGCCGCCGTGTACTGCTCGAAGCCCGCATGACCCAGGAACTCCGCGCCGCAGTCGAGCTGTTGGCCCGCCACGTCCGACGAGCGGGGCACTGGTCCGGAGCCGCTCGGGGGGTGTGGCGCGCCAACCTTCCTCCTCCCCCGGTCAACCCGCACACATTCGTTTCCGAAGCGATCGACCGCTTGCGCTTCACTTACTCATCACCGGCCGGAGAGCCAGCCGACGGACTGACCTCGACCGATCATTTCGGCTTTCGGGTGCGCGACGGCATTCTTGACATCGAACTGGGTGAGGGCCACTGGCAACCGATCACGGACCCGTCAATGTTAGAGGTCACCGGGCTGGAGTTGGTGCCCCGCAATCACGATCGGTCGTTGCCCGCCGCC
>Ga0170475_112906835_pt1 | contig 14490 bp, 15 predicted proteins | sample Soicark_Litter_5_FD_111474 | JGI IMG/M metagenome (GOLD analysis project Ga0170475, IMG submission 111474) | Avena fatua rhizosphere microbial communities from Hopland, California, USA. Combined Assembly of 48 SPs | reverse complement strand
TACCATCTGTAAAATTTTATTAAAAGACATTTTTAATCGTTTTATTTTAACACATGTAAGATAATATAAAACATCTACACTTAACATAAGATATTCCTCAGTACTAAAAAGTTCCATCTCATCAAAGCAATGCTCTATATATATATTTCCTTGATAAAAAGGATAATTTAACCTACCTATTTTTAACGCATCGTAAGAAAATCTAACTTTATCACTTATGAATTCACAATAATTTTCATTAGAATACCTTGGCAAAATGCGTATTACTTCATTCCCCCTAACATCAATTCGAATATCATATAATAAACTATCAAATATATCAAACGAATCAAAAGACAACAATTCTCATGAACGCGAAACAAAAGCATATGGTTTAGCAGTCAATGCGCCTACAGGACATAAATCAATAATATTACCCGATATTTCAGAATTAATAAGAACATCTATATAAAACCCTATTTCCATTAAATTTCCACGACTAACCACCCCTAATATATCAATTCCGGCAATATCAATTGCAAACCGTACACAACGCGTACAATGTATGCATCTATTCATTAAAGTTTTAATAAAAACTCCACAGTTCTTATTTAAAACGAATCTCTTATATTCATAAAACCTACCTATATCTGCCCCATACAGATTTGTTATATCTTGTAAATCACACTCTCCACCTTGATCACAAATAGGACAATCTAAAGGGTGATTAATTAATAAAAATTCTAATACAGCCTCTCGCGCTTTTAAAACCTTATTTGTTTCAGTAAAAATAGCCATATCAGACACTACATTAGTAGCACAAGCAATCAATAATTTTAAAGATTTCATTTCTTCTATCAAACAAATTCTACAATTACCGGCTATAGAAAGCTGTTCATGAAAACAAAATCTTGGAACTTCTTCATTATAAACAACACTAACTTGTAAAATCGTATATGTATTATAAACTTCCATTTCGCGATCATTTATACTCATATTTACCATTATCTATCAATCTCACCAAATACAATATCTTGTGTTCCTATAATAGTTACAACATCCGCTATTAAATGATTAACGGCCATTATATTCAATCCCTGTAAATGAAAAAACCCTGGTGATTTTATTTTACATCTATAAGGTTTAGCGGAACCATCAGAACTAATAAAAATACCAAATTCTCCCTTAGGAGCCTCTACTGCTAAATATAAATAATTTTTTGGCAAGGAAACACCCTCTGTATAAAATTTGAAATGGTGAATTAAAGACTCCATACTATACCGCATACTAGTTTTAGAAACACTAAAAATTTTTTTATCTGTGTTAAAAACTTGACCTTTCGGTAACATATTAATTACTTGCATTATTAACTGCAAACTTTCACGCATTTCATAAATGCGTAATAAATAACGGTCAAAACAATCACCATTTGATGATACGACAATATTCCATTTTAACGTATCATAAATATCATACGGCAAATTTTTCCGTAAATCTCAAACAACCCCCGTACTACGTAACATTACCCCAGTAAAGCCATAATTTAAAGCTTGATTTCGTGAAATGCAACCTACTTGTACTAATCTTTCTTTTCAAATCCGATTATTTGTCAATAATTCTTCAATTTCAACTAAACGGTCACTAAATTGCGAACAAAATACAAAAATATCATGTAATAATCCTAAAGGTATATCACGCATAACTCCTCCAGGCCTGCAATAAACCGCATGCAAACGTGCTCCAGATACCCTTTCATAAAACTCTAATAATTTTTCACGTTCCTCAAAACCTCATAAAAATGGTGTTAAAGCCCCTACATCTAAAGCATGTGTTGTAATTGCCAAAATATGATTTAATAACCTTGTTATTTCTGCAAATAAAACTCTTATATACTGCGCACGTAAAGGAACATTACAATTTAATATTTGTTCAACACATAATGAAAAACAATATTCCTGCGACATCATTGATACATAATCTAACCTATCAAAATAAGGCAAAGCTTGCATATATGTTTTATACTCTATCAATTTTTCAGTTCCCCTATGTAACAATCCTATATGCGGATCAGCTCTCTTAATAACTTCGCCATCCAACTCTAACAATAAGCGTAATACACCATGGGCAGCTGGATGCTGTGGACCAAAATTCATATTAAATCGTCTCGTTGAACGTAAATTTATACTATTACCTCTCATGGACTAGTAAAAGTAAACACACGGAATTCTTGTGCAAAATCAACTTGTTCATAAACCAAAGATAATTTCTCTTCATCGTACCTAATTTGCAAATAACCAGTTAAAGGAAAATCTTTACGCAGAGGAAAACCTTCAAACCCATAATCTGTTAATAAACGACGCAAGTCCTCATTCCCTAATACAAAAATACCAAACATATCCCACACTTCACGTTCCAATCACAACGCATCCTTATAAATTTCTACTAAACTAACCAATCTATCTTTTTCATATAATAAATTTAAAATCGCCATTCTTAAATTAAGTTTCACAGATAATAAATTATAACTTACACAAAATCTTTTCTTTTTAAACGGAAAATCTATAACAACTATATCATTTAATATTTCAAACTTTAAAACTAAACTTTTTTTTAAAAATTTTATTATACTAACAACATTAAAATTTATTACTATAACAGATAACTCAATACACCTTTCACTAAATCTTCAAATACAAGACACTACATTACTAAATAATTCTAAAATAAAACAAATTATAAAATTTAACTTCATTTTAAAGCACCTTTAATTCACTCATAAATAAACCCTAAAGTCAATACAAAAATAAATATACTAACCCAAATTAAAGCCATCAAACTAAAAATTTGACTTAACGAAAACAAAGTTACTATTTCTAAATCAAATATAATGAACAAAATTGCAACTAAGTAATACTTAATATCAAACTTCTGACGTGTATCTTCAAAAGGTTGAAACCCACATTCATAAGAAGATAATTTTTCTTCATGAAAATTACTATAAATACTTATAAATGATATTAACAATAATAAACTTATCAATAATAAACTAACACAAATAAAAACAATTAACAATATTATTAATTCATTTGCTCTAACAATTACCACACTTAAACCCTATTTTAAATTAATTTAAAATAAAAACTTATATATTTTATACAAAAATCAACTCACATTAACTCATATACAAAATAAATAATAGGATACATATTAAAGGCTCCCACTAAACTAGTATTTTTTCTTTCTAAAACATCTAATTTAATATTAAAAATATAATTCTTACTTACAAAAATATTACGAAAAATTAAAATTACCATAATATACACACTAAATAAAAATATTACCCAATTCAATACAAATGATATAAATTCTGAATAATAAACCAATTTATCTAATTGTGGCATCTAATGAGAAATATTATAAACATCCCTAATATAAATAGTAACTAACATAGTAAAAACATATGCTTGAATAAAACATATACAAATTTCTAATAACATAACCATACTAGAAATTAATATAGGAATTAACACTATTAATATCAAACCATAAAAGAATATAAAATTGACAAACGCGCATAAAATATGTAACAAAGTATGACCAGCTAGCATATTAGCAAATAAACGGATACCTAAACTTAAAGGCCTTATTAAAAACGATAATACCTCAATCAAAACTAAAAATACTTTCAAAGCAAAAATATTAACACCAGAAGGTATAAATAATTTTAAAAAATTAAACTTATTATGCATAAACCCTAATACTACGATCCCTACAAATATCGACACAGATAAGCTAAATGTAATTAAAATCTGACTAGTTATAGTAAAACCAAAAGGTAATAAACCTTGTAAGTTTGACATTAATATAAAATAAAACACGCATATAATATAAGGGAAATATACTATAGCGACAGAAGTACCTATTTGTTTAAACATACCAACTATAAACGTATACACATTACCTAATACTATTAAATACGCATGCGGAATAATAAAAGAATAACGTAAAACACTATTAACTAATATTCAAAATATAACTAATAACGTTAAAAAATAATAATTAATAATTGGAACAGTAACATAAGATAAAAACAAACTCCATAACTCTACACAAAACTGCTCTAAAGGATCTGATACTTTTACCTTTGGTAACAACTGCGATGCTATAATATTATTAACCATACCTTTAAGCTTTATATAATCTAATGAAGTTAAACTCGGGTATAAATACCAACTTCCTTGCTGTGATAAAAACCTTTCCATATTCAAATATGACCTATTATCAATAACCCATACTTCAATCGGCATAAACCCATGATTAACTCCACACAACTCGCTACATTGACCAAAATATTTGCCTTTTAACTCTAAAACAATTGAAACCTGACTTAATCTTCCAGGAACTGCATCAACTTTTATTCCAAATCGAGGGACTGCTCAACTATGCAATACATCCTCCGATGTAATAATTAACCCAATAGGAACACCTTGTGGTAAGATTAACGGATTATTAGTTTTTAAAAGACGTAAATCTGGTTTTACTAATTCTGAATTACTAACCATATACGAATCAAATGATAATTCTAAAGCCTTATAATTATAAAAAAATAAAGATGATTTCATCTCTTTTCATACTTTTATCATTGTAATATCTAATCTTCTACACATCTCCAATTGTTCTAAATTTACTAACCCTTGAATCACACCATTTATTTCATAAGATCAATACCACTGATGCCCTAATACCTTAACTGTCACTCAACGCATTGTATATGCCTCATCAATAGCATATAATAAAGAGAACGAAGGTATAGCAATTAATAATAAGATAAGACTTGGAATAATAGTCCAAATAATTTCAATTAACATACCATGACGCAAAGATTTACCAGATACATACTTATGAACTTTATAAGATTTCTCACAAACACGTTCCTTAATAAACTCTCCAGAAAGTCGAAAACAATCTTCATTTCTAGGATTATAAAATCTTCTTATCATTTTTCACATTTCACGAAAATCAAACGCGAATAAAATACGGTTAAACATAAATAATACGACAAACAATATACAAGTTAAAAATATCATAATATGATCATGTAATGATACTATACCCCACATAATAGGGGTAACCGGACTTCCCAATGTATAATTATAATAATTTAGCATTTAATCATATATACGCATATAAAAACGAATCCCTGTATCCCTATAAACCTCAAATACAAATACCTTTCTATTACCTAAACTCACTCTATATTTAGTCAATCAAATAATATACCATCACCATAATTTTTGCCCCAAAAAGTACCAAAACATCTTTCGTTTTGTATGGTCAGTATCAAACACACTTAATGACGATTCACCATCAACAAAATTTCCATACAAATTAATTAAAAATCCTAATATACTTACAAATGATATTATCGAACCTCATGAAGATAATAAATTTCATCACATAAACATATCTGGATAATCAGGAATTCTTCTTGGCATACCAGCTAATCCAGAAAAATGCATAGGAAAAAATGTTAAATTAACCCCAATGAAAAGTAATCAAAAATGTCTAAAACCACTTGTTTCATCATAAGGAAAACCTGTAATCTTCCAAAATCAATAATAAAACCCAGAAAAAAACGCAAAAACTGCACCCATAGATAATACATAGTGAAAATGCGCAACAACATAATATGTATCATGCAATACGATATCCAATCCCGCATTGGATAATACAATTCCTGTCAATCCACCTATAGTAAATAAAACTAAGAAACCTAAAGTAAAAACAAAAGGTGTTGCAAAACGTAAATTGCCTCCTCACAAAGTTGCCAATCAACTAAAAACTTTAATACCTGTGGGTATTGCTATAACCATTGTAGCTGCCGTAAAGTATGCTCTAGTATCTACATCCAAACCTACAGTATACATATGATGAGCCCATACAATAAATCCTAATATACCTATAGACAACATAGCATAAACCATGCCCATATAACCAAATATATACTTACATGAAAAAGAACATACTATTTGACTTACTATCCCAAACCCAGGTAAAATTAAAATATAAACTTCCGGGTGACCAAAAAACCAAAATAAATGTTGATATAATATAGGATCTCCTCCTCCTGCAGGGTCGAAAAAACATGTATTAAAATTTCTATCTGTCAATAACATAGTTATTGCACCAGCTAACACAGGTAGAGATAATAACAATAAAAAAGCTGTAATTAAAACAGACCAAACAAATAAAGGTAAACGGAAAAACCATAAAACTGGAGTTCTCATATTAAATATAGTTGTAATAAAATTTATTGCACCTAATAATGAAGATATACCAGCCAAATGCAAACTAAAAATTGCTAAGTCCACAGACGCTCCTGAATGCGATACAACACTACTCAAAGGAGGATATACCGTTCAACCTGTACCTGCACCTAAATCTACCAAGGCAGATGATAATAATAAAATCAAAGAAGGCGGTAATAATCAAAAACTTATATTATTTAAACGTGGAAACGCCATATCTGGTGCACCAAGCATTACTGGAACAAATAAATTTCCAAAACCACCTATTAAAACAGGCATAACAAAAAAAAAATATCATTAAAAAAGCATGCGCAGTTATTAAAACATTAAATAACTGTCAATTTGAATGTAAAATGACTGAACCTGTTTGTGACAACTCCATACGAATTATCACCGAAATTACGGTACCTAACAAACCCGAAAACCCACCAAAAATTAAATATAATACTCCTATATCTTTATGATTTGTTGAAAATAATCAACGATACCTCACTTATACTTTCAATTCTACAAAATAGACATATTAGCTAATCCACCAGACCAACAATAAATAAATACATATAATACTAACCACACAACATCAACAAAATGTCAATACCAAATAGATAATTCAAACCCTAAATGATGGTTAAATCTGAAATGTAATTTTTGTAAACGATAATAAGCTACTAATAAAAAAATTGAACCTATAATTACATGTAACCCATGAAACCCTGTAGCAACATAAAACGTAGAACCATAAACACCATCATTAATATAAAATAATGCTTCTACATACTCAAAAGCCTGCAAACAAGTAAACTCTAAACCTAAAAATATAGTAACCAATAAATACAATTCCGCATCTGGCAATATTGTTAACATCTCAATTTCTGTTCATCCTCATAAACGTACCTGACCCTCTTTTAAAATTTTACGTAACTTATAAGGTGGCTCAAACATTTTAACCAAAAAATCCGGGTACATAATAATATCAAAATATAAATACCCTGAATATATATAAGGTAACATTAAAACTAAATAATGGCTTAAAGTTACAGTTACACCAGATACAACTAAAATAAAAGTATTTAATAAAGGTAAATGTAAAGGATTAATTGTACAAATACCTAAAGGTGGTCACACAGAACCAAATACAATACTTGGTGATAAACTAGAATGAAAAAACGCTCAAAAAAAAGGATACAAAAAACATAATTTCAGAAACTATAAATAAAACCATACCTATACGCAACCCTCTAACGACAATAGACGTATGATAACCTAAATATAAAGCTTCTCTAATAACATTACTTCACCATGCAAACATAACTAAAAATAACATAAAAAAACCCACAACCCAATAATGAACTTGAACCTCAATGTAATTTTCATACACCACCAACTGTTATTAACAACGCTGCACACGCTCCAATTATTGGTCATGGACTTTCCGTTACAAGATGGAAAGAATGTACCTGCCCATTTGCATATTTTTCATATTCAACTACAATTCTTTCTTTTAAAAACGTTTTATGATTTAATTTCATGTTTATATTAAATATATATTATAACACACATATAAAAATTATCAGAAAAAAACATAATATCTAAAACCGTTCAGACACAAAAACACATCGCTAAAGGCAAAAAATAAAATCACCCCATCAACATTAATTGGTCAAAACGAAACCTTGGTAAAGTTGCTCTAATCAAAATAAATATAAATAAAACCATTAAACTCTTAAACAAAAATACATAAACATTTATATTACCAAAAATAATATATCCACCTTCAAATAATCACACTAATAATAATGAATTTAAAATAATATTACCATACTCTGCTAAAAAGAAAAAACGCAAAAGTTATCGATGAATACTCAACATTATACCCAGAAACTAACTCTGACTCAGCTTCTGGTAAATCAAAGGCACACGTGCAGTCTCCGCTAAACAACCAAATCAAAATAATAAATACAAAGGCCACATCATCATATGCCAAACCTCTTGTTGAGAAAAAATAATTAAACTTAAATTAAATGAACCAGATCAAAAAACCAAACAAAGAATTATTGTCGTATTCATTAATTCATACCCCAACATTTGTGCAGCAGCCCGAACAGAACCTAAAAAAGAATATCTAGAATTGCTTGCCCAACCTGCCATAATAAATCCATAAACATTAAAACTTGTTATACAAATCAAAAATAAAATACCTATATTTAAATCTACCCATAACCAACCATAAAATGGGGTTAAAATAATTCAGGAAACCAAATTTAATATCAACATTAACACTGGACCAACAATAAACAAAATTAAATTAACACGACTTGGGAAAATTATTTCCTTTAATAATAACTTAACAGCATCCATCAAAGGTTGTAACAAACCAAAAACTCCTACCTTATTAGGTCCTTTACGCAGCTGCACTGCAGCTAATACTTTTCTTTCAAATAACGTGACGTAAGCGATACATAGAATCATAGCAAAGCACACTAATAAAATCACACATACCAATCAACCCACACACCATGTCCATGTCCAACTACTTTCAAATCATCCATGTACATCCATCATATCCTCCACAAATGAACCTAACCCTTTTCCTTTTGATTTTGGAAACTCAGAATTTGGTTTCGGAAACTCAGAATTTGATTTCGGAAACTCAGAATTTGGTTTCGCATATCTCTCCCACAATGCCTTCGCCTCCTTACTAGAATTTTTAAAGTTCTCCCCAGATGCCTCCGCAAACTTCTCACTAGGCGACTTAGGCTTACTAGGCGACTTCGGCTTATATTTCTCCCAAAATGCCTGCGCCCCCTTACTAGGCCTTCTATAATTCTCCCAAAATGCCTCCATACTATTACTAGGTGGCTTTCCAGGTGCAGGAGGTTTAGGTGTAAGATCCGCCGCAGAGAAGCCTTCTTTTCCTTTTGGTTTCGGAAACTCAGAATCTGATTTCGTATCTGATTTCGTACCCTTGTCCTCGCCACAAAACCACTCAGTTCAAGTACGCCGTGGCTTTTTATCTTCCTCCCCAAATAACCACTCAATTCAAGTACGAGGCGGCTTTTCAGGTGCACGAGGTTGTTCTGTAAGACTCCGCAGAGTAGCTTTTACAACCGCATCACAGAAAGCAAAACAAAACCCACCAACAAAACCTACAAAAAGTGATTTTAGAATTAATGCTACATAACCATCATTATCCCAAAAACCACGTTTTTTTACCGATTCTTCAACTGCTCTTTTATCATACATAATTAATATATATTTATGCAATAAATAAGAATATCCAAAAAATCCCCTAATTATATACCCAACCAATAAACCACATAAATAATAATAATAATAAAATGTAAAAATTAGCCCTAAAAATAAATAAGGATACTCCACCGGATTTCCACCTAACCAACCTAACCCAATATATGCACATACAAAACACCAAAATCAAAAATATAACTCTACATTAAAACAATTTTTAAATTTATAACTTAAAAATTTTCCACATATAGGTAACAATATCAAAATTAAAATTGCCAATAATAACATACTTATACCCCCTAATTTATTAGGAATTGAACGCAAAATAGCATAAAAAGGTAAAAAATATCATTCAGGAACAATATGCGAAGGTGTTACTAAGGAGTTTGCCATAATATAATTATCTGAATGGCCTAAGTAATTAGGAAAAAATCCTACTACCACAATAAAAAATATTAAAACTATATTAATACTATATAAATCTTTAATTGTATAATATGGATTAAACATAATTTTATCTTTCGACAAAAGTATAGATAATGGATTACTAGAACCCTTATCATGCAAAAAAATAACATGCAATATTATCAAAAAAAATAATACAAAAGGTAATAAATAATGTAAACTTAAAAATCTATTCAGTGTAGCGTTATCCACAGAAAAACCTCCCCATAATCATATAACTATTTCTTGACCAAATAAAGGCACTGCCGTAACTAAATTTGTTATTACAGTAGCAGCCCAAAAACTCATTTGTCCTCACGGCAATACATAACCTAAAAATGCAGTAATAATCATACATAAAAAAATACAAACACCTACAATTCATACTAACTGCCTTGGTGGCAAATATGAAAACCAGTATAAACCTCTAGCAATATGAATATATACCATTAAAAAAAAGAAAGAAGCACCATTAGCATGGACATAACGAATAACCCAACCATAATTTATATCCCGCATAATATGTTCACAACTAATAAACGCCAAATCTGTTGATGGCACATAATACATAGCTAATAAAACGCCAGTAAGCAACTGACTCGTAAAAAAAAAAAAAACTCAAAGCACCAAAATTTCACCAATAAGATAAATTAATATATACCGGATAATGTCTATATTCATGATTTAAATATGATATCAAAAAATTTTGATTAATACGACGCATTTAACCTTTTACAGCAACAATTAAAGATACAAAAATTACACCTCGCAATCTATAATATATAATTAATAACGTTAACCCAATCGCAGCCTCAACTCCTGCCAATGTTAACAAAATTAAAGACCAAAAACATCCTGTAACATCATCTATAATATAAGCAATATTTATAAAATTAAAATTAGCCGCCAACAAAAGTAACTCAATTTCTACCAACATTAAAATAATATTTTTTTTAGAACATATTAATCCCAAAAAACTTATAAAAACCAACATTAATGTATATACAATTACACCTAACATAACTTTTACTTCATTATATACTTATATACCACCTTCAATTACAATTTTTTATACTAACATAAACAATATCATTTTTTTCATAAATTTATAACCAAACAACATAAATATATTCTTACTAAAAAACAAAACTTTTACGACATTAATTCAAATTAATTTTACCCTTAATTGTAATAATATCTCAAAAATTTCATCTGATATATTTAAAAAATACTTTAATACAGCATTTTTTAATAAATAAAATAACACTAATATAGTATTTAAGAAAATCAAAATAACACAATTATCAACAGTCCACTCACCCAAAATAACTAAATTACTTATAAAAAACATTCACATTTTAAAAATACTATGCAAATAAAACTAAAAACGCCATCATTAAAGCTAATAACCCAACAGCTTCCGTTAACGCAAAACCTAAAATAGCATATCCAAATAACTGCTGAGTTAACTGTGGATTTCTCGCTACGGCTAAAATTAAAGAACCAAAAACCACACCAACACCTATACCAGCACCAACCAAACCTATTGTCGCTAAACCAGCACCTACATTTTTAGACGCTAACAAAAACACTTTAGTAAATTCATGAACACGTACTTCCATATTTAATTTTAATTATAAATGATTTATTCTTTAAATATACTTATTACAAAAAGTAAACTATAAAATACCGTAAATTCAATAAATTCCAAATCCAAACTTAATAACAATCAAATATAACTAAATAAACATATTATCATAAAAATATAATGAAACACTAACCCTGTCTGCATATAAACTATATTATACATCCATTTACGAAACATAACAGACACACCTGACGCACCTACATAATCAAACAAACCCCTATCTAACAACTTAAAAATTACACTAAAAGATAAATTATTTAACGCAACTAAAAATTCATTATTATAAATAACATCAAAAAATCAACTAGTACTACTAAATTGCTTATATCACCAAAAATGCAAATTAAATAAATCTAATTTTACAACAATCCAACCAATAAACAAAAATATTACTATAAATAAAAAAGGTAATAAATGTAACAATATCTCCACTAAATGCATTTCAACAGGAAATTTATATTGTAGTATAAAAGCAAAATCTCAAATATCAAATACGTTTACTTGAAATATCTCACTAAACAAATAACCTACTACAATACTACATAAACATAAACATACTAAAACAAATAAAATATAATAACCTGTCTCCTTTATTATATACCTATTAATATTAACAGCATTAATATTAAAAAATGTATCCATAAGTAACCTTACCGAATAAATTAATGACCCTATAGTTGAACAAACACCTAAAGTATAAGACCAATCATATGAACATAAAAAAGACAAATAAGATGTTTCTAAAATAATATCTTTAGAATAAAATCCTGTTAAATCAGGTGTACCCACAAGTGATAACGAACCAATTAAAAATGATATATATGTAATAGGCAAAATATTATATAATTTTCCACTTTTACGAATATCTTGTTGATCTAACAAAGCATGTATTATAGAACCCGCAGCTAAAAATAATAAAGCTTTAAAAAAAGCATGATTAAATAAATGGTTAAAAGCCTCTATAAAAGAGAATATACCACAAGCAAAAATCATATAACCTAATTGACTACATGTTGAATATGCTATTATTTTTTTAATATCATATTGAAATCAACCACTAAAACTTGCAAAAATAACCGTTAACATACCAACAAAAGCCATAAATAACAATACACCACTACTAAATTTAAAGAATAATGAACATCGAATTATAACAAAAACACCCGCAGTTACCATAGTTGCAGCATGAATTAACGCTGAAACTGGCGTTGGACCCTCCATAGCATCTGGCAATCACGTATGTAATCCTATTTGCGAAGACTTTCCCACAGCTGCTAAAAACAAAAATATACAAATAATTGTAATAATATTACATGATATACCAAATAATAATATGTTATTATTTAAAAAAAATAAACTATCAAATATAACCAAAAAATCCAAGGTTTTAAAAAGATTAAAAATTAACAAAATCGCAAAATAAAGACAAAAATCACCTATTCTATTAACTATTATTGCTTTCAACGCACTTTTATTCGCCTGAACCCTCGAAAATCAAAAATTAATTAATAAGTAAGACGATAACCCAACACCTTCTCAACCGAAAAAAAGTTGAAAAAAATTACCAGCAGTTATTAAAAATAACATAAAAAACGTAAATAATGCTAAAAAACTCATAAATTTTAATAAATTCGCATCGTTAGCCATATAATCCAAAGAATATAAATTAACAAAAAATGATATAAATAAAACCATAAACAACATTAAACTAGTAAGTTCATCAAAAAAAAAAGATCAACGTATATATATATAATCGACTTGCAATCATATACCAAGATCAATATAACAACTTCCATCATAGACCAAAACATCCAAGAAATTCAAAAACGCTAAACATACACAAAAAAATAACCCACAAATATGTAAATTAAGAATAATCTTACTTTTCATAAACCTACCAAAAAAAAAAATTATTATAAACAAAACTAATGGTAAAAATAAGACTAATAAAAACATGTTATCTCTTAAATTTTAAATTCATTATAAAAGACCTTTCAATCTGCTCCCATACCTCTTGTCGTTTAACCAAAAATGCTACATTTAAAACTAAATACACCGAACCAATAATAGCTATTATAAAAAATAAAGACAGTATAAGAAATACTAACCCACAATATAAATATATATATATACCAACAACTTTAATCGAATCATAAAAATACAAATTTATAAAATCGACATCAAAAAATTCAGTACCCATATTATCAACCTCAACAAACCATCAAAAAATTAAAAACACGCATAAACACCATACAAACCCCCACCACATAAACCACTGTAAATAATTTATTTCATAAATTTTAACATTTAGCAACATTACCATAAATAAAAATAATACAGCAATTGCACCAATATAAACTAACAATAAAACAAAAATAAAAAAAGACATACCATAAACACTAACCATTACCATAACCATTTGTACAATAATAAATATAAAAAAACATATAATATACACTGGATTCTTAACTCATATCATACTAAAACTACTATATAATAACATTAAAATTCAAACTAACATTTTCAACCCTATCTTCAATACTTGTCGGTAATGAGAATCGAACTCATACAGTCAAAAACTACTAGATTCTAAATCTAACGCGGCTACCTTTACGCCATACCTATTAATCCATGCAGAAAGCCGGATTCGAACCTGCGAAGCCAATAGGCGAGAGATTTACAGTCTCTTTACTTTAACCACTTGTATATTTCTACAAATTAAACATACTATACATTTTTTTTAATTCTAAATTAAAAAAACAAATAACAAAACTTTTTCATACAGATATCTTTATAAACTTAAAAAAAATAACACAAAGAATAGGACTTGACCTATATCATTGACTTTGGAGGCCAAGATTTTAC
>Ga0170475_109808242_pt1 | contig 14508 bp, 14 predicted proteins | sample Soicark_Litter_5_FD_111474 | JGI IMG/M metagenome (GOLD analysis project Ga0170475, IMG submission 111474) | Avena fatua rhizosphere microbial communities from Hopland, California, USA. Combined Assembly of 48 SPs | reverse complement strand
CTTCGCCGAACGCCGGCGAGAGCGCTTCGTGAGGTGTGCATGAAAACGTCCGTCGCGACATGAAACAACTTCGCCTGACTGTTTCGCGCGCTCGCCGCGGAGTGATCGGGTTAGCGGCCGCGGCGCTCCTACTGCTAGGCGCCGCGTGCAGCGGGGACACGCCACAGACGGCGTTCAACCCGCGCTCGGACTACGCCGTCGAAGGCCTGAACCTGTTCATCGGTATCGTCATCGCCGGTGTGGTGGTCGGCGTGATCGTGGAAATCGTGCTGATCTGGACGGCGATCCGCTACCGCCGCCGACCGGGCGATGCATTGCCGCCCCAGATCCATGGCAGCACGATCATCGAGGTCCTGTGGACCACGGGACCGGTCATTGTCGTCGGCGCGATTCTGTTTTTCACCCTGCCCGTGATCTTCAGCAGCCAGGCCCCCGCTCCAGCAGGGTCACTGAACATCGACGTCACCGGGCACCAGTTCTGGTGGGAGTTCGGCTATCCGGACGCGGGCGTGCTTACCGCGAACGAGATGCACCTGCCAGTCGGTCAAACCGTCAACCTGGTGCTGCGGTCGGACGACGTGATCCACTCGTTCTGGGTACCTGCCCTGGGCGGCAAGCGCGACGCGTTTCCAGGCCACACCAACTTCATCTGGCTGAAGCCGGACAGCGTCGGCGAGTTCCCTGGCCAGTGCTACCAGTTGTGCGGTTACTCGCACGCCAACATGCGCGAGCGAGCCATCGTCGAGAGTCCGTCCGACTTCCAGGCCTGGCTCACGTCCCAGCAGGCACCAGCCGTCACGCCCACCGACCCGACGGCCGCCGAGGGTGGCCAGTTGTTCCAGAGCCGCGGCTGCTCCGCCTGTCACACCATCACCGGCACCCCGGCCCAGGGCAAGGTCGGTCCGAACCTGACGCACGTCGGCAGCCGAGCCGTCATCGCTGGTAGCGTGCTGGAGAACACCCCGGACCAGCTACGCGCCTGGTTGAGAGATCCGCCAGGTGTGAAACCAGGCTCGGTAATGCCAAATCTTGGCCTGAACGACCACGAGTTGGACGTTCTCGTGGCTTATCTACAATCTCTGAAGTGACCCCGCGCGATCGCAGACCGAAAGGAGCCTGTTTGTGGCCGTAGTTAGCGCACCGCTCTCTCATGCTGGCGGCATGGTCGTCGCCCCGCCGACGCTGGCGGAGCCGGCTTACCGCGGGCTGTGGAGCTGGTTCACCACCGTCGACCACAAGCGCATAGGCATCCTGTACGGCGTCTCGGCCGGCGCCTTCTTCGTCATCGGCGGCCTCGAAGCGCTGGTGATTCGGCTGCAGCTCTGGACGCCAGACAACACCCTCGTCAGCGCCCAGATGTTCAACTCGCTGTTCACCATGCACGCCACGACCATGATCTTCCTGGCGATCATGCCGATGGGCCTGCTGTTCTTCAACTACATGCTTCCGCTGCAGATTGGGGCGCGCGACGTCGCGTTCCCACGCCTGAACGCCTTCAGCTACTGGACGTTCATCTCGGGCGGGATCATGTTGAATCTCAGTTTCCTGCTGGGCGGTGCGCCCGACGCGGGTTGGTTTGGGTACGCGAACCTGACCACGCGGACGTATTCGCCGGGCCCGGGCATCGACTTCTGGATGCTCGGCTTGCAGGTGCTGGGCGTGGCCTCCCTCGCGGGCGCGCTGAACTTCTTCGTCACGCTGGTCAACATGCGCGCACCCGGGCTGGGTTTCATGCGCCTGCCCATCTTCTGCTGGATGTCGCTCATCACGATGATCCTGCTGCTACTGGCCTTCCCGTCGATCACCGTCGGACTCATCCTGTTGATGTTCGACCGCTTCTTCGACACCAACTTCTACAGCGTCCCGCACGGCGGCGACCCCGTCCTGTGGCAGCACCTGTTCTGGGTCTTCGGCCACCCCGAGGTGTACATCCTGATCTTGCCCGCGATGGGCATTGTCTCCGAGATCATTCCGGTCTTCTCGCGCAAGCCGTTGTTCGGCTACGCGGTCATGGTCTACTCGGGTATTGCCATCGGCTTCCTGGCCTTCGGCGTGTGGGCCCACCACATGTTCGCGGTCGGTCTGGGCGCCATCGCCGACGCCGTGTTCGCCTCGAGCACCATGCTGATCGCCGTGCCCACGGGCGTGAAGATCTTCAACTGGATCGGCACGATGTTCAAAGGCTCGGTGAGCTTCAAGACGCCGATGCTGTTCGCCGTCGGGTTCATCAGCATGTTCATCATTGGCGGCCTGTCCGGGATCATGCACGCCTCGCCGCCGGCTGACCTGATCCAGCACGACACCTACTTCATCGTCGCGCACATCCACTACGTGCTGATCGGTGGCAGCATCATGGCCCTGATCGCGGGTGTGTACTACTGGTTCCCCAAGATCAGCGGGCGGATGATGGACGAGACCTTGGGCAAGTGGAACTTCTGGACGTTCATCATCTTCTTCAACATCACGTTCATGCCGATGCACTGGACTGGCCTGCTGGGCATGCCGCGTCGCGTCTACACCTACGGCCCGGACCTCGGGGTGACGAGCCTGAATCAGATCTCGACGGTAGGCGCGCTTGGCCTCGGCTTTTCGGTCCTGCTGTTCGTCGTCAACATCTTCATGAGCCTGCGCTACGGTGAGATCGCCTCTGACGATCCGTGGGACGGCGCGACCCTGGAATGGTCCATTCCGTCGCCGCCGCCGGTCTACAACTTCGCGCGGATCCCGACGGTGCATTCGCGTGATGCCTGGTGGGCTATGAAGCACCCCGAACGCATGCATCTTGACCCAATGGAGGTGACGCCGCTCGCGGGTTCCCCGGGCCACGGGACCGAGACGGCCCACGAAAGTGTCGCGGTCGCCACGGCCGATGCGCCGCCGACCGTCATTCACATGCCTTCGCCGTCCTACTGGCCCTTCCTGTGCGCCCTTGGGCTCCCGATTATGGCGACCGGCCTGCTTCTGTCAGACTCCTTCGGACCGATGACCATCCCGCTCTTTGCCATTCCCGGGCTGCTGCTGCTGATCGGCAGCATCTACGGCTGGTCCTACGAGCCCGCCTGATGGCTCAGACTGCAGTTCCCGTCATCGTCGACTCGGGCGCCCCGCCGCCCGTCGCGGCCGAAGCGCCATTGGTGCTCGAGCATCCGCACACCAGCACCGGCCTGGACAACCGCAAGTTGCTGATGTGGGCCTTCCTGGCCTCCGACTGCATGTTCTTCGGCACGCTGATCGCGACCTACATGGTCTACAAGAACCGCAGCCTGGACGGTCCACTGCCGCGAGAGGTGTTCGACGTTCCGTATACGTCTGTCAGCGCCTTCGTCCTGCTGTTGAGCAGCCTGACCATGGTCCTCGCACTCTCGTCGATTCAGCGCGGCGAGGAGCGCAAGATGCGCATCTGGCTGTCGGCTACGGCCCTCCTCGGCTGCGTGTTCCTCGGCGGCCAGTTTTACGAGTTCACCTCGTTCTATCGCGAGGGCCTGTCGCTGAGCCGCAACCTGTTCGGATCGACGTTTTTCACCCTGACCGGGTTCCACGGCACCCACGTCGCCATCGGCGTGTTCTGGCTCGCCTCGCTGGTCACCCATTCCTTTAGAGGCCGACTGCATCAAGAGCATTCTCTGCTGGTAGAGATCGCGGGTCTGTACTGGCACTTCGTCGACATCGTCTGGATCTTGATCTTTACCCTCGTCTACCTCATCCCGGATTGATGGAGCGCTTGTGACCACGCTCGAGCACGGACACGCGTCAGGCCACGGCGGCGGACACGAAGAGCACGCCGCCGAACACGGCCATCCTGGCGCCAAGACCTACACGATCATCGGCGTGATCCTGGCCGTCATCACTCTGGCCGAGGTGTTCTTCTATACGCAGGAAGCCGTACTCGCATTCCTGGTACCTCTCCTGCTGCTTCTTTCAGCTGCGAAGTTCGCGATCGTCGTCGGCTTCTATATGCACCTGCGGTTCGATAACCCGCTGTTCACCGCGGTCTTTGGCTTTGGTCTGGTGGTTGCCGCCTCGGTTATCACGGCGCTCATGTTCTTGTTCGGGCAATACCCGCTACCTCAGCACATCGGCTGAGGTCCGACCCGCGGCACAGCCGGTGACGTACGCCTCGCCCGATCCAAGCGTGGTCGCCGGCTGCCTCGGCCTGGCCTGGGTGTACTGGCTATGTACGACGCGGTATCGAAATCGCTTCCGCGGCTCGGCCCCGGTGAGCACCTGGCGGCAAGTCGCGTTTTACGGCGGCATCCTGACCATGCTGCTGGCCCTGGCAACGCCGCTCGACACCCTCGCCGACGAGTACCTGTTCACCGCGCACATGGTTCAGCACCTGATGTTGACGCTGGGTGTGGCGCCTCCCTCCTGGCGGGTACGCCGGGCTGGCTGCTGCGCGACCTGCTCTCGGCGGTCCACCTGACGGGCTTCGTGCATTGGGCGCGCCATCCGCTCGTGGCGTTCTTCGGCTTCAACCTGGTGTTTTCGCTGGCGCATCTCCCGTTTTTCTACGACCTGACGCTTGTTAGCGAGCCGCTGCACGCCCTCGAGCACGTCATCTTCATAGCGACCGCTATGCTGATGTGGATGCCCGTGCTCAGTCCGATACCGGACATCGCCGCGCCGTACCCACCCCTGGGCCAGGTGCTCTACCTGTTCCTGCAGACGATCCCGGCGTCAATTGTGGGTGCGCTGCTGGCAGTCGCGGGCAGTGCCTCCTACGTCACCTACGTTCTTGCGCCGCGCATTACGCCGCTCAGTCCCATGGAGGACCAGCAGCTTGGCGGGCTGCTCATGTGGGTTGGCGGCGGACTCTACTTTCTGATTGCTACCGGAGTCGTGTTCTTTGCCTGGGCGAGTCGTGAAGAGGCCGCTGACCGACGACCAGGCATCTCGCAGGGGGTGAGCTAGTGACCGAAACGACGCTCGAGCGGCGCAGCCGCGTTCGCGAGCGCTGGTTGTCCGACGCGATCATCGCGGGCTTTGTCGCCATCGGCACGTCGATCGCTGTGCTGATGATCGCTTACGTACTGGCTAACGGCGCGGCTGATTCACAGGGCGACGTCCTGCGCCGTTGGATGTATCTGCTCACGCACAACCAGGTGGTCGCCTTCAGCAGTGGCCGGCCGGCGTACGCGCTCGCGATCCACCTCGTGGTAGGCGTTCTGTGGGCCCTGGTGTACGCACGCTTCATCGAGGGCAATCGCCACCTTGCCTGGTGGATCGGGCGTGGGCCTGGCTGGGAGCGCGGGATGCGCTTCGCGCTCGTGCCGTGGCTCTTCTCGCTTCTGGTGCTGCTGCCCGCGGCCATGCTCAACATGCTGGACTGGGCGCTGTCGGCCGGGCCGCTGGTGCCGCTCGGCAACCTGATTCTGCACCTGATCTATGGCTTCACTCTGGCCAGCTATACGACGCGTCTTCCGACGAGACGGTCGACGATACGCAGCTGTTTGACGAGGAACCGCGGCAGCGCGCCGCAGTGGCGCACTCGGAGGACTTCGGCGCAGCGGGCATCGTGTTTGGCGCCGTCGTCGGCGCGCTGGTTGGGGTGGGCCTGGCGGTCGTACTGCCGCCCGTGCTGCCCAACGTGGATTTCGGTGGATGGGAAGCTGCCCTGGCGGTCGGCGGCCTGCTGGCTGGCGGCGCCGTGGGAGGCATTGTCGGGTCGTTCGCGGGCCTGCCGCAGGCGCCCCCGGAGACGGCCGACCTGGATGATCCCGACCCCTTCCAGTTCCGCGTAATGCCGTTTTTGCTGCCACCGCTGCTGCTGGTGATCATCGCGGCGATCATCTCGACGCTGGGGATCACCCTGCTGCAGTTAGGCAAGAGTGAGGTGGAAATCGGCTCGGTCGTGATCGGGAAGGCGGTAGTGGGCGCGATTGTCGGGATTTTCGTGATCGGCTTTGGCGCGCTGTTCCTGGCGACCCGCCCGGATCAGTCGTCGCCTTCGAGCCGTGACACCGTCTCCCACAGGGCCGAGCACTGAGCGCAGCCGGGTTCGGGCTCGACGCTGAATTCGGCTCGGCGCAGCCGTTCGCGCTTGGCGCGGACCTTGACCAGCCGGTACAGCGGAATGCCCGCGGCGATCATGAAGCCGAAGACGATCAGCAGCGTCCAGTGCGTGGCAGCGATCCAGACCATGGTGTCGCGCGTGGGCGCGTACATGAGCAGGAGGATGGCGAACCAGATTTTGAAGGCGACCAGAGGGACCGCCACAGTCAGCAACGCGCCCTTGTTTTCCACAGCCCCCGTCCCGCCGGCCTTTCAGGTTCGAGTCTACTACCGTACTACCGACGGCGAACGAAAGATTCCCCAGAGGGGACCGCACCGGGAGCAGGGCATCCGCTGTCGCGACGGGGACCGCTCTCACGGTGGCAACCCTCGAACGTGTCCCCTTGGGCCAATCCTCCGAAGTGGGTGCCGTTGGGGGACAAAGATGCGCAGGATGGCACCCCCACGGGGAACCGTCGGAACGGGGAGTGTCGCTATCATCATGAATAGCTGTTGTTGTTGATGCGCCGACTGCTGCTCGCTGTCCCGCTGGCTCTCGCAGCGCTCTCCCTCCCGTCGCCAGCCGCCGCCCAACCCTGGCCGGTCGCGCCTGCTTCGGATGGCGCCGAGCAAATCAGCCAGCTCTTCTGGTTCACCCTCGTCCTGGCGACGATCGTCTTCATTCTCGTCGAAGGCCTGCTGATCTACTCCAGCTTCCGCTTCCGACGCCGCACCGCGCTGCCCACCGTCGAGCCACCTCAGATCCACGGCAACACGCGTCTGGAAGTGATGTGGGCCACCGTGCCCGCGCTGATCCTGATCGGCCTGTTCGGCATCACGGTGACGCGTCTGGGCGAGCTCAGCCAGATCCCGACTGACCCGAACGTGCTGCACATCAGCGTGACGGGCCGCCAGTTCTCGTGGGAGTTCGGCTACGGCAACTCTGGCGTCAAAACGACGAATGACCTGCACCTGCCCGTCGGCCAGCAAGTGGTCTTCGACGTCACTTCTGTTGACGTCATCCACGCCTTCTGGGTCCCCGATCTCTTTGGACAGATCGACGCCAACCCTGGCCGCATGAACCACATTACGTACACGGCCAATCAGTCCGGCGAGTTCCGCGGAGTGTGCGCCATGCTGTGCGGCGCGGGCCACAGCGGCATGCTGTTCCGCGTCACCACCGAGCCGGCTGGCGACTTCCAGACATGGCTGCGGCAGCAACAATCGTCTGGCGCGCCGGCGCCTGTGCCTGTCCCGAATCCAGCGGCTTCCCCGTCGGCCGTGCCGGTCGTGCCAGCGCCGGCCCCATCGCCCGGCGTACAGCCCAGCGTCTTGCCGGCCGTTTCGCCTGCACCGGCGCCTGGCGGTCCAGCCCCGGCCAATCCGCCTCAGCCGGCGCCGGGCGGTGGCGATCCCACTGTCGGCGCCCAGCTCATCCCACTGAAGGGGTGTCCTGCGTGCCACACCATTCCGGGCATTCCAGGCGCCAACGGCACTATCGGACCGAACCTGGGTGGCGTCGCCTCGCGCACGCGCATTGCCGGTGGAGTCGTGCCGAACAACGGCCCGGCCGAACTGAAGGCGTGGATTATGAATCCGCCCGCACTCAAGCCCGGCACTCAGATGCCCAACCTCGGACTATCTGACCAGGACGCGACCAACATCGTCGCCTACCTGGAGACTTTGAAGTAGAGACCAGGAGACTCAGCTGAACGCATGGCGACCACGGCAGCCCCACCTCTGACAGCCCGCCCGCCCGCGGCTGCGCACGGGCCAACCTCTGTCAGCACCGCTCGCCGCGGCATCGGCGCGTGGCTCACCACGACCGACCACAAGAAGATCGGAATCATGTACATGATTTCGACCTTTGTGTTCTTCTTGCTGGGCGGCCTGGCGGCGCTCATGGTTCGCACCCAGCTGGCCCTGCCGGAGACGCCGCCGTTTGGCGACGAGCTCTACAACCAGATCTTCACGATCCACGCCTCGGTGATGCTGTTTCTGTTCATCATCCCGTTTGGCGTCGGTGGCCTTGGCAACTACCTCGTACCGCTGATGATCGGCGCGCGGGATGTCGCGTTTCCGAAGATCAACGCGCTCTCGTTCTGGATGATCATCCCGGCCGGGCTACTCATCCTCTCGGGCTTCTTCTTCCCCGACCCAACCGGGGCCTATCCGACGGGCGCCGCCGACGCCGGCTGGACCTCATATCCGCCACTCAGCGTGCGCGGCCCGTTTGGCCAGAGCCTGTGGCTGGTCGGCGTGATCATCCTGGGTACCTCGTCGATCCTGGGTGCAATGAACTTCCTGGTCACCATCCTGAATATGCGTACCCCAGGCATGACGATGCACCGCCTGCCGCTGTTCGTATGGGCCATGCTCACCACGTCGTTCATCCAGCTCATCGCCACACCCGCCCTGGCGGCCGCGCTGCTGATGACGTTGTCGGATCGTCACCTGGGGACGCACTGGTTCGATCCAGGCGGCGGCGGCGACGTGATCGCCTACCAGCACGGCTTCTGGTTCTACTCGCACCCGGCCGTCTACATCATGATCCTGCCCTACTTCGGGGTGATCTCCGAAATCATCCCGGTCTTCAGCCGCAAGCCAATCTTCGGCTACAAGGCGGTCGCGTACTCAACTGCTGCCATCGGCGTCCTCGGCTTCCTGGTCTGGGCGCACCACATGTTCACGGTCGGCCTGCCGGTGATCAGCCAGAGCTTCTTCATGCTGATGACGATGCTGATCGCCATCCCGACTGGCGTGAAGATTTTCAACTGGGCTGGCACGCTGTGGGGCGGCCACCTGCAGTTCAAAGCGCCCCTGTTGTTCTCGGTCGGTTTCCTGACGATGTTCGTCATCGGCGGACTGAGCGGGGTGTACTCGGCGGTCGTCCCGGTCGACTACGAGCTGCACAACACCTACTTCATCGTCGCCCACATCCACTACGTGCTCTTTGGCGGCAGCGTCTTCGCCGTTTTCGCCGCGAGCTACTACTGGTTCCCGAAGGTCAGCGGCCGACTGTACAGCGAAAGCCTGGGCAACTGGCACTTCTGGCTGATGATCATCGGGTTCAACCTAACCTTCTTTCCGATGCACATCCTGGGTGTCATGGGCATGCAGCGACGCATCGCGACCTATCCCGTCGACACTGGTTTCTTGCCGTGGAATGTCGTCGAGACGGTCGGCGCGTTCCTTATGGGCATCGGCATCCTGATTTTCGTCTGGAACATGCTGGCCTCATGGCGCGGTGGACCGCTCGCCGGCAACGACCCGTGGTTGGGCAACACGCTCGAATGGCTGACGTCGTCCCCACCGCCTGAATACAACTTCGCGAGCCTGCCGCGCATCCGCTCCGAACGACCTCTACGCGACCTGCGTCTGGCTGCCCTGGCCGACGGCCGCGCCGCGACGCTGGATCAACCCGCGCTCGAAAGTGGCAGCCCACAGCCGGCTGCTCCGACGCACTGACTGACAGCCGCATGGCGCTCGTCGTAACCGCACGCGCACCGGCCGAGGCGTCCGGCCGCGTTTCCGCTTTGCACTCCCGCAACCTCGCCACGCTCGTGGTGGTGGGTGCGGCGTGGTACGCCCTGGCGCTGGTGGTCGATTCCGCTGCGCGAGCGCTGCCGACGACCGACTGGGTGGAAGCCGCGGCGACCTTGTCCGGGAGTGCCGCCGCCCTGCTCGTTCTGGGTATCTGCTTGCTGACGTGGTTCACACGGCGTGCTGACGGAGGTCTGCTGCTCGCGGCCACGCTGGCCGCGGTGCTGACCGCGTTGAGACTGGTCTCGAGCGCACTGCTCATCACGCTTGACCTCTCGACCGTAGCCGAGGTGACAGATACCGGGCTGGGCCTTCTAGCGCTCGGCGCGGTCTGCTGGAGCGCGGCCGCCTGGCGGATGCCCTCGTGCACCGCGATGCGCGAACGCGTGACGTCCAGAACTGAGCTCTTCCGCCGTGTTGCCGAGGTCACCACGTTTGTCCTGTTCGCAATAGGTCTGAGCGGCGCCGCGGTTTCGGCCGTTGGCGCAAGCTGGGCCTGCCGGGGCGTCTTTCCGGACTGCAATGGTCTGGGCGCACTGCCGTTTGGCCGCGATCCGTCGGCCGACGTGCAGCTTTATCACCGTTTGCTGAGCTACGTCGGTCTTGGCCTGGTGGCCTGGCTGACTGTCGAAGCCGCGCGCTCGCAGCGAATGCTGGCCGGAGTTCCGCGCGCGGCGCTGGTGCTCCTGGGCGCGACCCTACTGGACGCGGTTGTCGGCGGCGTATCGGTCAGCGTGGGTGTGCCGCCGGTCATGGAGATCGCACACACCGCCGCGACGACACTCGTGTGCGCGGCTGCCGCCGTGTTGCTGGTCAGGGCCTCCCGCGCGCCTGCAATGACGCTCGCCTCGGCGACGCTCGCGACCGCCTCGGCGCCGGTAGCCGAGACGCACCCCTCACTACTGGCCGCCTACGTCCAGTTGACCAAGCCGCGGGTGATGTCGCTGCTGCTGGCCACCACGGCCACGGCCATGATCATTGCCGCGCGGGGCATGCCCGACCTTGGCATCTTCATCGCGACCCTGGTCGGCGGCGCGTTGATGTCCGGCGGCGCGGGCGCCATCAACCACTACGTCGATCGCGATATCGATCCGCTCATGGGTCGTACGGCCTGGCGCCCGATTCCGTCGGGCATGATCAAGCCTGCCAGTGCGCTCTGGTTCGGCATCGTCCTGGCGGTACTTGCCAGCGCCATCTTCCTGCTCTTCGTGAATCCGCTCGCGATGGTGCTGGCTCAGGCTGGCCTGCTCGGCTACGTCTTCATTTACACCCTGTGGCTGAAGCGGTCGACCCCGAGCAACATCGTCATCGGCGGCGCTGCCGGCGCCATCCCGCCCCTCGTCGGCTGGGCGGCGGTGACCAACGAGATTGGCAGTCTGACGGCCTGGTACCTGTTCGCGATCATCTTCTTCTGGACGCCGCCCCACTTCTGGGCGCTGTCGCTGCTGATCCGCCAGCACTACGAGCGGGCCGGCGTGCCGATGCTGCCGGTCGTCCGCGGCGAGGACGAGACCCGCCGCCAGATCATCCTGTATTCGCTGCTGCTGGTCGTGTTGACACTGGTCCTCTCGCCATTCGGCCTGATGGGACCCTTCTACTTCGTCGCGGCCGCCATCCTGGGCGCGATCTTCATGGTCGACGCGGTCCGCCTGTGGCGAGAAGCGGATCGCGCGGCGGCGCGGCGTCTGTACGTGTATTCGATTCTGTACCTGTTCGCGCTGTTCGCCGCGATGGCGGTCGATCGCGTGCTTTCGACGACGACCTGAAGGGACTGAGACGAGTAATGGTTCTTGACGCGAAGGCGCTGACCTGGGCCGCGAAGCACGAGATCGACACGCCCAAACTGAAGAAGGCCAGAGTGCCGATTTATGGCAAGTGGTACTTCCCGGAGATTCCAGCGAACGTTGCGCTGACCAATCTGGAAACTGGCGAACAGGAGGTCTTTCCGGAGCGAATGATCGCCGGCGAGGTGATCTACGTTCCGTCGGCCGATCTGCAGCGGGCCGGCCTGGCGCCAGAAGGCTTTGCAGTGCTGGATGCGAACGCGCCCGCTCCCGCCGAGGGAGCGACGCGCGCCTTGAGCGCGCTGCCACCCGAGCCCCTGCTGGCCATGGCACGGCCGCCCGGACTGCCCCACACCACGGCGATGGTCGAGGTCGACGGCGAGCAAGCCCTTGGCTCGGACGAAGCGCCGGACCTTTCGGGCATTCATATGCCGCGCGCCAGCATCGCACCGTTCGTCCTGGGGCTCGGCTTTTGCCTCGCCTTCCTGGGATTGATCACGAACGTGATCATCCTCGTGACTGGCCTCATCTGGATGGTGGTCGGCGCGATTGTCTGGATTCGGATCGGGCTGCTCGAAGCAGCCGCCGGGCACGCTGGCGCACCGGAGGCGGAACACGCGTCGTGAAGCGAGCTGGCGTACTGGTTGTTTCGATCGCCGTCGCGCTGGTCAGCATGGCGTGTCAGTCGCAGCCGCCGATGGAGGTGTATGGCAGTACGCCCGCGTTCACGTTCACCGATCAGACGGGCGCGACTTTTTCGTCCCAGTCGCTGGCCGGCCGCGTGACGCTGCTGGATTTTGTTTACACGCACTGCACCGATGCCTGCCCGATCATGAGCGCCACCTTCCAGGAAGCGCAGCGCAAGCTGGCTGATGACAAGCTGCTCGGCTCGAAGATCATGCTGGTCTCGCTCAGCGTCGATCCGCAGCACGACACTCCGCCGGTCATGGCCGAATACGGCCAGCAATTCAAAGCCGACGCGGCTGGCTGGAAGATGCTCACCGGTGATTGGGATCCTGTGTACGACGTCGTGACAGGCTTCAAGGTCGCGACCCGTCCGCCGCGTCCTGCGGCCGACGCGCCGGCGCCTGACGGCACCGAGCTCACGCACAGCACCGCTGTCGTGCTGATCGACCCACAACTCCAGGTGCGCGCGTACCTCGACGGTACGGGGATGAGCGCCGACGACCTGATCGCGGCGGCGAAGAGGCTCGTCAAGTGACCGATCCAAACCGACACGGGAGACCCAACTGATGTCAGCCTCCGCGAGCGCCCTCTCCGGGGGCTCCACCGCGCATCCTGAGCTTCACGATACCGAGGGCCCCAGCAACGAGTCTCTCGGCATCATCCTGTTCATCGTCTCCGAAGCGGTCATGTTCGGAGCGTTCTTCGCTCAGTACTTCTACGAGCGCATCATCTCCACCACGTGGCCGAACCCCACCGGGTTGCCGCCTGGGTTCGAGCGTGTGCCCGCGTACCCATTGCCCGTCATCATGACCGTGCTGCTGGTCGCGAGCGGGTTCACCGCGCACTGGTCTCAGAACGCCATCCGTCGCGACGACCGCGACAAGTTCACTGGCTGGCTCATCGTGACCATCCTGCTCGGGCTGATTTTCCTCGGCGTCCAGGCCTTCGAGTACACGATGTTCATCGTCAACGAGGGCTTCAACATCACATCGGGCATCTATGGGACGGTGTTCTTCAGCCTGACCGGTTTGCACGGGCTGCACGTGACCATTGGCGTGCTCCTGCTGATCGGGGTGATGATCCGCGGATTCATGGGCCACTTCTCCTCGCGCAGCCACTTCGGCGTGGAAGGCACGATCCTGTACTGGCACTTCGTGGACGTGGTGTGGATCGCGCTGTACCTGACCCTGTACCTGCTCTGACCTGATCGCTGGCGCGCAGATGAACCCGCTGTTGGCGTGGACCCTCGATCCTCTGCTGCTGGTCCCGCTGGCCGCGATCGGCGTGATGTACGTCGTGGGCTATCGCCGCTTCTCGCGCCGCCATCACACTGACCAGACGTATCGCACCCGAGGTGGTCTGTTCGTGGTCGGCTACACGGCCCTGGTCGTGGCGCTGATCTCGCCACTCCACGCGGTCGGCGAGCAGTATTTCTCCGTCCACATGGTCCAGCACCTGCTGCTGAGCCTGGTGGCGCCGCCGCTGTTGCTGCTTTCGAGCTCCATGCCTGTGCTGCTATGGGCGTTCTCACGCAGGGAGCGCGCCGCGCTCGGACGCATGGTTGGCCAGCCAGGACCGATACGCAGCCTGCTCAAGACGTTGACGCATCCGCTGATCGCCTGGACACTGTTCGTTGCCACCCAGTGGATCTGGCACCAGCCACCCGCCTACGACCTGGCCCTCGAAAACCGCTATGTGCACTACTTCGAGCACATCACCTTTTTCCTGACCGCCATTCTGTTCTGGTGGCCGGTCATAGGCGCGCCACCCTTGCCCAGTCCACTCAGCTATCCCGCGAGGCTTGGCTACACGTTCCTCGCGTGGCTGCCGAGCAGCCTGCTTGGGGCGGGGCTGAGCTTAGCGCGCGGGCCGCTGTACCCGTACTACGTCGACTCGGCCGCCACGACTGGCGCGGACCCGGCGTTCGACCAGCAGCTCGCGGGACTCATCATGTGGGTGCCAGGGGACGTGGTGTTCGCGGTGATCATGCTGTTGCTGGTCGTCGCCTTCATGCAGAACGAGGAGCGCAAAGCCGAGTGGATCGATCGCGAGCTGGACGCCCGTGACGCCGCGGCCCGCGCGCGCCCTGGCTAGCTCAGTCCGTACAGCATCATGTAGACGACCCAGCCTGTGACGGCGGTATAGATCCACAGCGGCACGGTGATGCGGGCGATGCGTCGGTGCTGGCTGAAGCGGCCCGCCAGTGCGCGGCGCAAGGTGACAAATGCCAGCGGGGCGACCGCAATCGCTATCGTGATATGAGAAATGAGGATGGCCAGGTACACGGTGCGCGAGACGCCGTCGCCAGGGTAGATCTTTGACCCGAGCAACACATATCGACTCACGTACACGATCAGAAATAGCGCCGCGAATACAGACGCGGTCAGCATGCTGCGTCGGTGCCACACGACCCGTTTCGAGCGGATGCACACGTACCCGACGACAAGGCAGATGCCGCTGATCACAATCAGCGCGGCATTGAGCGCGGGGAGCCAGACCTCCG
>Ga0170475_112253117_pt1 | contig 14510 bp, 13 predicted proteins | sample Soicark_Litter_5_FD_111474 | JGI IMG/M metagenome (GOLD analysis project Ga0170475, IMG submission 111474) | Avena fatua rhizosphere microbial communities from Hopland, California, USA. Combined Assembly of 48 SPs | reverse complement strand
CGCGGCCAGTGCCGAACAGAGCAGCGGCGTCGCGCAGGTCGGCCAAGCCATCACGCAGATGGACCAGGCCACGCAGCAGAACGCCGCACTCGTGGAGCAATCCGCTGCCGCCGCCGAAAGCCTCAGGCGCCAGGCACACGACCTCCTCACCGCGGTGTCCGTCTTTCGCACCGGCGGCGCGAGTGGCCACGCGCTTCCCACGCAAGCCCCTGCGCCGGCGCGCGCAAAGCCCGTCCGCCCGATGCCGGCGGCACGGCCCGAGGTCAACCCGCAGCCGGTGCCCGCAGCGCCTGCCCCCGTGCCAACTGCGGCACCGGTGCACAGCGGCAGTGACGATTGGGAAACTTTCTGATGGGCGTGGTTCCGGCGTACTGACGAGCACTCGGCAAGCAGCTTCTCATCCGCGTGATAACGCCTATTGTGATGAACGGGCTCGGGAACGTCTCTTGCCCGCCAAGGCACACACGGAGCACTGCCATGAAAGACTCTCATATCCGGCAAAAGGAAGCCCACCGCCTCGAAGGAAAGAGCGAGAAACCCGCCGAAAAGGTACCCACCTACCAGGAACTTCTCGACGAATCGCTTGACGAAACCTTCCCGGCCAGTGATCCCATTTCGCCCAGCGCCGCGATGCATGCGGACCGGCAAATTGCCACGCCCAGGGACACCACGGACTGGACGCTCAAGCCGGGCCAGAGCGATCCCAGCAAGGCACCCGCCGGCACCCCTGCCTCTGCCACAACGGGTCGGCCAAGCGGCGTCGATCTCGAAAGCGAATCGGCCGCCGGCGAGGAGGACCCCGGTGCGGCACTCGATGCGCCGTCCAAGGCCGACTGAGTGCTGCCTGGACACATGACGGAGCCAGTGCCTCAGGGCCCCTTGGCCAAACCAGAGCGGCGTCGAGGATCGTTGGCGCCGTAGAAGCGCACCGGGCCGGTCGAGGTCGCATCGAGCTTGGGGCCGCTGCCGATCAGGATCGCCGCAACGTGGTTCGCATCCTGCGGTTTGCCGAGGTTGTGGCCCATTGCCGTAAGGAGGCGCTGGGTGTCCGGGCTGAGGGCAAACGGCTCCACGTTCGTCACGTCCGGCAGCCACTGCTGGTGGAATCGCGGTGCATCCACCGCCTCCTGAACATCCATGCCGTAGTCCACCACATTCAATATTGTGTGCACCACGGCGGTGATGATGCGACTGCCGCCCGGCGTGCCGAGCACCATCACCGGCTTGCCGCCACGGGTGACGATGGTCGGGCTCATCGAACTCAACGGGCGCTTGCCCGGAGCGATTGCGTTGGCATCACCTTGTACGAGGCCGTAGGCATTCGGCACGCCACGCTTGGCAGTGAAATCGTCCATCTCGTTGTTCAACAGCACCCCGGTCCCTGCCGCGGTGACCCTGGCGCCAAACCACTCGTTGAGCGTGTAGGTGACCGACACGGCGTTGCCGAACCGGTCTGCGATGGAGTAATGGGTGGTATTCGTCCCTTCGTGCGGCGGCACGCCGGGGCGGATGTCCTTGGACACGCCCGCCTTCGACGGATCGATGGCATCGCGCACCTTCGACGCATAGCCCTTGTCCAGCAAACGGTCGAGGGGGTTGGTGACAAAGTCAGGGTCACCGAGGTAGCTGTTGCGGTCCACGTACGCATGGCGCATCGCCTCGATCTGGTAGTGCACCGACTGTGCGGACCGATAGCCGAGGTCCTTCAGCGGGTAGCCCTCCAGCACATTGAGAATTTCACAAACGACCACACCGCCCGAGCTCGGCGGCGGTGCTGAAACCACGTGGTAGCCGCGGTAGTCGCACTCCACTGGGTTGCGTTCCTGTGCCGAGTAGCCGCGCAGATCGGTGTGCCGGATCAATCCGCCGCCTGCTGCGCTGGATGCCACGATGGCATCGGCCACCGCCCCGCGATAGAAGCCGTCCGCGCCACGTGCGGCGATTCGGCGAAGCGTGGCAGCGAGGTCCTTCTGCACCAGGCGGTCTCCCGCCTTCGGCGCCTCACCGCCTTTCAGGAAAATCGCCGCGGTGGCCGGGTCGGCCTTCAGTCCGTCGGCCACGGCCTGAAACATCCGCACATCGCCGGCATCAAGCACGAAGCCCCGATCCGCAAGCTTGGCTGCCGGCGCGATCAGCGCTGCGCGAGGCTTCGTGCCGTACCGTGCGAGTGCCAACTCCAGCCCGGCGACCGTGCCAGGCACGGCCACTGCGAGGTGGCCGACCGTGCTGCGGCCCTTGACGACATTGCCGTCCGACCCGAGGAACATGTCGACGGTGGCAGCCAACGGGGCCTTCTCGCGGAAATCGATGAAGGTTTCGCGCCCCTCAGCCAGATGCAGCGTCATGAAGCCGCCCCCGCCCAAGTTGCCCGCCGCCGGGTACACCACTGCGAGCGCATAGCCGACGGCGACGGCGGCATCCACCGCGTTGCCCCCCTTTGCCAGCACGTCGGCTCCGATCTGCGTGGCAAGGTGCTGCGCCGTGACAACCATGCCCCGGTCGGATGCCGCAGGCGCCACGGATGCAGCCGAGGCCATCGTGACATGGACAGACGCAAAGCAAACGAGGAACCATTGGCAGAGGTTGGAACGGCGCATTGAGGAATTTCTCGAATTTCGGGGAGGCGGCATCTTAGGGCTGCCCCCGGACGAACCCGCCGGACAGCCCGCACTTCCTTACCGAATGTCGCACCCTCATTGATTTTTCACATATAGGCAGGACACCCTTCAGTTCAGCGCCGGTGTGCCGATACCGTGGGAAAGCAGTGCAAGGGAGGGAGTCCTGTGTCCGATCGATCCAAGCCCTCTGGCCCGGGCGCGCCCGGCACGGTGACATCAGGCTTCCGCGCCCTTGCCGACGAGACCCGATGGGATCGCAAGCCGATTTACCGCATCGTCGAAATCGTTCGCGACGGCCAGGGGCGCCTGCACAGGCAAGGTTGCGTCTGGCACAACGACCTGCAGATGCTGCGCCGCTTCGGCCGCGCCGTGGCCGCCAACACCGCGTCACACAAGGTGCTGATCACGAACTCGCAGGGCGAGGTGATCGAGGAACTGCCCGTCGCGCCCCTAGGGCAGCGCCAATCTGCCTGGGATTCCTGGGGGGACGTTGCCCTTCCTCCTGCACCGCCGGTGCGCAAGGACGTGCGGGCGGCCAGCGCCTTGCCCGCACGCCCCGTGGTCGTGGCAGAACCGGTGCCGGCGACGGAAGCCTCGCCGCCCGAGCCAGGGCCGTCCGAGCCACCACGCGAAATCCCGAGGCTGCCGGTCGACCAAGCCACCGGCATCATGCCCGCGCTGCCTGAACACGAATCCACGCTTCCTTGACAGCGGCCGGGGCGAAGACCCCACTGTCGGTTTGTGGGATGCAATTTTTCACGAAGTTGGGCGAGACTTCATGAGAGGCCACAAGGCCACGCAGGGAGGACCGTCTCATGAAGACAGGTGGTGGGGGTGCGTTGATCGTCCTGGTTGCCATGCTGGCCGGCTGCGCCGTCCAGCCCCGTCCGGACACCGGCCCGGCTTCCGCTGCCCCCGCGGTCCGCGGCCCCCACGTCACGGCTGAAGACCTCGCCGCCCGGGGCCGCGCGCAGGCCGAGGCCGGCCGGGCCGACGCAGCCCTTCGCGACCTGAACCAGGCCCTGACTCTCGAGCCGCTGCACGCCAAGGCGTTGTATGACCGGGCGCTGATTTACCACACCGCGGGCCGATCCGCCGAGGCGCTGGCCGACATCGATCGCGCCGTGCTGGTCGATCCGCACAACACCCGCGTGCCAATGCACGGTGCGTCATCCAGGTCTCGGCCGAAGGCAACAGTGCCGGCCTGAAGAACTGCTATTTCGCGATGTTGATGCCCGGCCCCGTCGCAGAATCCCAGACAGCGTTCGGCCAAGCGCTGCTGATGCTCGGGCGCCCGCGCGAAGCGATGGTCGCGTTCGATGCCGCGCTCAAGGCCGACCCCACGCACCTGCCGGCGCGCTATGGCCGAGGGGTCGCCCGCCGGCTCACCGGCGATGCGGGGGGCGCTCTCGACGTGGACGAGGCAATGAAAGGCTCGCCGGGGGCGGGTCGAACCTTCGCCGCCGCCTCCGCGCCATGATGTCCGGGGCCATCCCGGCCCCGGCGCGCCTTACTTCAGCGCCTTGAAGCGCAGGCGCTTCGGCTTGGCCCCTTCTTCGCCGAGGCGCTTCTTCTTGTCGGCCTCGTACTCCTGGTAGTTGCCGTCGAAGAACACCCACTTCGAATCGCCCTCGGCCGCGAGAATGTGCGTGGCAATCCGGTCAAGGAACCAGCGGTCGTGGCTGATGACCAGCAGCGAGCCGGCGAACTCGAGCAACGCATCCTCCAGGGCGCGCAGCGTTTCGACGTCCAGGTCGTTCGATGGTTCGTCAAGCAGCAGCACGTTGCCACCGGCGATCAGCGTCTTGGCCAGGTGCAAGCGACCTCGCTCGCCGCCAGACAAGTTGCCGACGAGCTTTTGCTGGTCGTTGCCCTTGAAGTTGAAGCGGCCGAGGTACGCGCGCGACGGCATCACGAACTTGCCGACGGTCAGGTTGTCGAGACCGCCAGAGACGTCCTGCCAGACGGTCTTGTCGCTTTCCAGGGTCTCGCGGCTTTGTTCGACGAACGCCATCTTCACGGTCGGGCCGATCTTGACGGTGCCGCTGTCGGGCTGCTCCTTGCCGCTGATCATGCGAAACAGCGTGGACTTGCCGGCGCCGTTCGGGCCGATGATGCCAACAATGGCGCCGGCGGGAATCTTGAAGCTCAGGTCGTCGATCAGCATGCGATCACCGAAGCTCTTGCTGACGTTCGTGAACTCGATGACCTCATGCCCCAGGCGGTCTGCAACCGGAATGAAGATTTCCTGCGTTTCGTTGCGCTTCTGGTATTCGAAGTCGCTCAGTTCCTCGAATCGGGCGATGCGCGCCTTGCTCTTGGCCTGTCGGCCTTTCGGGTTCTGGCGCACCCACTCCAGCTCCTTCTTCATGGCCTTCGCGCGTGCGTCTTCCGTCTTTTGTTCCTGCTCCAGGCGAGCTTCCTTCTGCTCCAGCCAGGTGCTGTAGTTGCCCTTGTATGGAATGCCCGACCCACGGTCGAGTTCGAGAATCCACTCGGCCGCGTTGTCGAGGAAGTAGCGATCGTGGGTGATGGCCACCACGGTGCCGGGAAACCGTGCGAGGTACTGCTCGAGCCAGTCGACCGACTCGGCGTCCAAGTGGTTGGTGGGTTCGTCGAGCAGCAGCATGTCCGGCTTCGACAGCAGCATTCGGCACAGTGCCACGCGGCGCTTCTCGCCGCCCGACAGCTTGCCCACGACGGCATCCCACGGCGCCAGGCGCAGGGCGTCCGCGGCGATCTCGAGCTGAAGGTCGCTGTTCTCGCTGCCCGCGGCCGCGATGATGGCTTCGAGATCGGCCTGCTCGGCGGCGAGTTTGTCGAAGTCGGCATCTTCGGCGCCGTATTCGGCATACACCTCTTCGAGGCGTTTCTTCGCGGCCAGCGCGCCACCGATGCCCTCCTCCACCGCCTGGCGGACGGTCTGATCCGGGTCCATCACCGGTTCCTGTGGCAGGTACCCGATCTTCAGGTCGGGCATGGGGGTGGCTTCGCCCTCGATGTCCTTGTCGAGACGGCCATGATCTTCAAGAGCGTGCTCTTGCCGGAGCCGTTCAAGCCCAGCACGCCGATCTTGGCGCCCGGGAAGAAGCTCAACGAGATGTTCTTGAGAATTTGACGCTTCGGCGGGACGATCTTGCCGACGCGGTTCATCGTGAAAACGTATTGCGCCATGGTTTACCGTGAGAAATGTGGATGAGGCCGGGCAGTCGCCCCGCCTGGACGCCGGGCCGCAAGCGCCGCGCGTGGGGGATGGAATCGAATCCGGAAACGTCGGATTATCCCGGACAAATGGAACCGCGCGAATGCCGGGGCACTCAGACAGCCCCACATGCTCGACGTTTCAGGTTTCGGACGCCGCGCGGGCGGTTTGCGCCGGCCCTGTAGAATGTCATCAGCGCAAACCCTAATGCCGTCCGGGATGTTTGCAAACTTTTGGCCCGAGCACCGCTCATTCCAGCTTCTGCTTGCCGACAGACCACCAGGGTTCTCGAGAGCATGCGGCAGGCGGATTTCTTGATGGACCTCCATGTCTTTTGCTTCTCTCGGCTTGGCCGAGCCCCTGTTGCGCGCCGTTGAAGAGTACGGTTACACCACCCCCACGCCCATCCAGTCACAGGCCATTCCGGTCGTGATGTCCGGGGCCGACCTGCTGGGCGGCGCCCAGACGGGCACGGGCAAGACGGCCGGCTTCACGCTGCCCACTTTGCACCGCCTGATGCAAAAGCCTTCGGTGCGCGACGCCCGCGGCCGCATGCCCGTCCGCGCGCTGATCCTCACGCCCACCCGCGAACTGGCGGCCCAGGTGGAGGAAAGCGTGCGAACCTACGGCAAGTACGCCAAGCTGTCGTCCATGGTGATGTTCGGCGGCGTGGGCATGCAGCCGCAGGTCGACAAGCTGCGCCGGGGGGTGGACATCCTCGTGGCCACGCCTGGCCGCCTGCTCGACCATCACCAGCAAGGCACGCTCGACCTGAGCCACATCGAAATCTTCGTGCTGGACGAGGCCGATCGCATGCTCGACATGGGCTTCATCCACGACATCAAGAAAGTGCTCGCGCTGCTGCCGGCCAAGAAGCAAAGCCTGCTGTTCTCGGCCACCTTCAGCGACGACATCAAGGCCTTGGCCGACCGCCTGCTGAACAAGCCCGAACTGATCGAAGTGGCGCGTCGCAACACCACGGCGGAAACCATCGCGCAGAAGGTCCATCCGGTGGGCCGCGACATGAAGAAGGACCTGCTCTGCCACCTCATCAAGGAGAATGACTGGCACCAGGTGCTCGTGTTCACCCGCATGAAACACGGCGCCAACCGCCTGGTCGAGCACCTGGAGAAGGAAGGCATCAGCGCGATGGCCATCCACGGCAACAAGAGCCAGAGCGCGCGCACGAAGGCCCTGGCCGAGTTCAAGACCGGTGACCTGCAGGTGCTGGTGGCGACCGACATCGCCGCGCGCGGCATCGACATCGATCAATTGCCCCACGTCGTCAACTACGAGTTGCCGAACGTGCAGGAAGACTATGTGCACCGCATTGGCCGCACCGGCCGTGCCGGCGCGCAAGGCGAAGCGGTGTCGTTGGTGTGCGCCGATGAAAACGGCTTCCTGCGCGACATCGAAAAGCTCATCAAGCGCGATATTCCGAAAGAAGTCGTCCCCGGCTTCGCCCCACCCCCGGGCGAAAAAGCCGAGCCCATCGTGCTCGGCCGCATGGTGATCGGTGAAGGCGCCGGCCGTGGCGGGCGCGGCGCCCGTCCAAGCGGCGGTGGCGGTGGCGGTGGTGGTGGTGGCGGACGGGGTCGGCCTGCTCCCTCCCGGCAAGCCCAGCCTGGCGGCCGCCCGAGCAGTAGCGGACGGCCTGAGCCTCGTCGCGACGGTGGCAAGCCCGCCGGTCCTCGCCCCGCCAACGCGCCGAAGCGTTGAATCTGCAAGCAGCCGTGAGGCTGCCTGCCCCGCAGGACGGTCTTTGCGCTGTTCTGCGGACCGCTGTGTGCGCTGCCAGGGCGCAAGCTCCCCAAGCGCTGCCAAGCGCGGACGCACTCCTTCTGCAGGGCATGCGCGCAAGCGCGGCGAGTGCCGCCCTTGCCTGGAATTTGCAGTGAGCCATCGCCGCGCGATTGTGAGCAAGTGTTTCAATAACCCCATGGGCCTTGAACCCGCTTGCCAATTGACGCGAGTAGACACATCCTCCGCACTCCCTCGCGTTAACGTGGGCGAAACTGTGGAGTACTCACATGAAAACACCATGGCATACCGCATGGCAAGGATCTGACGTCGTCGTGTTCCGCGACGATGCCGAAGTCGATCGTTTCACCGCCGACCGAGTCGAGCGCGTGATCTTCGTCCATCGCGGCACCGGTGAAACACCGGGAGACATGTCGTTCGCCGTCGTCGAACTGCCCGACGAATGCATCATCTTCCCCGCCGAAACCGGCTTCGCAGGCCGCGTGCATTTCGAGCGCACGGCGTTCTGGGAAAACAAGCAGTGCGTGTACTGGGTGGCCGAATCGCAGGCACCCCTGCCGTCACGGCTGCGCCGCGGCTTGTGGCTGTTGCGGCCCGGCACGCCGGCATACCGCCGACTGCCTCGCACGGAACTCGCGTCCGTGCTCGAACGCTGGCCCGTGTCCGGCCCCCAGACCTGGGAACAACGCAAATGGCTGCGCATCGAGCGCAGCCGGCCGTTCGGCACGGTCACGCAACCGGGGGCGCTCGACGCCGTGCAGCGCAAACGCGCCTGAAGCCGCGAGCCCTCGTCAATCACATTTTCGCGGTACGGGCCAACACATGACATGCTGATCCGGCGCACGGCGACCCGATGAAGGCAGTCTCGATCTGCCCCCTTCCAGGCGGCACTCTCACAAAAAAGCCCGGCACTGCCGGGCTTTCTTCATACGGGGCGACTCAGCTCTTGGCTGCCGACGCTGCTGCAGGTGCCGCATCGGCTTTCTTCGCAGGCGCCGCCTTCTTGTTGGAATGCTTGGCCTGTTTGGCCGGCGGCTTGGCCGCAGGTTCCGACGCCACGGTGGCAGCCGGGGCGGAAGCCGGCGCGGCTGCCGGAGCAGCGGCCGGGGCAGCGGCGAATGCACCCAGTGAGAACGAAGCGGCAACAAAGGCAGCAATCAACTTGTTCATGTCAGGTCTTCTTTCATGGTTGAAGAGCAAGTCGCTCACATGCACAACGGAGGCCTTGTAGCCCCCGTTGACATGCTTGTCGAATGATTTTCAAACCATGCGCACCGTCATTCGAAGCGGCTTTCGCGTAGCCACTTCGTCGCCAACCATTTCTCGCCCTGCACCACCGGGGCCCCACCGTGCAGCGTGCGGGTCATGGGGTGCGGTCGGTCATAGCTGAAGAACACCGCATTGCCCTTGACGGGTGCGACCTCGAGGTGCACGTCGGGAAAGGTGGTGGCCCCGCCGAGCGCAGGCGTGTTCAGGTAAGTCACGAGCGTGCCGACCCGCTGGCCGCCGCGTTTGAGGATGTTCGGTGTGCCGGACTGCGTCGGGTCGAAATAGTCGTAGTGCGGCTTGTATTCGGCCCCCGGCAGGTAGCGCAGGATCTGAAGGCCTTCGCCATTTTCGACCGGCCAGCTCAGCAGCCCGGCGATGCGGGCCTCGAACCGGGCGCACACGGCGTTTTCGCCCCGGTTGAAGAACATGCCGTCGCTCGTGCGTGCGGTGTTGATTTCGCTGGAGCCAGTGGTGGTGACGACCGTCTCCGACCGGGCGAGCCGTTTGGACGACAAGGCCACGAGTTCATCGCACTCCGCATGGGACAGCATGTTGCCGAACACGACCACGCGGGGGCTGCGCATCGTCATCAAGATGCTGATCTCATGGCCGTCGACCACGATGGTGGAGGGCGAATCGAAAAGATCGGGTTCGGGCACGGGCACCGGCACCGGCAGACCATTGGCTTCGGCATGTTCCTTCAGGAACCCGGACAAGGTGTGCTCCAGCGCGGCAAGAGCCACATCTTCGTTCCAGCCACTCTCGATCATCGACTTCAGCACGGCATCGGGATCGCGGCCCGCTTTGGCCTGATCGACGATCCACTGCCGGAGTTCAGGGGTGACTTGCTGTTCGCTCATGATGTGATTGTGCCGTGGTAGGTGCCCCGATCAGGCCACACCGGCGACGCGGCGGCGGAACACGAGGCGGTCGGGCCCGGATGCCGCACGGTCGAAGGCATAGCCGTCGGAGGCGAAGGAAGGCAGGTCGGTCGGCGAAGTCAGGCGATTGACGATGGCGTGGCGCGCCATCAGGCCTCGCGCGCGCTTCGCGAAGAAGCTGATGACTTTGTATTTTCCACCTTTCCAATCTTCGAACACGCATTCGATGACGCGGGGCTTGAGCACCTCGCGGTCGGCCGCCTTGAAGTACTCGTTGGACGCCAGGTTCACGATGACGGGCACCGGGTCGGCGGCGACGTGGCGGTTGAGGTACCGGGCCAGGGTATCGCCCCAGAAGGCATACAGGTTCTTGCCGTGTGGGTTTTCGAGCGAGGTGCCCATCTCCAGGCGGTACGGCTGCATGCGGTCGAGCGGGCGAAGCACGCCGTACAAGCCGCTCAGGATGCTGATGTGTTCGTGGGCCCACCCGAGGTCGGCTGCCCCGAGGGTTGACGCCTGCAGGCCGTCGTACACGTCGCCATTGAAGGCGAGGATGGCCGGCTTGCTGTTGTGTGCCGTGAATCGACGCGACCATGCCCCGTACCGTGCGACGTTGAGGGCAGCGAGCTTGTCGGAGAGGTCCATCAGCGTGGCGATCTGTTGCGGGCTCTTGGGGGCCAGCAAGCCGATCAACGTTTCCGACTGCGACAGGAACTGCGGCAGCGACGGGCTGTCGACGTGGGCAGGGGTTTCGAAATCCAGGGACTTGGCAGGCGAGAGGAGAAAGTGCATCCCGCGATTTTCGTTCAGCCGTGGCGGCGTCTCGTGGAACTGTGAACCGTGGATTCGTACCACCTCGTCCGGTCATGCCTTTGACAGAATGAGGACAGACGCCTCCGGGTAGCCCCGTTGCTTTCCCGTCCCCTCCATGCGCCACAATCCCCTCGTCAACTGGCTCGCCCAGCTCCTTCTCGGCCTTGGCCTGGCGGGCATCAGTCTGCAGGTGGGGCTCATCTTCGGCCGAGGATGGTGGCAGGTGGCGGCCGGCTGCGCGGTCGTCGGGCTGGTCGGCTTGGCCATCGCTGCGCGGGCCGAATGGATCGAGCGTCGCCGGCGCCTCGTGGAGCGTTCGCGAGCCACCCTGGCGCTGCCCACGCAATGGTCGGTCAAGTTCGACAAGCGCTTGGGCGGGTGGACGGCCCCGCTCGCCGTGATCCGCGACGATGGCATGCGCTTTGTCGTGGACATCCAGGGGTTCAAGTCGGCCACATGGTCGCCAGCGCCGGGCAAGGAAAGCTCAGTGCCGCAGCTCGTCAATGAACGGGGCAGGCCGCTGTGGCCCGACCCGTTGTCGCCGCTCTCGAAGGGCGCCCTGGCGGCAAGCGCCGCGCCGGTGCTGTGGCTGCCGAGGGTGGCCGAATCGGGCACGTACCGTCACCGCGACACCCCTCTCATGGTGGTCACAGGGTCGCCGCGTGATCTCAAGTTGGCATTGCAAAGCGCACGCAGGGTGACGGCCAACGCAACGTCGCCGCGCGACTCGGAGCAGCAAGAGACCTGAGACGCTCAGCGGAAATCCCGGCTGCGCGCAGCCAACCCCTGCAGCAGCGAGGTGTGGTCGATCACCTTCATGGCCACGAGGTGCATCACCGTACGATCCCCCTCCCCCTGGCGCTGCCACTGCCCGAACACCGTCAGCAACGCCGCGCCCAGGAGCGGCTTGCGTTGCGCCTCCACCACCTTGGGCCACACGATCACGTTGACGGTGCCGGTGTCGTCCTCCAGCGTGACGAACATCGTGCCTTTCGCGGTGGGGGGGCGTTGGCGATGTGTGACGAGACCGCTTGCGCGTGCAAGGCGCCCGTGCGGGTGCTGGCGCAACACCGCGGCAGGCAGCACCTTGAAGGCGTCGAGCTGCGCGCGCAGCAGCGCCAGTGGATGGACTTTCAAGGTGAGGCCGAGCGCACGGTAGTCGGCCAGTGTCTCCTCGACGGCCTCGGGCGCGGCGAGTTGGACCGGCGCTTCCACGACACGGGTGGCCCGAGCAGTTCAGTGGGACGGGCGTCGATGCCGGCCACCGCCCAGGCCGCCTGGTGGCGGTGGCCACCCGACGGGCCCGCAGCCACGCCGGGCACATGCCGCAAGGCATCGGCCTGGGCAAGCCTTTCGAGTTCCTGGCCGTTCAGCATGGCCCGCCGGGCCAGGTCCTCCAGGCTGACGAACGGTGCGTTGCACCTGGCGGCCACCACACGGCCTGCCGCCCCTTCCGCGAATCCCTTGACCTGCTGCAACCCGAGCCGCACGCTGCGCCACGGTTCGGCATCGCCTTCGAGGTGGCTTTCCCAGCCGCTCGCGTTCACGTCCACCGGCAACACCGCCACGCCGTGCGCCCGCGCATCGCGCACGAGTTGAGCGGGCGCGTAAAAGCCCATGGGCTGGCTGTTGAGCAGGCCGACGAGGAAGGCGTCGGGGTGATGGCATTTGATCCAGCTGCTCACGTACGCGAGCAATGCAAAACCGGCTGCATGGCTCTCGGGGAACCCATATTCGCCGAACCCCTCGATCTGCTTGAAGATGCGCTCGGCGTAGTCTTGGTCGTAGCCCTTCTCCACCATGCGGCCCACGAGCTTGCGCTCGAAGGGCCCGAGGCCGCCCTTGCGTTTCCAGGCGGCCATGGCGCGGCGCAGCGCGTCGGCCTCGCCGCCGGTGAAGTCTGCTGCGAGCATCGCGAGTTGCATCACCTGCTCCTGGAAGATGGGCACGCCCAGGGTGCGCTCGAGCGCGGGCCGGATCTCATCGCGGGGGTATTCGATTTGGTCGGGGGGCAATCCGCGGTTGTGCAGGTACGGGTGCACCATGCCGCCCTGGATGGGGCCGGGGCGCACGATGGCCACCTCCACCACCAGGTCGTAGTACATCCTGGGTTGCAGCCGGGGCAGCATGCTCATCTGCGCACGACTTTCGATCTGGAACACGCCCACCGTGTCGGCGCGGCAGATCATGTCGTACGTAGGCGTGTCGCCGTCGGGCACGTCTTGCATCGTGAACCCGCGGCCGAGCTTGCGCCCGATGCATTCGAGCGAACGCCGCAGCGCGCTCAGCATGCCGAGCGCCAGGATGTCCACCTTGATGAGGCCCAGGGCGTCAAGGTCGTCCTTGTCCCACTGCACGACGCTGCGGCCATCCATCGCGGCGTTTTCCACGGGCACGAGTTCCTCGATGCGGTCCTTCGCGATCACGAACCCGCCCGGGTGCTGGCTCAGGTGGCGCGGGAAACCGACCAGCCGGGCCGTGAGTCCAATCCACAAGCGCGTGACGGGGGCCTCGGGATCGAAACCATTTTCGCGCAATCGGTCGGCGTTGAGGGTGCGCCCGTCGAACCAATGTTGACTCTTGGCCACGAGGTCGATCGCGGCCTGGTCGATGCCCAGTGCACGCCCGACGTCGCGCAACGCCGAGCGCGGCCGGTAGCTGATCACCACCCCGGTGAGCGCCGCGCGGTGGCGGCCGTACTTGCGGTACACGTATTGGATGACCTCCTCGCGCCGCTGGTGCTCGAAGTCGATGTCGATGTCGGGGGGCTCGTTGCGCTCCACGCTGATGAACCGTTCGAACAGCATCGTGGCGCGGTGGGGATCCACCTCGGTGACGTGCAGGCAATAGCACACGAGCGAGTTGGCCGCGCTGCCCCGCCCCTGGCACAGGATGCCCTGGCCGCGCGCCCACGCCACGATGTCGGCCACCGTCAGGAAGTAGGCCTCGTAGCCGAGTTGCTCGATCAGCGCGAGCTCCTTGTCGATCTGTGCGACGAGTGCGGGTTCGATCCCCTCGGGAAACCGTTTCGGGACGCCCTGCCATGTGAGGGAGCGCAGATGGCTGATGGGCGTCTCGCCGGGCGGCACGAGTTCCTGGGGGTACTCGTACTTCAGTTCGGCGAGCGAGAACGCGCACCGCGCAGCCAGCGCCACGGTTTGCGCGAGCCATTCCGGCTCGTACAACGCCGCCAGCCGAGCCCGCGAGCGCAGGTGCTGTTCAGCATTGGGTTCGAGCTGCCAGCCGCACTCGGCCACCGGGCGGTTGAGCCGGGTGGCGGCCAGCGTGTCCTGCAAGGCCTTGCGGGAGCGCACATGCATCAGCACGTCGCCTGCGGCCACCACCGGCAGCCCGGTGAGTTCGGCCACCCTCGTCACGTGGGCCACGAGGTCGTCGTCGCCGGCGCGGTGCAGCAGTTCGAGGGCGAGCGCCGCACGGTCCTGAAACCAGGTCTTGAGCCACATCGCCTGTGCGAACACCTCCTCGAACGGCTGCCCGGCCTGCACCGCCAGCAGCCCCAGGCAATCGGGCAGCCCCGCCAGCATGGGCGCATGCGGCACCCGGCCTTCGAGATCGGATGCAAGGGCCACGTAACTGCCCTTGACGGCGCGGCGCCGTGCGACGGTGATCCACTGCGACAGGTTGCCGTACCCGCGGCGCGATTGCGCGAGGAGCACGAGGCGCATCGGCAACCGCGGACCGCCAGCCGACGGCTCGCCTCCCGGCGTGAGCCGCATCTCGGCGCCGACGATCAAGTGCAGCGGTTGGTCGCGCGCTGCCACGTGCGCGCGCACCACCCCGGCAAGGGAACACTCATCAGTGATCGCAAGCGCCGTGTAGCCAAGAGCGACGGCCCGCTCGACCAGTTCCTCGGGGTGGGAAGCACCGGTCAGGAAGGTGAAATTACTGCGGCAATGCAGCTCGGCGTAGGGCGGGAGTGCGAAGCGCGGTGAGGCTGCGCTCCGG
>Ga0170475_100639607_pt1 | contig 14517 bp, 8 predicted proteins | sample Soicark_Litter_5_FD_111474 | JGI IMG/M metagenome (GOLD analysis project Ga0170475, IMG submission 111474) | Avena fatua rhizosphere microbial communities from Hopland, California, USA. Combined Assembly of 48 SPs | reverse complement strand
GTTTTTCTCACGGCAGCGGAAACGAAACCGGCCGCCAGCTCCAGGAGCTGGCGGCCGGGAAATCGTGAGATGGGAATCAGAGTCGAGGCCCGGTTCCCATGTCGCGCGAGCCCTGTGAAGCGACCCGCGCGTCCGGCTCCGACGGCGTGGGCTTGAGGAGCGGGTCGGCGAAAGGCTTGCCGCCCATCCTCTCCGTCAGCTTGTTCAGCCAATCCTTCAGCCGTGATCCGATCTCACCAGAGAGGCTCTGGGTCACCAGGTCGCGGACCACGCCGACCGCCGCCCCGATCGCGAGGCCTTTGAGCTGGTTGATCTCGGGGCCGAAGGTGTCCGTCAGGCTGCTAAACCAGCTTTCGTCCTTCGACTCCCTCGTCTCGCTCTTCGCCTCGTCAGGGTGCCCGTTGTGCCGGGGCTCTGGCGCTGCCGCCATTCGATTCATCGAGTCGGGGAATGGCGACCCGGAGGTCGTCGGCTCTCCCCTCCCGCCGGTGTGTTCCGGCAGCAGCAGCCGGCCACCGATATACCCCGCCGCGACGGCGCCGGCCATCATCAACCAGGGATGGCGTTCGACCTGACGAGGCAGATCGAATGTCTCCTTGACCGTCTCCACGGTCTGCTCGGCGGCGTTGGACACTGTGTCCACGGTGCTCTGCACAGTTTCTTTCACGGCACCGACGGTGTCCTCGACCGCCTTCTTGACGGTCTCCACCGTCTCGACGACTGGGGTCGTGATGCTCTGGACGGTGTTGACTACCTGCTGCTCGAGCGCCTCGAGCTTGTCGGTCAGTGCCGACCGGGTATCTTGCATTTGGTCGCGAATCACATCGACTTCGTCTTCCATTGCAAGTCCTCCTTCACGGCTTCGACCGAGTTTTCAGGGAGGGGATTGATCTCGTCCAGTTGCTGCTGGCCTCGGAAGAAAAAGATTCCTCCCACCAGGGCCAGAACACCGCCCACGATGCCGAATCCTCCCCATAGAGGGATGTAATCCGGCAACAACCAGTTGAGCAAATGGGCGAACATGAACAACAGCAGCAGGCCGCCTGCTCCGAGCAGCGCCCCACCGATGCCAAGGGAGAATCCGGCTTCCTTGGCATCGTGGAGATCTTTCCGGATGTCGGCCTTCAGCAGTTCAGCGTGCTGCACCATCAGCCGTTGAGCGTCATCAATGATGCCGCTCACCAACTGGGCAACACTCGGTTCGTGTTGAAGGTCAGTAGACATGGATTAGCTCCGGGTCGCGCGGGCGAGGAGGAAGCCGACCCCCAGGCAGATGAGCGCCGCAGGGATGGGGTTCCGGCGGATCATGGTGGCAACGTCTTCGCCGATGCCGGACAGCCCCTTGGCTTCCAGGTAGTCGCCGCCCCGTTCGAGCGTGTTGGCCACGGTGGAGGCCGCGCTGCCGAGCATGCCCTCGGAGGGGGCGTTGTCGCGAATGCTGCCGGCGACGGTCTTCATACCACTGCCAACCGACGAGGTGGCGTCATCGACCCTCTCACCGGCCGCCGAGGCGAGGTCGCCAGCCCGGTGAGCTGCCCGCGAGGCGAGGTCACCGGCGCGATCGGCGACGTTGGAGGCCACGTCTTTGGTCTTGTCCACCACCGTCGAGGCGACATCCTTGGCCTTGTCGGTCAGATTCGAGGCGGCGTCCTTGGTCTTATCGGCCACGGAGCTGGCGACGTCCCTGGCCTTGTCGGCCATCGTGTGGGTCGTCTCGCGGGCCTTGTCGGCTGCCGTCGATGCCGCATCCTTGACCTTCTGGCCCTGGTTGGTTGTGTTCGCCATCGATTCATCTCCATAAACAGTGAATTTCACCTGCCGCCAGCCAATCAGGTCAGGCGGCGGGAGCAGCTCACGCCGCTCTTCGTTGCAACTACATCCGCAAGGCGAATGCCAAAAGGCTCCAGATGTGGGAATTGCGCGATTTGCTGCTCGGGGCGAGAGGTTGAGAGTCAGATTTCACTACCTCCAGGCATCCGGTTTCTCACATCTGTGCTCGATGTTTCGCGAGGAGGTCCAGGCACCAAAAACGGAGCAAGCCGCCCAACCTCGGGCGGCTCGCTCCGGCGCAATTGGCCTGTTCGCCAGCGCTCAGTGAAGGCGCGGCCGGCAGTCCTTCTGCAGTTGGCTGACGAGGACCGGGGCGGCTTGCAGCATGGCCACCAGTTTCCGCTCGACCTGTTGCGCAGGTCGAAGCTGCGCTCGATTGTCTTCCACGAGCGTCTCGTCCTCATCGACCTCCATCGTCTCCATCCGTTGTGTCTGGCCCGCTGGAGCCGGCCCCGGCCGGTTTAGCGCGGAGTCGAGAACGGCCTGGCGCGGCTTGTCGCTTCCAGCGTACAGGTCAGTTGCGGATTCCATGAATGTCTCCTTGGTGTGTGTGCGGGGTTCCTTGGCAAGTTGTCAAGCAAATGCGATGCCGGAGCATTTTGAGCGTGCGGCCCCCAACCAGGAGGATCGCGTGCTCACCTCGGCATCTGCATGCGCATAGTTGGGAATCAGTTTGCTTGCTGCTCAGTCCCGACCTTTCCGAGGGATGACTCGTTCACTCCATTCACGCCTGTCTGTCTTACGCCCAGCCGAACTTTCACCGCATGAGTCTGGCCATCGTCCTTCAGATCGATCGCATCGCCCACGACCACGGCGCCGTCCACCTCGATGTGACTCTCGCCCACTTGCACCCCAGACGGATTCTCGATCACGATCTGGTAGAGGCTCCGGCCATGGTGATAGTCGATTTCCACTTTTTCCCACCTCGGCAGGCACGGCCGCAGTCGCAGCCGGCTTCCCTCGCGGGTCAGGCCGAGGATCGCCTCCAGGCCGACCTGGTACAGCCAGCCCGCTGAGCCGGTGTACCACGTCCAGCCGCCCCGGCTGACGTGGGGCGGCATGCTGTACACGTCCGCGGCGACGACGTAGGGCTCGACGCGGTAACGAGCGACCTTGTCAGCCGTGTCCGCATGCCTGACTGGGTTGAGCAGATCGAACAGGGCGTAGGCCCCCTCTCCCCGCCCCTGCCGTGCCAGCGCCATCACAAGCCACGCCGCCGCGTGGGTGTACTGCCCGCCGTTCTCGCGGATGCCCGGCAGATAGCCCTTGATGTAACCTGGTTCAAGGGCGCTCTTATCGAACGGCGGCGTGAAGAGCAGCACCAACCGATCCTCCCACCGAATCAGCAGATCAAGCGCCGACTGTATCGCCGCGCTCGCCCGCTCGGGCTCCGCGACTCCGGACAGCACGGCCCACGACTGAACGAGGGAGTCGATGCGGCACTCTTCGTTCTGGGTAGAGCCGAGGGGCGTGCCATCATCGAAATAGGCCCGCCTGTACCACTTGCCGTCCCAGGCGTGCGCCTCGATCGCCTGGCGCAGCGCCTCCGCTCGCTGCTGGCAGAGGCGGGTGCGTTCCTCGTCCCGCTTTTTCGCCAGGTCGGCGAAACCCAGAAGACAGCAGATCTGGAACCAACCGACCCAGACGCTCTCGCCCTTGCCGCCGACTCCGACGCGGTTCATGCCATCGTTCCAGTCGCCGATGCCCATCAGCGGCAGACCATGCTCACCCAGTTTCCAGCCGTGATCGAGGGCACGGACACAGTGTTCATAAAGCGATGCCGACTGATCGCTGACCCGCGGCGCCACGTAGACCTCGTGTTCGCCCGGCTGCAACGACGGCGCGTCGAGGAAGGGGATGCGTTCATCGAGGATCATTTCGTCACCCGTGGCGCGGACATAATGGCTGGTCACGAACGGCAGCCAGAGGAAATCATCCGAGAAGTGCGTGCGGACGCCTCGACCGGTGGGCGGGTGCCACCAGTGCTGCACGTCGCCCTCGACGAATTGCCGATGAGCCGCCCGAATGATCTGCTCGCGCGCCAGGGCGGGCGCTGCGTGGATGAGTGCCATCACGTCCTGGAGCTGGTCGCGGAAGCCATAGGCGCCGCCAGACTGATAGAATCCCGACCGGCCCCACAGCCGGCAGCTCGTGGTCTGGTAGAGTAGCCAGCCGTTCATGAGCACGTCGAAGGCTGGGTCTGGCGTTCGCACCTGGACTGCCCCCACGATCTGCTCCCAGCGCTGCCGAAGAGCCGACAGCGCCACCTCCACCTGTTCGGTGGTGCGATAACGAGCCACGATGCGGCGGACGCTGGCGACGTCAGCCGTTTCGCCAAGGAGGAAAACGACCTCGGTCTCCTCGCCCGGCTGCAAGTCCACGCGAGTCTGAAGCGCCGCGCACGGGTCGAGCGCCGCCCCGGTGTGGCCGGACAGTTCCGTGCGATGCAGCGCCGCGGGGTTGCTCACGGAGCCGTTGCGTCCCAGGAACTCGGTGCGGTCGGCGGTGAGGCTCCGCGGCCGGCGGTTGACGTCGGCGAACGCCAGCGCTGGTGCAAAGTCGGGGTTGAAGTTGTTCTGCGCCAGCAGCGCCCCGGTCTCCTCGTCCTGCTGCGTCAGCGTGTATGGGGCGGTCCGCTCGGACTGTGTGCCCAGCACCCACTGTGCATAGAAGGTGACGGACAGGTGGACGGCTCGCGAGCGACGGTTTCGCAGACGCAGACGAATGATCTTTACCGGATCGTCCACGGGCACGAACAACGTCAGTTCCTGTTCCAGGCCAGCGAGCCATTGCTCGAACGTGGTGTAGCCGATGCCGTGCCGGACGGTGGTGGGGCCGCCGGGCTGGGGCAGTGGGGTGGGCGTCCAGAACTCGCCGGAGTCCTCATCGCGGAGATAGACAACCTCACCGGGCGGATCGCTGACTGGATCGTTGCTCCACGGCGTCAGGCGATTGAGCTGGCTGTTGCCCGCCCAGGTGTAGCCCGAACCGGAGTCGCTCACCAGGAACCCGAACGACGGGTTGGCAATCACGTTCACCCACGGCATCGGCGGCAGCGCCGTCCAGGCTGGCGAATTGCCGTTACTCTCCGAGGTTGCGCCAGCAGGCGGCGGCAAGACATACTCATCGCCAGTCGGTGAGAAACCGCCCACACCATTGAAGAACAGTAGCGAGCCGGCCTCGCGCCCCGTCTCGTCTGCTTCGGGCAGGACTGGACTGACCGGCCGCGTCCGCCGTTTGCCGGGTAGTCGTGGCCGGCGATCGACCAGATTGATCTGATCGGCCAGCGGCCCCTGGTCGCCGGACAGGACGACGCGGGCGACGGCCTGCAAGAGGACGAGGTCATCGGGAGAGAGTTGATCGACCCGGCGCAGGAAGACGCCACCTGGCCGATCGATCCGGTCGCGGTAATCGCCGGCGCGAATCAGCTCCATCGTCCGTTGCTGGACGACATCGTGATAGCTCGTCGGTGCCTCGTTGAGCAAAACCAGGTCCACGGCCAGACCGCGGCTGGTCCAGAAGCTGTGGGCGGCGAGAAGCTGTTTGACCAGTTCGGCGTCCTCGCTCGCATCGCGGATGCGCGCCAGCACGATCGGCAAATCACCGGAGATGCCATGCCGCCACAGCCCCGGCTGTCCCTGGCGATTCGCCTCCATCACCGCAGCCGGGGCTCGGTGCGCCGGCGTGGGGAAAAGGACGTGCCCGGCGAGGCGCTGGTACAGATGAGCATCGCGGACCGAGATATTCCGATGCTTCAAATCGACGCGGGCGTGCGCCCAGGCCAGCTCAAAGACACGGTTCACCGCCGTCGGCGCATCAAAGCGATCGGCCACGGCCAGCGCTTCCTCGTGCGTCTGGACGACAGCGGTCGTGAAGGCCACCACGACATGGGCTCCTGGCCGAACCACGAGCCGGCAGCGAAGGCTCAGGATGGGGTCGAGGACAGCCCCCGTGGTCCCGGACAGTTTATCGCTACCGAACTCCAGCGCCGCGGGGTTGGTCGGCGTCCGCCTTCTGCCGAGGAATCGGCTCCGTTCCGTCTCGTATTCAATTGCCTGTATTACCGGCGTGTCCACACCGAGCGTATGGACGGCCCAGACCGGCTTCTCCTCGGGCGAGCGCGGCCGGCGCCGGCACAGCAGGGCATGCGACGATTCGATATATTCCGTCTCCAGGAAGAGCTTGTGGAACGCGGGATGGGCGAGGTCGGCCCCATGCGGCGCCAGCACCACCTCGACGTAACTCGTCACCTCCAGCTCGCGCGGCTTCGTTCCGTGATTGATGAGTCTTATCCGCCGCACCTCGACATTGCTCTCCGGCGAGACGGCCACCTCCATATGTGTCTCGACATCGCCCTCGCGGCGGCGGAACTCGGCCTTGTCGATGGAATAAATCACCTCGTAATAGGAGGGCTTATGTCCGATGGGCTGATGCCCGGCCGACCACACCTGCCGCTCGGTGAAGTCGCGGACATAGAAGAACTGGCCACAACAGTCCACGGTGGGATCGAGCCGCCAGTGGGTCACGTCCAGCCCCTTGCAGGTGCTGAAGCCCGCGCCGCCGTTGGTCACCATCACCGTGTATTCGCCGTTGGAGAGGACATGCGTGCGCGGCGCCGGCGTGGCGGCTGTGGTGAGCCGGCGACTGACGGACTCGCCGATCTCGGCCGTACTGGGCCCGCTCTCCTCGTTCTCGTGGGTATGAACCTCTTCGGCGCCCACGGGGACGCGTTCCTGCAACAGCAACTCGACAGCGCGGACCATGGGCTCGGCCGCCAGCCGGCGCGGAATGGTATTGTCCATCAGGACATTGACCAGGGCGAGGAAACTCATCCCCTGGTGATGCGCCATGTATGAGCGGACGACCTGCGACCGCTGCCCCTGCGGCAAGCGATCGGCCGTGTAGTCGATCGCCTCGTAGTAGCCGAACGGGCCATTGGCATGTTCCTGGTCGGCGAGTCGCCGCAAGTTGCCCAGCGCTGCCTGTGGGGCAATGGGCAGAGCGAGAAACGTCGCATACGGGGCGACGACAAGGTCCCGATTGAGGCCGCGCTTCAGCCCCAACCCGGGCACCCCGAACGCCTGGTACTGGTAGTTGCCAGCCGCATCGACAAGGTTGTATCCCGACTCGGAGATCCCCCACGGGACGCCAGTTTGCCGGCCATAGGCGATCTGTTTGGCCACGGCGGTATGCTCGGCGGTATCGAGAAGCGTGCCAGGAGGGCAGGGAAGGAACAACCGGGGCATGAGGTACTCGAACATGGTGCCGCCCCACGACACCAGTCCGAGCAGCCCTTTGAAGCGGATGACAGGCCGGCCGAGCTGGAACCAGTGCTTCCGTGACACCGCGCCACGGGCCACGATGAGGAAGCTGGTCAGGCACGCTTCAGAAGCCAGAAGGTCGTAATGGGCCTGGTCGTGTCGTTCGAGCGGGACATGGTAGCCAATGCAGAATAGATGGCGGCCGGTGTTGTAGAGGAAGCGAAAATCCATGGCATCGGCGAACTCACTGGCGAGCCCGATCAGCCTGGTTGCGCCGCGAATCAGGACTGGCACCAGGGATCGCTCGAGCGCATCGCGGAGGGCTGCGGCGATCTCGCCCTGTCCGCTGGCCAACTCTTGCCCGAGAACTTCCAGTCGCCGGGCCCAGCCCTGGAGCGAATCGGGCCGTGCGAGTTCATCGCACATTTTCCCCCAGGAGGCTCGATCACCGGTCATCGCGGCCCCCGCCTCTCGAGCCCGCCCGAGCAGTTCGATCCAGGGAAAGAGCGCAAGCAGCGCGTGCCGCCTCTGCGCCACCCTGTTGGCGAACCGCACGGCCCAGAGATGGATCTCCCCTGTCGAGGCCGACATCTGCTCCAGCCGGCCTGGCCAACTTGTGACCACGCCTTCGATGCGGCCGAACAGTTCGTCCCACGCGGACAGGTCGGCCGGGACCGTGCTGAGCATGTGATCGACTTCTTGCATCTCCCCTTGCAGTTTGTGCCAGTCGGCTCCCTCCACCGTCTGCATCCGGGTGCAAGTTTGGATGAGAACGCCAAGGGTGTCGCGAAGACCGGCGCAGGTGTGCCGGCCCGGGATCGGCTCGCGCAATTTCTCGCGGAGCCCCTGCTTGAGCGTCAGCAGGCACGCGAGCAGGTTACCGCTGTCCACCGTCGAGACGTAGGCCGGCGGCAAGGGTGCGAGCGTCCGTGTATCGTACCAGTTCAGGAAGTGGCCTCGGTAGCGTTCCAACTTGTGGAACGTTTCAAGGGTGTTCGACAGTCGCTCGAGCACCTCCGGCAAGGTGAGGTAGCCGAAGTCGTGAGCGGCCAGGGTCGAGACCAGAACCAGTCCCATGTTCGTCGGTGAGGTTCGAGTCGCCAGCGCCTCCACCGGGGCTTCCTGGTAGTTATCCGGCGGCAGCCAGTTGTCTTTCTCCCCGACGAACGTCTCGAAGAAGCCCCAGATCCGCCGGGCATGCTGGCGCAGTTCCAACTTCTCATCGTCGGTGAGGGGGAGTTCAGCGCGGCGGCTCGGCCGACTGACATACCAGGCCACGAATGGAGCGATGAGCCACGCCACCAGGAAGCCCGAAGCCCAACCAAGGGAACCCGGCGCGAGCCAGATGACCAGTACGGCCAGCGTCACCGCCAGCACGACCCCGGAGCGCATCTGGCGGAAGTAGTCACTCAACCTGGTGCCGATGCGCTGCTCTGTCGCCGCGGCTGTCTCCCACTCCAGGAGATTGCGGCGGGTGATGAACAGGCGCACGAGGGTTCGCACAATGGCATCAACCAGGTAGACCGACTGATGTGTCAGGAAGAAGGCGCTCAGGACGGACTGGCCGAGGGTGGATGGCAGAGTGGTACGGACGTTGGCCAATTCCTGCCGGACCCCAGGGCCGAACAGCCGCCAGATCCCCGTCGCCACGCGCATCAGGATGGGGAAGGTGAGGACGGCCAGAGCGAGCAGGGTCCAGAGCGCAGGTCCGCCCGGAAGCACGGTCCAGCCCAGCACCAGCATCACCAGCAAGATAGGGGGTATCAGACTGCGGCGAAGGTTGTCGATGATCTTCCATCTCTCCAGGAGAGGAAGTGGGTTGGGCTGCGGTCCGTCGGGCGTGGGAGTGTGGGGTCCGAGCCAGGGCAGCAACTGCCAGTCGCCACGGACCCAGCGGTGCTCTCGCCGCGCGTAGGCGGGATAGCGCGAGGGGAAGTCATCGAAGACCTCCACATCCGTCACCAGTCCGCACCGTGCGAAGTTACTCTCGATCAGGTCGTGGCTGAGGATGTGGTTCTCGGGAAACGCCCGGCCCGCCGTCGCCTCGAAGGCGTCGATATCATACAGCCCCTTGCCCGTGAAAGACCCCCGGCCGAACAGGTCCATGTAGATATCCGACACCGCGACCGAGTAGGGGTCGATCCCGTCGGAGTAGGCGAACAGCCGGGCGAACAACGATCGATTGCCCGTGTGATACAGGAAGCTCACCCGGGGCTGAAGTATGCCATAGCCGGCCACCACGCGGCGGCCATCCTCAGAGAGCTGGGGCTGATTCAGCGGATGCGCCAGGGTGCCGATGAGTACCTGGGCTGCGTCGCGCGGCAGATGCGTGTCGGCGTCGAGCGTCAGCACGAAACGGAAGCGCGGCAGCTTGCTGATATCGCCGGACTGCACGTAGTAAGTCGTGTTGGTCGCTCCCCGCAGCAGATGGTTGAACTCCTGCAACTTGCCGCGTTTTCGCTCCCAGCCCATCCAGCAGCCCTGCGCCGGGTTGTAGAGCCGCCTCCGGTGGAGGACGAAAAAGCGCGGTGGCTGACCGGGAAAGTGGCGTTCGTTGAGCGCTTCGACCCCGTCGAGGGCCGCCTTTACCACGTCATCATCGCCCGGCATGTGTTCCTGCGGCGCGTCGGCAAAGTCGGTGAGGATGGCGAAATACAGGAGCGGGACCCCCTCCTCTCTGCGGTCGGGGTTGGCCAGGGAGTGCAGTTCCAGTCGTTCGAGCAGTTGCGCGGCGCTCTCGGGTTTGGTCAGCAGGCCGGGGATGACCACGAAAGTCGGGCAGTCCTCAGCGATCCCGTGGGAGAAGTTCAGCCTGGGCAAGACCCGAGGTGGCAGAAAGCGACAAATCATGTCGTTGATCAGCGCCACGACGATCTGGCTGATCGGCAGCAGAGCGATCAGGGCGATTCCCAGTCCGACCCACCAGCGCTCCGGCCAGACCAGCCACAACAGCGCGCCGAGGAATATGGCTGTGCAGGCGAGAAGACCGCCGAAGTAGACCTGATTGGGGTGCCGAAGGAGGAACAGACGGACCGCATCGCGGAATTTGGGACGATAGCCGAGTTCCTGCCCGAACTCGTCCTTGCCATCGCCGACGAGGTAAAAGCCAAGGTGCCCGCGGTGGACGTCATCGCCACCCGCTTTGGCGCGTTCGATCACGCGTCGGGCCACGTCCAGTTCCTTGCGTTTGGAGCCACGCGCCAGGCGTTCGACGGCCTTGCGGTAGGAGTCGCGGGTGGCGAAGTCCTGTCGAGGATAGACCCCTGTCGGTTCACTGCGGAGTACCTGCTCGACCAGGCTCACCTTCTCGAAGAACGCATTCCAGTCCAGCGCGGACAGCAAACGCAAACTGGTGACGCAGTTGCCGATGGAAACCTGATTGGCGGCCTGGCGCTGGTGTTCACGACGGAGGACCTCGGTCTGATCGAGCCCGAGCTGCCCCAACCAATCGCGGACGTGCTGCCCCAGTTCGACTGCGGTTTCGGCGTGTTCGCCCATGGCGCTGAGCAGGCCGACCACGAAAGGAGACGATGGGTGTTTGGGCAGCGGCGTGGCCCGGCGGCGGGTCCAGCGGGCGACCCACCCGGCCGCCTGATGCCGAGCATGACGGACCTGAATCATCTGCTGCGCCAACCGTGCGAGGTTTTCCAGCAGGGCGATGCGGAGCATGATGGGGATGGCCCACAGTTCGCCGATGGTCAACGGCGTTACCGTCTGGTAGGCCTGGACGAAGCGAAGCAGGACGCCCTCTTCAAGGGAACTGTCCGTGTGAGCGAGCAGGGCCAGGGCGATGGAATAGACGCGCGGCAGACCACAACAAACGCCTTCGCCCAGCGCGGGCAGTTCGGCGTAGTAGCCTCGGGGCAGATCTGTGCGGACCTCGCGCAAGACCTCCTCGATCACATAGAAGTTATCCAGCAGCCATTCCGCGTCCGAGGTGAGCGGCTTGCCGGCCTCCGTGGCCGCCGTGAGCATGTGATAGGCGCGCATCAGGATGCGGTAGTTCTCCTGCATGCGCCAAAGAAGTTTGCGCTGCGACGAACATTCACCGGCGCGCAAAGTGTTGGCAAGACGATGGGCGAGGTCATCGAGTTGGCCCGGGCCACATAGTTCCTGGCGGAAGGGTTGGTCGTCCGGGCTGAAGGGATGGGGCAGCAGGTTCAACAAGATGGAATCGGCGCACGGTTCACTCGACATACTGCGAACTCCTAAGAATCCGTTCGACCCGGGCCGTTCACGAGGAGAGAGCCGCGGCAATAAATCCGCACGCAGGTTCCGTGCCGTCCCAGGCGAACTGGTTTTTAGAAGAGGCTGCTGTTGTTGCGGGGTGAGTGAGAATCAATCTGCGCAGATTTGGCCCAAAGAGCGCAGGAGCGTTCTCAGGGAGTCGCTCCGTGGCACGATCTCAGTCACCTTGGAAGGAGTGGTCCACAATAGACACCTGTTCGGATCGCTTGACTCAGCAAGTCAGACAGTAATGGCACGCAGCTTGCTCAGACATGGCGGGTAGACGCCCTCTGCCGACGAGAGACTGTCCGGCCAACAGGGCCGTAACTGGGCCGACCCCTGAACGCTTTTGATGAGGAGCAAACGATGACGCGAACACTGCATCAACCTTCGCAGGGAGCGAAGTATTCGCTGTATTACATCACGCTGGGCGCGCTGGTCATGATCTGGAGCGGGATCTGGTATTACTACATGTGGGATAACGAGAGCGCTCGCAGCACCGGCAATTGGTATATTTGCACCGGGCTGTTCCTCTCCGGTCTCGCAGTTTTCATCATCGGCATCCTCGTGGGCCGGATCGGCAAGGAAGCGAAGAATGCCGACGTTCCCACGGGCACAGTGACAGCGGCAACGGCGACGACGGCACCAGCGGCGAATGCCGTTCAGCCAGCAGTTCCGCAGCCGATGACGGCTCAGGCGCCGGTGGCGACGGCGGTGCCGGTCGCGACCCAGACGCCACAAAAAGCGCAGGTGGGGTGAGCGGAGATTGTGGCGGCAAGTTGAAAACTTGCCGCCACAATGTCAATCACGACTCGCTGAACGCTGATCGATCGAGCTGATACTCCGCTATCTTCGCCGTGATGCTCCGCCGGCAGTAGCCGCACATCTTTGCCGCCCGGCCCACATGCCCCCGGGTCTTTCGCAGCGCCTTCAGGATATATTGCTTCTCGACGTAAGCCGTCACCTCCTGTAACAGGCTCCGCAATGGCCGGCTCAGGTCGATGTGCACCGAGCCGAACGAGGGATGTGCGCTGTTCAACTCGCCCGGCAAGTCATCTTCCTCGATCACGTTCCGCCGCGAGGTTACCGACATCCGTTCCACCAGATTCTCCAGCTCGCGGACATTGCCCGGCCAGGAATACTGGAGCAGCCGTTGCATCGCCCCCGTGGAGAACTTCTTCGGCGCCTCACCCACCCGCGCATATTTTTCGGCGAAGTGCTCGGCCAGGAGTGGAATGTCCTCGGGGCGCTCGCGCAGAGGCGGTAACTCGATCCGCACGACATTCAGGCGATAATAGAGGTCCTCACGGAAAGTGCCCTGCTTGACCATTCGCTTCAGCGAACGGTTGGTCGCCGCCAGGATGCGGACGTCCACGTCGATACTCTGCGTACCGCCGATGCGCTCAAATCGTCGCTCCTGCAACACGCGGAGCAACTTTGCCTGCATTGGCGCGGGTATGTCGGCGATCTCGTCGAGGAACAGTGTCCCGCCGTTAGCCATCTCGAACCGTCCCTTCCGCTGCGAGACCGCGCTAGTGAAGGCGCCTTTCTCGTGGCCAAACAGTTCGCTCTCAAGCAAGGACTCAGGGACGGCGGTACAGTTGATCGCGACGAGGGGACCGGAGCGGTTGGAGGAGGCGGAATGGATGGCGCGGGCGAGTTGCTCCTTGCCGGTGCCGGTCTCACCCTCGATAAGCACCGTCGTGTTGGTGTCGCCGATGTTGTTGATAAGCTCGAAGATGGCGTGCATCCGCGGGCTCTTGCTGATGATGTTGTGGAAGCTGAACCTTGTCTTCAGTTCGCGCCGCAGTGCCAGCACCTCGTCCTTCAGCTCGCGCTCGCGCAGCGCCCGCGCCAGCAACAACCTCAGGTTGGTTACGTCAATCGGTTTGGTCAGGAAGTCGTATGCCCCTAACCGGATCGCCTGAATCGCTTCATCGACACCTCCGAAGGCCGTCATCACGATCGCAGTAGCGTTCAGGTGCAGCCGTTGGATCTCCCGGATCAGGTCCAGTCCATCCAGTCCCGGCATCCGCAGATCGGTGATGACGATGCTGTAATTGTCCTCCCGGAGGCACTGCAAGGCTTGTTGCCCATTGGCCGCCAGCGCCACCTCCAGCCCCTGGTCCAGTTCCAGCAGGCGCTTGAGCTGCTGGCCGGCTCCCTCGTCGTCCTCAACGATCAGGATGCGACGGCGTATCACGGCTTCGGGCTCCGCGCGAAGCAAGGGCGATCCGGCGTCCCTCTCATTGGTTGAAATGGGTGGACTCGCGCCTGGGGAAACAGCTTGCACCATGACATAACTCCGCTGATCTTCGTGAACCACCGCCAAGGCGGACCTGGTGAAGCGTCAGGCATTTCCTTGCCCGAATTTGCGCACCCGATTGCGCATTTACTGCTACGTGGACTCCGACGGAGGCTGGGATTGCAGCGGCCCTGGCTCTGCTCCTGTTATCTCGCGCCACGAATGGCCACCTTGTCACACCCTGGATTGTACAGCAGATGCCGTGCCTTGAGCAGTGGACCTGGCAATGGTCTGCCTGTGCCGGGAACTTGGAGGGAACTCGGCGGGAACACGAAGGCCGCCGCCCAGGATCACTTTGATCCTGGGCGGCGGCCCAAAGAGCACAGACTGGCGGAAGCCCCAAGGAGGGGTGATTAGTCATTCTCGCCCTTCACCTTGACCGTGAATTCGACCGATGCACTATCGCCGCTGGCGGGCTTGCCGATCACCTTGACCTTGTGATCCCCCACTGGCGCGGTCTTGGCCGCCTCAACCTTGGCCTTCACCTCGGTGGTGCTGTCGGACGCTTTCAATTCTGATGGATCGAAGGTCACGCTCAGACCTTTCGGTGCCTCGGCACTGAACGTGATATCCTGTTTGAACTCCTTGCCGCGGTTGACCTTCAGCTTCACTGTCTCGTGGTTGCCCTGCTTGATCGTTGTGGCGGTCGTTGGCGCCGTAATCGTGAAGGTTTCTTTCTTCGGAGTATCGGGGTCCTTCTTTCCACCCTGGTTGCTCGTGTTGCAACCGACCAGGATCGCCAAACCCAATGCCAGGCCGAGAGCCATGAGCTTCTGCATCGTGAATCTCCTTTGTGATGCTCCCATCCAATTCGCCGTTATCCCACCCCGGGATTACGTTCTCGTGTAGGCGTGGGAGTTCACCGCAACCGTCATGCCGAACTTGATGGAAGCG
>Ga0170475_102296596_pt1 | contig 14524 bp, 21 predicted proteins | sample Soicark_Litter_5_FD_111474 | JGI IMG/M metagenome (GOLD analysis project Ga0170475, IMG submission 111474) | Avena fatua rhizosphere microbial communities from Hopland, California, USA. Combined Assembly of 48 SPs | reverse complement strand
GGTGGGTCGAGGCGTGGCGTGTCGCGCCTCTGCCGAGGGAGGTCGTCGACCCGGCCGGAAACGATCGTTTACGGTGGGCATCAACGGAAACCTCACTCTGGGCTCAGCGCCTTAAAGCGTGCTGGTGAGGGTCATCCGACCCGTATCGACGGGTCTCGCAACCACCGGCCCGACGGCGAGCAGCCAAGGCTTTCGCGGCCCATATACTGACCGCATGTTCACACGACGGGTCGCTGCTGCGATCGTCTCGCTTGTTCTCGCTGGGACCCTCACCGGTTGCGTAGCGGACTACGTCGACGGGTCCATCTGCGAGACCGTCGATGAGGATGTATCTGCGGTGCTTGCTGACGAGTTGGGCACTTCGAACCTCGATAGCACCGGCCTCTTTCCTGCCGGGGTCGCAGCTGCTGAGTCTGATGCTGCGATCTGGTGCGTGCTGACCTTCGACACGGGACTCGATCTCGCGCATGACGCCCCAGGAAGACAGAACGTGAAGGCCAAGATTTCAGACATAGTCACAAAGCTGCGCGGTGGTGCCTACGTGACTATCACGTACGCGTCGATCGACGGCGAACAGTACGAGCCAGATCGGCAGGACTTCTTCATCTCCCCTGCCACGGTGGACAAGTCGTGACGTTCGCGGGGCTGCTGCACTGATGGAGGGACTACTGCACAGTTAGGTACCCCTGGTCTGGCTCGCTCCGATAACGTCTGCCGAAACCCGCTTGCGGCCCACGTTTACGGTGAGCGGGATCAGCGTCGACGGCCTTCGCGCCGGAAACGATCGTTTTCGGCAGGACATCAACGGGGCAATTCCGAAGACACGGTCGATGGCTACCATGCTCTGATGGACCAAGTCGAGCGAGACCGGTGGATTCAGGACTACTACGCCAAGCAATTCTCTGAGGCAGATCGCCTCGTCACACGCTCTGCGAACGGCCGCTTGGAGTTCCTTCGCGTGCAGCAGTTGGTCTCCACGCGACTCGACCCGCGCAGCCGCGTGCTCGACGTCGGCGGCGGAACCGGGGTACATGCCCAGTGGCTCGCGAATGCCGGGCATACCGTGGCCATGATCGACCGGGTTCCCGAGCAAGTCGCAACGGCAAACCAGGTAGCTCCGCAGGTTCATGCTCTCGTTGGCGATGCGCGCGACCTGGAGTTCGACGATGATTCATTCGATGCCGTGCTCTTGTTGGGACCGCTGTATCACCTTCAAGAACGGGGCGATCGGCTTCGTGCCTGGCAGGAGGCCCTTCGAGTCCTCACGCCGGGCGGGATCGTTTTTGGAGCGGGAATCTCCCGCGCAGCTGCTGCCCTAAAGATGGTGTTCGCCCGGTCTTTCCGTGACATCCCCGCCGACGCACTGATCGATCTCCTCGAGAACGGCTCGGACAATAAACAAGCGCCGACTATGGGGTTTCCTGGGGGCCACCATCACACGGCAGCAGAACTCGCCGAAGAAGCCGCTGACGCTGGCTTCGAGAACATCGTCACCGTTGGGATCGAGGGGCCTGCCGGGCTCGGGTTGGAGATGCTTGCACCTGAGCAAGCTCTTGTGTCCGGGGGAAACGTAATCGCCGACGCCGCTGACGCAGTGCCCCTCCTCGCGGATCTGTCGCCGCATCTATTGAGCATTGGCAACAAGCCACCTCGACCCGATTAGCTCGCGAGGGTCCGCCACCATCAAACGATCGGACTGGCGCGTCTCCGGGTGATCAGCCGGAAACCCTTGCCATTTGACAGTTATGACATACGTTTATGGCAGTCATTCGGAACGCAAGCTCTGGACCGCGCCGTAAACGATCGTTTACGGCAGGGGGCAGTCAGCCTGTTTGACGTTGTTGCGCCGGTCTCAGAGCCCGAATGCTCCTCCGCTGATCAGGATGAATACACCGAGCCCGATGAGGACGAGGGGGAACAGGACGTGTTCCCAACGTTCCAAGATCTCGGCGATCGGACGTCGCGTGGCGATGAACTTGGCCACGATGACGAGCACAGCAACGAGCGCGAGGAACACGACGCAGTATGCGACCACCGCCGCGGGTCCGACGTTGAGGAAAACGGGGACGTAGACGCCGATGTTGTCACCGCCGTTAGCGAAGGTGACCCCAGCTACGGCCCAGACAGCAACCTTCTTGCCTTCGATCTTCGCCTCATCGTCGTCATCGTCGTGCCGGCGGCGCCATGCTTGCCAAGCTGCCCATAGTCCTAACGCCAGCGGAATGAGGCCGAAGTATGGAATGACCTCGGGCGGAAGGAAGGCTCCGGCGCCGAGGGAAACGAGTACGGCAGCGCCGAGAATGCCGACGAATCCCAGGTACTGACCCGCCAGGATTCGAGTTGTCGTGCCGCGTTGCCCCGCGCCGCGGGCTAAGAATAGGGACAACACGATGATGTCGTCGATGTTCGTGGCTAGGAACAGACCGATCGCTTGGAGGACAGAGAGAATCATGTGTTCGCTTTCCGGAGATAGAGCAACAAGCCAAGTCCCACGCCGACGCCGAGGATGACGTCGGCAAGGTTGCCGATGAAGAGGTTGCCGTAGGCCAGGAAGTCGGTGACGTGACCGCGACCGAATCCGGGCGGAGCGAGCAAGCGGTCCAGCAGGTTGCCAACCGCGCCTCCCCACAGGAGTCCGATCGCGATCGCCCACCCAGCCGTTCGGGCGCGCGTCGCGGCGATGAGCAGCGCGATGGATGCGGCAGCGGCCAAGACGGTCAGGAGCCAGGTCGCGTCGGCGCCGAGAGACATCACGGTGCCAGGGTTGAACGTGAGCTGCAGCCCGAGCCAGTCTCCGAGGATGGGGACTCGGTCGGCCTCGCTGAGCCGTGCAAGGGCGAGTGCCTTCGTGCCTTGGTCGACCCAGACGGCGACCGCTGCGACACCTACTGCGAGTAGGAACCGCAGCAATCGGCTTCGCGCGGACGCTCGGTCGGGCGAACTCGTCGCGTCCCCACGAGTGGCTCTGCCGAGAGTGATTCCGTCATCGGGCCGGGTCATGCCTTTCTCCGTCGCGCCGCTCGGAGCCCGTTGAGGATAACGACAACCTCTGCGACCTCGTGAACAAGGACGACGGCTGCCAGACCTAGGTATCCGGTAATCGCCAAGGGCAACAGCACCGCGATGATCGCGATGGACAGCACAACGTTCTGATTGATGATGTTGCGGCCACGGCGTGCGTGTTCCAGTGCCTGCGGGATAAGGCGCAGGTCATGTCCAGTGAACGCAACATCGGCCGACTCGATCGCGGCATCCGCGCCCTTCGCTCCCATCGCGATTCCCAAGTCCGCGGAAGCCAGCGCGGGGGCGTCGTTGATGCCGTCCCCGATCATGGCCGTGGGTTGCGACTTCGACAGTGCTGCGACAGCGGCAGCTTTATCCTCGGGGCGTAGCTCGGCGCGCACATCGCTGATCCCGGCCTGTGCGGCCAGAGCTGCGGCGGTGCGAGCGTTGTCGCCGGTGAGCATTGTCACCGCGATTCCACGTCGGGTGAGGGTTGCGATGACATCGGGAACTTCAGGGCGCAGCTCATCACGCACTCCTACCGCGCCAACAGGCTGGTCGTTGCGGTGCACGATAACCACAGTCATCCCCTCGGATTCCATTGCCTGCACCTCGCCGTCCAGCGAACCGGCGTCCAGCCAGCGCGGGCTACCCACCGCGATACGGGCACCGTCGAGCGTGCCAGAGATGCCGTGTCCGGCAGTCTCACTGACGGCCTCCGCGGTTCGGGCCTCGGAAACGGCGGTGGTGATCGCAGCAGCCAGGGGGTGCGTACTGTGACCCTCCAAGCTCGCCGCCCAAGCGAGCACATCGTCCTCGGTCGTCCCCGCGACGGTGACGACGCGGGCCACGGTGGGCTCATTGCGGGTCAGGGTGCCGGTCTTGTCGACAGCGAGATGGCGGATCCCACCAAACCTCTCGAACGCGGCCCCGGACTTCACCACCACACCAAACTTCGATGCTGCACCGATCGCGGCTACGACGGTGAGCGGAACAGCGATCGCCAGGGCGCACGGGGACGCGGCGACCAGCACGACCAAGGCGCGGGTGATCCACAGCTCAGGATCGCCAGTCAGGAGCGAACCGAGCACACCGACCAGAACCGCGAGGATCATCCCTCCGGGAACGAGAGGACGGGCGATCCGGTCAGCCAGTCGCGCCCGGTCGCCCTTCTCAGCTTGCGCCTGCTCGACCAGCTCGACGATCGTCGTCAGCGAGTTGTCGGTGCCAGGCGGTCGCCTCGATTTCGAGAACGCCTGTGGTGTTGATCGACCCGGCAGAGACTTCGTTGCCGGGATCGACGTCGACCGGGATCGACTCGCCCGTGATCGCTGAGGTATCCAGGCTGCTCCGCCCAGTCCGCACAATGCCGTCTGTGGCTACCCGTTCACCCGGGCGCACCACGAGCACGTCTCCCACGCGCAGATCCTTCGCCTCCACTTCGGACGTCGCGTCGCCTCTCTTGACGAGTGCGGTTTCGGGTACGAGCTTCAACAACGCCCGCAAGCCCGCGCGTGCACGGTCCATGGCCCTGTCCTCCAGCGCTTCCGCGATGGAGTACAGGAACGCCAACGCCGCGGCTTCCTCGACGTAGCCGAGGATGACTGCACCGGTAGCGCTGATCGTCATCAACAGTCCGATCCCGAGCTTTCGCTTCGCGAACAGCTTGCGCAGCGCACCCGGAACGAAAGTCGACGCACCCAACAACAGAGCCACCCAGAACAGCACCAGGCCCGCGGCCTCTGCGCCGGTCCACTCGCACACCAGGCCGGCGCCGAACACCACGCCGGAGAAAATCGGGATCAGAACGCCCGGGCTCCGGTACCACGGCCGGTCATCGTCATCATCGTCGTCGAGGTCGACATGCTCGACGTGCGAACCCGTGACCGAGCTCACGCCCGCAACTCCCCCGCCACGCATCCTTCGACCCCACAGTCCGGGTCCATGCACGGCACACTCTCATCGACCGCGAGCGTCACGTCAACCAGCGCCGTCAAGGCGCGGGCAAGGTGTGGGTCTGCGACCTCGTAGCGAGTCTGCCGCCCCTCGGGCTCAGCCACCACGATCCCACACCCGCGCAAACACGTCAGGTGATTCGAGACGTTGGAACGAGACAGCCCCAGCTCCCGAGACAACACCGCCGGGTAGCTCGGTCCGTCAAGAAGGGTCAGCAGGATGCGCGAACGAGTAGGGTCAGCCATCGCCCGCCCGAGCCGGTTCATCACGTCAAGTCGATCTGAAATAGTCAGCATAGTATGACTATACATTGTGCGATGTACAGTTTACCGCCGTCTTCATGCATCCTCAAACGGCTTCCACCGGTTCGAGACGCTCGCCTGGGCGGGCATCACTTCCGGCATCGTCGACGCCTGGCCGGCGGCGCCAAAGACGACCCGGGTATCAAGGCTGCCTTTCGGGAATAGACCGGCACCCGTTGAGTTGGATACCCCTAGGGGGTATCTTGTGAGCATGAACGGTTACACCGACAACAAGGCGGATCTGCGTAAGCGATTGAGTCGGGTTGAGGGTCAGGTGCGGGGTATCTCTCGGATGGTCGATGAGGACAAGTACTGCATCGACATCCTGACGCAGGTCGCTGCGGCCACGAAGGCGCTTGAAACTGTGGCGTTGTCGCTTGTCAGCGACCATCTGAGTCATTGCGTCGCCCAGGCAAGCGCTGAGGGTGCCGAGGTTGCCGCGGAGAAGCTCCGCGAAGCAAACGATGCCATCGCTCGCCTGGTCCGTTCATAACCACTCGTCAAACTACTTGGGAGGAACTCACCATGACTGACCGCATCGAACTTGGACTGAAGGACGCGAACGCTGGTTGCGCGTGCTGCGCCGCTCCATCGAACACCGAAGCATCCACTCCTGTCACGACCCCGGTCTCGGAGGATGTCCTGGTCACCGGGATGACGTGCTCACACTGTGTGTCGAGCGTCAGTGAGGAACTGAGCGCCCTGGACGGTGTCGCGTCCGTCACCGTCGACCTGAACACTGGCGGCCCGTCCCGAGTGACGATCCACAGCGCATCCCCTGTCGATCCCGCTGCCGTGAGGGCTGCGGTCGAAGAGGCCGGCTACAGCCTCGCGACCGGTCACGCCTGACCCACTATCCGTCCGCGCCCGGGTCATCCCCGGGCGCATCCGAGCAAGGGTTTCCGATTAGCCAGCACGACGAACACACCCATCACACTGGACACGAGAATCACGGCGGTGCGCCGACAGCGCAGCATGACCACGCGGCGATGAGCCACGATCACGGCGCTCCTCAAGAACACGCCGGTCACAGCGGTCACGAGGGCCACGCCCGCCACGCCGGCCACGGCGATCACGTGGGCCAGTTCCGGCGATTGTTCTGGATCATGCTGATCCTCGCGGTCCCTGTTGTCGGGTTCTCGATGATGTTCTCGATGCTGCTCGGGTACCCGCTGCCGGAGGCCGCGTGGATCGGGTGGGTATCCCCGGTTCTCGGGACGGTCATGTACGTGTGGGGTGGTGCCCCGTTCCTCACCGGCGCGGTGAGTGAGCTGCGTGCCCGTAAGCCCGGCATGATGCTGCTGATCGCCCTGGCGATCACTGTGGCGTTCCTCGCATCCTGGGGTGCGAGCCTCGGGCTGCTGCATCACGAGCTGGACTTCTGGTGGGAGCTGGCGCTGCTAATCGTGATCATGCTGCTCGGTCACTGGATAGAAATGCGTTCGCTCGCACAGACGACCTCAGCGTTGGATTCCCTGGCTGCGTTGCTGCCCGACGAGGCGGAGAAGATCGAGGGAGATACGACCGTGACGGTCGCCCCGTCTGATCTGCAGGTGGGTGACATCGTGGTGGTGCGCCCGGGTGGGCGGGTGCCCGCGGACGGGAGGATCGTGCAGGGCTCGGCCAGCATGGACGAGTCGATGATCACCGGCGAATCGCGCCCGGTACGTCGCAGCGACGGCGACCAAGTCATCGCCGGCACCGTCGCCACCGATTCCGGGGTCCGGGTCGAGATCACCGCAATCGGTGAAGACACTCTCTCGCCGGGATCCAGAAACTGGTGACCGAGGCGCAGAACTCATCCTCACGAGCGCAGCGACTCGCAGACAAGGCGGCAGGGTGGCTGTTCTGGTTCGCACTCGGCGCTGCCGCCATCACCGCGATCGTCTGGACGGTCGTCGGCCTGCCCGACGCCGCAGTGATCCGCACGATCACCGTGCTGGTAATCGCCTGCCCGCACGCTCTGGGCCTGGCGATTCCGCTCGTCGTGTCGATCGCGACCGAGAGGGCCGCGCGTGGAGGCGTTCTGATCAAGGATCGTCTCGCGCTGGAGAGCATGCGCACCGTCGATACCGTCCTGTTCGACAAGACCGGCACGCTCACCAAGGGCACTCCCGCTGTGACCGCGATCGACCCCGTCTCCGGAACCGACCCTGATCAGTTGCTGGCGTGGGCGGCGGCCGCGGAAGCAGACTCCGAGCACCCGCTCGCTCGCGCGATCGTGAACGCGGCGAAGGAGAAGACTCTCACGGTCTATTCCTCCTCCGACTTCGAATCTTCCCCGGCGGTTGGGGTGCGTGCACGTGTCGATCGACGCATCGTGCAGGTCGGTGGCCCGTACATGCTCGAGCAGGAGCACGCCTCCGAGCTGCCGGTCGCCGACGAATGGCGCGATGAGGGGGCGATCATCCTCCACGTGCTCGTCGACGGCCAGGTCGCCGGAGCGCTGCGTTTGGCGGATGAGATCCGCTCGGAGTCGCATCACGCAGTCGAAGCCCTCCATGAGCGCGGCGTGCAGGTGGTCATGATCACCGGTGACGCCGACGCGGTTGCCGCCTCGGTCGCGAGCGAACTCAGCATCGACCGCTACTTCGCCGGGGTCCGACCGGAGGACAAGGCCTCGAAGGTGAAAGAGCTTCAGGGCGAAGGCCGCAAGGTCGCGATGGTTGGAGACGGTGTCAACGATGCCCCCGCGCTCGCGCAGGCCGACGTCGGTATCGCCATCGGCGCGGGAACGGATGTCGCGATCGCGTCCGCGGGCGTCATCCTCGCCAGCGACGACCCCCGTTCGGTGCTGTCGGTGATCGAGCTGTCGCGGGCCAGCTACCGGAGGATGAAACAGAACCTCTGGTGGGCCGCCGGCTACAACCTGCTCTCCGTCCCCCTCGCGGCCGGCGTGCTCGCCCCGATCGGGTTCGTGTTGCCCATGTCAGTGGGTGCGCTGCTGATGTCTCTGTCGACCATCGTGGTCGCCCTCAATGCACAGCTGCTGCGCCGACTGGATCTGCGCCCGGACGCGGTGACGGGCACGTAGCCGGGAATCAGAGGCGCATAGTCTGCGGTGTTAGCATCCTGAGCAGAGTGGAGGGTCCCCGCATGCATGTCGCGTTTCGCAGCGCACGCCCGCAGCTGTCGCTGCGCGCGCTGTTGATGCTCGGCGCGGCCACGCTCATGGTCATCGTCGGGCTGCTGGCCATGCACACCTTCACCGCCAACCAGCCGGGCACGGATCGCCCGGGCTCACCCACTCAACATCCGCAGCCGGCGATGAGCACGCCCCTGACGTGATGGGCACCGCCTGCGATGGGCCCTGTCACGTAAGCACCGGGCCCGACCAGGGCCACAACGACATGCTGACGGCCTGCGTGCTCGCGCTACTCGCCGGCCTCCTGCTGCTGCTTCCTCCGACGCTGATCCACGGTCGCGGCCTGCCCCTTCACCGAGCGATGAGCCTGGTGAGATGGGGTGCGACCGGTGTTTTTCCGCGGGCTCCCTCGCTCACGTTCCTTTCGATAAGTCGCACCTGAGTAGTCGCCGCCGACCCGAGCGGTCGGTTTCGTGGCGCCGCCTGGCGCCGTTATTTGCGAACCCTCATACGACTTATCGAAGGAACAATCATGAACAAGAAGATCGCCCTCGCTGTCAGCACCGGCATTCTGACACTCGCGCTGGCGCTCAGCGGCTGCGCGGACAGCGGCACCGCGCCGTCCAGCGAGACCACCTCCCCGTCGCAGTCGTCGCCGACCTCACAGGCGACTGAGGCGGATGAGATGTTCGTCACGATGATGATCCCGCATCACCAGCAGGCCATCGAGATGGCCGACATCCTGCTCGCCAAGGACGGGGCAGACCCACGCGTGGTCGAGCTCGCCGAACAGATCAAAGCAGCGCAGGGTCCCGAAATCGACAAGATGCTCGGATGGCTCGAAGACTGGGGCGTGGACTACGACCCTGACTCCATGGGCGGCATGGACCATGGGTCAATGGGCGGTGACGACAGCATGATGTCCGAAGAAGACATGACCCTGCTGGAGAACGCAGACGCCGCCGAGGCCAGCCGTCTGTTCCTCGAACAGATGATCGTGCACCACGAAGGTGCCGTCGACATGGCGCAAACTGCCCTTGACGACGCGCAGAGCCCGGACGTCCTCGACCTCGCCCAGCAAGTGATCGACGATCAGACCGCAGAGATCGCCACAATGCAGGAACTCCTGGAACAGCTCTAGGACCCGACTCGGGCGGGCCCAGAAACGTTCGGCCCGCCCTCACCGGCCACCTCTTTGCCACGCCCTCGACATCCATTACATGTCGGTGCGCTCCTGCCGCGCGCCGCGAAGCCAGGCCGTCCCGCGGCCGCCACCGGAAGCCATCATGAAACGCTCACTCCTTCTCGCCACTGCCACGGTGACCGCCCTCGCCGTCATCGCCACCGGCTGCACCGCAACACCGCTCGGAAACCCCGACTCGGCACCCCGCATCGACCACATCCACGGCATCGCCGAAGACCCACGTGGCGATGACCTGCTCATCGCCACGCACAACGGCATCTTCACCCTCGACCCCGGCGGGAAGATCTCCGGCCCGATCGGCGGACACGATTTCGACGCCATGGGATTCACCGCCTGGAAAGACACGCTGTTCGCGTCCGGACACCCCGGGGAAGACACCCCGCCTGAACTGGGAGCCCCGAACCTCGGCATCATCCGCAGCGACGACTACGGGAACTCCTGGTCCCCGATCGCCCTCAACGGGACCACCGACTTCCACGTCCTGACCGCAGGACCCGACGGCGTCCTGTACGGCATCCCTTCCAGTCAGGTGAACCTACTCACCAGCACCGACGAGGGAAGCACCTGGACAGAGCGTGCACCCCTCGGCGCCGCTGATCTCGCCGCCACCGAATCCGGCGTGTACGCCGCCGCCGAAGAAGGCCTCCTCCTCAGCACCGACGGCGGCAACACCTTCACGCCCGTCGATGCGGCCCCTGTCCTGTACGCCCTGGAGGCGCGCACGGACGGCACCCTTCTTGGTGCTGGTACGGACGGCGTCCTGTGGTCACAGGACGAAAGCGGTGCCTGGCAGCAGCTGGAATCGCTGCGCGGCGCCGTGCAAGCCCTCTCCGTCATCGACGAGCGCATCATCCTCGTTGACGACCGTGGCATCGTCGAGATCTCCACAAACGGCACGACCGTCCTCAGCCCCGCCCAGTAGGGGGGCGGATACCGACAAAGCCCCGCGCTCCAAGACTTCTCATGAACAAGCCCAAGAACCCATTGCGGAATCTCACGTTCTTCATCACAGCCGCGACGATCGCCGTCGCCCTCCTCGCCATCGCCAGTTTCCTCACGATCGGAGCGATCTTCCAATGACCCGCGCCGGAACCCACCCGCTCGATCCTGTGCGAACGCATCGACGCCTCGTTCGCCTCGGGTACGTGCTCCTGGCCACGGGCCCGGTCCTCGCACTCGCGCACTTGCTGAGCGACACGCAATCGACCGATGCCGCCTGGTGGACCTACACAGTCGCCAGCTACGACATCGCGCTGATCATCGTCATGGCTGCCGTGGCATTGATCCTGCGGGATCCCCCGCCTGGGGGAACGGATCAGCGAGACACTGCGCCCTGAGCGTTGAGGCCGCATCACGGCTGGGGCTACCATGCCCTCCCGGGGTATTCAACGGGGTGCCGCAGGCGACACCGTGATCGTAGTTTGAGAGTTCCAAGACGACGAGAGGATTCGATCATGACTGTCGTGGCAGAAATGCTCCGCTCCTATCCGAAGGACCTCGGACAGGTCGACCAGAAGGCGCTCGTGGACTGTATCGAGGCCTGCATGGACTGCGCCCAATCGTGCACCGCATGCGCGGATGCGTGCCTGAGCGAGGAGATGGTCGCAGAGCTCACGAAGTGCATCCGCACGAACCTGGACTGCGCCGACCTCTGCGAAACCACCGCGCGTATCCTGTCCCGGCACACCGGCTACGACGCCAACCTGACCCGGGCAGCGCTGGAAGCGTGCCGCACCGCGTGCGCGAGCTGCGCGGACGAGTGCGAGAAGCACACCATGCACGAACACTGCATGCTGTGTGCCGCAGCTTGTCGGCGTTGCGAAGACGCGTGCGCCATGCTCCTCGCAACCCTCTGAACAAGAACGCCCGTCAACCGCACGCCGCGCAACCAGACGAACAGGTGAATCCGATGTCAGAAGACGCACACGCCGCACACGAACGGCAAACAGAGAACAAAAAGCGCGGATCGCTGAAAATGTACCTGCGTTTCGCGGCGATGATCCTCACCGGCATGGTCGTCATGTACTGGACGATGTTCGCCGGAGTGTGGGAATGGGGACACATCCGCTTCAGCGAGAGCCGCGTATTCATGGCCCTCACCATGGGCGGCGCCATGGGCCTCGTCATGCTCGCCTGGATGCTGAACATGTACAAGAACACCAAAGCGAACATCGCCGTCGTCATCGTCAGCGTCCTCCTGCTCGGAGGCGGCGTCGCGCTCGACCGTAGCCAGATCACCGTCGACGACACCGCATACATGCGGGCCATGATTCCCCACCACTCCCTTGCGATCACCAGATCTGAACGAGCGCAGATTCAGGACATCCGGGTCTGCGAGCTCGCCGTCGGGATCAGCGAAGCTCAGCGGCGAGAGATCCTAGAAATGGACTGGCTGATCGACGATATTGAACGCAACGGACTCGCCACGACACCCGAGGACGCGCAGAACCGGCCCGTTCCCGACTTCGACCGGGCTGCCGACCGTGAATGCACCGACGACGAGTAGCGACGCCCGGGCGTGGCCCAGATGTCTGCGACGAGATAGTCACCGAGGTCCGCTGAAAGTCCCCACCACCGAATGAGTTTCGGAGAGCCACTGCGGCAGCTCGCCGTGAGACTCTAACCGAATCAGTCAGAAACGATGGGTTGCGCGACACCTGCCGTCGCCGTTCGCGAACGGACTGCGTGTGTCTCCGCGAGATCAGCCGGAAACCCTTGCCGTTTGGTGGTTATGACGAACGTTTGTGGCAGGCCTTCCGAGCCTTAGTTCTGGACCGCACCGGAAACGATCGTTTTCGGCGCAAGCGCATTGAGAGGTGTCTCAAGCCAGAGGAAACCCTCTGCCGGAGCATGGAGGCCCCGAAGTCACACCGATCGCTCTCGGTTGAACTGGCCTGAGCGGCTCCCCGGAGGCTGGTGTACCTTCACTGCATGGCGAGACGATCATCACGTTGGGGAATCTCTCCGGCGGAGAGCGTGCGACGCGAATGTGCGCTCCGCGGTGAAGGCGCCGTGGTGTCGGGTTGTGTTGCTTTGCTAACGGGTGAGGACGCCGACCCGGGGCTGATACATGCGCTCGGTGGGCCTCCTGCACGGTGGGCGGTCGAGGGGGGAGAAGGTGGCCCGGCGTACTGGTTGAAAGTGTGGGCAGCTCGGGGACTGCTGTACGTCTATGACGAGTCCGCGGCGCCGGCAGTGATAGCCGCTCTCAACGATGGTCATTGGCGCGTGCGTGATGGCATCAAAAGTTTGCGGACGCCAGAGAATCGATGCCGCTTTACCTCTATTGGCCGATGCCGCGCGCGATCCGAGACCGCGGGTCAGCCGCGCCGCAGAGAGTGCGATCGTTCGCATCACCGCTCCCCGATGACGGATGACACATCAGGTTATGCGACGCGATCGTGCCCCACCGACAACGATCGTTTTCGGCGGCGTTCGCGCCTCGCACCAGGAGCTATCGCCGCTAACGTGCCCGCTTGACCTCCACGGGTGATACAACCAGGTGCGCTTCTCTGTCGGCGGCCGGTGTTGCTTCACGGCACGCATCGATGGGTCGGTGTCCGGTCCAACCTCGCACCTGCAATTCTCCACAAATCTCTTTGAACCACATCTCCGACAGATCCCGAGCTTCGGAGTGAGAGAGTGAGAGAGTGGAGATGAGGCGAAACGGCAGAGCGGGCGCGATCCTCCTCTGCGCAATCGTGGCGGCATCAACATTCACAGGATGCGCTGTCGAATACCATGGTTATCCCAGCGCAATAGATGGTGTGCTCTGGCGACAAGTCGCATCCTTCGAAGATCCTTTATCCCAGCGTCTCTACAGTCCCCCGGTTGATGGTCCGACGGCTTACCTCGACACTCTGCCGGGCGCACGGTGGGATGGCGACGCCCGCTCAGCGGCTGAGTTCGAGATCGAGCAGGGCGGAATCGTCCTTTACAACATCTCGTCGACGGAAGCCTCCGCTCACGTGTCGGTGTTCATCGCCTCAGGACCACGACCGGCCATCCCGACCGATGATGGCCATGCCTACAACGGGCCAAGCGAGGTATATACCTGCTACGACGTGAGGGCCGATTTTCGCTCGCAGCCAATGCCGTCAGCAGAACGAGTGATCTCTACGAAGTGTCCAACGCCCCTCGTAGAACTCTTAGCCGAGGATGCCGCATTTGCTAGTGGTGAGGTGTTCGACGGATAGGCATCGACTGCTTCCGTTCCCCGGCGAGCGACAAGAGTTGCCGAAAGCGCCTGCCGAAACACGCTTCCGGCGAACGTTAGTGGCACCCGTTGAAGCGCACGACACCTGACCTCACCGGAAACGATCGTTTTCGGCTGGCTGAGCAGCAAGGCTTCGCTCGGCCTCCGACTCTTCGTTCGGAGTGCTACAGCGCTCGGAACATCACGCGCACATCGGGTCGATCTGATCGTGGACTGGTTGTGAAGCCCGCACGCTCGTATGTTCGTATCGCGGCGTCATTGCCGACAATCACGTTCAGTCGCAACTCTGACGCACCGAGCGATCTCGCCCGGTCCATTGCAAAACCGACGAGCACATGCGCAAGGCCCTGCCCTCTCCGCGTCGGGTCAATACAAACGCGACCGATGCGGGCGACCTCGCCGGCGATTGCCAGATCAAAATGTCCGACCGGATCGTTCGATTCGTCCTCGACAAGCGTCCATCCGTGATACCCAGCAGCTTCCATCTCGGATAGCTGCGCGGTGCCCAAAGGCCACCGCAGTCGGGGCCCCGTGAACAAGTACAAGGCGTCTGGGTCGGGGATCCAACTGACCACCGCTTCGCAATCGGTCACGGTGCGTCGACGCAGGCGGAACATGAACAAAGCTTATGGAGCAGACGACTGAGCGCCGAAACCTGAAGCGCCCTGGGTCTGATGGAGACTCGCGCTATTTGATTCCGACCAGCAGGTTGTGGTCGTTGGGGACAGCATAGAACGTGTTCTCGAACTCGGCGGGCG
>Ga0170475_110200326_pt1 | contig 14528 bp, 14 predicted proteins | sample Soicark_Litter_5_FD_111474 | JGI IMG/M metagenome (GOLD analysis project Ga0170475, IMG submission 111474) | Avena fatua rhizosphere microbial communities from Hopland, California, USA. Combined Assembly of 48 SPs | reverse complement strand
GTTTATGAAAGCACTTACTTGGCATGGCAAAGGTGACGTGCGGTGCGAGTCGGTGCCGGACCCAACAATTCAGGACTCCCGTGATGCCATAATCCGTGTCACCGGTTGTGCCATCTGCGGCTCCGACCTGCACATCTACGATGGCGTCATTCCCAGCATGGAGCGCGGTGACGTGCTGGGTCACGAAACGATGGGGGAAGTCATCGAGGTCGGCCGCGGCGTGAGCAAGCTCAGGGTTGGGGATCGGGTCGTCGTTCCGTTCACAATCGCCTGTGGCGAATGCTTCTTCTGCCAGCGCGGCCACTACTCCGGATGTGAACGGTCCAATCCCAATGCGGACAAGGCAGCAACGCTTTGGGGACATTCTCCCGCCGGCCTCTTCGGCTACTCGCATCTTTTGGGCGGATTCCCTGGCGGCCAAGCAGAGTATCTGCGCGTCCCATACGCGGACGTTGGGCCGATCAAAATTCCCGACGGGTTAAGTGACGAACAGGTCTTGTTCCTATCGGATATCTTCCCGACCGGTTACATGGGCGCCGAGTTCTGCAACATCAAAGGGGGCGAGACGATTGCGGTGTTCGGCTGTGGGCCGGTCGCCCAGTTCGCCATCCGCAGTGCATTCCTACTCGGCGCGGAACGGGTGATTGCGATCGACACCGTGCCTGAGCGTCTCAAGATGGCATCGGAGGCCGGCGCGCTCATTGTCGATTTCATGCAGGACGATGTTTACGAACGCATTCAGGAGCTAACGTCAGGACGTGGCGCCGACGCCTGTATCGACGCCGTAGGAACTGAGCCGCACACCTCGGCGAGTTTCGATTCGATGCTCGACCGAGCAAAGGTAGCGATGTTCTTGGGCACGGACCGCCCGCACGTGCTGCGCCAGGCGATCCACAGCACGCGCAACTTTGGCGTTGTCTCCATCATCGGGGTTTATGGCGGGTTCGTCGACAAAGTCCCAATGGGCAGCGCCATCAATCGTGGCCTGACCTTCAGGATGGCGCAGACACCCGTGCAGCACTACCTGCCGAAACTGCTGAAATTGATCGAGGACGGCAGGATCGACCCGTCTTTCGTCATCACCCACCAGGTCCCGCTCGAAAAAGGACCGGAGATGTACAAGACGTTCCGCGATAAGCGGGACGGCTGCATCAAGGTGATGATGACCCCCTGACCCGATGAAGGAGAACCGAATGGCGAAAGCTGCCAATCAATTTGCAGTCGTGACAGGTGCTCCGGCAGGCATCGGTTTCGACCTGGCCCGCGAATGTGCGGAGCACGGCTACGACCTGCTTATCGCCGCCGACGAGCCGGAGATCAATGAGGCGGCTGCACGTTTGCAACAGTACGGTAAGGAAGTTGACGCTGTGCAGACTGACCTGACCGCCAAGGCAAGCGTGGAAAAGCTTTACGCCGCAGCGGCCGGACGTCCGATCAACGCACTGCTGGCCAATGCTGGACGCGGATTGGGACGCGGCTTCCTCGACCAGGATCCGGATGAGTGGATCCGGGTGTGAATACTGACGTCACTGGGACGTTGTTGCTTGTGCAGAAGTTCGGACGCCACATGCGTCGCTGGCAGTGGTCGGACATGATCACCGGTTCGATCGCCGGCTTCATGCCTGGAACGTTTCAGGCAACGGCACGAAGGCGTTCCTGACAGCTTCTCATTCGCGCTACGGCACGAGCCAAAGGACAGCGGCGTCAGCGTGACATGTCTCATGCCCGGGGCCACCGAAACCGATTTCTTCGACCGCGCCGATATGCTGGACACGAAGGTGGGACAGCAGGAGAAGGACGACCCACGCATGGTCGCCAAGGCAGGCTTCGATGCGATGATGGCCGGGCGGGGCGAGGTGATCACCGGCTGCCAGAACAAGCTGCGTTCTGCCATTGCTCATGTCATGCCGGCTGATTTGTTGGCCGAAAGGCATCGCGGCATGGCGCAGCCGCAACGCCAGAAGCGGTTCACGATGTTTGCCGACAGCAACGGTTTTCCGCGCGTGTTCAGCGGCGGGCCAAAAGGCACGCGGGCCGGCTGGCGCTTGACCCGCGTCCACCTGCTCAACGGTGGATGAACTTGAAGAACCGGCTTGTCTTACCGTCCGCTGTCTTGTCCTGATGAAGCAGCGCCAATTTTCGGTCGTCGAAAGTCTGGAAGAACTCCTCCCAGGAGATCTTCTCCAATTTGTCGTCAGGCTCGGCAAAATCGAAGCGTAGGATGCCTTCACCGCCGCGGTCCTCTGTGCCCTTCACCATCGCTGGTCGGCCGCCGCGCTCCTCCGCCCATCGGCGGATCGTTGCATGGTCGGTGGTGGTGTTTGCTTCCGTCATCGGATCCTCGCTGTCGCTCAGTAATATGCGTCGCTGCGGTGCGCGCTTAACGTGAAGGCGTGGGAGGCTGCCGTGTTCGGCTCCTCACAAACAATTGCAACTTCCTGCGGCTATCGCAGCGCGAGTGGCACGTCGATGTCGGGAGCAGGTCGATCTGAACGGCAGATATAGATGTCGGACCCCCGACGGCCTTCGATGCGAAAGCCCGCGCTGCGCAACATGGCCTCGGTACAGGATCGGTTGGGAATCCACCAGTTGGTGGGATCGCCGGCAAAGCGATGCTCGATGAACTGCATGCGCGGTGCGGCGGGTTCGTCGAATAGGGCAGTCTCTCCGAACGGGTAGTCTTCCGCCACATCCGCGACGCTTGCACTGCCGCGCTGTAAAGACTGGCAAATCAGCATGTCCGCTACGACGTGCGATCGGATCAGGTCGAGGGCCAACAGCGGATAGCGCAGATGGTACAGCACGCCCATGAACAGGACGAGGTCGAACCGCTGGTGCAGGCGCGCGATGTCGTACACTGACATTTCGTGAAATTCGAGCGACAGCCCGGTGACCTCCGCGGCCAGTGCCGCCTGCCGCAGGTAGCGACCATCCGAGTCGATGCTGACCACCCGATCGGCGCCGCGCCGCTTCATCTCTAGAGAATAGAATCCACCGTTGCAGCCGATGTCCAGCACGCTCTGGCCAGTAAGGTCCTGGGGAAGTGCATCGGCAAAGCACTGCCATTTGAAACGGGGATAATCACCGAGGAAGTGATCGGGTGCTGTAGCAATCCCATCGAGTTGCAAGTTGTGGAACCAAGGCGCCAGCGCCTCGATGCGCGCGCGCAGTGACGTAGGTCGCGATCCAGTGGCAGCTTCCAGCATCATCATGCCTCTCGGGCAACGGCGGTGGCAGGAATGATAAAGCCGCTCGACACTGGCTGTAGGTCGATACGCATCGCTGGTGCGCGGCGACCAGTCAAGCAGCCTGGTGGCGAGCGATATGTTTGGGCGCGAGGGCAGTGAGAACGGCTGATTTGGCGTGCCATGACCCCCGCCCTTATCGGCAAGCGCCGCCGATATGGTTTGGCTGCCGAGTGAACTGCATCGGAAGGTGTTCCATGACCGTGCGCAGGTGCTGTTCCAGTTCACCTGCTCTGGCCAGTCCCGTGTGGTTCGCCAGAACGATCTTGCGGGCGGACCGGCCAATGCGGATACGTCTTGCATCGTCGAGATCGCATAAGGAACGCGATACATCTTCCGGCGCGTCAGCAATCAGGATGGCGTCACCATCGGGCAACAGTTCGTTCAAACCGGGCCAGCGGTCACTGATGATGGGAGTTCCACAGGCGGCCGCCTCGAACAGGCGGACACTGGGCGACCAGCCTGCCCGAGCCATGTCAGCTCGTGTGATATTCAGTGTGAAACGTTGACGACAATAGAAAGCAGCGTGTTCGGCAGGAGGCAGGTGCTGAATGCGTTCGACGTTCGCCGGCCACGAGATGGAGTCGGGATACTGCGGGCCGGCGACCACGAAGCGACATTCAGGCAGGCGCCGCGCTGGCTCCAGCAACAGGCGCTCTAGCGCCGGTTGCCGATCGGGTGCGTAGGTGCCGAGATAACCCAGATCCCACGCAGGCGGCAGATCCTGCGGATGATAAAGCTCATGATCGACAGCACAGTAGAGCGCACGGGCGCAACGTACGTGGAAGCGATTGGCTAGATGCGTCAGCAACGGCCCGCCGGTGAAAGAGAGATAGAGATCCAGTTCCGGCAATTGACGCGCCGCCAAATAGGCACAGCGCCCGTGCGCCAACGCAGCCGCAGTAATGGGCGTATCGATGTCGTAGAACGCACGAACGCCGCCCGCGAGTCGGTTGACCAGATCCAGCACTGCGATCCCGTCGGGCACATAGGAGCCAGCAATGACCGCGTCGGCCGAAGCGATCCGTTCGCCGAAGCGGGCCTGCAAATCGGCTGGATCCAAGTAGAATGCCAGGTCACAGAAACTCGGCCTCGGCAGGTCGCGTGACGCCGCGTACCACGGAACGTCGCGCTCCAGGAACAGTACCCGATGCCCGCGTTCCGCCAGGCCGCGCAGCAATGCGCGATATGTCGTGGCGTGGCCGTTGCCCCAGGATGATGACAGCGAAAGGCCAAGAAACGTCAGATCGAGGTGACGCTGGCTCTGGCTCATGACACCATCACCTCTCGCCGGCGCGCCAGCGCGGTTTGCAGCAACGGATGCAATGCCGCTGCGCGCCGGTCATAAGTATGCTCTGCGATGATGCGCTGCCGCGCCGCGTGACCGATCGCTGCGGCACGCTCGGCGGTTAGCGTCTGCATGATGTCGATTACGTCACTGCCGTCACGTGCCACCAGCACTTCACTGCCAGGCGCCAGGAACATCTCGATACCATCCCAGGCGTCGGTGATGAGGCAGGCGCCCGTGCCAGCGACCTCGAACAGCCGGGTGGGCGGCGAATAGCCGGTAGCGGCCATGCCGGCGCGGTTGATGTTGAGGATGGCGCGCGGCGTGACATTGAAGGCGTTGTGAAGCTCAGTCCCGACATGACCCACGCGGGCCACATTGGGTGGGCAATGTCGGTCGTGCCAGCCGGAACCACCGAGCAGGAAGCGCTGAGCGCGCAGTTGTTCCGCCGGTTGGAGCAGGAATTCTTCGACACGGGCTTCCCGGTCTGGCAGCCGGTTGCCGAGGAAGGCCAGGTCGGCAGCGTATCGTTCATCAGGCGCAACCGGATGGTGCGTGGCTGGATCCAACGCATTGTAGATTGGTACGCAGTCAGCCGCACCTAGTTCGCGATAGGCAGCGACGACAGCATCGCCGCCGCCATAGGTCAGCACCAGATCGACTTTCGGCAGCGCCACACGCAAGGGGTGCGAGGGGTTTGCACGGATCTCGGCGAGTGTTGCCGGTGCATCGACATCCCACCAGATGAACAATGCATCGGCGCGTGAGGTTGCCATTGTTTCGGTCAGCAACGCGTCGTCGGCAAAGCCCACGCCGCTCGCCTTTACAACCACGTCGGCACGGGTCGCCTGGTTTACTGCCGCGCGCAGCCCCGCATCCGTGGCCTGATACACCGCGACCTCGCACCAATCTGGCGGCGCTATGTCGCGGTGATGCTGACGGTCCAGCACATCCGGCTCGTAGAAGGTGATGTCGTGACCAAGCGCTGCGAGCGCCTTCAGCAGACCGCGATAATAGGTCGCCGCTCCATTCCAATACGACGAAAGCAGGCTTGAACCATAGAAGGCGATCTTCATGCTGTGGCGGCCCCTTGTGGCGTGGGAAGCACGCTGCTCAGCGCTGCGACGATGGCGAGCAATTCATCCACTCGATGCCCACAGGTGTGGCGGCTGCGAATTGTTTCGAGCCCGCGTGCCGACAGAGCTGTGGCAAGCTCAGGGTCGTTTTGCAATCGGTGAAGCTGCGCCGTCATCTGTTCGCCATCGTTCGCGCGCAGGAAATCGTTCTTGCGGAACAGCCCCTCCTCGTCGTGCCACGGTGCCGAGATGAGCGGAATGCCGCAGGCCAGCGCCTCAAAGACCCGGATGGTCGGAATGCCAGGCAGCGTCGTGACATACGGCCGCCTCGGCACATGTATCGTCATCCGATGGCTGGCGAACAGCGCCGGCACATCCACATTCGCCACCCACCCGCCGTAGTGCAGCGACGTAGCGCGCAGTGCCGCCAATGCGGTTTCGGGATAGCGCACACCGCGCACACACCCGCTCAATCGCAAGCGTCGCGCCGGCTCTATCAGGAATCCGTTGAGCTCGTGCTCCCGCTCGCCATCACCCCAGTTGCCGATCCACACCAGGTCGGCTGGCGTCGCAGCAATTGGCTGCGGATGGAACAGCCGTATGTCGGCCGCCTCATGCCAGGTAAATACCTGATGCCCCCAACCCAGACGCAGATAGCGTTGCCGCAGTACCTCGCCAAACGCCAGCACCGCGTCGTAGTCCTGCAACGCCAGATCAGCCATGGAAGCTGCATCCGAGACGGCGCGGTGGTGGGTATCGTGGAACAGCAGCATGAAACGACCGCCGTTCCGTCGGATCCATCCCAGGCGAGCGACCAAGGCCGGGTCGGTCCATTCGTGCACTAGAACGACGTGGGCATCGTCGACGACAGCTTCATGCTCGAACGCAGGTCCGTAAGTCGCGACAGTCAGTTCGGGGAAGCACGCGCGGAACCGCGTCAGCGCCGCCGCTCCATGATCCGCCAGCAGATTACTGCGACTCCAACCATCCTCCGGTTCCAGCGCCAGCGTACTGTGCCCTCGCGCTTCCAGTTCATGTAGTACCCCGCGGAGGAAATGTGCGTTACCGTGGTTCCAGTCGGAGACGAGAGAGTGGGTGTAAAGGAGAAAGCGCATATTGGCGCTACGCAGCGATTCTGCTGGTGGCGAGCGCCTTGGCATAAACGCGCTGGATGCCTTCCATCTGCCGCGCATGGGTAAAATCTGCGGCCCGCGCAATGGCCCGCTGGGCAAGTATCTCGCGTTCTATCGGATGATCCGCCAGGTGGTTTATTGCGGCGGTGAAGCCGACAGAGTCACTCGCTGCCACAAACAGAGCAGCATCCGTCCATAGTTCCCGAAATGTCGGTATGTCGGCCAGCACCAGTGCGCAGCCATGCGCGGCGGCTTCCAGCACCGCAAGGCCGAACGGCTCGTATAGCGCCGGCGAAAAGAAGATCCCGGCTCGGCTCATCTGTTCTTGCATCGCGCCGGATGACAGCGGACCAAGTATCTCTGCATGACGCAGCGCACCAGACGCGCCATTCGGACCACCGAGCGAACCGGCAAGGCGAACCGGCCAATGTGACAAGGCTGCGGCGGCATCCGCCACAGCGACGTTCTTTGCCTCGTCCCACCAGCGGCCGGCCGCCAGAACAAATGGTCGCTTGGCGTAGTGACCGATTTGCGCGTTGGTTGCGTTTGGGACGATCTCCAATTGCGCCAGCGAGCCGTATACTTCGGTTGTCGCGGCGCCGTGGCTGATGGTCGGCGCTATAATTACGTCTGCGCGGCGCAACCCTCGTCCGGTTAACTCCTGCTGCCAGCGCCAGTCCCGCGGCAACTCACCGACTTTCACCGCACGCCACCATGTCGCCAGGCATGAATGCGACGCGGCCACCACCGGAATGCCATCCGCAACACCCACAGCCTGGGAGGGCAAATTCAGATGCAGGAGATCGGCCCGCCAGTCGCGAACCATCGTCATCAACGTTCCCGGCACGTCGGGCAGCGCTGCAGCGTCCGCCACCATCCAATCGAGCGGCAGCCCACTCCATCGCAGTGCCACGTTGTTCAGCTCGCGGCAATCTTCCTGCTGCGCCGCGCTGGGTTCAGGTCCACAGCCAACCAGCAGGCATGCAATTCCTGCTTCACCCAGGTGGCGCGCCAAATCCACGCCGTATCGCCAGACGCCACCGACCGCGTCAATCGTCATCACCACGCGCATTCGCGCTCCAGTTCAGCCAGTGATGCCGGACGCTCGTCCTGCACGTCACTGAATTCGGTGAAGGCAGCCAGGTAGTGTTGGTGCGCGCTTTCCCACGCTCTGTCGTCCGGTTCACCCCATAGGGCGCGATACCCGGGTGAGCTGGGATACAAATACAGCGGCACCGGCTCATTGGCCCAGACACCGCCGGCGATCAGCCGGTCGCGCCAATAGGCGACCAGCGCCTCATTGTCCTGTTCCATGCCGATCAGGTTCGCCTGCACGAACGGAACGTGACGGCGTGCCTGGAACAGCAACTGAGCCAGGTCCTCTGTTTCCAGGCGGCAGCGTTTAGCGAGTGCCTCGCGTCCCTCCGTGGTAAGACTCTCAATCCCGGCCTCGATCGAAACGCAACCCGCCTCGCCAAGCATTTCCAACAGATCGGGCTTCCAAAGGTCGATACGTGTCTGCACGCCGAACTGGACCGGGCGCTGCACCAGGGCCTCGAGCAACGGCCTCTGCGGCAGGAAGATTTCATCAATGAAGTAGACGTAGCGCACGCCCTGAGCAACGAGCCGATCGATTTCGGCCAGGATCAGCGGCAGTTCGCGCCGACGGTATCTGTCGCGATAGTCGATCTTAGCGCAGAAGCTGCAGTTGTAGGGACAGCCGCGCGACGCCTCTATCTCCGCGCCAGCGCCATGCTGCGGTTCGTCGAAGCGATGGTGATGGTGACGGTGACGGTCGAGCCATGCATCAGGCCACGCCAGCGGTGCCGCCTGCACGAAGGTACTCGCGGCAGGCGGTCCATTGATCTGCACGACCCCTTTGTCGAGCGAGGCAATCGAGTGCACGCGCGACCAATCATGTGTTCCCGCAAGCGCTGCCACGACCTCCTCGGATTCGCCGCGCACCACCGCGTCGACGCCAAGCTTGCGAAGCGTCGCGCCTGGGGTGACAGAGCCGTGTGGCCCAATCGCAACTGTCCTGCCGCCACGTCGGTCAAGAACGCGCAGGAACCGCGCGGGAACGCGCAGCTCTGGTGGCGTGCAGCGCCAGAACAGATAGCTTGGTGCCGTTGTCACAACCGTCATGGCGGCACCGAAATCCGCAATCTCAGCGGCGAGATCGTCATCATCACGGCCGAACAGATGTCCGTCCAGCATCAGCACAGCATGATCGTCCCGCTCCAGCATCGCCTTCGCGTAGCCAAGCTCGAGCGGTAGATGCGGCTGACGGCAGCCGAAGTAGATGCTGTGGTCGAAATTCCAGCGAGGATTGACTAGGGCGACTTTCATGCGGGCACCCGGCGTCCACGTGTCTTCTGTGCCTGTGCGCTGGTGGTCAGTTCGGCGCCGACCCAACCCGCCAGATCGCGCAGACCTTGGCGCCAGCCGATGTGCGCGTGCCAGGACACTGCCTCGGTCAGTCGCCGCGTGTCTGCCACGAAGTAGAGCTGATCGCCGCTGCGCCAGCCTTCGCGGCCGTGGGCGACTGGACGGCCGACGACTGCGGCGATCTCGTCCAGCACCGCAAGCAGGCTCACTGCATTGGCCGGCCCGCCACCTAGATTGAAAGCGCGCCCGCTGACGCGATCAATCGCTCCAAGCACAGCGCGATAGGCCGCGACGGCGTCGTTGACATGCAGGATATCGCGCACTTGTCGCCCGTCGCCATAGATGGTGATGGGCTCGCCACGCAGCGCGCGGATCAGGAAGTGTGCTACCCATCCTTGATCCTCGGTGCCGAACTGATGCGGGCCGTAGATGCAGCTCATGCGCAGCACCGCGGTTTTTAAGCCAAACGATTTCGCATGATCCAGCACGTATTGGTCGGCTGCTCCTTTTGAACAACCGTAGGGAGTGCAGAAATCGAGCGGCTGGCTCTCGTCCACGCCGAAGTCGCGCACCGCCTCGTCCACCGGCAGGTAGCAACCCTGAAATTGCTCGACCGTGAGATCGCTCAGCGAACCGTATACCTTGTTCGTGCTGGCGAAGATCAGCGGCGTCTCGGGCGATAACCGGCGTAGCGCGTTCAGGATGGTCAGTGTTCCCTGCGCATTGATCGCGAAGTCCTGCATTGGGTCAATAAGACTCGACGTGACCGCGACCTGTGCCGCAAAATGAAACACCGCCTTCGCATTCCGCACCGTATCGTCGACCGCCGTTGTATCGCGCACGTCGGCTAGCACCGTGTGCACCCGATTGCCGTGCGTCTGCCTGAGAAAGTCGAGGTTTCGCTCGACGCCAGGTCGACTAAGGTTGTCGAAGACGATGACTTCCTCACCATCGCATAGCAACTGATCGATCAGATTGGTGCCGATGAAGCCGGCTCCTCCGAACACCACGACCGGTTCGTCCGGGCGTGTGTTGCCGAACGTCACGATAGTGGAAGGTTGCCGGATGGCTGAGCCAGTGGATTCCAGCAGTCGTCGCAAAAGCTTGGGACGTCCATCGGCATCGGTGATGCCCATATGATAGTGTCGCGGATCGAAGTACAGGCCCTCCTGGACGGCGATTGTACGGGGGATGTCTTGCCATCCGTACCAGTAGAGACGATCGGCCGGAGCACTCATCGCCTGGCGAAAGCGCTCTACCTGTTCTGCATCATCGCCACGCCAGGTCGAATAGCCTGCCTCGGTAATCCAAATGCGCGCGCGCCGATTGAACCGGCCGAGCACCGCACGCATGTCTTGCAGATGCTCGGCATAACCGCGCCATGTGTCTGTCTCGCTGTCCCAGGTTCCCGGAAAGCCGTGGAACCCGACCGCCGAGACAGTGGCGAGCAGGCCGCGTTCGCCCATGAGCGCCAGCCAGTTCGGGTCAAACGGGGCGAGACCGCCGAGCACCGCCTTCCAGCCTCGATGCTCGACCCAATGCGCGGCAGCGCCGATCATCTCGCTGAAAAGCAGCCAATCCGGGTCAGCGCGCCAGTCCCAATCCAGCAGATTGTTGGGTTCGTTCCACAGTTCGACATAGCGGAAGTGGTCGCCATATCGCGTCAGTATATGGTCGACGAAATCAGCGTAGTCCTTCAGTCGCCGCGGCGCTCCAGATGCGCGACCGGTGCGCGAGAGGGACGGAGGCGTGTAGTGGATACAGGGCAGTAGGTCAAAGGTGCGGCCAAGAGTCGGAATGAGCCAATCATACCATGCCTCGCCACCCGGCGCATGATATTCGGCCCAGGAAAGATGCGTGCGAATGTAGGATGCCCCTACATCGTGCATGCCGGCGATTGTTGCGCGCACCCGGTCGTATTCACCAGACCGCAACCACTCGGCGAAGCCAAACTTCTTCGAGCCCCGAACCTGTCGTGCGGCGCTCATACCACGAGACCACGCGTCTCTAGCTGCTGCCGAGCATCTTCACCGCGGTCGCGCGCACTTGATGAGCGAATCCAGCCAACCAGTTCGTCTAGCGAATCCTCCAGCAGATGGTGCGGCTCGAAACCCAACAGGTCGCGTGCCTTGCTGATGTCCGCGAAGCAATGCCGGATGTCCCCGGCGCGCGCCTTGTTCTGCACCTTCGGCTGCAAATGCGGGACGTCCATCGCCTGAGCAAGCAGGCAGGCCACCTGCTCGATCGTGTAACTGTGCCCACTGCCAATATTGACGATGTGGCCAGCAGCGAAGGGGTTCTCCATGGCCAGACGAAACGCGCGCGCGACGTCTCGCACATGCACAAAATCTCGCTTCTGCTGACCGTCTTCAAATACCAGAGGCGGCTGTCCGTGCAGCAGGCGAGCACCGAAGTTGGCGAGGACACCGGTATACGGATTGGAAAGTTCCTGCCCTGGACCGAATACGTTGAACAGCCGTAAGGCTACGACTTCGATCCCGTAGGCGGCACCAACTATCTGACAGCTTCTCTCCTGCACGAATTTCGTCAGGGCGTAGATCGATGCCAGATTGACCTGCTTCGCCTCGTCCGTTGGCACGGGAACGAGCGATCTCCCGTCCGGCGCAATTGGATCCCAACCGTCGGCGGCACCAGGAACCCGTCTGATGCCATCATGACGACGACCGGACTCATCGCGATAGAGGCCCTCACCGTAGACACTCATCGATGAGGCGACGACAAGACGGCACACCGGATTGGCGGCTAGACGCTCGAGCAGCACAGCGGTTGCGAGGTCGTTACCGGCGACGTAGCGTGCAATTTCATACATACTTTGGCCAACGCCCACCTCGGCGGCGAGATGAAACACACCATCGACCTTGGACAGTGCCTGATCGAGCAAACACGCGTCTCGTACATCGCCCTTCACCACGTCGATCCCTGCATGCAGGGTCGGTTCGCCGTCACCATGTACTTGCGGGATGAAGCTATCCAGGATGCGGACGTGACTTCCGGCCGAGAGCAGTTCCGTAGCAAGTTGGCGGCCGATGAATCCGGCGCCGCCGGTAATAAGATATCTGCCTGACATGTACAGCGCCGCCCGAGGAACGTTGTGTTAGACCGAACAGCGCGGCAGTTTCTGGGTTCCGGTTGATGTCAAAGATGTCATTGAAGAATAGGAAGATGATGAAGATGCTGTTATCAGTCATTCGCCGCCGCAGGAACTACTCGTTATGTTCGGGGCGCCCGCACATTCGCAAATATGACAGCTCGGCTATCCGCGTATGGCGGCCACCGGCCGTCGTGTCACGGTCTACGACGGCGATGTTTCCCAGGCCTTTGCTGATGGCACCACACCTGGCCCCCCTCGGATGCGCGTGATCGAAGGCAAGGTTGAGAAACCCACGACGTAGCGCTGTCCTCCGACACAATTGCCACGGGGGCGCCGCTGCTTTGCCCGCGGCAGCGCGTGCGCTGAATGGCCCGCAGATAATTGATATAGCCGTGCGATTAGAGTCATGCGCCACCCCGCCCGGCGCAACGGTGAACTGCCGGCACGGGGTCTTCCGTGCGCTGGCGCCGCGAAGCGTCGCGCCGAATGGTAGCGAACGCATGCTGCAGCCCTAACCCGCGCAGGCTCTCCGCCAGTGTTGATGACGGTGGATCCCCACCTTGTCATGCCTTGCTGGGCCGCTCGGCACGTTCGCGACACGCGCGCCAATAAGCTCCTCTGTAACCGAGTAGATAACCCGCTCTGTGCCATCATAAAGATTGGGGGCACGCTTTCAGCAAGCGGAGCCACTTTCACCCAAACTTGAATGGCCGCCACGCGCGCGGAGAAGAAGCTGCCAAAACGGCGTCACCGGAATCAGCGTATCCTCCGGTTGAATGCTAATTGGGTAAGAAACTCGATAACTTGGCTCAAGCCCGCGCCATTTTCTGCGATCATGAGTACAAGCGGTGTGCGACCGAAGAACGGCTTGACACGGCGTGGGTGCTTCATCCAGCCATTGGGCAAGTGAAGGCCGCGCATCGCTCGTTCGATCTCAGAAAGTCTGGCGTGCCGATGGCCGAAAAAGCGGACGTGCTCTTGCGGCTCGTCCTGCGTAACCGATCAGTTCTAAAGCGTCCACCTCAGGAATGTGCAGGTGACTCACCACCGTCCAAAACTCCTTGGCCGGGGTGAGCGTAGAAAGCACGGTAAAGCTTCTCTGGCAGGGTCCTGTCAGCGCCGGCCGAGCAAGACACCCAGCGTAAGGCACACCACCCCCGTCAGCATCAAGGCGAGCACCGGCTGCTCGCGCACGAACTGGCCCAATCGATCGGCTGCTTGATCCCCCCTTTCCGAAACCATGTCCCGGGCCTGCCCTGCGAAACTATACGCAGACGACGCTGCATTGCTGGCCGCGTCGAGGGTTTGCTGCGCCATTTTTCTGGCGGAGGAAGAAGCGGGCTGACCGATTGTCTCAGAGGCCGGAGTCTGCCCCGGGACCGATCCATCCTTGCTGTGCGCTGCAAGGGCCGGACCAGCACCACCCTCGGTGTAGCTCTCGCTCATGTCATAGTCCCTTGGTTCAAGTGAACGCTACGTGCGCTGCCGCGCTACCAACGCCCCTGTCCAAGCGGCGGCTCCATCACTTTTGGGTGCAAAGCCAAAACCGGTGGCGCCGACATCCGCAACGGAGGAAAAGGAAAAGTACCTGCGGCGACACCAGAGGTGACTCGACGCTCCCCACCTTCTTACGCCGAAGGGAACGCGCCGATCGTGCGTTCGCCGCAGGAGTGGGGAAGAGTGAAGCTGCTGACTGCTCGAAGGCCACGCATGACTGGGTCCCCTCCAATGGGGATGGACCTCCCGGCTACTCGCTGGCCTGCTGCGCTTCGATTTCATCGAGTACCGCCTCGGGGGCGATGTCCTTCTTGACCTCTTCCAGCTCTGGATCGTTGGGCCGAAGGTTCAGCCTCTCAGCCATTGCTGTCACCAGCCCGGTCAGCGTGGTCAGCTCATGTTCGGTAAGCAGTGAGATTTGCAGGTCGAGGTCGGCTCGCTTATCCGCCTCGGCGGCGGTCCGATTTTGGCTGATCAGGACGAAGGTGGACAGAAAGATCGCCTCGACCGAGGCCGCCATGGCCAGGATCACGAAGGATGGATCGTGCTCGCAGTCCCGGAATGAGCCCGACGTTGATGGCAATCCAGGCACCATACAGAGCGAGATGCAGATAAACGAATGGCATACTGCCGGTGAACGCCGTAATGGCGGCGGCTAGACGCTCCTGCGGGGTGGACGACGCTGCCTCTTGGCGGCGTCGTTCCTGCAGCACCTCTATATTTCGCCGGAGAGAGGAGCTTAGGTGTTCCGGCCGCGGTGGCGGCAACGTAGGTTCATCTGCCATTGAC
>Ga0170475_116298805_pt1 | contig 14539 bp, 12 predicted proteins | sample Soicark_Litter_5_FD_111474 | JGI IMG/M metagenome (GOLD analysis project Ga0170475, IMG submission 111474) | Avena fatua rhizosphere microbial communities from Hopland, California, USA. Combined Assembly of 48 SPs | reverse complement strand
CTGTTCTTGCCAGTACTCCATTTGTTTCACAAATCGATTGCTAGCGAGCTGCTGTCGCTCCCACAAAGCATAGTCGCCAAACTGAATGGGCAAAACAGGAAGGATCGCGGTTTTGCTTTGGGAAAATGCCTCATAATAGGTATCCAACTCGGTCGGGAGTATCTGGTACACCGACACGCCGTCGAGAATGCTGAAATGTGCAAACAAGAACAAACGTTGGTCAGTATCGGTGAGCCTGACAAACATCACTCTCAGTAAAGGGCCACATTTGAGATCAAAGGCTTCGCGAGCTGCCTCCCTCGTAAGGCGATCGAGTTCGGTCGTCCGCAGTGCCTCCGGCAGGTTGCGAAGGTCGATCGTCTTCCAGGGAAGGCTAAAGTCGGCTGGATGGACAAGTTGGAGGAGCTGGCCGTCAACCACGTCATAGCTGGTCCTCCAGATCTCATGTCGGCGAATGATTTCAAGAAAGCTCCTTTCCAGGATCTCGGCGTCAACCCAGTGGTTGACCCGAAGCGTAACGGTTTCATTGTAGATACACGCACCGCCCGCCAGTGCCTCCTGAAAGCAGATTCGTTCTTGCGCCAAAGTGAGCGGGACAGGCTGGCCGAGCGGACGACGACGAATAGCCGCTGAAGTTGGCACTTGTTTGCTGAAATGTCCTCGCAGATATCCATCCAGTACCCGTCGTCTAGTTTCAGATAGATTACGATCAATTTGCATTGGCGATTTATCCGTGATCCATTAGACGGAATTTTGGTTGCTGAACGATATCGGCAAGGCAGTTAAGCCGCGCAATCCAAGATTTGATCGCCAAGCTAGTGGTCCGGGTTCGAGGGCCCAATGCGATAGTCGACGTAGCATGGTCTCAAAAGCAATCTGCCCTTCTAGGCGGGCAAGGGATGCTCCAAAGCAGAAATGAGCACCCCAACCAAATGCCACGTGACGATTGTCCTTCCGGGTTATGTCCAATCGGTCAGGGTCTTGAAAGCGTTCGGGATCACGATTAGCGGCACCCATCACGGCGATGATGGCATCCCGCTTACGAATATCTTTGCCGCCCAAGTTGAAGTCATAAGGAGCAAGTCGGGCGGTGTGCTGGCTGGGGCTTTCATAGCGGAGGAGCTCTTCGACAGCCCCGGGGATCAAACAGTAGTCTTCTCGGAGTCGCTGCAGCTCGCTGGGATTGCGCAGCAGCGTTAATACACCGTTACCAATTAAATTGGTTGTGGTTTCAAGGCCGCCTACCATGGTTATGATACAGTTCGCAACAATCTCATCGGCCGTAAATCGGTCACCCTCAATCTCGGCGGTCAAAAACGAATGCACTAAGCCTGCCCGCGGTTTGACTTGCATTTCGCAAATGGCGGAATGAAAGTAAGCCGTCATATCCTGTACGCTACGCAGCACTCGCGTAATTCGGTCGGGATTGTGTTGAAAATTCCCCAGCATCTCGGCAAAGTCTGCAGACCACACTTTCAATTGAAGATGATCGGAACTTGGGACACCCAACATCTCGGCCGTCACGATAGCCGGTAAGGGGCACGCAAAATCAGCAATAACATCCATGCGGCTAGCACCCTGAACTTTGTCAAGTAAGCGGTTGGCTATGTCGCGGATATGGGAACGAAGGGCTTCGACTCTCGCTGGGGTAAATGCTTGCGAAGCCAGTCCGCGCAAGCGGGCGTGGGCACGAGCATCCATAAACAGCATTTGGTTGACCATGAGTTTCGCAATTGGACTCGCTGCGGGAAAGCCGATAGCAGCTAGCTGCTCAGGAGTTGGGGTGCGATCCGCGGAGCCGTCATGAAGAACTTTGATCACGTCGGCATAGCGCGTAACCACCCACGCATGAAGGAAAGGATCCCAGAGGATGGGATCGTAGGTTCGGAGCTTTCGATATAAAGAATATGGATCAGCAAGAATTTCAGGACTGAGTAGCTGGTACAAACTCAGTGGTGCAAGGTCCGTAGGTGCGGATGCCATCATTGTTTCCGTCCTCGACAACCATTGCACTCAGGCTCATTCGCGCCCAAAGTCTTCGACAATTCCTCTAAGTTCATTGCTTCGACGTGGGTACGCAAAGAGTTTGTAATTTCGATCGATAGGGCGGCCGCTGTAGGTAACTCAAAGACGGTACGCAATGGCAACTCGATACCGAATACATCTCGAATGGCGGCAATAAGCTGTGCTGCGAGTAAAGAATGGCCACCCAGCAAGAAAAAATTGTCATGGACGTCCACATCAGTGACATTCAGAAGTCCAGCCAGCATCTGTACCAACCGTTCCTCAACTATGGTTCGGGGTTCTACAACGTCGGTGTTGGGAATTGTGTTTGCCATGTCCGGCGCAGGCAAGCTCATGGTATCGACTTTTCCATTGATGCTCACCGGAATCGACTCGAGCTTTACGAAAATCCGCGGAACCATGGATGTAGGCAAACGCTCACGCAGAAAGTCTCGCAACACTGAAGCGCTAAGGGTCGCTGTCGAGGCAGGAACGATGTACGCAACAAGATATTTATCATCCCACTGAGTCTCAGATGTAACTACAACGCTTTCTTGAACGCTGGGATGTTCATTTAAGGTAGCCACGATTTCGCTCGGTTCAATGCGATATCCTCGGATTTTGATCTGATCATCGATGCGACCTTGAAAAGCGATTTGGCCGTCCGGCAAATAGCGAGCGAGATCTCCAGTTCTGTACAGACGATCGTCCGCTTTCGTCGCAAATGGATTCGTGACGAACTTTGCCGCCGTGAGGTGAGGGGAATTCAGATAGCCGCGCCCTACCCCTGCACCACCGATGTAGATTTCGCCTGTTGTTCCGACGGGAACGGTACGCAGTTGCTCGTCAAGGATGAAGATTGTCACGTTCGAAATGGGTCGACCAATAGGGGGCAAATTGGTGGAATGACTGTTGGCTGGCACGGTGCAAGTGGTGGCCACCACGGTGCATTCAGTCGGACCGTAATTATTTACTACCCTGAATGGGAGATTCGGAGGCGGATACGTGTGGAGTGTGTCTGCACCGGTTAGAAGCGTTCGGAGGGACGTCTGCAAGGGCCATTTGAGCTTAAGCATGCGTTCCGCCAACGGAGTTGGGACGAACGCAATTGTGATGTTCTGACGCAGAAGCCAATCGCGCAATTCGACCGAGTCGCTACGGGTCGTTTCATTCGCCAGATGAACACTAGCTCCGACCGTGAGATAAGGCCAAAGCTCCCAAACGGCTGCGTCAAATCCCTGGCTAGCAATCTGACTTGCGCGATCTTGAGGACGGACCTCGAACTCCTTTTGATGCCACAATACGAGGTTCAAGAGATTTTTGTGAGTTATCTCCACCCCTTTTGGTCGACCAGTCGACCCGGAAGTATATATGACATAGGCTAGGTCCTCAGCCGTTGCCGGGCACGGAACAGGAGCTGATAAATCAACCTCAATTTTCGGCAGATCTACGTCTGCTCTTATGGTCCGCCATTCGCCAGCAGGAAGCTGCTTTAGCAGGTGTTGGTTAGTTATTAAGGCCACTGGTCGCGCATCACTTAGCATAAAGGCGAGCCGTTCACGAGGATAAGCAGCGTCCATCGGGACATAGGCTGCCCCGGACCGAAGGATGCCAAGCGCCGCAGTAACAAATGCCGCCGAACGTTCCAGGCACAAAGCAACGAGGCTACCCGCTCCTACTCCCCACGAACGCAGCAGTTCACTAATTTGGGAGGCCCGGCCATTAAGTTCACGAAACGTTAGGACTTGGTTCCCGCTTACTAAAGCCAAATCCTCTGGGCCGCTCATGGAACGCTGAGCCACGAGGTCAGGAACCAAAACATTGTCGACCGTTCTAGTTTTGCCTTCCATTGATATTGCGATACTGCACCTTTTGAGAGATGGCAGAGACGCGCCTCGAGAATAAGTCCGTTCACTGAGCATGGGTTCCTCCCTTGATCGCGGTCAACTCACACATGTTCTGCTGGTGGAGTACGATGTGCATAGTAACTGGTTGATTCCTTTAGCTCGCTCTGTGAACGAATGGTGGCCACAACGTGGCCGTTAGTCGCATACATGACATCGCGGCGCTTGCATACGTAATCGAGCAGGTTAGACACTTGTTTCCACAATCCCAGGTTTTCGATCTCCCAAGAATGTCCATACAAGTGCCAAATACCACCATATTTCATTACATCGTCGAAAAGACACATCCCGAGATCTACCCAACTGTGTAGCTTCCTCAGACACGGGGCGTACGTGCAAAGCGATAAAATATCGCCGGCACGAACGAGATTCTTAACATATCCGATGATTGGATGGGGATACGCCTGGAGCGTTGTAGGCATTTCAAATATTGGGAATCTCGTGGCAATCGATAGCATTCGCGTCGTGCGCGCACCGTCGTACCCCGCGCTACGTATCTCGTGAACCACGCTGCGATTAAAACGCCCATTGGGGTAACAAAACATTTGTATACTCTTTCCGATAGCTTGTTCCAACGTTTGTTTGCAGTCTCGAACTTCGCGAATTAGTTGCTTTCTGCTCAGGTGTGAAAGGCTGACATGAGAAACACTGTGGCCACCAAGTTCAAAGCCTTCCGCTACGAGACTTCGAAGGTCACTCTCGGATAGAGTTCTTTGCCCTCGGTAGCCTCGGATAGGGACATAGAAGGTCCCGGCCATGTTACGGCTGCGTAGAAGATCAGCAACTCTGATATCGCTCGGATCGCCGTCGTCCCAGCTTGTCGTCACAATCCTCATACCGCGAAATCCTTAACGCGCAGAAGCATAGGTTGTCCTGGGTAAATCTCCGAACCTGCAGTGACTCTGGTGAAGCTGTGTAGCAAGGAGCGGCTTGCGCTGGCTAATTCCATCAAGATTCCCTTCTTCCAATAGCTGACATACTGAGTTAAGGACATAGAGCATGAAGAGAACGTCATCCGGTGAGCTCTGTAGGAACATGAAATCACGTTGATTCTGCTTTAAACAACAGGAAGTTAGGACACGAAAGTGAAATGTATCCCACGACGCTGGAGCCTCCCAGTCAGCTGATTCCCAATCGAAGGAAAGCAGATTCCCCTGATGTATCCGTGTGTTCCAAGGGGTGAAGTCGCCGTGCATGGCCCCGAATGACAAGGTGCTTTTGGCCAAAGTGCTGGTTGCATATCGGAAAACCTCTCGAGCTAGCTCGTCCCACTCGGTGCCAAGTGTGGGCGCGGCCTGTTCCCATCTCGCAGCAACCCGATCGATTAGACATTCAACTGGTTTGGTGAGGCGGCGTACATTCCAGAGACTATTTAAAAACTGCTCGTGCATACCATTTAGATCAACAGGACCGCGTTCACCCGCCAGGGGCGACTGAATGAGTGCATAGGCGTCACTGCAGTTCCCGACGTAAAGGGGCCGCGGAATATGGGGTCTGAGTGATGCAAAATGGTTCAATTCTTTCAAAGCGGCGGCCTCGTTTCGTACTCGATCGGCTGCAAGGGTAGTAAGAGGCAACTTGGCATATCCGATGATCCGTCCCAGACCGTCCATAATTTGGGCAGTGAGCTTGCAGACAGGTGGTCGAGTGCCTATGGAAAGAGCGAAGAGCGGTCGACTTTCTCCTATAGCAGTATGTACGACTGTTTCCAAAGGCAAGGGGCCTTTCGATGCCACCGTAACCTTCGAAAAGAAGCGGCCACACCATCCAAGATTTATTAGTTGAGTTGCTAATTCTTTCATTCCACGTGCAAGCCACTTATGTGGCAAATACATTTGCATCGAAGCTACACTCCCAATCCGGCTGTCAATTGGAAGCAGCCATCGCGGATGATTACGTGAGGGCAATACTATGAAATGACGCAGATGTTTGTAGCCATTTCGTCTTAAGTCATCAGTTAAGTCCCGGGAAGGGAACAACAAAACACGCGGCCGACTCTGCGAGTTTTTGTCTGACCGGACCGGGTCATCGGCAAACCCGCAGAATGTATTGAGTGCTCGGTACAAAAGGGGGTTCATGAAAGTGGAGCGGTGGCACAACTACTAGAAATAACCCACGGAGTTATAACGAACCGATAGACTAGCGAGAGTCGGTGCACTCCCGTCGCGTTCCTGCCGCGACCCTGCGCTCGACAACTAAATCGGCAATCGAGTCGATACTGCGAAACTGTTCGATCTCGGAATCATCCAACCCCACGGGTGCCTGTAGCAGCCTTTCAAGATGTAGCAACAACTCGATGAGATTTTGTGAATCGAGAATCCCAGCTTGGAAGAGGTCGGTCGTCGGTGACGGCACTTCAATTCCAAGCACATCCGAAAAGAAATGCGCTATTTCGTGGCTGACGTCCAATGCAGAGTCACCAAACATGTTATGCAAATTGATGGTGGAGTGGCTAGTAGCGGATATCTAGAGGCTAGCGTCTCCGTCAAAACACGACGGGTCCCATGAAGTAGGATTTTCCAAGTCTCTCGCTAGTTGCCCGTCGTTGGTTTTATAAAAGTACAACCACGATGGAAGTGCGCGCTGACGGGGCACAACATGGTCGAGGAGGTGCTGATGTGTAGGCTTTAGGCCGATTATTTCGAGCATATCGATTCCTTCCATGCGACACCGGTGCAGAGCCCGCAACACCATGGGCACGATTAGTTCGTCGAGATTTTGACATGATTGGAAATCGATCAACCGAAGCCTCGTCAGTCCGTACTTGCCATTGTCTCTTCGTAAAAAAATCGCATAGGCGGCTAGCTCTGGCCCGTTATCCACGGTCAAAAGCCATGCTCGTTTTTCTGCGAGCGCCCTTTGAAAGTGCCACTCCAAAATCGCTCGGGAGCGGTTGGCAAGAAGAACCCTCCAACGCTTACCTTGCAACCGATGCCAAAAGGCTTCAAAACGAGCGTCGAAGCTGTTGCGGAAAATCATTGGTCCGAAAGGTTGATCACTTCTGTGGCTTTTTCCCTTAATTTTGTCCTGCAAGCGTAGGGCAAGTGAAACCGGAAGACTTAGTAGCGTTGGAGCGGCAATTCCTTTGGCACGGAGGAAGCTAGCGGCGAAGCCCCGATAGTTTGTGATCCAAAATATCGATTGATCCCAAGCTCCAATCGGAACACGAGAGACCCGAAACGCCTGGTATCCTCTAACAGCGTTCTCATTTACGGTGGTGTTGAGAAAAAGATCTACATTTTTCTGTTGAAAGAATCGCCTTAGGAGCAAAAAGGAGTAGCTTCGAAAAGCGAAATCAACGATCCAGGCCTTACTGGTCGCCGCAACAAGTCGCCTATGTTTAAAAACGTACGGGAGAGGAATGTTTCCGAGATAACCAACGATTCTGTGGTTCTTATCTTCCAAAACCCAACCCATCGGCCAGTCGGTTAGCTCGTTACGGAACGGATTTTTGACCCAAAGGTTTCTCCACTCCTCGTAACTCTTGCTGCCGAATCCATGGCGCTCATGTAGGGAGACAATCCCACAGTAATCCTCGAACGTGCTTGTGCGCACGGTCGGCGCATCGCAGCTTAGCTGCGCCTTTTCAATTTCCAATGGTGCCAAAGACAAGCTCATTTTACTCCCGTAGGTTGTCCGATGATCGTCCGGATGGAACTTCCCTTGCGATCAGGCAGCTCCAGAACCCCTAAAGACAGCGGGTATGGTGAGTAATAAGATTTCAAAATCAAGCTGCAGAGACCACTGATCAATGTATTGAAGGTCCAATTCCATCCATTTTTCGAACGGAATCGAGCTTCTACCACTAACCTGCCATAGGCACGTCACGCCAGGCTTCACACTAAAGCGCCGCCGTTGCCAATCCTCATTGAATCCCTCGTAATCGCGAACCGGAAGCGGGCGCGGGCCAACAAGACTCATGGCCCCACCCAACACATTAAACAATTGGGGTAGTTCGTCTATGCTTGTTTTCCGAAGAATTCTTCCCAATGGCGTAATTCGCGGGTCATTTTTGATTTTGAAGACCGGACCACTAACTTCGTTTAGATGTTCAATTTCGCGCATTCTTTGTTCTGCATCTGTAACCATAGTCCGGAATTTGTAGACGTTGAATTGTCGCTTATTGAGACCGATCCTTTTCTGAACAAAAAGCACCGGCCCTCGGGAAGTAGATTTGATCAGAATGGCGACAATCAACAGCAGTGGTGCGAACAATGCAATCAGAAGCGCAGATAGGGTGACGTCTAAGATTCGTTTCGTGAACACCGGCCACTCCTCAATCCTACTTCCGGAGTGAGCAATCAGGGCATCCCCTTCAAGGTCTTCCGTAGAAGAATGCGCTACCTTCAGGTCGAAAATGCTGGTTAACACACGGAATCCGATACCTTGTTCTGCGCATAGAGAGGCTATGCGCGAAGCTTCACTATGCATCGAGCGAAACGGCAATGCCATTACAACTTCATCTACTACCGTCCTTCGCAGAATCTGGGGGAACTCATCTAAGTCGGATATTACAGCAAAGCCGTTTAGTAAAAGCTTTTGCATCCCTTCCCACTTGCGATCCACGAAGCCAGCAATTCGGTAGCCCAGTTCTGGATGATCAATTAACTTCCTGGCGAACGCCAACGCTCTGCTATTGGTTCCCACGATGATAATGTCACGCAGATTCCGCCCGCGACTTCGCGCGATTCTTAGAACCGCACGAAGAGCTAATCTGGTTCCCATGGTCGACACCATGCTGATCAACCAAAAGACGGTAAGGAACAGAGGCGTGACCATTCTGACGGTAAGCACTCTGCTGCCAATGAGAATGACCACTGTTCCCAAGGACGTCGCCTTAATCACATCAATGACCTCATTACGATCATTCGAGAGTCTGCGCGAGGTATATAAGCCCGAGACCGTGAACATTAAGTGCCAGATAAGAATAAACAAAAGGAATATTATAAAGTTCTGGATTTTGATCCGCATCGAAAAAAACTCAAGGATGGAAACGATGCCACTTCGGTGGAGGGCCGCCATAGCCGCAGCCATAAATGCCAGCGTCATGAGTCCCACATCAAACAACTTGAGGGAGTTTAATAGTAGCGAGCGTCCCGGATTGCTCATACGGTCTTAAGGGTTCACTGAATGGGTGTGGGTTGGTCTACAGCGGCAACACGGCTTGGTGACTTTACGAAGATGATCAAATAATTTGGTGATTGGACTCCCATTGCCGCATTTCAAATTGACAATGACCTTGAACCGCAACTGCGGCTGCATAATCAACGGCAATTGTGGGTACGTAAAATGACCAGTTGGCATCGCCGCCGCTCACCAGCTTTGGCGAAGCAGTTGGAATGAGAGTCACATCAAAACTGTTTAGTGGCTTCTGCATGCCTGTGCCTTGTCCTTTGACATATGCTTCTTTGCGAGTCCAGCAATCAAAAAACGCCTTTTTCCGCAAATCCGTTTTTAAAGCGAGCATTGCATCGACTTCTCCGGTAGAGAAAAAGTGCTCAGCAACTTGTTGATAGGCAATGGCGGGATCGATGCGTTCTACGTCGACTCCTACTTCGCGATCGCGAACGATGCAATATAAAGCCATTTCGTGAGAATGCGCGAGGTTGAAATGGAGGCTACTGCTTACCCCTCCGGCCTCTCTCAGAAACGGCTTGCCGAAGGGACCATAACCGAACCTCAACTGTTCAGGGTTTCGATCGACATACTGCGAAAGGATGAGCCGTAGAATTGCCCGCGCTGCTACGAAGCGGTGGCGGTCTTGTGAAACGCTGAAACGCCAGGTCCGACTACGTTCTTCATCTGACAGAACCCTAAAATATTCAGACAGGATTAGGGGCTCGACGTCCAGGACCGCGGACCACAGGTGAGCCCGGTTGTGCGGGAGTACAAGCCGGTTCGTTAAGAACATCTTTTCAATAGGTCTCGCGGAGAATTCGTGCGGTGTACAGATCTGCAACTCTTTGACCTTAAAGCTTTCGATAGAGAGATTCAGGAATCGGGAAGACCCGATTGTTTAAAATTGCCCCAAGCACCCTAACATCAGCGTTTTCTAGGGCCTCTTTTGCGATTCGTGCATTCTCCCGCCGAGTGGAATTGGCTTCCACGATCAGGATTACTCCATCGGCCATTTGACCAAGCAATGCTGCATCGGTACCCGAATGCATCGGGGGCGCATTGATCAAGATATAGTCGAATTGCTTTCGCAGCTCAGCTAGACGTATTCGCAGCCAAACAGAGATTAATGCGTGCTGCGTTTTAGACTTTGACGAGCCCGCCGGCAGAACCCACATATTATCCGCGAGCTTAACGACAAAATCCGTGATCGGCCCCGAATCATGCACCGACTCTAAAAGGCCAGGCATCAATGGAATATGTAACATCCGGTGAAGCGAAGGAGCACCCAAGTTTGCGTCGACTATGCAGACCGACCCTGTTCTCTGGGTTGCCAGAGCAGCACCAGCCCTCAAATAGATCCCATCGGACTGATCACCCTGCACACTTGAAAACACGACAGCCTTAGGCGCATTCAAATTGGGGAGGATGAACAGACGCTGGACGAGTTTGGTCGTCTCCTCATCGGCAAGACGGGCGGGCTCGAAAGTATATTGTTGGCTGGAACCAGTTCCTGAATGATGGAGTGCGCCGGCCGTAAATTCTCCTCGTTCGGGGGGTTGCAACATACCAAAATACCTACTCATCATTGCGCCCCGCGCCTGAGTCAAATTGCTCATGCGTTTCCCCGATTGCCCCCCTGCCCTCGTCCAACTGCATACCGGCGATCCCGAACGGGCTACTACTACCTCTTGGAAGCGCTGCAAGCACCGTTACATTCAAGAACGCCTTAACTTCATCAGGTGTGCGGAATGTTGGATCAAGATATTCCGAAGTCCAGGCCGCGCCGAAACTGAGTACAATCGCAAGCAGTAAGCCAACTAGTAGTGTTAGTGGCCGATGATTAGAGGGCAGCGGAAGTACGGTTGCGCCTTCGGCCACTGCCACATTGATGATTCGCCTGCGATCAAGCGCCTCCGATATACGCGCTTCCTCTTCTTTATTAAGGTAAAGCAGATAGCGTTCTTCATCGGCTTTAACGGTTCGCAATAGATCGTTCTGGACTATTTCTTTTGATTCGAGCGACCTGGCGTTGTGTCGATATATTTGCGCGCTTTCCGCCGTTGCTTCCTTAAGCGCTCGCAAGCCTGCGAGCTCTGCCTGCGCTTTGGCGATCTCTTCCCTCACGATGAGCTGAGCAGGGTCTTGATCGGTGGTCTCCTCATGTACCTGGACCTTCTCAGCTTCCGCCAAAGCTGCCCGCGTTTGGTCAATTTGGGCTTTCAACTCCTGAACCGGCCTATAGTTGGGTTCGAATTTCTGCAATAATTCCGTATGTTTTAGTTCAAGGGCAACTAAGCTTGCTCTAAGTTGTGATAGAAGCGCAGCATCGTCGAGTTTGCGAACTTGAGTAACCATCCGAGGCGGAATGGAAGGAAGTTGTTGTTGCAGTTCGGAAATCCGTTGCTCGGTTTCTGCTACAGACCCTTCCGTCTTTCGAAAAGCAGACTGAAATTCCGTGAATTTCTGGAGCGCAGCCTCCTTTTCCAACTGTGACGAGATTACATTTTTTCTTCGGTTGAACTCGACCAGCTTCGCCTGTGCTTCGGCAAGGCCGTTGCGGTATCGCTCAGCTTCCTGATGGAAAAAGTCAAATGCCCCTGCGGGGCGATGAACGTCCAGATGTTTTTGAAGATAAAGGTCGGCTAACGTATTTAATACTTCAGCCGAAGTTCTTGCATCTGACGATTCATAACCCACTTGGATGAGATTCGTCTTGCGTATAACTTCGATCGATAAGTGCTTCTGAAGTGAAGTAACTGCCCGTTGTACACGGGCCTCTTCTCCTGAAGATCTGTAAACCTTAAAAGCCGCTCCTAAGATCCCGAACACTTTAGACCAAGACGGATAGCGTTGATCTTGAAGGTTGCGCGCCCTAACAACTTTCTCGAGTAGATCTCGGGTTCGTAACAGTTCAACTTCAGAATTCAACTCCTCCTCGGTCACTCCAGAAGCGATCTGCTGGACTGCTGACGGTTCCGAAGTCACCATAGGATCAGCGCGTTCTCTTTTAACCAAGATTTTCAATTCCGACGCGTATCGGTTCGGTTGCAAAATCGCTGCAATAACAGCACCCAACAGGATGGTCCAAAAGCAGAGCGCCACAACTCGCCTCCGCCTAAAAACAATTGCCACAAAGTCTCGAAGCACAAGGGAGTGCTTGGCAGGGTTGGCGACCTGTCTTAGGTTTAGCTGGTCTAAGGTATTAACATTCAGCTGTTCCACACGGCCCCCGTCAGATTATTAAAATTTGGGTGTGGCGCCGGTCGATACGGATGTGTAAGGAATCCATTTCTTAATTTTCGAAATGCGATTCTGCGGTACGACGAACATATCACCGGGTTGTAAATGCACGTCTTCTGATAGACTCCCAGTCTGGAACATTTTCTTCACGTTCAGCACTCTGACTTCCGCCCAGTCGTGCGAGACACGGCGAAAGAGCAGCACCTGTGAATGTTTAGAGTTCTCGGTGAAGCCGCCAGCGATCGCGATGGCTTCGGTTAAGGTTGTATCTCCTCGCAAGTCGAATTTCCCGGGATGTGCTAGCTCCCCACCTGCGATGAAGTAGGGCTTTTCAAAATCCTTTAACACGAGATTGATGACCGGATCATGTAAGATTACGGCGTATTTGTTTAGAAATAAATCTTTTGCTTCTGAAACGGTTTTCCCAGCAATGTAAACGTCACCGACTTCTGTAATGGCCACGAATCCGTCCGGATTCACTGTGACCGTTTGGTTGAATTCCGGCGAGAACGGGAAAAGCAGTTCGAGTGTGTCCCCTCTGCTTAGTTGATAACGGGGATTCCTCTGTTGGGGCGTGGGTTTGTCCGCTTCTGTACTTATATCCGTGCGAACGGCACGCGGCCCTTGCAATGCTGAGGTAGCTGAAAGGCGGCCGGCTTCACGTGTCCAGCAGACAACGGCAAGAGCAAATGATAGTGTGAGTTTTGAATATGGCATCTTACTCACGCTTTCTCATAGTCTGCCAACTTACGCCGATCGTAGTCTGGCGAGCCTTTTCTCGTGAGCCGATTATCAGCTGTCGGGAGCTCACAGCATCAGCCTCATGAAGAAGGATCAGGCCACCGTGAGGGTGGCAGAATATGTGGGCACGATTGGCTTAATTCTTTTTGCTCAATGAATTCCTGCACCGTTTGCGCGACCCGATGCTGTTGTTCAAATTCAAGCTGCGGATACATTGGCAACGAAAGGATTTCCGACATGACAGCTTCCGCCAGTGGGAAGTCTCCGAGCGTATAGCCCAAAGCCCTGTAGGCTTCCTGGCAATGAATGGGGATCGGATAGTGAATCTCCGCCCCGATGTTCATTTCGAAGAGATAAGACTTGAGCCTGTCCCTGTTGCTCAGGCGGATCACGTACATTTGGTATCCCGCCCTGGCCCATGAAGGCTCGTGCGGGATAGTTATCCGATCGAGAACCGAGCTGAGCAAACCGTGGTAGCAGAAGGCGTTTTCACGGCATTTCTTAGTCCACGCCGGCAGATGTTTTAACTTAACCCGTAAGATCGCTGCCTGTAGATTATCCATCTTGCTGCTGAGACCTGGGACTGTAGGCCGGTTGGCGTGATATTGACCATGCTCACGCATTATGCGAACACGCTGCGCCACACCTGCATCGTTCGTTGTGACCGCTCCAGCTTCGGCACAAGCGTCCAAGCGGAATCCAGGTGAAAAGCTGAATGCTGCGGCGTCGCCTATGGATCCTGCTTTTCGCCAAAGTGCGACTTTATTCGAAAAGTATTCAGCCCCATGTGCGTGACATGCATCCTCTATAACGATCAGGTTAAAGTGCCGAGCGATCTCTATGAGGGGATCCATGTCAGCCATTTGACCATAGAGATGAACTGGCACGATCGCCCTGACCGGCCTCGAAGTTTTCTTGTTAACGAGTTTTTTATTTGAGCGATCAACGTCACAACAGGTTTCGAGGTATTCCTGCAGCTTTACCCAGTCCATGTTGTAGGTCCGCTTGTCGATATCCACAAAGTCAGGCCACGCACCAGCCCGCGAGATCGCTTCTACGGTGGCGATGTGAGTATTAGGTACGGTAATGACGGTATCCCCGGGACTAACACCAGCAGCGATGAGTGCGAACGTTAGAGCAGCCGTGCCGCTGCTCACACCTGCACAGTAGCGAGCATCACAATAACGGCTAAACTCTCTTTCAAAAGCTTCCAGAAGGGATCCGCGAGCGAACTCGTCGGTTCGTAGCGCTGTCTCGAACACAGACACCAATTCATCGTGGAGATCCGAATGGGTGGCAATCGTATTCACAAATGGAATGTGTAACAAAGCGGACATGCTAAAATCTAACTCAACATCTTACTTAACAGAATCAGTTGACAAGCCGCGCCGCTGACATACGGCTGGTGGCCATCCGAGGTAACTCCAGAACCTTTTGCGAAGTGGTTCTGTTTATCAAGGGACTGGTCCAGGCCCTATCAACCTCTACAGCAACAGCGCGTTGGAGCAGCGTGACTGACACAATTAGTCGCT
>Ga0170475_109803556_pt1 | contig 14540 bp, 3 predicted proteins | sample Soicark_Litter_5_FD_111474 | JGI IMG/M metagenome (GOLD analysis project Ga0170475, IMG submission 111474) | Avena fatua rhizosphere microbial communities from Hopland, California, USA. Combined Assembly of 48 SPs | reverse complement strand
GTTATGATGTTGAACGTGTAAAGTCTGCTGCATTGAGTAATATATGGAATAGTGTGGGATTTGTCAAAATATAGGTGGGGGGGTTCTGAAAAATTTTGACAAGCGGGGAGGGAATTTGCATCTGGACTTTCGACTTTTGAAAGGGGTCGTCTCCTGGACAGAAAATTTTGATTTTGACGGGGGGGTGATTAGATAACAAAATGGCTAGGGGGTTGAAACTGACCCCCCTGGGACTTTTCCTACACGGAGATGGGGGTCGGGATTGCTGCTAGGGCGGGTCGAACCCCCCAACCCCTCCGACAAATCCCACACTGGGTTGCGCAGAGATCCTGATCTCAAATGTTCATAGTAGCCTACTACTGTAGAAGTCATTTTTATTAAATCATTTAGAATTATTTTAGAATTATTGTCTAGCATTCTCTAATCAGCCTCTACAACATTAAGCTTACTGAACTCTTTAGGATTAAGCATAAACAGAATGTTAGTCAACACAAGTGTGGCGAACATGCGGTCATTTCGAATACATTGGAAATCTATATTGTGTAAAATAGTCATGGAAATAACAACCATAAAACACTATTTTTTCAATTATGTCCTCAATTTCTAATATTTGTTAAATGTTTTAATTTCCTTTCTGTATCAACAGAGTAGTGACATCACAGAATGGATTAAAAATTAAAACGTTTATATTACAACGCTATTAGTTTAACTCACAGTGAATTACTAGGATTAAAATTACTAGGATTAAATACAAAATCTCGGTAAATTGTATAGTCTTAACAGATGAGACACAATTACGATTAGTGAGTAAAAGGGATAAATTTAAAGGCTGTTAGTAGTAGTAGTAGGATCACAAATCAGGGACTATGTAACAGTGTGTATATACCGGGAAATGGAGAAAATGTCTTGACTTTCAAAGTAAGACAAAAACAACTATGTAATCAACTAGCAGACTGTTGTTGTCTCCAAACAAAAGTTTGTTGCCGATGAGTACAGTGAGCTCGCCATCGGTTAAGTTACTTTATGTGTCCTTTTTTAATGCCAGCATGGCTAGCACTTTTTTCCAAAAACGTTTCACTACTACTGAAATGGAAATATGCTGTGCGTGTTGATAGGCAACAACAGTGGTGCCTTCATATCATTTTGGTTTTAGACTGAGAGAGGCAGTTACAGACGGATTCCTGTCCCTTGTTGCCTTGTCAAACACTTTAAGGAACACGGTGGGCTTCTTGTGATGCGATGATAACCTCACAAGATAAAATGAGATAACAACTGAAATTACCGATGAGGGAGGATATTTATCATTTATTTAAAGACGTTAAGCTGATTGCATAGTAAGCTGTCCTATTATAAAGATTATTGTCAACTGTCTTCATCAAAATAACTTTATGAAATGTCATAATTAAATATACAAATGTACAATCTTATCACAAAAACAATATTCAAGTAAATCATCTCAATTCAGTAGCCTAATATCAATTTCAGTACAAACATTAAGTTAAATCATTATCAGTTAATATCTGAGATTCACTATCACTAGTATCAGCTGCTATGAATAATATAGTTTGTATAATGGAATTAGGTCAACAGGATAACCAAACCAATTATCACGCACAATATAAGTACTAAGCACTAAGTACTAGAAGAGTCACGCTTTAATGTACCAGAAATAAAAGCCAAGCCATAGCATTTACCAGATAATTAAACAAAAAACACGCACACAAAATACCATTTACCAAGCAAGAAAAATAAAAAAACACTGGGACTCTATCATTTATAATCTACGCGGCAGATCTAACAATTCTAAAGTCATATGTACACAAACACAACAAAGTGTTGATGATAAGCAAAGCTGCTGCAGTCATGAGACTTTGTCAAATGACAGCAGACGAAGTATTTGTCTTATATTTTACAGCAAGAAATAGTTTGACATCAAGGGATGCCAAGTGTAACATCAGTCTTTAATTCTGCTCTGAGACTGCTATTGTTTGTTTTCTGAGGGATGATCAAAGGCTTTGAGATTGAACTTCTGTAAAAAACCTTTATTGGTTGATTTTCTACTTCAATAATTGTCATTAGCCACGAAAAGGTTTCGCCACTATAAACCTACCACCGAAATCCAGCTGATGTCTGTCCAGAATTAGAACCTGTCTCAGAATATCGGCTTTTCAAATTTGGCGATGACTCTCTTATGTTTTGTGCCGAGGATGTGCTTGACATCATGTCACCCAAAGGCAACTCCTGGAGAGTGCCAGACATGAGTTGTCTCTCTGTTGTCAACTGTTGCTGTGTTGTTGTTGTCACTCTCTTCTTGACAACACGTCCGTCCGGAAGTGTCTCCTGGAACTCCTCCAGGTTCGTCTTGACTTCTGGCTGGAACTTGTTGCTGTCCGTGTAGTTGGTGAGATTTGTCTCACCGGAAGTCTCCCCTCCTTCATGGCGTCTCAGTAGTTCTTGCGCATGCGCCTCAGCACTCACTCTCAGCTCGTGCTCCGGACCCTCCATTATGATACGCTTAGTGACAGTTCTTCGTTCAATCTTCTTAATGATTCGTCTCCTTACAAGCGTCCCGTCGGGAAGCATCTCCTCAAACTCCTGAACTTGTCTATCAATCACCGGCTCTGATTCCTTCGTGTCCGTGTAAATCTTTATTGCTGAAGGATTTTCTGTGTCGGAATCTGGACCCGAGAGAGACAGCAAGAATGGGGATGTCGGCTCTCTATCGGTCGGACTCGATGGTTCGGAAAGATCCTTCTCTTCTGTAAATAGATCCTCAGTTATGTTTCCGTCTGGACCGATTCTTCTTATCTTTGTTTTAACCGTCTTCTTGACGGTTGGTTTGGACAGTTTGACGTTTTGCTGGTAGTCTGTGTCGTCTGTGTGTGTCGTCGAAGTTCTTAACTGTTCCGTTGTGCGCACTGTTACTTCTCTCTCACTTGAGTGATCTTTCTCAACAGGTCTCTCTTGTACCTCATCTCTTGGTGTAGGTTTATCTTTCTGCCTGAAGCTCTGAGCTGGCAAAGCAACTTCGACCTCAAAGTACGATTCTTCTTTCTGATCATCTCTCATTCGGTCAGCCTGTGGTTCAACCCTTGGCCGTTCATCTTTTGGCCGCAAGTCTTTCGGTACATCTTTCAGCCGTGCAACAGTCTTGATGATTTTCTTCTGTGCGACGGTTCCGTCTGGAAGTACTTCCTGGAAGTTTTTCTCTCGCGTTTCCTTCCTGACGTTTGTCGCATTTGGATCAGTAACTCCTGGACATAATTTCAACACTGTCTCCTCCACCTCAACACCGGCTGGTTGCCGAGTAACTCGCTTTTCCATTTCCCTTCCATCGACAACCGTAATATCAGTAACCGGTTTAAAATGTCGCTTCGTAACTATTCTTCTTTTAACCCTCGTTCCGTCTGGCTGAGTGGTATCATCAGTCTTGACGTCGCTCTCCATGGTGATCTCTCCTTCAACTTGTCGGTGTTCTGGTTGTGATGGCGGTTTGGCCTGAGGAGGTTCAACAGCTGACTTCTTAAGTTTGACTTCAATATTAACTACCTTCTTCTTAGCAATCATTCCATCGGGCATTGGCCAATCGAACTGATCCACAGATGTCTTTGTGTCCAGATTGCTGCCGTAAGGCTCAATGATTCCTGCAGGTAGATGGAAAGTGACCTCTTCTATTTCAACAGCCACTAGTTCTTCTCTTTCTTTCACCTGAGTTTCTCTACCGTCAACCAGCACGAATTCTTTGATAGGCTTCATAAACTTTGTTGTGATTAGCTTCTTGCGTGACGTACTGCCGTCATCAAAGATCTGAGTATCTTCCTTGACGTCCTCCTTCTGAAAGACTTCACCCTCGACGACCCTTCTATTATCTTTTGGTTCTTTCAGGAACACCGCCATCTTAACCACCCTTTTCTTAGCAGGCAATCCGTCCGACATCGTCTCGTTGGAATTAGTCACAGTTATTATTGTATCACAATTCTTTGCGAGAGGTTCAATGACCCCGGCGGGTAATTCCAGAAGATTCTCTTCAATTTCAATTCCAGTTATTTCTTCACGTTTCTGAGTCTGGGTTGGAACACCTTTAACAAAGTTTATTTCCGTGATTGGTTTCACAAATCTCGTTGTGATCATTTTTCGCTTCAACGTTCGCCCATTGTCCAAATCTTTACAATCTTCTTCCACAGTAGATCGTTGTTCAACATCACCCTCAATGACCTTGCTTCCCGTAGTCGGTAGTTTATCATCCCTCCCGACATCTCGTAAAGGTGATGCACGAGTCTGATTACCTGTTTCAGTCCTTGGAGTCTGACCGGGAAGAAGAACAACCGACTTCACTATTTTCTTCTTCGCTAGTGTGCCGTCTGGCAGGCGCTCTTGAACATTCTTCATAGTCTTGTCGACCTTAAAGCCATCCGGCTCTGTCACGCCGGGTGGTAGTTCAAGAATGGCCTCCTCAATGTTTGCGCCAACAATTTCCTCCCTGAGCAACGTTTTCTTTTCGACGCCGTTCACGAACATTATTTTTATCGTCGGCTTAACGTGTCGCGTGGTGACACGCTTCGTTCGGATGGTCGTACCATCGTCGAGTTTCTTCTCGTCGCTGTCCGTCTCAGTCCGGAACACAATTGCTCCCTCCTCAACGCGACCTGGAGTCTTTGGTACTTCAGATGTTCCAGTGTCACCTGTCAAAGCACGAACTGCCTGTTCAAAGACTTCGCCTGCGTTATCTGACGTGCCCTTCAGAGTTACAAGCATCTTTACAACCTTCTTCTTTCCAGGAACTCCATCGGGAAGTGTGAATTCGGAATTATCAACAGTAATATCGGCGTTGCAGTTACTGGCCCGAGGCTCGATAACGCCTACCGGAAGACGAATCAAGTTTTCTTCGATGTCTACGCTGACAAGTTTCTCTTCAGTATGTTCGGAAGTAAAGACACCATTAGTCAATACTATGTCGGTGATGGGCCGCCAGTTCTTGGTCGTTATAACTTTCCTTCTAAGGGTGCTGCCATCAATTAGATTCTTCTGATCCTCTATTGTTTCCGTCTTCGGTATAATGTTTCCTTCTACAAGATTGTGAGTTATTAGAGGTTGCTTCAGAGTGACGACCATTTTGATGAGCTTTTTCTTAGCCGGAGTTCCGTCAGGAAGAACTGTACTAGACTTTTTCACTGTGATGTCGGTGATGCAATTTGCTGCATTAGGCTCAAGAACACCAGCCGGTAGCTGCAAGACAACTTCCTTTACATCAGCGGCAACTACTTCTTCACGAACTACAGTCTCTGGAGCTTTTCCAGGATTGAAAGTTATCTCAGTGATAGGCTTCACTATCTTTGTTGTGATCTCCTTACGTTTAAGAGTCGAGCCATCATCCAGTTCTTGTTCATCTTCAACAACAGTTTGTCTGGGTTCAGGTGTGCCTTCGATGACTTTAACATTGTGAGGTAGTTCACTGACAGGGCCAGATAGCAGTCGTGCTTTTGGTTCAGATGAAGGTAAGGAACTGGCAGAAGTGTAAGCGGGTGTTTCATCCACAACTGGACGCACTACAGTGTGAATGATTTGTTTTATAACAGGCGTTCCATCCGGCATCTTATCTTCAGATTTGTTAACAGAAGTGTCAAGCTTGGTGTTTTTGTCAAACGGTTCCACTATTCCCTTGGGAATCTCTACAATAGTTTCTGTGATCATAGTATTGACAAGTTGCTCGCGGATCAGCGCCTTATATTCAACACCGTTAATTTTCCCAACTTTGAAGATTGGTTTAATGTTCTTAGTTGTGCTCGTCTTAGATCTGCGTGTTCCGCCATTAGGAAGAGTTTTCTTCTCTTCACTCGTCGTCGTGCGAGGTTCTACAAGTCCATCAACTTCACGACTGCCTGTGTTTGAAATCTGACTAGCATTGCTCACTTGTGGAATCTTGGGTAACTTGGATTTCAGAGCATCTTCAGCAGCTTTCTCTGCGAGTGTCATTTGTTGTGGTTGTGGTGAAAGTGTGCCAGGTTTTGTAGACTGTGAAGGCTGCTGCTGAAATTGTCTTCCAGATATATTAGATTTTGGTTTGTTGTCGTCGTCTTTTAGAGCTGCACTTATCTTCACAACAGTTTTCTTGGCTGCTATTCCTTCAGGAATGGGAACTTCAGAAGTTTCAACAGAGATATCCACCTCAACATTGCTAGCGTTTGGTTCAATAACACCAACGGGAAGAGTAAGAATATTTTCGTCGATATCAGCATCTGTTATTTCATCCCATGTTTTAGTATCTATAACTCTGCCTTCAAATAATGTATTATCTGTCAGCGGTTTGAAGTTTTTGGTGGTAATGATCTTATGCTTGACCGTTGAACCATTATCAAGATACTTTTCATCTTCAAATACTTCCTGTTTTGTCTTAGTATCGCCTTCTGTTATCTTATGAGTTTTCAAACTAGATTCAGAAGGCGGTTCAAGATGGACATTCATATCTATCACCTTAACATTAGCTGGAGTTCCATCTGGAAGTTTCACTGGATCAGGTTTCTGATTAACTCCAATGTTTGTAATACAGTTTGCACCGCTTGGTTCAATTGTCCCGCAAGGTAACTGCAGTTTTGCTTCAATAACATCTGCATCGACAACTTTATCCCAAGTCTTTGAATCAGGCGGCGCACCATTTGCAAGGATCACTTCTGTGACTGGCACCACATGCTTCAGCGTTACACTCTTGTTTATCGCCGTACTGCCATCGGGGAGATTGTGCCTTTCCTCGACCTCAGTAGCTTTGGGTTCCAGATTTCCTTCCACCAAATTACGTGTAACAGTTGGAGAAGTATCTTTTGATGGTGATCTTCGCGGCTGCACATAGGATGGTGACTGTGGTCCAACAATGGAAACAACAGTTTTGACAATCTTCTTCTTTGCAACAATACCATCGGATAAGATCTGTTCGGTATTCTGAACAGTTGAGGTAGCCTTTAAATTTTCACCGTTTGGCTCTCGGATACCGGGAGGTAGCTCTAGGACATTGTCAACAATATCCGCACCGACTGTCTCTTCTCTAAGCTGTTTCTTGCGTTCGATTCCGTTGATTTTCGTTACTTGGAAAATAGGTCTTATGTGCATCGTGGTGTCTGTCTTAGTTCTAACAGTCACACCATCGCGGCGATGAATCTGATCGTTCTTGCTTCCAATTCTGTACTCAATGTCTCCTTCAACAACTCTACTCTCACCCTCTTGCAGGGGTGTTTTGTCAGTGCTGTGTTTCTGTGGTGTTTGTTCCCTTAGAGGACTCGACCTTCTGTCAGTAACCGGAGGAGAATCATTCTTAGAAAGAAACACATTAGATAATTTTGACGCATACACAGGACTAAGGGGAGCCTTTCTAGTCTCTGGTTCATTAACTGAAGGTCTAGCGCCTGAAGGAGATTCGTCTTTAAGGCTAACGACCGTTTTCACTGTTGTTTTCTTTGCCTTGATGCCATCTGGTAACATTAAGTGACTTGCCTCAACAGATACTTGTGCATTACAGTTTGCTGCATTAGGCTCAATCACACCGACGGGAAGCTCCAAAATGTTTTCATCTATATCTACACCGGTAACTTCTTCCTTTGGACGAGTCTCTACAACTTTGCCGTCCTTCATCGTGACTTCTGTGACCGGCTGTATGTGTTTCGTAGTCACAACTTTCTGTCGTGATAAATGACCATTCGGAAGGTTCTGTTTATTTTCAACTACCTCCTGTTTGGAATACGGCTTACCTTCCAAAACCTTGTGGGCCATTAGAGGATGCTTCAGCTTTATATCCATCTTGACAATCTTTCTGTTGGCTTCAGTCCCGTCTGGAAGCGTTCCTTTAGTTTTCACGACGTCGATATCCGTCTGACAGTTCTCAGCATGAGGCTTTATTACGCCACACGGCAGCTGAAGAATATTCTCTGTAACTTCGACGCCAATCACTTTGTCTCTCTCTGTCGACTCCGGTGCGCGACCGTTCGCTATGATCACTTCTGTCACTGGGATGATCTGTTTAGTCGTGATCTCCTTCTTCCTTACGGCAGTGCCGTCCGGAAGGCTATCACTGTCCTCGGCTTCGGTTGACTTTGACACCGGTTTACCTTCGACTGTGTTGTGGGTAACTTTGGGAGCTGGTGATGAAAACCTTCCATATGCAGGCACCTGAACCTTCTTGACAGACACAACAGTTCGTACAATCTTCTTCTTGGCGATGATGCCTCCCTGCAACGCTTCTTCGACACTTTCAACTGTGGATTCTGACTCTAGATTATCCGCATTTGGCTCGGATATGCCCGGTGGCAACAGAAGCAAATTCTCGACGATGTCGGCTCCGACAACGTCTTCCCTCACCAGTACTTTTCGATCAATGCCATTCGTTCGTGTGATTCTAAAAATAGGCTTGATATGCTTTGCTGAAATAGTCTTGCTGCGTATAGTCGTCCCATCCTGCTTTGTCTGCTGATCTTCTTTTGTTTCTGTTCTATATTCAATGTCTCCTTCCAATATTCTACTGCCTCCTTCTGGTAATGGCGGCAGGGAGTCATCGGCTGCGCTACTTCCATCTGGTAACAGATCGCGGTTGTTTCCTTTCTTACGAAAAGAGGCTAAAGGTGCTGAATTGGCTTTTAAGCTGTAAGATCCGGGGCCTCTTTCTTGATGTATTTCCGGCTCGTGTACTTCATTAGGAGCCCGATCGTCACTTCCAGATGGATCTTTTAACCTCACAGTCATCTTAACAGTTGTCTTTTTAGCCGTTACACCATCTGGATGAGGAATTTCAAAAGTCTTAACATCAATGTCAGTATCACAATTTAATGTATTTGGTTCAATTATAGCGACGGGTAGCTCTAAGATATTCTCTTCAATGCTGACACCGACGACTTTTTCCTGTGCCTTGGTATCAATAACTTTGCCACGCAGCATTGATAGTTCAGTTGTAGGTTGAATAAACTTGGTTGTGATGACTTTGTGTCTCACAGTTCGTCCATCAGGTAGTTTATCTTCACGTTGCTCCACAGACTCCCTTGTCTGGACGGCATCCTCAATAACTTTCTTTGTTACATCCTCGGGTGATGCGGCACCAGTTGGTTTCATATCATCTAGTTTTTGATCCGCTGGTTTCTTAAGCGTCACAATCATACTCACCAACTTCTTCTTGGCAACAATGCCGTCCGGAAGAGGCACTTCTGAATTCTCAACACTGATGGCAGTATCACAATTGGCTGCGTTAGGCTCAATGACGCCTGATGGCAGTTCCAGAATGTTCTCCTCGATGTCTGTGCCGACATGGACTCCGGTGACTTTAGAGTCAACAACCGCTCCATCCTTCAGAGTCAGTTCAGTGACTGGTTTGATATGCTTGGTCGTCACTATCTTCTGTCTCACACACCGACCATCTGGCAGGTTCTTGACGTTCTCGTGCGTTGTTGATTTCGACTGGATCTCCCCTTCGACTGTTTGATGGGTGACCTGAGGCTTACGTACCATTTCCTTCTCGTCCTTCTTATCCTTGATAAACTCTTGACCGTGAAAGTCGAGATGGTTCAGTGAAGTCGGTTCACTTTTCAGTTGCTGCTCAACGTATGGTGTTTCTTGCTTGGACTCTCGCTTAATTGGTTGATGAGGAGTTGAGTAAGCCATTGGTGATTTTTCTTGCGCTATTAATAGCTCATCCAGCGGCACTTCATTCTTGTCATGATATCCATTCTGATCACCTGAATCTGGAATGAGCTCGCTGAGATCTATGTCTTCGTCTCCCAGCGCTTCGTCGTCCTCAACCTCATTCGCCTTCTCCCGGTAGACGACCAGGGGCAGCTTAATGTCCAGCTCACAGATCGGGCTCTGTTCCTCTCCCTTAGGGTATCTCGGCTCCCTCATGCACAGGAGGCGTGCCGTCGGGTCCTTGCTCGGGTCCCGGATGCGCACGACGAAGGCGACGCGGTTCTCCTTGAAGGCACGGAAGTCGACCGAGTGTTGTTTGCGAGTCTTTGAGACGGGGGAGAGATTACCTGCCCATTCTAAGTACTGTGGGGTGCCCTCCATCACCTCAACATCTTGACTTCTGGCCACCTCGACAAACTTGCCCTGATTCTTGAGCAACCTCTCCACATTATCGTCCACCACACAGAACACCCTCAGTCTGGCGGCAGTAGGGTGATGTCTCTTCGCAAATACGATGAACTTTGCCATGAAGGGCACACGGATGAGTTCTGGGTAGAGCTGAGCCGCCATCTTTGCTGAGTCATCAATGTTTGGACAATCCACCAACCAAAACTTTGCAGACAGAGGTGTGTGAAATGATACTTGGTCATTAGCAAAGGTCAGAGGAGTTGTGTCCGTGATGTCCTCGAGCTCTGCTGGAGACTCTTCTGCCACACTGCACAACAGTCTAAGGTTGGACGGCTCACTGCCTCTCTTCTTCAAGGCTGACTTGGCTGGGGCGGGCATGGTGAGCCGTATTGGCTGATGGAATCTTCTTCTTCTCGGCTCCAGCATCACGATGGGACTGAACGAGACCTTGTTACCGAGACGCTTCTTTACCAAATCGTCCGGTACAGGTTGAACCTGCAGTCCAAGCCTAGTGTTCTTCATGAGTGCTCCAGCTGGAAAGGTTGCCACGACTCCAGGCACAGAGGAAGAGAAGACAGACCCGCCATTAGGAGTCAGTGACACGCGGTTCTCAAGCAGGCGTGTCACAATGGCAAAGTATTTTGGGAACTGTGACGTCACGATACGAGTGACGCGTTTCTTTTCAAATAGGTTCTTCTCGTTATTATCTGGCTCGTCAATAAGAGCTTGTAGTACATTAACCACATCGTCTTCATTGGCAGTGGTCGAATGCTCTCGCCAGTTTCTCCCATCTTCACTCAACAGAATAGTTGTCTCTCTCTCATTCCCCCTCAGTGAGGCGTAGTGCGGAACCTCTATCAACACCGGTTTTTGAAACTTAGCCCCAACTGGACCCATCTCCACGATTCTGCTAGCGAGTGCCTCCCCATCAGTGAGTGTTGGAGGTGTCTGAAGAGTCTCGGCCTTGACCAGACGGCACGTGATCCTTGTGGGCTCCCTGACACTCCCTGGGGGGACAATGATCTTCACCCCTGAGTGGGGACATCCGTGACATATGCCACCATCTGAATCTACTGTGAAGTTAGCTTGCAAGCCAGAGTTAGGAACAGCTTTTTCTCCGAAGGAAGAGTCAGGAGTACTGCGTCCATGAGGGGCTGCTTCTAGCTGACAGAAGTCACAGCCTACTGGCACATCCTCAGACGGCATTGAAGCTCTTTGTCTCTCCCGAGCTGACGGGATAGTCATTGTGTCCGTGCTCTGGTATCTCTCCGGGAAGTCGTCCGGGGTCATGGTCGGCTGTCTCATGTACTGAAGCTCGTCCTCCAGGGCCCGGCGCTCCATGGAGGGGGTCGCCCCCGAGTAACGCTCAAAGGACCGGTCACCAAAAAGGTCACCATCGTCTCTGTAAGGACTTCTTGATCCATTCATGCCTGCTGGCAGCGTGCCAGTGCCAGACCAAGGCCAGTGTTGTAGTGAGTCGCCGTCAGTTGGCGCCACATCAGACTCATCAGAGAACAGGCGGGAAGATCTGCCTGAACGAGATCTTGCACTCTGTCTGTCTGGCTCTATCATGGACGCCTCTTGCATGGTCTCTGGTGACATTGGTTTGTACCTGACATCCTTCAGGGAGGGTGACACGACGGCATCAGTGACTGGTCCGAGGACCTCCACCACAGAAAGGTAGCCCAGCTGCTCGGCTATGGACAGCGGCGTGTGACCAGCATCGGTGAGTGCATTTGGGTCAGCCCTGTTCTTCAGTAATTGGTTGACAGCCATTACGTGACCTTGTTGAGCCGCCTGGTGTAGTGGTGTATAGCCAGCCTTGGTCCTTGCATTTACATTGGCTCCGTGTCTCAGTAAAAACAGAATCATGTTGATTTGACCAAAGTGACAAGCTGTGTGGAGCGGTGTGTATCCTGCCTTAGTCTGAGGGTCTATGGTCGCGTTATGCTCTTCCAGGACCTCTGCGGCAGGGACCTGGTCCTCCTGGGCGGCCAGGTGCATGGGGGCCAGGCCGTTCTTGGCCCGACTGTTCGCGTCCGCTCCGTTCTCAAGGAGTTCTGACACCATGGGCACGTGACCTTCCTTTGTCGCCAGGTGAAGTGGAGTGAAACCGTTCTTGGACTCTGCATTAGGTTTAGCTCCTCTCTTCAGAAGTGGCTTGCCAATGTCAACCAGGTTCTTCTTTGCTGTGATATGAAGTGGCGTGTAACCATTCTTAGCTTGACATTCCGGATCAGCCCCCTTATCCAGCAGATGAAGGGCGACATCTTTGTGTCCGTAGTGGGTGGCCACATGAAGGGGGGTCAATTCATTCCTCCCCCTGACGTCAGGGTCGCCCCCTTTCTCTAGCAATAACTTAGTCATGGGTAGGTGACCCTGCTTTGCAGCTATGTGTAATGGAGAAAAGCCTTTCTTTGTGTTGAGATTCTGATTTGCCCCTTTGTCCAGCAACGCCTTGGCCACATCAATGTGCCCCTCTCTGGCGGCAATGTGTAGGGGGGTGTACAAATCTTTAGTGGCCGAGTTAGGGTTAGCTCCATGTTTCAACAGCAGTTCAACATTGCCCACGTGACCCTGACGGGCTGCTATGTGAAGAGGGGTCTGCAACTCATTTGCCTTTGCGTCCACATCTGCCCCATTGTTCAGCAGGATCTCCATGATTTCATTCTGGTCCCCCCTGGTCGCCAGATGGAGGGCGGTCTCACCCCTGTTTGTTTTCTTGTTTGGGTCTGCGCCCTCTTTCAACAGCAGATCTACGATGTCCTTGTGGCCGAGGAAAGATGCGATATGAAGAGGCGTCATTCCAGTCTCAGTGGTAGCCTCCAGAGTAGCTCCAAATCTGAGCAGCAGCTCAATGATTGGTATTCTGTTCTTTTTACAGGCAACATGCAGTGATGTAAAACCGTTCAAGGCTCTAGCGTCTACATCACAATCAGCCTCCAGCAGCAGCTTACACACCTTGACACTGCCACAATGAGCTGTGACATGGAGCGGAGTCAAGTAGTCCACAGTTACGTTCTCGATGTGCGCGCCGTTCTGTAGAAGTATCCTGGACGTCTCCACATGGTCACCTTGTGCCGCCATGTGCAAGGGAGAGAGACCACTCTTGGACTTGGCGTAAACAGAAGCACCCTGGTCGAGTAGCATCATGAGAGCCTGGTCGTGACCACTCCTTGCAGCGCAGTGAAGGGGGGTCAGTTCATCCCTTGTTGGACAATCCAGGCGAGCTCCACAGTCAAGTAACAACTGAACCATGTTTCCTCTTCCCCATTTACTGGCCACGTGGAGAGGAGTGATCATATTCCTAGCTTTAAAATCCAGATCGGCGCCATTATCGATAAGTATCCTAGCAACACGGGCGTTGCCATAGTGAGCGGCAATATGAAGGGCAGTAAAACCATCCTTGGTTATGTCATTCACCAAATTGCCCACTGCTCTTCCAGAAGAATCTGCATTCTGTGCATTACGTAGCAGCAAAGTTGCTCCAGGAACATCATCCTTCTTGGCCGCAGCATGCAAAGAAGGAAGTTTGGCTCCTTTGTTCATTGTTCCAGGTCCACCACTCATTCCACGGGCCGTGTCGAACTCCATCAGGAGGTTGACCACTTCGTCGTGCCCAAGCTGAAGGGCTACAGCTAGGGGAGTATATCCATCCGCTGTCGTAATGGTCTGGTCGGCGTAGTTCTCAAGGAGGCACTGCACTACGTTTGGATGATTCTCCTGGGCGGACATGTAGAGAGGCGTGAATCCTGTCTGAGACTGTGCGTTGATTTTTGCTCCATTCTCAAGAAGCAGCTTCACGATATCCTCTTGTCCTGCGAGTGCAGCAATGTGTAAGGCCGTGTACCCTTTCTTTGTGGGCGAGTCTAATATTGCTCCACGACGGAGTAGTTCCAACACTATGAGAGCATGTCCTTCCTTAGCGGCCAGATGTAATCCACTCAGTCCATTAGCGTTTGTAGCGTTCACGTCCACGACGTTAGTGTTTAGAAGAGTTACTAGACGATCTATGTTACCACTACGAGCAGCCTTTAGGAACTCCTGTGTGGAATCCATCGCAGACTGCGAGTAAGACCGCTTCGACATTGTTTTTTTGTCCCTTTCTTTATTGTCCCTATTTGTAATTATCACGAATCTATATAACGTAGCGTCTATAAAATTATGTAGTCGACGAAACCCCTATCAATTCATAATTCCCAAACAGACAGCGCAGCACAGACAGCAGGCAATAGCAGATAGTGTTCGACTCTAATATTGTTTTGTTGTTATCAGTATGCGCCGTGCTGTTTTGTTTTGTTCTGACGTGTAACGACGAAAAGAAGAACTTATTTTTTAACGAAAGATGGCATTTTTTATCCTTCTTCTACTGCAACACAGCTAGTTCCTTGCTTTATCGAAAAGTTCATTCTTGTGAAAGGCTCCTCAACGTTTTGCTTACTCTATTGCGGCGTATATTACCACTGCTTCACGTCTGT
>Ga0170475_101327600_pt1 | contig 14541 bp, 9 predicted proteins | sample Soicark_Litter_5_FD_111474 | JGI IMG/M metagenome (GOLD analysis project Ga0170475, IMG submission 111474) | Avena fatua rhizosphere microbial communities from Hopland, California, USA. Combined Assembly of 48 SPs | reverse complement strand
GGACGCGGCCCAGGCCATGCGGCAGGCCGCCGCCAACGGCTCGCGTGACGCCGGCGCCCAGGCCACGGCGGCGCTCGACAAGCTGCGCCAGGCGCAGCAGAAGCTCGAACGCAACCAGGGCGATCGCGCGCAGCGCGACATCGAGACGGCGCGTCAGCAGGCCGAAGCGCTGGCGAACGAGCAGAAACAGGTAGCGTCGGATGTCAACGGCCTCGAGGGCGCGCAGGCGGGCGGCGACCGCCAGCAGAAAGCGCAGAACCTCGCGCAGCGCAAAGAGGCGATGGACGCGAAGGTCGGACAGCTGCAGAAGGATCTCGAGCAGATCGCCAACGACACCCGGCGCGATCAGAAAGACGCATCCCGCAAGCTCGAAGAAGCGGCCGGTACCATTCGCGACAAGCGTGTCCGCGAGAAGATTCGCTACTCGCGCGCGCAGCTGGGTGGCACGCCGAGCGACTATGCCAAGGCGATGGAAGACGACATCGGCGCGAACCTCGACGCGCTGCAACGCAAGATTGGCGAGGCCGGGTCAGCGCTCGGCAACCAGTCGAAGAAAGACCAGCTCGGACGCGCCGCCGACAAAGCCGGCGACCTCGTGCGGAATCTGCAGTCGATCAACGAGCGCATGCGCCAGCAGCAGGCACAGGCGCGGAATGGCCAGGGACAACAAAACGCCCAGGGCCAGCAGTCTGGCCAGCAGGGTCAGCAGAACGGAAAAGGCCAGCAAAGCCAGGGGCAGCAGGGACAACAGGGTCAGGGTCAGCAGGCGCAAAACGGCCAGGGTCAGCAGGGCCAAGGCCAACAGGGGCAGGGCCAGCAGGGACAAGGCCAGGGCCAGGGGCAACAGGGTCAACAGGGCCAGGGCGGCCAGGGGCAGCAGGGCCAGCAGGGCGGAAACGGCGGGCGCGTCGGCGATCCGAACGGAGCCTACGGCGGCGGCCCGCGCTACGGCAGCGACACGTTCACGTCGGGGTTCGTGCCGTTCAACCCGAACGATCGGCGCCAGTTCGCGCGCGAATTCCGCGAGTGGCAGGGCGACGCCGAGCAGCTGCGCCGCGAACTCACCGCCGCCGGCGTCAGCCCGAAGGACCTGGACGATGTGATTCGCGATCTGAAGCAGTTCGGCGACGAACGCGGCTACGAGGACCTCAAAGGCCTCGAGAAGCTCCAGGCCGCGGCGCTCGAGCGGCTCCAGCAGTTCGAGTTCAACCTTCGAAAGAAGGCGGAACCCAATCAGGAATCGCTGGCGCTGTCGGGATCGGACGAAGTGCCGGCCGGCTTCCGGACGGCGATCGAAGAGTATTACCGTCAGCTGGCCAAGAACAAGAAATAGAGTCACGGGACCACGCGAGAAGAGCTAAGGATCGTTCCGCGATCTCGTATTTACTCCGCGTTCCCTCACAGAGGTCCCGATGGCGTACAAACTGAACATCAATGGCAAGACGAGCACGGTAGACGTCCCGGCCGACATGCCGCTGCTCTGGGTCATCCGCGACGTCGTGGGACTCAAGGGCACGAAGTTCGGCTGCGGCGTCGGCCAGTGCGGCGCGTGCACGGTGCACCTGCGAGGCAAGCCCGTTCGGTCGTGCCAGACGCAGGTGCAGACCGCGGCCGACGCGGCCATCACGACACTCGAGGGCCTTTCTGCCGACGGGACGCATCCCGTGCAGGTGGCGTGGCAGGAAGTGGACGTGCCGCAGTGCGGCTACTGTCAGGCGGGACAGATGATGTCGGCAGCCGCGCTGCTGACGGCCATCGCGAAGCCGACCGACGCCGACATCGACAAGGCGATGACCGGCAACATCTGCCGGTGCGGCACCTACGTCCGTATCCGCGAGGCGATTCACAAAGCGGCAGCCCTGGCAGCCAGGCCAACAGGCTCCTCGGCTCGGAATGAAGGAGGTGCCCGGTGATCGCCCCGACGGCCGCAGCCACGCTCACCCGCCGTAATTTCCTCCGCATCAGCGCCGCCGCGGGCGGCGGTGTCATGATCGCCGGCTACTTCGAGCCGGTGGCGGAAATCTTCGCGCAGATTCCTGCGACCAGCCCGGCGCTGACGGCGTCGGCATTCATCACCATCGCGAGCAATGGCGTGGTGACGCTCATGGCGAAGAACCCCGACATCGGCCAGGGCGTGAAAACGCATCTGCCGATGCTCATCGCCGAGGAGCTCGACGTGGACTGGAAGGCCATCCGCATCCAGCAGGCCGATCTCGATCAGGTGAAGTACGGCCCCCAGAACGCCGGCGGCAGCAACGCGACGCCGACCAACTGGGAGCCGCTGCGCCAGGTCGGCGCGGCCGGCCGCCAGGTGCTCCTCACCGCGGCCGCGCAAACGTGGAACGTCCCGGAGTCCGAGCTGACGACGGCGAGCGGGCGCGTGCTGCATGCGAAGTCGAATCGATCGACGGGCTACGGCGAACTCGCCGCGAAGGCGGCGACGGTGCCGGCGCCCGATCTGAAGACGCTCAAGCTCAAGGATCCGAAAGACTACAAGATCATCGGCAAGTCCCACGTCGGCGTCGAGAACGCGTCGATCGTCACAGGCAAGCCGATCTTCAGTATCGATCTGGCGGTGCCCGGCATGCTCTGGGCCGTCTACGAAAAGTGCCCCGTGTTCATGGGTACGGCCGTGTCCGCGAACCTCGACGTCATCAAGCAGCAGCCCGGCGTCCGCCAGGCCTTCATCGTCGAGGGCACGAAAGAGCTGCTTGGCCTGCACAGCGGGGTTGCGATCGTGGCGGACAGCTGGTGGCAGGCGCAGAGCGCGCGCCGGAAGCTTCAGGTCACATGGGACGAAGGGCCGATGGCCCAGCAGTCCAGTACCGGCTACGCGGCGAAGGCCGCGGAGCTGGCGGCGCAAAAACCGGCATTCGTCCTTCGAAACGATGGCAACGCCGACGCCGCGCTCGGTGGCGCGGCAAAAGTCGTCGAAGCGTCCTACTCGTATCCATTCATCGCGCACGCGCCGCTCGAACCCGAGAACTGTATCGCGAAGTGGGACGGGAACAAGCTCGAGCTGTGGACGCCGAGCCAGACGCCCCAGAACGCGCGTACGCAGGCCGCCACGCTGTTCAAGATCGAGCCGAACGACGTCACGGTCCACATGGTCCGGGCGGGCGGCGGCTTCGGTCGGCGCCTGACGAACGACTACTCGCTCGAAGCCGCGCAGATCGCCAGGACGGCCGGCGTTCCGATCAAGCTGTTGTGGACGCGCGAGGACGACATGCGCCACGACCACTACCGCCCAGGCGGATGGCACAACCTCAAGGCCGGCGTCGACGCCAGCGGCAAGCTGGTCGCGTGGAAGAACCACTACGTCACGTACGGCGAGGGCACCAGCTTCGCGCCGCAGGCGCAGATCAACAAGGACGAGTTCCCGGCGACCTACGCCGCGAACTTCGCCTTCGAAGCATCCGTGATGCCGACGGGCGTGCCGACGTGGGCGCTGCGCGCGCCGCGCAGCAACGGCTTCTCGTGGGTGTTCAATTCGTTCCTCGACTAGATCGCACTTGCCGCCGGCAAGGATCCGCTCCAGTACCGCCTCGAGCTGCTGGATCTGCCGCGCGTGGCGCTGATGAAGGATCGGCCCGTCGGTCTGACCGAGGGTGAAGTGGACGCGGCGCGCATGAAGGGCGTTCTCGAGCTCGTCCGCCAGAAGTCAGGCTGGGGCGCGAAGCTTCCGGCAGGCACCGGTATGGGAGTCGCCACGCAGTTCGCCCATCGCGGCTATTTCGCCGAGGTCGCCAGGGTCAGGGTCGACGCCAGCAACAAGATCAAAGTCGAGAAGGTCTGGGTCGCCTGCGATATCGGGCGGCAGATCATCAATCCCACCGGGGCCGTCAACCAGGTGCAGGGCTCGGTCATCGAAGGCATGAGCCATCTGATGAACTGGGAGATCACGATTGACAAGGGGCGGGCGGTGCAGGCCAACTTCAACCAATATCAGCCCACGCGCATCTCGCAGGCACCCGAGATCGAAGTTCACTTCCTGACGTCGGACAATTACGTGACCGGCCTCGGGGAGCCGGCATTGCCACCGGCGATCGGCGCGTTGACCAACGCCATCTTCGCGGCAAGCGGCAGGCGCGTGCGTTCGCTGCCGCTTGCGAAGGCCGGCTTCAGCTGGGCGTAGAGAGAACGCAGAGACACGTACAAAACGCAGAGATCGCGGCGATCGCCGAGTCTTTCTACTCCGGAGACTCCGCGACCTCTGTGATCCGGAGTCTCTGGGTGATCGTCTCCGCTTTCACGCGCCGACACACAGGCACCTGCCAATGGGGAGCAAGACGCGCGCCTCCTGTAATCGGGTGGCCCGGCCTGGGACACCGCGCGCAACCGCGATCAACCATGACTCGCGCACGGCCTTGATTCAGCGCTCCCTGGAGACGCGGGCGCGCCAAAACCGTCAGCAGAAGGCCCGCCAACCGACAGATTCGTCATCCGACAGACGATTCTCCCAAGGGCTCTTCGACTACAATTCCGCCTACTGGAGGCTCGTAATGCGCGCAGTGACGACCGCTCTTACTCTCGTTTTCCTGTCGGTTCCCGCATTTGCTCAACAAGCCACGCCGCCGTCCGCCGCATCATCGCCGGCCGCCGGGCGGACGATGGTGTCGGCCGCCGACGTGACTGCGTTGATTGCCAAAGCGAAGGTAGACCGCAAGGACGGCCAGGCGCTGCTCGCGCAGTCGATGATCCAGCTGGCGCCCTACAACGTCAGCCTCGAATATCGCGCCGCCGTTGCGAATGCCGCGGTTCACGACAAGGAAGCCGAACTGTTCTACGTGGTCGACGGATCGGCGACCCTGATTACGGGCGGGAAGCTCAAGGAAGAAAAACGCACCAATCCTGACAACTCGAGCGGCAGCGGCATCGACGGCGGCGTCACGCGCCGCGTGGCGAAGGGCGACTTCGTCATGGTGCCCGAGGGCACGCCTCACTGGTTCAGCGCGATCGACGGCACGATCGTTCTGATGTCGCTGCACCTTCCGCGCCCGCCGAAGTGAACTGGCGCCGACGACGCCGGCTGTTCATGGGGCGACCGTCACCTTGATCAGCGCCGTCGTCCAGCAGCACTGAAACCCGCTGCCGCCGTCGCCCGAAACGTCGTTCGCCTGTGCGCGGACGACGTAATCGCCTGGCGCGTCGAAGGTGGCTGTCGTGCTGACGCGTCCGCCCGCCTTCCCCACCGGGAACTTCGGCGTGCCGAACGCCACGTTTCCGGGGCCGCGATATTTCGTCCAGGTTACCGTCAGCGGCGTCTCGCCCGCCGGATGCCGGGGATCTGCTACGTTGTCGTCGGAGATGGTTGTCGCCAACGTCATCGCCTGGCCTGCCCGTCCCGCGAGCGACACCCCGAACCCGCGCGGCGGCCCCTGAAATCTTGCACCCGGGGCTTCGAACAGGAGCACTGGCGGTGTGTTGCCGACGCCCGGATCACGAAGCGGCTCGACCTCGTAGTCCTTGTTCAGCCTCATGGGAACCGACATCGGCTTGCCGTTGGCGGTAAGCGTCCACGTCAGGGTGCCGTTGAAGTCCGACGGCACGACAACCGCGAAGACGCCCCACTGCCGCAAAGTGAGGAAGTGAGTGGGCTGCCCGCGATCCGGGCCGCCGGGCTCGATGCGGTTGTCGGCTCCGATCGCGATATCGAGAATCTGCGACCGGTTGCGGTTGTAATAGCCCGCGAGCAGGCTGATCGTCCCGTCTGCGTTTCTGAACCAGCCTTCGAATGCCGGCGTGACGCTCTGTCCCGACTCGCGCGGGGGCTCGAGAGGCAGCTGCGCGTGGGCACCGCCGGCCACCATCAGCAGCGCGACGGCGACGGGAACGAAGCGCTGATTCACCGTGACGCGGTCGACGACACCGGCTGCGCGACCTTCCGCGTCGCCAGCTCGGCGGCGTAATCTTCGTCGCTCATGTAGGTGATGTTCACCCACGCGTGCGCCATCTCGTCCACGGTGCGCTCGCCCCAGCCGACCCACTGATTCGGATCGGGATTTTCCTTGTTCGCCGCGGTGTTGTCGTGCCAGGCGGTGAACTTGAGAACCGTGCCCTTCGGCAGGATCGGCGCCGCTTCGTCCGCGTACACGTAATTCAGGTGCCAGTTGAACTGGAAATTGTTCACGTAACTCAGCGTCCGCGTGGTGCCGTCCGGCAGGATCGCTTCCATCAGCATGGCCTTGCCGCGCAGGTGCATGTGCGGCTGGAAGTTCTCGATCCGGCCGGCGCGCTTCATCACGTGCGTCTCGGACGTGATCGCGATCGAGTTCGGCGGAATGTCGAGTGCCTGCTTGCCGCCCGGGATGGCGTCGAAGCTGCCGAGCAGCGTCCGGTACTTGGGGACGTCGCCCTTCGGATAGAAGTAGATCCCCAGTTCGACGGAGTCGGTGATGTCCTGCCCGACGGCGTGGTAATGGATGTCGAAGATGATCTGCGAACCGGGCAGCATCAGCTTGCCGGTGTTCGGACGCAGCAGTTCGCCCTGCTTGCCGACGGCCCATTCCATGAACAGGCCGCCCGCCGAATCAGCCGAGTCGCCGCTCGTCTTCAGCGGATCGCCGCCATCATCCTGCTTCAGGCGCGCGAGCGCGTGATGTGTGATGCGGCGTCCCGTCATCGTCGCCGGACGGATTTCGATCGCGCGGACCCAGCGCGCCTCGGTCAGTCCGGTCTCCACGACGGGCTTGTACCAGGCGTCCTGCGCCTGCGCGGGCATGTGCCAGGCCGGCGACTTGATGACGAGATCGGGCGGACCGAACTTGTCCGCGAACTCCCAGCGATTCTGGGTCGGCCACGTGATCGGCGGCGGCATGTCCTTCGCGTCGCCCAGAGGCGCGCCGGCGTCCACCCAGCGGACGATCGTGTCGATCTGCTGGTCTGACAAGGACGCGTCGTTGGCGAAGTGCTGGATGCCGACGGTCTTGTCCATGTGCCACGGCGGCATCTGCCGCGCGGCGACGCGCGTGCGGATCGATCGCGCCCACGGGCGGACATCCTCGTAGGAGATGAGAGACATTGGGGCAATGGAGTCCGGCCGATGGCAGGATTGGCATTTACCCTGGAGGATGGGCGCGACGTCCTTCGCGAAGGTGACGGTCGGCGCGGATGGCCCCGCTCCCCTCACCGGCGCCACGAGCAGCAGCAGGACGCCCGCTAACATCGCGGTCCGCACGGCCCAGTGGAGGTCTGAATTGCGCATGACCTGCTCCCTGTAACGGGTTACGGCGACGACGCTCGCGTCATTGTACCGCCAACCGCGCGCTTGACGGCTCGGGCCGCGCGCCAGCCGCTTCGGCATTTCGTGCGCTTCGTTATCGAGCGGATCGGAGGCCAAACGACGTAGAATCAGAAGTCTACAGGGTCGGGGCGTAGCGCAGCCTGGTAGCGCATCTGCTTTGGGAGCAGAGGGTCGCTGGTTCGAATCCAGTCGCCCCGACCACTTTTCGACGGTCTATCCACACCCTTCCGAAAATACTTCCTGTCCATTCACCTTCATTTCTTCGGCGCGAACGCGTAGTCACCAGAGACATGCTTTACGAAGAGTGACGCCGGGACGCCCCGGGCGTCCGGCATGAACGCGATCCCGAGCCCGTACAAACCCGAGAAGAGCGTCTGCGATTGCGGCACGAGAGGCACTTTTCCACGGCCGTCCATGTCGCCGAACAGCGTGTCACCGGAGAGGCTGATCACGACCGTGCGCGGCTCGAGCCTCCAGTACTTGGGCTGCTCGACATACGTGCCGACGTACTTGGCGAGCACCTCGCGCGGGACTTTTGCTTCGGATCGGTGCTCATCCGACGCCTTTCCCGCCCAGTGCGCGAGACCGGGGTTGGCTTCGCGCTCGTTGCAGACGAATTCGATCATCTCGGTATCCGGAGCCAGTTCCGCGCGCACCGCCACCGTCCACGGGTTCGCGTACGCCTTCGGATCGGAGTACGTCACGTCGAGATCCATGTGGCCGAAATCGCGGCGGCGGTAGCGTTCGGTCATCCGCAGTGCCTCGGTATGCGGATGGCCATCATGATCGAGCCACGTCCGATCGTTGTATCCGTTGCTCTCGACGACCAGTGTGTCGCCGTCCCACCGCCCGACCGAGTAGCCCATCCACGCGGGGTTGGGATCCTTTTCCAGCGTCCGGCCATCCATGAAGACCTGCCGGTACGTCAGGTCCGGGTTGAGAATGAGAATGATCTGCGGCGTCTGAATGATCTTCATCATCTCGGCGCCGGTCGTATCGGCCGATGTGCTGTAGCTCGGGCCGAACGGCACGCACAACACGTTCATGTAGCCCTTGCCGAGATCCTCGTGGCGCGACTGCACCAGGGCTTCCGCCCATGGCAGCACGTCGCCGGGCTTGAGGTCGGCGGCGATGTTGCGGCTGTACTTGGGAGAGATCCGGTTCCACAGCCCGGACAGGTCGGGCTTCCCGTCAGGCGTGCGCGGCGCGGGAGCCGAGAGGTTCGGCTTTCCGTCCGCGGTGCGAGGAATGCCGGCCGTCGGATGCTGGAGCCACTGCGCCGAAGCCGGGACAGGCAAAGAGAGAACCACGGCAAGGATCGTAAGACGCGCGACGGGGCTCGAGTAGCGCAGGCGCATACCGGACCTCCAACGCGCTCATTCTAATCGCTTCGCGTGCAGACGAGACAGGCGATCGCCGCGGGATCACTTCGGGATCGCCGCGCCGGGGAGAAGGCCCGCGAGCGGTGGCCGCTTCGCTAAACCCTGGAGAGCGCTTCGTTCGCCCGAATCGGAACAGGTACGGCGAGGTTCGGCATGGGCGCCCCAAGGAACAGCCGGCGGCACACGATTCCCATCCACCGTGCCCATCGGGCCGATCGCGCCACGCGCGCGCTGTCGGTGGCGATTCCCGTGTTCGCGTACATCTGGCGATACAGCTTCGACACGAGCACGAACGCGACACGGGCCTTCACGGATTCGACGACGCGCGAGCGCGCCCAGATGCGGCGCCAGCTGTAGAACTGGTCCCACGCACCCTGAGTGCCCGTACGAATCTCCTCGAGAGACATCGTCGGGTGCTCGGTGTACAGCTTCGGGCGGCGATCCTCGGGAATCAGCCAGTGCTGAGTGATGGAGACGCCGTCTACCTGGGTTCTGGCGTTCTCTTCGTTTCCCGACCACTTCTCAAAGTCGATCGTGCCGGGGAACGGCGTCAGCAGGACGAATTGCGCGAACGTCAGGTCGGCCTGATCCGCCAGCGCCACCGTGGCGTCGAACGTCGCTTTGTCGTCGCTCGGGAGGCCGAAGATGAACGACCCGAGCACGTGGACGCCGTGGCGGCGGAATGCGCGAAGGCGGGCGACAAGGGCATCGCCGGCGAGGTTGAATCCTTTGTAGACGTCCTTCAGGCCTGCGTCGGTGACGGACTCGACGCCGACGAGCGCACCGCGGATGTGGGCCTTCTTCATCGCGTCGAGAAACGTGGGATCCTCGGCCGCTTCCATCGTGATCTGCGTGTAGAACACGAGATCCTCCGGCAGGCGCGCGAGCTCGGCCATCAGCTCGAAACGTTCCTGCCGCATCTCGAGGAGCTCGTGATAACGCGACTGATCGGAACGCCGTTTCGCCGCGGCCAGATCGTCGAGCGTGACGGGATAGAAGTTATCGTCCGCCAGCGCGATGAACCGGAAGCCCAGGCGGCGGAGCGCGACGATCTCGCCGACCACGCGGTCGACGCCGCGCTGCCGCGGTTCCTGGCCGTCGGTTCGCCACACGGAGCAGAACGAGCAGTGCTTCGGGCAGCCGCGCACCGTCTGTACGGACGCCCACATGTAGCGTCCCGCCGGCAGGAGATCCCAGCGGGCCGAGACGAAGTCGTCGCCGGAGACCCGGCCTCCTTCGTACAACGGCAGCGGGTGCCCTGCCATGCAGTCGGCCACGACGTTCTGCCAGACCAGGTCGCCGTCGCCGCGAACCACCGCGTGGGCCCCCCCGTGTTCGCGCGATTCATCCGGGTACAGCGTGGCGTGAATGCCGCCGAACACCACCCAGGCGCCGCGCTCCCGGGCAATACGGCCGATGGCATAACCGCGCCGGGCGTTGCCCGTGTGGATGCCGATGCCGACCACATCGCCCGCCGAGATTGTTTCCGGGTTGATGGTCTCGAGTGTTTCGTCGACGATGACGGGGTCGCCCCAGGCGGTGCCTGTGGCAGCGGCGAGAACGAACAGCCAGCGCGGCGTGATGACAGCCACGCCGAATGACACATTGCTAGGATTGATCAGGTGTACACGCGCACGCACCGCCACCTCGGTTTCAGTTCCGCTGGAGGCGCTGGCTCTCAGTCGCACATGTCCGAGCCCTAGGCAGGCATCCCCCGCGGTTATGCGGGGGCCCATAGACTTGGAAAGCGGAGGTCACAGTATAGACGATTTCGAGGCCTCGAAAGTCTCGCCGCCGCGGACGCCTCGATGTACCATCCCGAGGCATCCGGTGGGAGGCTCCATGGTTCGCCCTGTCAGCCGGTGGTTTCTTTATGCGTCGTGGCTCTGCGTCGCGCTCTCCGCGGTCACGCTGGCCGACACGTCGGCCGACTGGATGGGCGACCTCTCGCCTGTTTCGCCTGCCGATTGGACGTACGAGCGAGCCGCCCATCTGATCGAGCGCGCGGGCTTCGGCGCAACGCCGGAGGAAATCGAGCGCCTGGCGCGGCTGACACCCGAGCAGGCCGTCGATCAACTGGTCGACTACACGGCGATCGACAACAGCGCCACGAAGGCGTTCGACGAATCCGGCGTCTGGGATCGCGGGATGGATCCGTTTCCCCCGAGCCGCGCGGATGCGGTGCGCCAGGCCCGCGAACGCGGCGAAGCCCTCGGGGTTCGCGCGCTGCCGGAGGGATCGCCACGCAGGCTCCAACCCGTCGTGGACAAGTTCTTCTACGGGCTGCGGGCCAACTCCATCGAAACGCAGCGGCTCGGCGTCTGGTGGGCCAACCGCATGCTCACGACGCGGCGTCCGCTCGAAGAAAAGCTGACGCTGTTCTGGCACGGACACTTCGCCACGGGCGATGCCAAAGTTCGTGATTACCGCATGATGCTCCGGCAGAACGAGATGCTGCGCGCCAACGCGTCGGGAGCGCTGCGCGACCTGCTGGTCGGCATCCTCAAAGATCCCGCGATGCTGGTCTACCTGGATAACGGCGAGAACGTGAAGAGTCATCCGAACGAAAACTTCGGCCGCGAGCTGCTCGAGCTCTTCACGATGGGCGTCGGGCACTACACGGAACGCGACGTGCGCGAGGCTGCGCGGTCATTTACCGGGTGGACCAACGACGTCCTCGCGTTCAAGTTCGACAGGGATCAGCACGACTACGGCGACAAGATCTTCCTCGGGAAGAGCGGGCCATTGGATGGCGGGGATGTGATCGACACGATTCTCTCGCAGCCGGTGACAGCGGAATACGTCTCGACAAAGATCTACCGCTATTTCGTGCGCGACGAAGTTCCTGCCGCCGTCCGCTCCGAGCTCGGCCGCTCGTTCCGCGCGAGCGGTTACCAGATCAAGCCGCTGCTCAAACGCATTTTCCTGTCCAGAGACTTCTACAGTCCTGGGGCCGTCGCCACGCAGATCAAGAGCCCAGTCGTGCTGGTCGTATCGACCTACAGGAAGATGGGATTGCACGAGCTCCCGACGATTCCGGACTTCGGCCGCCTCACCTCCGGCCTCGGGCAGACGCTCTTCGATCCACCGAACGTCGCGGGCTGGGCCGGCGGACGGACGTGGATCACGCCGGCGACGCTGCTCCAGCGAGGCAACCTCTTCCGCGACGTCCTGTTTGCCGACGCCCGGACGTTCCGCGCTCCCGATCGCCTCATGCCCGCGACGTACGCGCGGGTCGGCGAGAACCTCGCCAAAGGCATGAACGTCACCGAGGCGACGAAGGAAGGCACCGGCGATGCCGAGAGCAACGCGCAGCTCGAACGCGACGAGGACTACAACACGCGATACGCCAGCTACCGCGGATATGTCGCGGCGTTCGAGCGAACCAAGCCTGTTCCCCGCCATGTCGCCGACCTGAACCTGTCAGCGATGATGACCGCCGCCGGCGCGACCACCACCGAGGCGATCGTCGATCACCTGGCGAGACGATTTCTCAGCGTGCCGCTGTCCCGGAAGGACCGGGACGTGTTCATCGAGTTTCTGCGCAGCAGGTCCACAACATCGGAGGCCGACCTGCGCGAATTGCTGTACCTCGTGCTGAGCGCTCCGGCCTATCAGGTGAACTAGCGGGCTGCGAAAGGACGCAGCCTGAACCAAAAGACGGAAAACGAAAAACAGCAAACGGAGAACGGAGAGCCGACCTTGAGGCTTGGGGCTGGAGGCTGAGAACTATGGACTGTTGCACACGGCGCGACTTCCTCACCCGCGGTTTGTACGGAATCAGCCTCGGGGCCGGCCTCCCGCTCTTCCTGAGCCGGACGTCGGCAGCGCTGACCGCGCAGGCGCTCCAGGGTACGAGCATCGAAACGTATCCGGAGCGCATCCTCGTGGTGCTGGAACTGTCAGGCGGCAACGACGGCCTGAACACCGTCGTCCCGCACAGCGACGCGGCGTACTATCGCGCCCGGCCGCGGATCGGCATCCCCGCCAGCGATGTCCTGAAGGTGAGCGAGCACTTCGGGTTTCACCCGTCGATGGTCGGTTTCGAGCGGCTCTACAAAGACGGTCGCATGGCAGTCGTCCATGGATGCGGCTACGATCATCCGAGCCTGTCGCATTTCTCGTCCATGAGCTACTGGCACACCGGCGTGCCAAATGCCGGCGAGACGCTCGGCTGGCTCGGCCGGCTCGCCGACGATCACCTCAGCCCCGCGACGCGCAATCTCATCGTCAACATCGGCACGTCGCAGTCGCTTGCCGTTCGCAGCAGTAAACACTCACCGCTCGTGTTCGACGATCCCGCTCGGTTCCGGCGGGATGGAACCGACGAAGAGAAGCGTGCGATCGTCGAGCTGGCCGATCGCCAGGCGCATCCAACGCCACGCTCGACTTTCTGACCGCCACCGCCAGGAACGCGGCCGACAGTTCGGACTTCGTGCGCCAGGCCTCGGCGGCGTATCGGACGCCTGTGGATTACGGGATCGGCAACGCCTTTGGCGGCGGGCTGCAGCGTGTGGCCGCGCTCATCAACGCCGGCATGAAGACGAGGCTCTATTACGTCGCGTACCAAGGCAACTCATTCGACACGCACGTCCAGCAGGGCGACGTGCACAGCCGGCTCCTCATGTACACGGCCGACGCGGTCCGCGCGTTCATGGACGACATCGCCCGCATTGGCCGCGCGGACGACGTCGCCGTCCTGATGTTCACGGAATTCGGCCGGCGCGTCGAAGAGAACGGCAGCCTCGGGACCGACCACGGCACCGCAACACCCATGTTCCTGTTCGGCAAACACGACAAGATCAAAGGCGGCTTCTACGGGCAGCCCCCGAGCCTCACCGACCTGGACGATGGCAATCTGAAGATGACGACGGATTTCAGGCGCGTCTACGCCACGGTCATCAAGGAGTGGCTGGGATACGGCGATCCTGACGTCGTGCTCAAAGGACGGTTCGATTCGCTCCCCGCGTTTGCCCATACGTAGGGACGTCCGTAGTGCAGGCTCTCAGGCCTGTCAGAACTTGGGCGTCAGCTCGCAGCGCAGCTTCGCTTCGTCCACCTGCGCGCTGCGCCTGCCGATCACGATAGTGGCGACGCTGTTGCCGATCGTGTTCGTGACGGCCATCGCCTGGCCCATGAAGCGGTGGATGCCCAGCACCAGCACGACCCCGGCCACCGGCACGCGGCCGGCCGCTGAGAGCGTTCCTGCGAGCACCACGAGCGCGGCGCCGGCAACACCGGCGACACCCTTGGATGTCAGGCTCAGAATGGCGAGGATCACCAGCTGATCGGTGAGCGTCAGCGGTGTGTTCGTGGCCTGGGCGATGAACACGACCGCCATCGCCTGATAGATCGCGCTCCCGTCCATGTTGAACGAATAACCCGCCGGGATGACGAGCCCGACGATCGAGCGCTCCACACCGAGGCGTTCGAGCTTGACCATCACCTGGGGCATGGCGGCTTCCGAAGACGATGTGCCGAAGGCGACGAAGAGTTCTTCCTTCAAGTACACGATCAACCGCCAGATACCGACGCCGTTCCACCAGGCGATCGGCCCGAGCACGGCAAACACGAACACCGCCGACGTGACGTAGAACGTGACGATGAGTTTGATGAGCTGGGCGAGCGTACCGACGCCGAAGCTGCCGATCGTGGCGGCCATGGCGCCAAACGCGCCGATTGGCGCGGTTCTCATGATGATCGAGACGATGCCGAAGAACACGTGGGACAGCCGCTCGATGAACGCGAAGAGCGGCCTGCCGGCGTCGCCCGTCGCGTTCAGCGCGAGGCCGAAGATCACCGAGAAGAACAGGACCTGGAGGATGTCCGACTTCGCGAACGCGTCCGCGGCGCTCGTCGGGATGATCCCGACGAGAAAATCCGTGACGCTCTGTCCGCGCCCGGCCGTCACGTACT
>Ga0170475_111725227_pt1 | contig 14545 bp, 16 predicted proteins | sample Soicark_Litter_5_FD_111474 | JGI IMG/M metagenome (GOLD analysis project Ga0170475, IMG submission 111474) | Avena fatua rhizosphere microbial communities from Hopland, California, USA. Combined Assembly of 48 SPs | reverse complement strand
GGCAAACGGTTCATCGAGCAGAATAACCGAAGCGTCCTGCAGGATCAGTCGAGCGAATAGCGCCCGCTTGAGCTGGCCGGCCGACAGGTCACCGATCCGGTGGTGCAGGCGGCCGATCAGGCCAACGGTTTTAGCCTCTTCCATCGCAGCGTCCTTCAGCGCTGCGGTCGGCGCCTTGAACGCCCCGAAATCACGCCAGCCGCCCAGTGCAATCAGTTCCGCCACGGTCAACGGATATCCGGCGTCGAGCCGCATGATCTGCGGCAAGTAGGCCAGGCGTTCGCCGGGAGCACGGGATGCCATGCCGCCACTCGGGCGGATGGCGCCTGCAATGACGCCAAGCAAAGTACTCTTGCCTGCGCCGTTGGCGCCGACCACAGCCGTCAGGCTGCCGCCAATGAACGCGCCGCTGACCGCTTCCAACGCAGTATGCCTACCGTAGCGGACTGTCACGTCGCGCAGTTCGATCCGCCCGCCGCGGGTCACAGCATCCGCTCGGGCTTCATCCAACCGTCTTCCAACCGGGCAAGCCCGATGACGCGGGGTCCCGCCATGGCGCGAACCAATCCGCCGGACGGATCGGCCGTGCCGGGAATGCGGCCCATAAGCGTCACCAGGCTGATGGCCTGGCCGTGCCGGAAACCGCCCGCCTCGGCATCGGTCAGAGCCATAGCGGGGACATCAGCAAGTGCGGTCGCCACCGGAAACAACGCGTTCAATGCATCAGGTGCGGCCAGTGCCTCGTCCAGCGAGGTCGCCTGGGCCTCGGTGAACGGACCGACCCGGAGACGGCGCAATGCCGCGACGTGACCCAGGGCCCCGCAAGCGATGGCGAGGTCGCGCGCCAGGCTGCGCATATACACACCCTTGCCGGAGGCAACGGTGAAGATCGCCGTATCCGAGTCCGGCCGCTCGATCAGTTCGAAGCAGTCCACCCGGGCCGGACGCGGCTCGAGCGCGGCAGGACGGCCCTCGCGTGCCAGGTCATAGGCGCGCTCGCCGGCCACCTTCACCGCAGAGAAGGTCGGCGGCACCTGCATGATGTCACCGCAGAACTGCGACAAAGCTGCGCTGATCGTCGCATCTGTCGGCCGGTCGGGGGAAATAGCGGTGACCTTGCCATCGGCGTCATCAGTATCCCGCGCCTCGCCGAAGCGGAGCGTGAAGCGATAGAGCTTGGTGCCGTCCATCACGTATGGGACGGTCTTGGTGGCGGCGCCGAACGCGATCGGCAGCACGCCGGTGGCGAGCGGGTCCAGCGTGCCGCCGTGTCCCGCCTTTTGCGCGTCGAACCCGCGGCGAACGCGGTTGACCACATCGGTGCTGGTGAGTCCCGGCGGCTTGTCAATGATCAGCCAGCCGTCGAGCGGACGGCCGCGCGGCTTGCGGCGAGGCATTTGGTCTCTCGCATCCTGAAGGGGGCGCCCTATGCAGCGCTCTGATCCGCCACGTCAACGCCCGGCCGCCGATTTTCCGCCTACTAGGCGCTGAGCGCGGCACGAATATCTGCGACACCGCCCGGGTCCTCCAACGTCGCCAGCCGACCCGCCGCCAGCAAGGCGAAGCGATGCAACAGCGCGCGGCGGCGGGCGGCAGCAAGCGGATGCGCAGGTGCCTCGCGCAGCAGGTCCGCCTCCAGGCCGGCGGCGACGATCAGCCCGGCCTCTGCGGGCAGCAAATGCTGGGGGAAATCGACATCGACGGCGAAGAACAGTTCGTCGGCGAATTCGCGATAGTCCCGCCACTTCAGGTCGGTGAGGAAGTCGCGGGGGCCCGACTTCACCTCGATACACGCAAAGCAACCGTCCGGCCGCAGTGCCAGGACATCCGCACGGCGGCCATTCGGCAGTGCGACCTCGTGCAGCGGCGCCCAGCCAAGCAGCAGGCAGAGCCGCGCGGTGGCGCGACGGATGGCAAGCGCCCGTTCGGGGAACGACAGCTCCATCAGGCGAGCAAGGCGTCGATCGCCTTCGCCAGTTTCGCGTCGTTGTCGGTCAGGCCGCCGGCGTCGTGCGTCGAAAGCTCGATCCGCACGCGGTTCCACACGTTCGACCATTCCGGGTGGTGGTTCTGGCTTTCGGCGAGCAGCGCAACCCGGTTCATGAAGCCCCATGCCTCGCTGAAGTCGCGAAACTGGAAGTTGCGGGCGATCGCCTCGTGACCTTCCACCATCGACCAGTCGGGCAAGGTGTTTTTCAGCGATGCGCGTTCAGCGTCAGTCAGGCGTGTGGCCATGGCAAACCTCCCTTACAAACCTTGGCGGACGCGCGGGAACAGTTCCTGCGCGATCATCTCGATCGTCTCGGTGGCCAGGCTCGCCGGCATGCCGGCCCATTCGGTGCTCATCACCAGGTGGTTCAAGCCAAAGCTCCGATGCAGCGCCAGCACCTGCTCTGCCACCTCGTCAGGTGAGCCGATCAGGAAGCGGTCGCCAATCAGGCTCTCGAACTCCTGGTCGAACCCGCTGTCGTCAACCGGGAGTTCCTGACGCCACGCATGATACGCCTTGTACTTTGCGCCGAGATAGGGCGCGCAGAGACGAATGGCGTCAGCACGCGTACGCGCCACGAACACTTCGCGACGCATCGGCAACTCCGTAGGAAATGGTTTGCCTGCGGCGTCGAGTGCCCGGCGGTAAAGCTCCATCTGACGTTCGACGGTGCCGCGTTCCACTCCTGGACCAATGTACCAGCAGTCGCCCAGACGTGCCGCGCGTTCTACCGCAGGATCGGCATTGGCGCCGATCCAGATCGGCGGATGCGGGCGCTGCAGAGGCTTCGGTAGGCAGGATGCATCGTCCAGTTCGAAATACGGCGTCCGCATCGTAACCTTTTCCTCGGTCCACAAGCGACGGATCGCAACCAGGTTGGCTTCAAACCGGCGCGCCCGCTGCTGTCGCGACATGCCGAACGCCTTGAACTCCACATCGCGATAACCGAGCCCGACTCCGAGAATGATCTTGCCGCCGGACAGTATGTCGAGCGTGGCGAATTCCTCGGCGACGTGCAGCGGCGAATAGAGCGGCAACAGCAGCACGCCGGCATTCAGTCGCAGCCGTGGTGCCTCGGCAGTGAAGCGCGCCAGCATCGGCACCATCTGCAACATCTGAAACGGATAGGCGCTGTAGTGCGCGGTCTTGGTGACTGAATCATAGCCGAGACGATCGGCGAGGCGCACCATCGCCAGCGTCTCCTGCAGACGGCGCGAGATGTCCTCGCCGTGCTCTGCCTGGCCACGAATGACGAGACCGAACTGAAATGAAGAAGCCATCACGCCGTACCTGACTCTGTTGTCGATTTGACAGCCGCTATGCACGCCCACCAGCATGCCCGCAATGGCGGGGCCAAACCACCGGCAAAGGGAGATAAACGATGCCGGCAGAGACTATGTCACGCAGCGCTATTCACGGCCATATCGCGGCACGGATTGACCGGCTGCCGTTGACGCGGGTGCAGTGGCAGCTCGCGATCCTGGTCGAGGTGACCTGGGGCTTCATCATCTTCGATACCGACGGCATCGGTGCGCGGTTGTATCCGTTCGTGTGGCGGCCCAATCACATCATCGATGTGTATCAATACGCGGTGATCCAGGCATTGCAGGTCGGCGCCGGCATTCTGCTTGGCGTCTATCTGATGAGTTGGATCGCCGACCGCTACGGGCGCCGTCCAGCGATCCTGCTCGCCACATTCCTTGGCGGCATCTGCATCTGGCCCTTCGCGTATGTCACCAATTTCTGGGGCATGGTGGTGCTGTCGGTACTCAGTACGCTGGGCGTCGGCGGCATCGTCGCGACGCACTCGGTCTATTTGTCCGAGATGACCTCGCCCGAGGTGCGCAACAAGGTGCTGCTGGCGTCGCAGGGGGTCACGGCACTGGTCGCGGTCAGCGTCAACATGCTGGCATTCTGGCTGATCCCTGACCAATGGCGCGCGTTCCTATGGGTCAGTGCCATCATCGAGATCGTCGTCCTGCTTCCGTGGTTATACTTCAAGCTGCCCGAGTCGCCGCGCTGGCTGGAGGCGCACGGCAGGCACGAAGAAGCCGAGCGCGCGGTGGAAGCATATGAGCGCGCGGTCCAGCGCCGCGACCCAAGGCCTCTGCCAGAACCACGCGGCGCCGACAACCCGGTGGTGATGCGAGGGCCGGGCGCTTGGAAAGAGCTGTTCACCAGCCCGCAATATCGGCAGCGCACCTGGGTACTGATCGCCTGCTGGATGTTTGGGTATGCCGGACTGATCTACGGTGTCGGCGCGTTCCTGGCTGTATACATGGTGGACCCCGGCGCGACCGCGCATGAAGTATTCCTGACCCTCGCTGCCGCGTATCTTGCGTTGTTTGCCGCGTTCCAGGTGAATGCGCGACTGGGCGAGCAGGTCGAGCGTCGCGATGTCATCGCCTTGATGGCGGTCCTGTTCGCGATCTGTTGGGTCGCCGCCTGGGCGGTGCCAACATTGGCGGTTATCGTGGTCGCCTACATCATCAGCCGCATCGGCACCGGCCTGTTTCTGTTCAACTTGTATAACTACACGGCGGTCGCATACCCGACGCGCATTCGAGCCGTTGCGTTTGCCTGGACCGATGGGCTTGGCCATCTCGGTGCGTGGGGCGGCGTGACGCTGCTTGGACCACTCTACGCATTAGGTCCCAACCATCTCGGCTGGATCCTGTGGATCGTGCTGCCTGGCGCACTGCTGCCGGCCGCATTGATCTGGGGTTATGGCATCAAGCAGTCGCGCGCGGTGCTGGAGCAGGTCTCTACGTGAAGCCGCCGACTGCCGACCAGATCGCGGAACTGGCAGACCGCGCGCTGGCAGCGATCCCGACGCGCCTGGCAGAGCATATCCGCGGCGTCGGCATCTCGGTGGAGGAAATGCCGGATCAGGAAACATTGGATGATCTCGGCATCGAGTCAGCGTGGGAGCTGACCGGGCTTTATCGCGGCATTCCGCTGACCGCACGCAGCCTGAGTGACGTCGCGCCGCAGCCGGATCTGATCTGTCTCTACCGCCAGCCCATCCTGCTGGAATGGATCGAGACCGGAGAGGACCTTTATCGCCTTGTGTGCAGCGTGCTGGTGCATGAAATCGCGCACCATTTCGGCTTCAGTGACGCAGATATCGAGGCGATCGAACAGGAGATGGACTGACAGTCGGCGGCGGGGCGGTCACGAAGATGAGCAACACTGCGAAGCGCGTGGTGATTGTCGGTGGAGGCCACGCAGGAGGGTCGGCGGCGGCACTGCTGCGGCAGTACGGCTGGCAGGGACAGGTGACATTGATCGGCACCGAACCGACGGTACCGTATCAGCGCCCACCGCTATCGAAGGCTTGGCTGAAAGGCGAGCAGGAGCTTCGCGATCTGCTGCTGCGGCCGGCGACATTCTATCCTGACAATCGGATCGAGCTGCGGCTGGGAAGTGAGGTTGCGGCGATAGACCGCATGGCTGGTTGCGTCGTGCTGTTGAGCGGCGAGCGCGTAGCGTATGACCACCTTATTCTTGCCACCGGGTGCCACGCGCGGGCGCTCTCGGTCCCGGGAAACCAATTAGCCGGCGTCGTCGCACTCCGTACTCTGGCCGACGCGGATCGGCTGCGGCCCCTGCTGCGTGCCGGTGCGCGCATCGCAATCGTCGGTGCCGGCTACATCGGCCTGGAGGTCGCGGCCTCGGCACGCGCGCTCGGCGCCGAGGTCGTGGTGATCGAGCGAGAGGGGCGAGCGTTGCCCCGCGTGGCCTCCGCGCCGCTGTCCGAGTTCTTTCAGGCGCGCCATACGGCAGGTGGTGTCCGCATCGTCACCGATGCATCGGTGGAGGCGTTCGATGGTGGCCGGCAGCGCGTGACCGCAGCCCATCTGTCTGATGGCGAGGTGATAGCATGCGATGCCGTGCTGGTCGGAATCGGCGGGGCCCCCAACGAGGCGCTGGCCAGTGCAGCGGGGCTGGTCTGTGACAACGGTATCCGCGTCGACCTCGCTGCGCGCACCTCTGATCCGGCAATCTATGCCATTGGTGACTGCACGCATCGGCCGGTGCCGCTGTATCAGCGCACCTGTCGGCTGGAGAGCGTGCCGAATGCGCTGGAGCAGGCAAAGCAGGCGGCCGCTGACCTATGCGGCCGACCGCCCCCGGCATCCGAGGTGCCCTGGTTCTGGTCGGATCAATACGAAGTACGTTTACAGATCGCGGGACTGCCGTTTGATGTCGCCGAGACCGTGATCCGCGGCGATCCCGGGTCGGGGTCCTTCGCAATCTTCCATCTGGCGGCGGATGGTGCCGTACAGGCGGTTGAGGCGGTGAACGCGCCGGCGGAATTCATGGCCGGGCGAATGATGATTGCCCGCCGCAGGCAGGTGGTGGCGTCCCGGCTGGCGGACGTGTCATGCTCGATCCGCGAACTGGCCGGCTGACCAGTCAGGGGAGGAACATGCCGAAGGTCACCTACATCGAGCACAACGGCACGCCCCATACCGCGGACGTGCCCGTCGGCACCTCGGTGATGCGCGGCGCGGTGGATAACAACGTTCCCGGCATCGATGCCGACTGCGGTGGCGAGTGTGCCTGCGCCACCTGCCATGTCTATGTCGATGCCGCCTGGCTGCCGAAGATCGGCCTGCCGCAGGAGGGCTCGCAGGAGGCTGCGATGCTGAGCTTTGCTGCAGTCGCGCAGGCTGACTCGCGTCTGTCTTGCCAGATCACGATGCGCGAGGACCTGGACGGACTCGTCGTCCGCATGCCGGAAGGACAGCACTGAATCCAGCCCGTGCGGCACGGCCATGAACGCACCCGTCAACGCCGATCTCATTACGAACAGCTGGGACATCCCGTTGGAACAGATCGAGGTCAGCGACTCGTGAACTCGCCGGACGCACCGGTGCGCTCCGAGCAGGAGCGTTTCACCGAAAAAGGTGGTGGCCGAGGTCATGGCCGGCCTGTTCAATGAGCGGCAGGCTGCATTCGCAGCCAATTGCACCGAACGCCTTGCTGGATACATGACGACGATGGGTTGGCGGTGCCGATGGTAGTGCACTTCCTGATAGCCTCTAGATGTCCACCTAGGCGTCGTCCGTTCCGCTCCGTGCCCGCTACACAACTGCCCTGAGAAAACCGCCTGCGCCCGGGACATCGCTCGCCGCGGTTGCGTCGGCGAGGAAGTGGAATCCCGCCACATTTGTCACTCTCGCGGACTCGATTCCAGGTCCATGTCTGTTCACCACTGACGAAGCCACGTCGGGGCATAGTTTACGCGGATCTGGAAGCCGCGCCGTGTAGCAAGGAGAGAACGATGGAAGTCACTGCGAGAGATGGAAGCGGAGCCCCCAAGATAGTCGACCGGAGCACCTTCCAGGCCGAGCTGGACGCGTTGCGGGTTCGAGAGAAGGCTCACACAAAGGAAGGCGACGCCATAGCAGCCGCGCGCCGCCGGCTCCCCATGGTCGAGGTAGACGGTGCCACGCCGCTCATCGGGCAACGCGGGCCAGTGACACTTTTGGACGTGTTTGATGACCGCCGCATGCTCATCGCCTACTACTTCATGTGGCACGCCGGCCATCCCGCGGCGGAGCAATGCGAGGGGTGCACCTTCTATACGTCGCAGGTCCGCGAGCTGTCCTTTATCCACTCGCGCGACGCCACCTACGCCACCTTCTGCCAAGGCCCGTACGAAGAGGGTATCCGCTACCGCAACTTCATGGGCTGGGAGATGCCCTGGTACTCTGCCCCGCAGGATTCGCTCGAAACTCTGCTGGTTGGGCGCCGGATCGGCATGATGCACATCGTTTGCTACCTGCGAGAGGAATCCAAGGTCTTCGAGACCTACTGGACGACGAGGCGCGGCGTCGAGGCGATGGACAACAGCTACCGGCTGCTCGACCTGACTGTCTATGGACGGCAGGAAAGGTGGGAGGAGTCGCCAGTGGGCTGGCCACAACGACCGGACGGCGAGCGCAATTACCGCTCTGACGGACGCCCCTTCGCCCAGTGGCCTCGCCTGAAGGCCGGATTTTCTGACGACCTGGGAACCGGAACGCGCTGACCCGCCAGCGGCAGGCTGCGCTGAAACGCGGCAGCCTCCGGCACTGCCGGGTGCGCCGCCGCGCTAGCGATAAGTTCGAAGGAGTTCGGTCGAGAATGAAACTCTATATTTTCCCGCTATCAGGGCGGGTGCTCGGCATCACTGCGTTGAAAAACTATCTGGCGCTCGACTGTGAGGTGCACGCAATCGATCTCGGCCGTGGTGACCAACTTAAACCTGAGTACCTCGCTCTCAATCCAAATAAGAAAATGCCAACACTGGAGGACGAGAGCTTCGTACTTTGGGAATCGAATGCGATCCTATTTTACATGGCGGCCAAGCATCCCGACAAGGGACTCTGGCCGTCTGATCCGCGATGTCAGGCAGATGTTCTGCGCTGGCTAGCGTGGGAAAGCGCGCATTGGGATGCCGAGTCAATCGGGATGGTCTCTTACGAGAAAGGCTCGAAAGCTGTACTCGGCCTTGGCGCCCCAGCCCCTGCTTTCATTGCGCGAGGTGAGCAGAATTTTATCCGCTTCGCGGGGGTGCTCAATGATGCCCTTAAAGGGAAGACCTGGCTGACCGGTGAACGGCTCACGATTGCCGATTTTTCTGTCGGCGGGCTTGTGCCGTCGGCCGAACACATGGGGCTTCCCGTCGGCGACTTCCCGGAGATTTGTCGGTGGTACCAAGGGCTGGCAAATCTGCCGGCCTGGCAGGATGCACTTGCAGCCAGAGACGCGGCTCTGGCTGCATGGCAGTCGAGAAGGGCCGGTTAGTTTACGTCGCGGTCAGGTCGGGCCTGACCCGGTCTGTTAGCCTGCGCAGGCGACCACCTGGCCATTATCCCAGATACCCAGGCAGACACACTCGCCGTCCTGCTCGATGAGGATATAGGGGTCTAGCACCGTGTGCTCCCGCTTAAGCTCGCCAAGGATCAGCCGCGCGCCGGGCACATCGTCGTGCACCAGACGAGCGACCTTGGCGATCGGCTCGGGAATATCGCTGTCCGCGAGGAAACCGACGGAGACCTGCCGTTCCTCCCAATGGGAGCCGGCGCGCAGCTTGATCAGGCCTGTGCCGGTGATCAGGGCCACCATGCACATCCACACAAAGCTACCGGTAATCGCCAGGACGCCGGAATGTGCGCTGAAGCCGCCGCTCGCGCCGGCAACTGCACCCGCCATCGGGCTCGCAACCACGAGGAGTATCGAAAGAATGGTCTGGTTGCGATACCAGAAGCTTGGGCCGCAGCGACGCTGCTGTGAAACTTTATGTTCGGCAAGCGCCTCCCAGGACACCGCCTTGAGGCCATGATCCTCGAGTGAGTCGGAAATTGCTCTCTGTCGCGTGACGGCGACCAAGGCATCGAAGGGCATCGGGCCATTCCTTTCGATGTGCTGCGGATCCTAGGCTATATGGACAATGCGCTGAGCGCCACATTAAGTTTGGCCATAACATTGCTGCGAGACAGCCGCGGTGGATCAGGAATATCTCGCCGGTCCCTCCGGCGCGCCCATCGAACGCCCTGCCCCGCTGCCGTCGGGCAATGCACTGTTCGGCAGCGACGTGGTCGCCGAAACGCTGCGCGCGTTAAGGATTCCGTTCATCGCGTTGAATCCAGGCGCGAGCTATCGCGGCCTGCACGACAGTCTGGTCAATCACCTGGGAAATGTGCAACCGCAGATGCTGCTGTGTCTGCACGAGGAACACGCTGTCGCGATTGCCCATGGCTACGCCAAGGTGACCGGCAAGCCGATGGCCGCGGCGGTGCATTCCAATGTCGGGTTGATGCACGCGACCATGGCGATATTCAACGCTTGGTGCGACCGGATGCCGGTCTTGGTACTTGGGGCGACCGGACCGGTCGATGCGCCGAAACGACGGCCGTGGATCGACTGGATCCATACAGCGCGCGACCAGGGCGCACTGATCCGCAACTATACCAAGTGGGACGATCAGCCGGCTTCGGCCGATGCGGCGCGCGAAGCATTGTTGCGCGCCTTTTGGATGTCGTCCTCGGCGCCTAAAGGTCCCGTCTACGTCAATCTCGATGCTGGGATGCAGGAGGCGCCACTCACCGAGCCGCCTCCACCGCTGGATGCTGCACGGTTCACGCCTGATGTCGCTGCGGCCGTCCCACCGGAGCAGGTGAGAGCGGCCGCGGAAATGCTGCGAGAGGCACAGCGTCCGGTCATCCTGATGGGCCGAGGCTCACGCGGTGAAGCGGCGTGGGCCAATCGCGTGGCGCTGGCCGAGGCGTTGCGCGCCCAGGTGGTGACTGACGTGAAGATCGGCGCCGTGTTCCCGACCGACCATCCGCTGCATGTGGGCGCGCCAGCGACGTTTCCGGTACAGGAGGCGGCGCAGGCGATCGCTGCCGCCGACCTGGTGCTGAGCCTCGATTGGGTCGACCTCGGCGGTGCGCTGAAGGCGGCGTGCGGCACCGTGGCGCCGGCAGCGAAAGTGATCACGGTCACGCTCGACCATCAACTTCACAACGGCTGGAGCATGGACCACCAGGCCCTGCCGCCTGCCGATCTGTTCATTGCCGCCGATGCTGATACGGCCATCACTGCCTTGCTGCGCGAGTTGCCGCCGGGTCGTGCAATGGACGAGGCATCGCCGACAATGCCAGAGCCGGCCACCGAACCTGGCCAGATCAGTGTGGCGATGCTGACAGGTACGCTGCGCCGCGCGATGGGCTCGCGCGCGGCTTCGTTGCTGCACGTGTCGCTTTCATGGAATGCAGCGCTGTGGCCGTTCCGCCATCCGCTCGACTACATCGGCTCGGATGGCGGCGGAGGGATCGGCGGTGGTCCGGGCATCGCCGTCGGTGCGGCACTGGCGTTGCGCGGCACCGGTCGCCTGCCGGTTGCGGTGTGCGGCGATGGCGACTTCCTGATGGGAGCCACGGCGCTTTGGACAGCGGTGCACTACAACATTCCTCTGCTGGTGGTGGTTGCCAACAACCGTTCGTTCTTCAATGACGAGCTGCATCAGGAGCGCGTAGCGCGCACGCGCAACCGTCCGGTCGAGAACCGCTGGATCGGCCAGCGGATCGGCGATCCTGAGATCGACCTGGCACAGCTGGCCCGTGCGCAAGGCGCGCTGGGGTTCGGTCCTGTGACTGCAGGCGATGAACTCGTGGATACATTTCGCGCAGCAATCGACGCCGTCGCGGGTGGCGCGGTCGCGGTGGTGGATGTGCGTGTCGCGCCCGGCTACGCCCCGGCCGCTGTCGCGGGATTGTTCCGCGGATGATGGCCGGATCGAGGTCGGCCACGACGACAGGAAGTCGGGTTGACGCTCGGAGCCATGCATGACCGTCTGCTGGTTCGGTCAATTTCCCGCTGCCTCACCGGATCTGACCTGGCTCGCCGACGTCGTTGCGGGAACACCAGCACTGCGGCAGGGCGTGATCTATACACCATCGGACACGAGCGATCCGTATCTGGACGATGGGCCGCCGCCGCAACTGGTGTTGCAGCTCTACTTCGATGACATCGCTGCACTGGAGGCGGCGCTGGCGCCAAGCGGCTATCTGCGGCAGCTCCGTGCTCTCGACATGAGTGATGCCAGGCAGCAGGCGATGCTGATACGGCGATTCCCCGTGCCTGACCCGGTGTTCCGTACCTCGCCGGACGAACAGCCGTGCACATATCTCGTCGCTTATGAAGGTTCGGCCGATGACCTGCCAGCGTGGCTCGCCCACTACATCGACGACCACCCGCCGATCATGACGCAGTTCCCCGGCGTCCGTCAGGTGGAGGTATACATATGTATAGACTGGTGCGGCGGTCTGCCCTGCCCGCGCATTGCGCACATGCAGCGCAACAAGGTGGTGTTCGACAGTCCTGCTGCGCTGACCGCGGCCCTGAACTCACCGGTGCGGCATGAGATGCGCGCCGCTTTTCATCGCTTCCCATCGTTCACCGGACCGATCACGCATTTCCCTATGACAACCAGAACGGTGGAGGGGAACAGCCAACATGCCGGTTGATCCGCAGATTCAGGTGCTGCTCGACCTGGGCGCCGGCGTGCCGGCGACGAACACGCTGTCCGTGCCACAGGCACGAGCGCAGTACGAAGGACGCATCCGCCTTATGGCGTCCCCGGCCGTGGTGGACGCAGTAAGGGAACAGGTCATCCGGGGGCCGGGCGGTGCCCTGCGTCTGCGCATCTACCGACCTTCGGGCAAGGGCCCATTTCCGCTTCTGGCGTTCTTTCACGGCAGCGGCTTCGTGCTGTGCAGTCTGGATACGCATGATGGCATGCCGCAACCTGTGTGCCGGTGCGGGCTGCGTTGTTGTCTCGGTGGATTATCGCCTTGCGCCCGAGCACAAGTTTCCAGCCGGCCTTGATGACTGTGTGTTGGCGACGCGCTGGATCGCTGAGCATGCGAGCGAACTGGAGGGCGATGCCACACGGCTGGTCGTTGGGGGTGACAGCGCCGGCGGCAACCTCGCCGCTGCGGCGGCGCTGCGGCTGCGGGACCAAGGAGGTCCCCCGCTTGTCGGCCAACTGCTGATCTATCCTGTCACCGACTATCACACCCCGGGCACGCCATCCTATCGCGAGAATGCCGAAGGTTACGGCCTGACGCGCGAGGCAATGGTCTGGTTCTGGGATCACTACCTGACCGGCTCCGCGCAGGCTGCCGATCCATATGCGTCCCCGCTGCAGGCGTCGGATCTTGCCAATTTGCCGCCCGCCTTGGTGCAGACCGCCGAGTACGACCCGTTGCGCGATGAGGGCGAGGCCTACGCGGCGAAGCTTCGGGCGGCGGGCACCCCGGCGACGCTGACGCGTTGGGATGGCTTGAACCACGGCTTTCTGTTCTGGGTTGGCCGCGTCGACAAGGCAGGCGAGGCCATGGGCGAATGCTGCTCGTGGTTGCGGCAGGTGTATCGCTAGCCAAGTCTATCACCAGGAGGACGCCATGCAGTTCGGACTGTTCGGTGCCGCGCAGGCACAACGTGGCGGGCCCGACGTGGATAGCGCCGCTGGGTTCAAGGACTACATCGAGTACGTCATCGAAGCCGAGGCCCTTGGCTATCAGAGCGCGTTCATCGTCGAACACCATTTCACCGGTTTCGGCCAGGTGTCCGCCACGCTCAACCTGCTGACCTGGATCGGCGCGCGCACGCGCACGCTGCGTCTCGGCACTGCGGTCATCGTGCTGCCCTGGCACAATCCCGTGCTGCTGGCCGAACAGGCGGCGACGGTCGATCTGCTGTCCGGCGGGCGGCTGGATTTTGGTATCGGCAAGGGATATCGGCACAATGAGTTCGTCGGCTTTCGCATCCCGATGGAGGAGGCCGAGCCTCGCTTCGAGGAAGCGGTCGACATCATCACCAAGGCGTGGACCTTCAACGAGCGCTTCAGCTTCCAGGGCAAGTACTGGCAATTCGACGACATCATTGTCGAGCCGCCGACCATCCAGCAGCCGCACCCGCCGTTCTGGCAGGGCGCTGGACATCCCGAATCGATCCGGCGGGTTGCGCGGCGCGGACATAACCTGCTGCTCGACCAGTTCGCGTCGTTGGAGGAGACCGGCAAACGCTTCGCCACCTATCGTGAGGCGATCGAGGCTAACGGTTTCCGGTTCGATCCGGCGCGGGTCGGCGTGGCACGCGCCTTCCACGTCGCGCGCAACAACGCGGAGAAGGAGGCGGCCCTGGACCGTCGCCTGGCCGCGCAGCGTCGATTGCACACGATCTCTCAGCGACCGGACGGCAACAACACCGCTAGCATCATGGCATTCTCCGATACGCGCGCCGCGAGCGAAGAGAGCGCGCTCTACGGCAATCCGGATGAGATCGCACGCAAGCTAGAGACGCTGCGCGATATGGGGGTGGAGTACATCTTGCTGAACGGCGGGGGCACGTCGCGCGAGAACCTGCGGCGGTTTGCCAAGGAGATCATGCCGGGATTTCGCACGGAACCCGACATGCGGGCGGCAGGCTAGCTGCAGCGTGTCATCCCGGGCGGCGAAGCCGACCCGGGATCCAGGCTTGCGTGCACTGCCGTCTTCCTGGTCCCGGACCGGCGTTCCGCGCCCGTCCGGGATGACAAGGCCTCAGTCGCAGAGCAGCACGTCGAGGACGTAGTAGCACTTCTTGCCGCTGCTCGCGGTGTCGGCCGCTACCCGGGTCTCGAAGGCGGCATGATCGGCTGGTGCGATGCCATAGCCGTTGACCACCCAGTTGCCCTTCTGGACGCCATTGGCTGCCAGCGCCTGCGCCTCGGCCGGGGATGCGGCGTGTCCATTCACGACGTAACCGGTAGCGGCAAAGCCCGGAGCGCTGAACAGGCCGAAACCCAGTACCAGGGCGATCGCGGTAAGGGTCTTTTTCATGGCCTGCTCCATTCGCTTCAGCGTTTTGCTGACGCGATGGAAAATGCCCGGCAGGAATTCGGAATGCGCTGAAGTGCTTCGGTGAAGCACTTCACCAGCGACCGCTGGAGGGTCCGCCTTTCGTGCGGATAGCTTCGTCGCTACGCTCTCCCACAGGGACATTGGAGGCATGCAT
>Ga0170475_103086206_pt1 | contig 14548 bp, 14 predicted proteins | sample Soicark_Litter_5_FD_111474 | JGI IMG/M metagenome (GOLD analysis project Ga0170475, IMG submission 111474) | Avena fatua rhizosphere microbial communities from Hopland, California, USA. Combined Assembly of 48 SPs | reverse complement strand
GTTTTGTGGTCTGGCGGAATTGGTAGACGCACTGGTTTTAGGTGCCAGTTTCTTTTTGAAGTACGAGTTCGATTCTCGTGATCATTTTTACATATTTTTTTTGTTTTTTATGTGGGTGCGCGTAAGATTTAAATAAGTTTGATACAAGTTTTTATGAAACAGAACGAATCACGTTTTTATTTAATTATTATTTTAGCTGTATTGGGTTTACTAGTTATTAGCTCTATTTTTAGCTCAAAATTTGTAGATGGTGAAATAATATATACAGCTACGTTTTCAATTGTTGTTTTAATTATCTTTTTTCAATTACAAGCCTCGAATCTAATTTCAACGGATGTAAAATTTTCTACTTTTGCTTCTTTTTGAGAAGAATCAAATCGTTTGGAAAATTTGTTAATTGAATTGCATGGTGTTTACAAAAATTTAATAAAAACAATTTTACTTGTTTTTGCAAGTGTTCTTATTTTACGTCGTTCACTAATTTTAATTTCATCAAACAACTATTCTTATCGTTTAAGTTTAAAGTTGTTAAATTCAATTATTTTACGCAATAAACATTTACCGTTGCAGTAATTTTTCTTAAGTAAATTTTAGCCATTTTTGCTAATAAACATGAAAATACGTTTTAACAATGAATTTAGAGTTAATTTTTTTATTTAGTTTTGTTCTTAATGCGGCTGTTTTGTCTTTTATTTTATTTTTAGCAACATTTAATCTTTACTCTTCAGCGCCCGATTTAGAAAAGTTTTCAACTTACGAGTGTGGTTTTATGCCATTAAGTAACGCCAGAAGTCGTTTTGATATTAAGTTTTATGTTGTTGCTATTTTGTTTATTGTTTTTGATATTGAAATTGCATTTTTATTTCCCTGGATTGTTTTATCTAAACAATTAACGGGTTTTGAGACTCTCGGCGTAGCTGTTTTTTTGATCGTTTTAACGGTTGGTTTTATTTATGAATGGGCTTCCGGTGCTCTTTATTGACATTAGTTAAAATTTAAATATTTATTTTTATAACGTGTTATGATGTTTTATTTACTACAACCTTTTGAGCAATTTGAAATTTTTATAGTTTCATTATTACCGATTTCGTTTTGGTCATATTTGCCAATTACTAATTATTTATTTTATTTGTTTTACGTCACAGCTTTAATTGTTTTTTTGTTTGTTTTGGTTGAGCGTTTTAATCCTTATAAAATTGTTGCGTACCGTTGACAACTTTTTTTAGAACGTTTTTATTTGTTTATTTTTGACTTGGTTTATCAGCAAGTAGGTTTTATTGGCCAGCGTTTTGTTCCAACTTTTTTTACCCTGTTTACTTTTATTTTAACAGCCAATTTAGTTGGGTTAGTTCCATTTAGTTTTACTTTAACAAGTCATATTGTATTAACATTTACTTTGAGTTTTTCTGTTTTTTTAGGATTAACTATTTTAGCAATAATTTATCAACCTAATTTTTTTGCTTTGTTTATACCACGTGGGGTTCCTTCTGTTTTAGTTCCTTTTTTGTTTGTTATTGAAATTATTTCGTACACTTCGCGTACCTTTAGTTTGGCGATTCGTTTATTTGCAAATATGATGTCTGGACACGTTTTACTTTATATTTTAACAGGTTTTTGTGCTTACATTTTTAATGATTTACATTTTTTATTAGGAAAAATAATTTTTATTATTCCGTTTGCGCTAATTTTGGCCATTACAGCTTTAGAAATGGGAATTGCCTTTTTACAAGCTTATGTTTTTTGTGTTTTAGTTAGTATCTATTTGTGTGATGTTTACAGCGCGGGCCATTAAAATTTTTTAATAAAGTTAAAGGGTAGAGACAGAGTTGAACTGTCGTTTTCGGTTTTGCAAACCAACGTATTTACCGTTATACGATCTAGCTTTTTTTAATTTTTGTTTGCTACTGGAATTGAACCAGTACTCCCTTACGAGAATTAGATTTTGAGTCTAATGCGTCTACCAATTCCGCCAAGCATTTTACTATTTAGAGAACAATAACAGGAGTTTTATCTCTTCGTCTAATGGTTAGGACCTCGGCTTTTCACGCCGGTAATGTCGGTTCAATTCCGACAGGGGGCATTTTTCTATTTAAAAAGTAAAAAATTTATATGTATTATATAAAATATGTGGTCATTTTTTTTTAAATCAGTTTTTTTTAGAGGTGCGCTTACTTCTAAGCCGTACGCTTTTTTAGCGAGGCCTTGAGAGTTTAGGTCGGTTGATTCAATTGATGTTTTTGATAGTTTAGGATCAAACATACGGGTTGATGTTAGAGGGGACAAAATTCTTAGAATTTTGCCGCGCTCAAATGATTTAATAAATTCGGATTGAATTTCTGATAAAATTCGGTTTATTTGTGATGCAATTCGTTTACAGCGAATTGATACCCCCATTTTGAAAGTTCTGGGTTCTTTTTATTTGTTAAATTGAAACCAACTTTTTAACTTTTGATCGTCAGTTTCTTTAGTTTCAAATTTTTTTAATTTAAATTCTTTAAAGCATTTAGGTGTTGGCTATTCCAAAAGTATAAATCCTTTATTAGTTTTGGGGTTTTATTTAGATTTGGAATCTTCGCATCTTTTAAGTCGTATTAATAGTTCGTTTTTTTTTAATTTAAATTCTTTGTCTGAGTTACTTAGTAATACTAATTTAATTTCTCGTTCAAATTTTTTACTTAACCAATCTCTTTCTGATTTGCACGGTTTTGATTCTGTATTTTTGATTGATTGTAATTTAAAAGTTGAGGCTCCGGTTTTGTTGATTTATTTTAGAAATTTAGCTAAGGCGGGGGTTAAGTTTTATAGTTTTGGAAAATCTTTAGCTTCGTCTCAGTCGTTTATCCAAAATTTAGGATCAATGTTTAATTTTTTTGACTTTTTAAGGGGTAAACATTGACTTTCGAGTCGATTATTAAAGGTTAGTTCGTTTTTTTTATTTGATGAAAAAGTTTTTAAAAGCCGTGTTGTATCGGACTTATTTATAAAACTTAACTTCAAGTTTGGTGTTTTTTATAGTAGCTTAGCTCAGCTAAACTCTTTGGAAGGTTGTTTAAAAACAAACTCCAAGTTTGATCGATTTTCTTCATCTGTTCAGTTTTTAACTAATTTATCGAGCTCGTATGTTTCAAAGTCTTTGACATTTCTTGAGAAAGAACGCTTGGGTTTTTCAACGGATTTAGGTTTATTATCGCATGGTGGTTCGCTAGCTGATTCGTTAGATGTTTTGGTTCCAATTTCATCTTCATTCGAGCAATCTAAAAATTATTTGAATGTTTTGGGTTTGATTCAAAAAACAAGATTGGCTTTAACTTCACCTAATAATGTTTTGGATTGTTCAAGCGCTTTAATATTTTATTATTTGTTTTTGTTAAGGTCGAAGGTAGAATTAACAAACAATCTGAAAAAAAATTTGTTTTTTTTTAGTTTTTTGGGGTTTTTTCATTCGGTTGTTTTAAACAATTCAAAAAGCTGAGAATATATTAATTTTTTTTTTCAGTTGGTTGAATCAAACAGTTTATTAATCTCTGGCTTGTTTAACTATTTTTCGAATGTTGAGTTTGAGTTTAAAAAATTAAAAACAAGTGAGCGATCATTGCCGTCTATTAAAAACAACGATTTTACTATGCCGACTAAAGTTTTTAATATAGGTTTGTCGGGCTTAAAGTTAGTATCTGTAGTTGATTTTTATCAAAATGATGAAATATCTTTGGTTTCTTCTACTTTATCTGCAGCTTCAAAACGTTTAGTTGATAAGCGGTCGTTTATATATTAAAAAGGTAGTTTTTATTTTTATAGTATGCTCTTCTATAATATGTTTTTTTTAAAACTTAATTCAAAATTTTTTTTCTATTTTGTTTTATTTAGTTTTGTCAGCTTTTTGGGATTTTTTTTTTCTGCAAGTTGGCTTAATTTTATTTTTGGGTTTTTAATTGTTGTTTGTAGCTTTTTTGTTGCTTATAGCCAAAGTATTGTTAGTTCGGTTTTATCGTTGATCGGCTTAGCAAGTGTTTTTTCATTAGTTCTTTTTGGCTACGGAGCTACTTTTTTGGCTGTTTTATATTTAGCGGTTTATATCGGTGCTGTCGCTGTTTTTTTTTTATTTGTTGTAATGATGACTGATTTAAGTGATGAGTCGTTGACTAAAACATATTATTTAAAAAGACCGAATTTTTTATCAATTTTTTTTTGTTTTTTGTTATCAACTTTTTTTGTGTATTTGTTTTACATTGGTTTTAACTTTTCTGAGATTTTTAGAAACGTGTTGGTTTGAAAATTTACTTTTATTGGTGACTTATCATCAATTAATTTTTTTTTAAATTTTGATTCGAATATTGAGTCCGTTGCTCGCCTTTTATTTAGAGAAAACGTAGCATCATTTTTAATTTTAAGTATTGTTATTTTGATTGCTTTAGTTGGTGCAATTTTATTAACAAGTTCAATTAATTTGGTCGATAAACATGAGTTAGCTATTTCGAGTCTTGAGCCCCTTGATAGTGTTTGAGAAAATCTAAAATTTAGTTCGTTTGGCGATGGTAAACCCCAAGATATGGAGGTTCAATTAGCACGTAATACGCTTTCATCGGTTAATTTAAGTCAAGCTAAATATAATCACAAATAGTTTTTACTTAATTTATTTACATAATTTTAAATACAAATATGTTTGGTTTTTTAAATTTTGATTTTTTTTTTAATTTAAAATTAGTTGCTTCGGTTGTTTGATCGTTTTGGGTTGTAGCAATTTTTGTTTTGTTATCGACTGCATTATTAACTTTATTAGAGCGTAAAGTTATGGCTTCGGTTCAAAGACGTAGAGGCCCTAACGTTATTGGTTTTTTTGGTTTACTTCAACCTTTTGCGGATGGGCTAAAGTTAGCATTAAAAGAAACAAATGTTCCGTTTCAAGCTAGTAAAGTTTTATTTATTGTTGGGCCTATATTAGCATTTTTTTTAGCCGTCGCTGGGTGAGCTTTTTTACCTTTTCCGCTTTTTTTAAAATCAAATTCTTTGTCTACTAGTTTTAGTTTAGTGGTTGGTGGTAATGATTTGGCTGGTTTTTCAACTAAAAGTGTTTTTTTACTAACCCCAGGCTCATCTGTTTTGGATTTTGATTTAAGTTTGATGTTTGTTTTTGTTATTACTTCTTTACATGTTTATGCTGTTCTTATTGGGGGTTGAGCTAGTAATTCAAGATATGCGCTTTTAGGAGCTTTACGTTCTACGGCTCAAAGCATTTCGTATGAATTAACGATGGGATTTATTATTTTAGTTGTTGGTTTACTTAATGAGTCACTTCATCTGAATACAATAGTTTTTAGTCAGTATACTGTTTGGAATGTTTTTAGTTTATTTCCTGCTTTTATTGTTTTTTTGGTTTGTTCTTTAGCTGAACTAAATAGAACTCCGTTTGATTTAGTTGAGGCCGAGGGTGAATTGGTTGCAGGTTATAATGTTGAGTATTCAGCCATGATGTTTGCCCTTTATTTTTTAGGTGAGTATATTAGCATTATTTTTTCGTGTTTTGTAACAGCCGTTCTTTTTTTTGGGGGTTGGCTTTTACCGTCTTTTTTACCTTCTTTTTTAGTTTCTTTAGGTTCTGGTTTTATGGTTTACGTTTTTTTATTTAATTCGTTTTTGTTTAATTTTGTTGTGTTTATAGGTTCTATTTTCTTGTTGGTTTTTAAGGTTGTTTGTTTAATTTTGTTGTCACTATTAATTCGTTTTGTGTTGCCTCGTTATCGTTATGATCAGTTAATGTATATAGGTTGAACAGCTTTTTTGCCCTTTTGTCTGGCGTTGTTAATTTTTGTAGCTGTTATTTTTTTGTATTTTTAATTAAAAATACAAAATTAATTTAATCATTTATTTTTTTTATAAATTTAATTATATTTTCCAAATATGTTTTTCTTTTCTAATTTTAAAAATTCAAAAAGTTTGTCTTTATTTAATTCGCGTCTTTTTTCATCTGAGTCGCACGGTTTTAAACACAATTATCATGATTTTCATCTAGTTGATCCTAGCATTTGACCTGTTTTTACTTCGTTGGGTGCATTACTTTTAACAAACGGTTCCGTTATTTATTTTCATTCAAGTGATGCTTTTTGAATGAAATTAGGATTACTTCAAGTTATTGTAGGTATGATAGGTTGGTGACGTGATGTTATAAACGAATCGTTTCAGTACCATACCCCTGTTGTTCAACGTGGTTTACGTTTAGGTTTTATTTTATTTATTGTTTCTGAAGTTATGTTTTTCTTTGGTTTTTTTTGAGGATTTTTTCATTCAAGTTTAGCACCAAGTATTTTCATTGGTGGTATTTGACCCCCTAAAGGTATTGAGCCTTTCGATCCATGAACCATCCCTTTGGCAAATACTTTAATATTGTTATTGTCAGGGGCTGCAATTACTTGGGCGCATCATGCTATAATTGCTGACGAAAAAGAAGATACTCGTGCGGCTTTTATGGTTACTCTTTTTTTAGCAGCTTATTTTACTTTATTACAACTTTATGAATATATTAGTGCGCCCTTTAGTATTTCAGATAGCGTTTATGGTGCAACTTTTTTTATGATGACTGGTTTTCATGGCTTTCATGTTTTAATTGGAACAATTTTTATTGCGGTTTGCTTTATGCGTTTTAAATTGGGCCATTTTACTCCAAGTCACCATATTGGTTTTGAGGCTGCTGCTTGGTATTGACATTTTGTTGACGTTGTTTGGTTATTTCTATTTGGCGTTGTTTATTGATGAGGTGGAATTTTAGTTAATGAGGAGGATTTTTATTCTTTTGTTAAAGAGTTTATGAACTAAAATAAAAGTTGTTTAGGTTTTAGTATTTATTTTATATTTTATTAAAAAAAATATGTCATTTATAGATTTTAGCACTAAGCGTGAGTTTTTTTTTTATAGCAATAGATCAAAAAAAGTTCAAGCTTTTAAGTCCGATTCAAAAAAATTGTTTAGGGCGAACGATTTTCTTAATTTAGTTCGGGTTAAATTTTTAAGGCCGCGTTTATTAAAAAATTTTGATGGGTTTTCAGATTTTCCATTTTTAGCTTTATCAAATGGTAGTTTGTTTTTTTATGACTCGGCTTATGTTAATTTTTTGTTTGAGCCGAATTTTGCCCAATCTGGTTTACTTTTGTTTGATGATTTGTATTCATATAAAAATAAAATAATTTTTTAATAAGTTTCTTTTTGGCCTTTAGTTTAACTGGAAAAACGTCAGTCTTCTAAACTGTTTAATGCAAGTTCAAGTCTTGCAGGGCCCAATTTTTATTTTAATTAACATTTAATGTGTATTTTTACAGTTATGGTTTTAGATACAACCCAATCTAATTTTACTGTTCCTTCAACAGTTACGTTTTTTAATAAATCTAAGAGTTCATCGTTGACTTCTGCTTTACCCGGTTTTGCAAAAAAGCCTTTTGGTCGTCTAAAAAATTTTGCAATGAATTTTGGGCCCCAGCATCCTGCCGCTCATGGGGTTTTACGGCTTATTTTAGAGTTGGATGGTGAAGTAGTTAGGCGCGCTGATCCACATATTGGGTTGCTGCATCGTGGAACTGAAAAATTAATAGAATATAAAACTTTTATTCAGGCTTTACCCTATTTTGATCGGTTAGATTATGTTTCTATGATGGCTCAAGAGCATGGTTATTCTTTGGCTGTTGAGTCGTTAGTTAAAGTTGAAGTACCGCTTCGGGCTAAGTTTATTAGAGTTATTTTTTCTGAGATAACTAGGATTTTAAATCATTTATTGGCTTTAACTACTCATGCATTAGACGTTGGTGCGCTAACGCCCTTTTTGTGAGCTTTTGAAGAGAGAGAACGTTTAATGGAATTTTATGAACGTGTTTCTGGTGCTAGAATGCACGCTGCTTATATTCGCCCGGGTGGGGTAAGCCAAGATTTGCCTATTGGATTTTGTGATGATGTTTTTAATTTTTGTTTACAGTTTTCATCACGTTTAGACGAGATAGAGGAGTTGTTGAGCGAAAATCGAATTTGAAAACAACGTTTGGTTGACGTTGGGGTCGTTTCTTATAAAGATGCGTTAGATTTTGGTTTTAGTGGGGTTATGCTCCGCGGGTCAGGTATTATGTGAGATTTACGTGAAGCAGAACCTTATGAGGTTTATGATCAATTAAAATTTAATGTACCCACTAGTTCAAAAGGAGATTGTTATGCACGTTATCTTTTAAGAATGCGCGAGATGCGAGAAAGTTTATCTTTAATTATTCAAGCACTAAATTTAATGCCAAATTCTGGCCCTATTAAAGTTGATAATCAAAAGTTAATTCCGCCGTCTCGTTCTCACATGAAATTTTTTATGGAATCGTTAATTCACCATTTTAAACTTTTTACTGAGGGGGCTGTTGTACCTTCGGGTCAGGTTTATGCAACTGTTGAGGCGCCAAAGGGTGAGTTTGGTGTGTTTTTGGTTTCAAATAATTCAAATAAGCCTTATAGATGTAAAATTAGAGCGCCTGGTTTTTTTCATTTACAATCGTTAGATTCTATGTCAAAAGGCCACATGATTGCTGATGTAGTTACTATAATTGGAACTCAAGATATAGTTTTTGGTGAAATTGACCGTTAAGTTTAGGTTTAGAGTTGTTGGTGTAGTTTAATGGCAGAACAGCGGTCTTTGACACCGTTGATAGAGGTTCGAATCCTCTCGCTCCAAAATCAAAAAATACGAGTAGTTTAATGGTAGAACGGCGGTTTCCAAAACCTTTAATATGGGTTCAATTCCTGTCTCGGGTGGGTTTTTTATACATTGTTATTAGAGTATAATAATATTATATATTTTTTTAGTTAAATGACGAAAATAATAAAATCTAAGTACAAATTTATTAATAATTTTCAAGATGATTTAACCGGTCATTTTTTGTATAAAATGAAGAGGCGTCAAAGGACTCTTAATTTGTTAGCTTGACGTTTTGTTTTAAATAAAGTTAAGCCAGTACGTCTTGATGATTTATTATTATCACGCCCTAAACGTAGAACGACTGTTTCGTGATATACAATTCAATTACGAAAATTGCGTTATTTTTACGGTTTTTACGGCGGTTATAGGGGGGTTTTTTTTAAAAGACTTCATTTTTTACTAAAAAACTATAAGTTTAATCGGGTTTCTCGTGCTTCGTCACTTTTAGAATTAAGGTTAGATGTTTTGTTAGTTCGTTTAGGTTTATTTAAACATGTTAAACTAGCTCGTTTATATTTAAAAAATTTTGGTGTTTTTATTAATGATAAAAAAGTTTATAAAGTTAATTATGTTTTAAAAATGGGTGACATTTTGTCATTTGATAAAGCACATCGGAGTTTCTTTAAAGCTAAACTTTTATTGAGATTAAAGCCAACTTTGCATTTTATAAAAAATCATCAAGAAAACTTACTTCCGTTTTTTTCTAAAATGTCTAAAAATCTAAATTTAATAAATTTAGATTTAAGTTTAATTACTTTTTATATTCGTGTACTGTTTACCAATTTTTCTGGTATTATTTCGCGTGAGTCTGGTTTACTTCGATCAGTTTTTTTTGTTTCTTATTTTCCTCGTTTTTTGGAAGCAAATTTTAATACGTTTGAATTTATTTGTTGTTCAAAAATTGATCCTTTGTTAGATATTAAGTATCCGTTTAGGGTTAAATCAAATGAGATAAAAAAGCTTATCGAGTCTACTTTTTAGTGCTTACAAATATCGGTGTTTTACTTAGGAATAAAAATTTTATTTTTTTTTATCTTTTTATTTTTTAAAGTAAAAATTTTATGAAAGTTTTTAATCTTACTATAAACTGTTACGTAAAATATTAAAATACTTGTTTGTGTTTTGCATAAACATGATATAAAAATTATACTACCGGTTGTGGGTATAGTTTAATCTAAAAAAAAAATAACTTTTTAAATTATAAAATGACTGTTTTAACTATTGCAGGTTTAAATTTAGTCGGTGCTGGTTTGGCAACTATTGGGTTGGCAGGTGCTGGGGTTGGTATTGGTTCAGTTTTTGGTAGCTTTATTTTGGCTTTTAGCCGTAATCCTTCTTTACGTCAGGATTTATTTGTTTACACTTTGTTGGGTTTTGCGTTAACAGAAGCAATTGCTTTGTTTGCTTTAATGATGGCTTTCATTATTTTATTTCGTTAATTTTTATTTAGTTAAAAATTATGAAAAATTGTTGTTAACCATTATAGAGAGAAGAGTTTTCTCTCTATAAGTTTTTTAGGTTGTGTTATTTAATTTAAAAATATTGATTTTACTTACAAAATGAATAAACGTATAATTAAACAGTTTAAAATTTTAAATGTTCTTTACAAGGAAGCAATTGCTTATTTATCACCAATTAATTTAAGCGGTTGGTGGAATTTTGGATCATTAGCTATGTTTTGCTTAGTAGTTCAAATAGTGACTGGTATTTTATTGGCAATGCACTATATACCTAACGACCTTATGGCTTTTAATAGTACTGAACATATTATGAGAGATGTTAAGTACGGTTGATTTTTACGCTATTTGCATGCTAATGGAGCTTCTTTCTTTTTTTTGGTAGTTTATATTCATGTTTTCAGAGGACTTTACTACGGTTCTTATATTACACCGCGTCGGGCTGTTTGAAATGTTGGTGTTATAATTTTGTTAATTATGATTTTAACAGCCTTTTTAGGTTACGTTTTACCATGAGGTCAAATGTCATTTTGGGCTGCAACTGTTATTACTAGTTTGTTATCTACAATTCCAGTTATTGGAACAGATTTAGTTTACTGGTTGTGAGGGGGCTTTAGTGTTACTACTGTTACTTTAAATAGATTTTTTAGTTTACATTATTTGTTACCTTTTGTTTTAGCAATTTTAGTATTTTTGCATATTGCTTTATTGCATGAGGCGGGCTCAGGAAATCCAATTGGCGTTGATGTTAAACTTGTTGATGGTCGTTATATTGATGGTCAGCGTTTTCATCCAAACTATACTATAAAAGATTTGCACGGTATTTTATTATACTTGTTTTTTTATTTGTTTTTTGTTTTTTTTGCACCAAATTATTTTGGTCATCCTGATAATTATATCCCGGCTAATTCAGATGTAACCCCTGCTCATATTGTTCCTGAGTGGTATTTTTTACCGTTTTATGCTATTTTACGCGCGGTTCCAAACAAATTATTTGGAGTAATTTTATTAGTGGCGGCAATTATTGTTCTTTTAGTTTTTCCTTTTTTAGTTAGTGATTCTTCAGTTCGTTCAACTGCTTTTCGTCCGTTTTTTAAAGTTTTTTTTTGATTTTTTTTAATTGATTGTTTTGTTTTAGGTTGAATTGGTGGAAAGCCGATTGAATACCCTTATTATACACTTGGTGTTATTGCTACTGTTTTTTATTTTGGTTATTTATTGATTATAATTCCGTTTATTCATAATTTGGATAAATGAATTTTTTACTCAAATCGTGTTAAAGCTTAGTGCTAATTAACTTTTACATCTTTTATTTTCTTTAAACTTTAAAAATGTCTAATTTATTTAATTCATTAATTAACCAACCCATGGTTGTTGGTATAGCTACCCCAGGTCAGTATGGTTTTCAGCCAGCGTATAGTCCAATTATGGAGGGTATTATTGATCTACATAATTATATTTGCTTTTTTTTAGTAGCTATTTTGATTTTTGTTTCTTGGATGCTTTTTTATACCATTTATTTGTACCGATATACGGTTCGCCTTTTTATCCACAAATATAAAAATGATTTTTTATCTAATTATTTGGAAACTTTATCGTTTTCGTATAAGCCGCTTTTTCCATTTAGAAAACTTTTAACTACTACTTTATTTTCATTATTACAGCCGGTTGATTACAAGTATACTAAAAAATTGGCTCATTGAACAACTTTAGAGATTGCTTGAACAATTTTGCCTAGTTTTATTTTGTTAGCTATCGCTGTTCCTAGTTTTATTTTGTTATATTCAATGGATGAATTGACTGATGATATTTCTATTACTGTAAAAGTTATTGGCCATCAATGATATTGAACCTATCAGTTTACGGATCCAAGTTTATTTAATTACGTTAGTGATATTGATCCAAATAAGTTTACTTATGACAGCTATATGATTCCGTGAGAATCTAAAGGGTTAGAAGAATCAAAAGGTTTGTTGCCCGAATTTACTCTTTTTAAACTAAAAAATTTGTCTTCTTTGAGACTATTAGAGGTTGATAAACCTCTTTGGTTGCCTGTTAAAACACATATTAGATTTATGATCACTGCGGCGGATGTTATTCATTGTTTTGCTATCCCTGCTTTGGGTGTTAAAGTTGATGCTGTTCCTGGTCGCTTAAATCAAACTTTTGTTTATATTAATCAACCAGGTTTATTTTTTGGTCAGTGTAGTGAAATTTGTGGAGCAAACCACGGTTTTATGCCAATTGAAATTGTTGCTGTACCTTGAGAGCATTGGTCAAAATTTTTTGAAAATGGGTTTAAATCTGCTTAGTTTTTTATAAATATAAATTTATATTTTTTATTTGTTTGAAAGCTGCTGTTTCAATTTATTGAAAATAAAGTCTGCATTCTTTAAATTTTGTGATTTTTTTTTTATTTAATTATGACTTTATTAGCTGATTTTTTAATTGGTTTAGTTAAATTAATTTTTAGTTTTTCGGCCGTTTTGTGGTTCGCGCTTATTGCGTTATTTGCGTTTCATCGTTTATATAAATTGAGCGGCCCGGCTTATAGTTCGTTTACTTCCTTTTTTGGCGATTTTTTATGAAAAAATTTTAATCATGTTCGTTTTGCGTCAGCACTTCGTTTAAGTAATTTTCCTTGGGCGGTTCGTTGAATGTTTTCAACAAACCATAAAGATATTGGTACTCTTTATTTTATTTTTGGTGCTGTATCCGGTATTATGGGTACAATTTTTTCAGTTTTAATACGTTTGCAGTTAATGTTACCGGGTACTGATTTATTAAATGGTGATTATCAATTGTATAATGTTATTGTAACTGCTCATGCTTTTGTTATGATTTTCTTTTTTGTTATGCCGTCAATGATTGGAGGTTTTGGTAATTGAATGGTTCCACTAATGCTAGGTGCACCGGATATGGCGTTTCCACGTTTAAATAATATCAGTTTTTGACTTTTACCCCCTGCTTTGTTTTTGTTAGTTTCATCTTCTTTGTACGAAGGTGGTGCAGGTACTGGTTGAACTGTTTATCCGCCGTTATCTAGTATTCAAGCTCATCCTGGCCCCGCAGTTGATTTGGCTATTTTTAGTTTACATTTAGCCGGCGCTTCATCTATTTTAGGAGCTATTAATTTTATTACTACTATTATTAATATGCGGACCCCTAATATGTTTTGACACCGTGTTCCGTTGTTTGTTTGATCAGTTTTTTTTACAGCGATTTTGTTGTTATTATCATTGCCGGTTTTAGCTGCAGGTATTACTATGTTGTTAACAGATCGTAATTTTAATACAACTTTTTTTGATTATGTTGGTGGTGGTGATCCAATTTTATTTCAACATCTTTTTTGATTTTTTGGTCATCCAGAGGTTTATATTCTTATTTTACCGGCTTTTGGAATAATTAGCCATATTATACAAACTTTTTCTGCTAAACCAATTTTTGGTTTTTCAGCAATGACTTGGGCTATGGCGTCTATTGGTTTATTGGGTTTCTTGGTTTGAGCTCATCATATGTACGTTGTTGGATTAGATATTGATACTCGTGCTTATTTTACCGCTGCAACTATGATTATTGCAATTCCAACTGGTATTAAGATTTTTAGTTGAATTGCTACAATGTGAGGTGGTGTTTTAAGAATTCATGTCGCGATGTTATTTGCAATTGGTTTCTTGTTTTTGTTTACTGTTGGTGGTTTAACTGGTATTGTTTTATCAAACGCAGGTTTAGATGTTGCATTACACGATACTTATTATGTAGTTGCGCATTTTCATTATGTATTGTCGATGGGTGCTGTTTTTGCTTTTTTTGCTGGTTTTTACTATTGGTTTAAAAAAGTAACTGGTTATACAATTAGTTCAAAATTAGGTACTGCTCATTTTTGAATTATGTTTTTAGGCGTTAATTTAACTTTTTTTCCAATGCATTTTTTAGGTTTAGCAGGTATGCCGCGTCGTATTCCTGATTTTCCGGCTGCTTACGCGTATTTTAATTATGTTGCTTCGTTTGGATCATTAATTTCTTTGTTTGGTGTTGTTTTTTTTCATTATATAATTTATACAGCTCTTTATCAACCAAAATTAACTTTTGTTGAGTTAGGTCGTAGTTTCTTGGAAGGTTTATTAGTTCGCCCTATTAAAGCTTTGTATGTTTTTGGTCGTTTTTATTATCGTCATAACAAAGATTTTTATTTATTAGTTACTATTGTTTTTGTAACTTGTAGCGTTCTTTTTGCATTTGGTTTTTAGTATTTTTTTTTAATTTTGTGGGGGTTGTGTTTTTATAAGTTTTTAACTTAAAGGAAGCGTAGTTTAACGGTAGAATTCTTGCCTTGCAAGCAGGCGGCGCCAGTTCGATTCTGGCCGTTTCCAATTTTTTT
>Ga0170475_105902688_pt1 | contig 14558 bp, 9 predicted proteins | sample Soicark_Litter_5_FD_111474 | JGI IMG/M metagenome (GOLD analysis project Ga0170475, IMG submission 111474) | Avena fatua rhizosphere microbial communities from Hopland, California, USA. Combined Assembly of 48 SPs | reverse complement strand
GCAGCGCATGGGCCAGCAGCAGCGGGCGCCAGCCGTCGGCCGATGCCAGCGCGAACCCGGCGCTGACGGTGAGCAGAACGAGCAGCGATATCCGCGGCTTCATCAGGACCATGTAATCGGCCAGGCGCATGGCTGCCGTCGTGCGCAGCGTTCCTGTCGCGGGAACGACGGCCGTGTCACAGGCGACAATCCGCACGGCGATTCTCATCGGGCGCCTCCGGCCAGGGGAAGTCGGGCCTCGATCGGCTGGGTGCCGACCGAGTCGCGATTCGTCCCTTTCAAGAACGACTGCAATCGGGCAAGTCGCACAGACAGGGCCACGCAAGTACCCAGCAGCAATGCACCCGTCACGACATGGAGGCTCAACATCGTGATCGACAATGTCGACCCGCGGACTGCAACATAATCGCCATTCCCGAATTTCGTCACCCAAGCGGCTGCGCCGAGCGCCAACTGGGAAATTGTCAATACAGCAATCGCTGCTGCCAGCCCGCGGAGCCGCGTTATCCCGCTGGCGGCGACGGAGAGAGCCAACCACACCAAGACGAGCGCCGTGACGAACGCGAATCCCAAGTGCGAGTAGAGGTGCATACCTTTGTGGCGGAGGAAGCCCCCCAGAACATACTGCACAAAGACGCAACCGGAAGCGGCGATGGCGAGCATTCGCAGGCGTGCCACCGCGGCTCGTTGAGCCCCAGAGAAAGGCTCGTTCCAGTTGTGACTTGTGACCACTGCCACACAGACGATCAGGGCGAAGACCAAGGCTCCCCCGCTTCCATGAATGAGTGCCAAATCCTCGGCGTCGCGCAGCACGCGCAAGCCTCCGAGCAATCCCTGCGTGATCACGGCCAGAAGCACGGCGGCTCCCAGGGACTTGACCCAGCCGCGACGCTCCTTCCAGGCAAGAGATGCACACAAAACGAGGCTCGATATGCCGATCAAGATCCCCGCGAGGCGATGACCGTGCTCGAGGAATTTGTCTCCCGCCGAGCGCAGCCACGGGTAGGAAAACATTCCGTACCCGTCGGAAGTGGGCCAGTCTGGAAACGCCATTCCGGCCTTCCTGCTCGTCACCGCCGTCCCGACGACAATCGTAAAAATGGCCGTGCATGCCGTGATCACGGCAATGCGGTGCAGCCAGGGGTTATAGACGGAACGGTCCACGGTGGTCTCTAGAGCGAATGGGCGAAAGATACAGTTATCATATCAATGTAAGACGTGATTCAATCCAGCGCCGCTCAATGCGGATTGGCGTACGGATCGGCGTGGCGGTCTTCGTTTGGCAAGAACCTGGTTTGCGGCAGAAAATCTTCTTCGACGAGCGGCGACGCATATTCGTAGGGACCGCGGTAGACGATCGGCAGAATGTCGAAGTTGCCGTGTCCCGGAGGCGATGGGGCCGTCCATTCGAGGCCATTGGCGTTCCAGGGATTGCGGCCGACTTTCTTGCCTTTGAAAATGCTGTATAGAAAATTGCCAATCAACAGGAACTGCGCAAAGCCCATGAGCAGCGCGCTGTACGTGATGAACCGGTTGAGGGGCAGCAGGTGTTCGAGGTACTGATAGTTGTACGGATCGGCCAGCCGCCGCGGGAAACCGGCCACTCCCAGCATGTGCATCGGGAAGAACGTGCAGTTGAACCCGATGAACGACAGGATGAAGTGCACCTTCCCCACCGATTCGCTCATCATCCGTCCGAACATTTTGGGGAACCAGAAGTGAATCGCCCCGAACACGCCGAATACCGTCGCGCCGAACAGCACATAGTGGAAGTGGGCCACGATGTAATAGGTGTCGTGAATGTGAATGTCGACGGGCACGGCGGCCATGAAGATCCCGCTCAAGCCCCCCACCACGAACATCGAGACGAATCCGATGGAGTTCAGCAACGGCACCGTGAACTGAAGATTGCCTCCCCACAGCGTTCCCAGCCAGTTGAACGTTTTTACGGCCGAGGGGAGCGCGATCATCATCGTCGAGACCATGAACGTCATTCCCAGCGCGGGGTTCATGCCGCTGGTGAACATGTGGTGGCCCCAGACGATAAAGCCCAGCCCGGCGATGGCGGCGATCGAGTACACCATCGGCCGGTAACCGAACAGCGGCTTGCGCGAGAAGCACGAGATCATGTCGGAAACCATTCCCATCGCCGGCAGAATCATGATGTACACGGCCGGATGCGAATAGAACCAGAACAGGTGCTGCCACAAGAGGGCCTGGCCCCCGCCCACGGTGGGGGCTGTGTTATTGATGACCAGTCCGCCAGGAGTGAAAAAGCTCATTCCCAGCGTGCGTTCGAACAGCAGCATGAAGCCGGCGGCCGTCAGCACGGGCAGGGCGAATGCCTGCAGGATGGCGGTGATAAACATGGCCCAGATCGTCATCGGCATGCGGAACAGCGTCATGCCGGGGGCCCGCATGTTGATGATCGTCGTCATGTAATTGACAGACCCCAGCATCGACGAAAAACCCACGAACGTGACTCCCATCAGCCACATCGTCTGCCCCAGCCCCGAACCGGGGGCGGCCGGAGGATTAGCGCTTAACGTGGCGTACGAAGTCCAGCCCGCCGCCGCGGCCCCTCCTTCGACGAAAAAGCTGCCCAGGAAGAAGGCCATCGCCGGCCACATGAACCAATAGCTGAGCATGTTGAGCGTCGGGAAGGCCATGTCGTCGGCCCCGATCTGCAACGGAATCAGGAAGTTTCCGAACGCGCCCGCCAGAATCGGGATGATCACCAGAAAAATCATCACCGTGGCGTGCATCGTGAACAGCATCGTGTAGAACTCGGGAGAGATGGCCCCCCCTTGTGCTGAAAAGAGCAGCTTGCCGACGACCGGCATTTCGCGCCACGGAAACGCCAGTTGCCAGCGCACACCCAGTGCCAGCGTCCCGCCCAGCAGCAGCATCAAGAGCGTGGTGAACAGGAACTGAATGCCGATGATCTTGTGATCGGTCGAAAAAACGTATTTTTTCACGAACCCGATTTCGTGATGCGCCGCATGGGCGTGACCTGTCTCGTGATCGTGCGTTGTGATCAGGTGATCGGCCGGATTGAGCGTGCTCATTGATTCTCTCCTCTAACTCTTCAACGTCATTCAGTTTTCAGTTTTCAGTTTTCGGTTTTCAGCGGGCCACTGAAAACTGAACACTGAAAACTGAGCTCTTACTTCTCTTCCGCTTTGGCAATCGGCACGCCGTCGTCAAACTGCGATGTCGACAACTCTTCAAGATATTTTGCGAAATCAGCTTCGCGCTGGGCCGACAACTGGCCCTTCATTTTGTAATGTCCCCAGCCGCACAGCTCGGCGCACACCAGGGGAAACTCGCCCACCTTGTCGCATTGGAACCAGACGGGAATGACCAGGCCCGGCACGGCATCCTGCTTGATGCGCAAGTGCGGCAGATAGAACGAGTGCAACACGTCTTCGCTCTTAAGACGAATCACGGCCGGTTTGCCCACCGGAACGTGCAGGTCGTTCACCGTGTACAGGTCGTCGAATTGCGGAGTATCCTGCAGCGTCTTGCCCGGCGCCGGGTAGCGGATCCGCCATTCGAACTGGCGGGCCGTGACTTCGGCCACGGGGTGGGCGATGGCCTGCTGGTCGAACATCGACTTCACGCGAAATCGCGCCCAGACGTCCATCTGGTAGAGCGCGATAAACAGCAGCACGCCGGCGGGAATAATGCTCCAGATCACTTCGAGCGTGTGGCTGCCATGCGTAAATGTCGACCTCTCCCCCCGACCGGATCCAAATTTCCAGAGAATGTACCCCAAAGCGATCATGACGCCGATGAAGGTCACACCGGTGATGACCAGGATCATGTAAAACAGATCGTCGATCTGTGCTCCCAGTGGAGACAGAGAGGGACCCGGAGCGGGAAACCACCAGCCCATGGACGGCGCCACGGCGAACGACGCCACGGCTGCCACGCCGGCGAACGAGAAAAAGAAAAACCAGAATCGATTCACAACTGGGCTCCCGTGTGGTATGTCGCGAAGAGGCCCTTTCAAAATGATAGGGCCTGATTCAGGCGCATTGCCAGGCGCGACGGTCTCTCTTAATCCCTGGCATTGGCGACTTTGTTTTCTGTCTGCTGTTCCCCTTCGACTTCGCCTGGGTACGCTGAGTGTTGGCCCTCGAACGGCACGCTGAGGACGTAATTGACGAGGTCCCAGATTTCTTCATGCGTCAATACTGTGGCGAACCCGGCCATCTGCGTGCCCGGAATTCCCTCGTGCACGCGGCGGAAAATATCGATCGGCCGCCGGCCGCCGCGGTAAATCCCACGGGTCAGATTTCTAGGACTCTGCGGGAAGCCCCATTCATCGTGCAGGCCGGCGACTTCATACTTGCGCTCGGGCTGCGAATTGGGGATCGGCCAGTATTTTTCGGTATTGGGCCCGTCGCCGCGCGCCAGCTTGCCGTGGCATTCGGCGCATTCGGTTTTCTTTTTGGGGTTGAGCGACAGAAAGAAGACCCGTCCCTTTTCGATTGACTCTTTTGTGGGGGGCGTGCGCTTGATCTTGGGAACGACCACGCTTTCTTCCAGTTCAGCACCGGCCCAGGCCTCTGCCATGGCGGTGGTTATGTCTTCGACCTGTCCCGGCAACTCTTCATTGACCGACTTCATGATTTCTGCCACAACGTCGGCCTTCTTTTTGCCGTCGTTAACCGCCCGGTCCCGATCCTTTTTCGTAGCGCTCAAAGCTGCCAATTCTGTTGCCAGACGAATCTCGGTGTTGCCGCGGATACTCAGCCAGCGCACGTAGTCAATAATCAATCCGAGTTTTTCTTCGCCCAAAAGAACAAACGATGGCATGTAAGTGCCCGGAATGCCCTGCTCCAGAATATGCAGCAAATCCTTTCGCGACGGCTTCATGGCGCGCTGGGTCGATTTGAATTTGAACGTTCCCTGACGATAGTCTCGCGGCCGCGGATTGAGGAACCTCGAGGTCGGTCCCTTGCCGTCTCCGGTCACGCCATGACAATGCTGGCAGTGCGTCATATACAGGTTGCGGCCCTCTTTGAGCCTCCACCCCGCCTGGGCGTGAGGATCGTTCGAATCGACGTTGGGTTCCGGCTTTCCGTAATCGATCGGAAACTTTTCCCAGGCGACGAGCTGCACAGGCGTGCCGAAGTTTTCGACCAGGACCCTGTCGACGACGTCGCGGGCCTCGGGAATGAGTTCTTCGGTCGCCTCGTCGCGCGCGAACTTAGCCGCCGGTGGCTGGCCGCAACCGGCCAGTCCCAGGGCCGCCAGTGCGACAATCGGTGCAAGAAATTGAACTTTCACGACGAATCCCCTCTGCATCACTGCTTGAAGAACTGTTCCTTCGAATAAGACAGCTTCTCTTCAGTCGGCTTGTCGGCCTTGATGTCGACTTCGAGCTTCTTAGTGAGATAGCCACACATCTCGTGCCAGACGATAAACGTGTGCTTGCCGGGAGGCACGCCCTTGATCTCGAACTTGCCTTCGGCATCCGTCACGGCGGCCAGCGGATGTTCGAGCGGCAGATGATGGGCTTTCATAAACGTGTGCAGATCGCATTTTACCGGAACCGGGCGGCCTTCGGGCTTCTTGAAGGTGTATTCCACCCCGTCGCGGTTGTTCACAGATATCGTCTGATTGAACCCGGCGTTCCTGAGCGACGTAATGTTCGTGTTGTGAACCACCGGATCGTCGCTCTTGATCAGCACCTTCTGGTTGCAGCGCACGATCAGAATGTGGGGAATGAACCGGCAGCCTTTCTGATCGAAAACGGCGGGTTCTTCGGGAACCGGCGGAGGAGTGTAGCCGGCCGGCGTCTTTTCGATGTAAATGACCACGTTGGCCACGCCGTTGCCGGCCTTTTCGTTGACGAGGAATTCATCGCTGAAATAATCGGCTGCGGCGCACACGGCGCGGTCATCGGGTTTCTCGATCTTCGGGTCGCCCTTCTTGTGCACGAGCTTAGGCGCCGGCGGCGTTCCCTTGAACGTCACGACCCCTTTGAAGACACCAGAGGGCTGGTCGGCGGCAGTCAGCGCGGCTTTTGCCAGAGTCGCCGCAGCCGAGGCGTCGGGCCGAATGGCCACCTGCACCGGCTCTTTCGAATCGGCACGATCGGTGCAGAGCAGGCCGATGAGCGCCAGCGCGCCCAGCGCCAGTCCGACCGAGGAATATCCCAGAACGCTTCCGCCCCAACGCGTCTCGCGCAGGGGACGATCTGCTGTCTCATCGGCAGGTTGTGTCTTCATGGCGTCTCCTTATTCTGGGTCACAACGATCTGGCCCCCTTCGAGCAGTCGATCGAATGAAATCACAGGACGCGTGGACCGTCGCTTCGAGCTGGGCGCCGCGGCGAATTTCGCGGGCCCATAACTCAAATCTTTTCTGGTCTCTTTGTCGACTTCGATCGTAATTTGCAGCTTGCGGTCGAGCAATTGACCGCCGCCGGGGGCGCTTTCATGCCAGACGTTAAAAAAAGTGCTTGCCGGCCGGCAGGCCTTCGATCTTGAAGTGACCCTCTTTGTCCGTCACGGCAACATACGGATGGTCGATCGGAAAATGATACGCCTTCATCCAGGTGTGCAGATCGCAAACGACCGAGATCGGGCCCGATTCGGGCTTCTTGTAGACGCACGGAACCCCCGCCCGTTCGTTCGCGGCAATCAGCTTGTTGAATTCGGGATTTCGCTTCGGCCGCGTATGCGTATTGTGCGGGATCGAGTCGTCGCTGACCACAAACAGCGGCTGGCCGATCTGCACGACCAGCACATGGGGCAGAAACCGGCAGCCTTTCTGGTCGAACAGCACTTTTTCAGCCGGAGGCGAAGCCAGCTCGGGCTTGATGTTGCCGGGCCGTTTTTCCAGAAAGATGATCGCGTTCGCCAGGCCGTTGCCGGCCGGATTGACAATCAGACTTTCGTTGGGAACCGCAGTCGCGGCGCACACCGCCTTGTCTTCTGGTTTGAGCGTGGCATCGCCCGCAGCGACCAGAGGAGGCAAATCCTTCGGCGTTCCTTCGTAGGTGATTGTTCCGACCAGGCTGCCGTACCCGGCCGCAGTCGTATCTGCAGCAGACTGGCCATCTGCCGACGCGTCAGACGCGCCGGCGACCGGTTTGATTGTCACGGTGACGAGCGCCTGTTCGGGGCAGCCCGCGAACAGGCACAGCACGCAGAGCCCGAAGCCTGCGAGCGCGACGCGTCTTTGCCAATCTGCAACTTTCAACAGCTTAGTCATTGCTTTCCTCCTGCTTCGCCGGCTGCATCAGCAGGCGCTGCCGCCGTCGCCTTCCCTTCTTTCTCGAGCAACCGCAAATAGTTCATCAGGGCATCGCTGGCGGCCCCTGCCTGCTCTTCGCCATTGCCGCCGAAGAGTTGAGGAAAGACCTGTTTATCTCTCGTAAAGTTTTGCGGCATGCGCGTGTAGGGAGTAATCAGCTTGGGATTGTACAGCCACAGCCTGAGCCAGTCGGGACGCAGACGGCTCGCGACCCGGTCGAGATTGGGACCGCGGGTGACCTTGGTCGGGTCGCCGCCGGCGAACTCGCGGCCTCCCACCGAGTGACAGCCGGCGCAGAACCCGGTCGGCGGCGGCATCGTGATGACTTGCCAGCCGTCGTGCAGGTAACCCGGGTGGTCGTGCTCTTTGTCGGCAAGGTAGTCGGGATCGCGCTCGCGCACTTCCTGGTAAGGATAGGGGGCTCCGTCGACGGCCGCAAAGTAATTGGCCAGTTTTTCGGCCTCGTCATTACTCATATTGAACTGCGGCATGCGGAGCACGGTCGTATATCGCAATCGATCGGGGTTCTTGAGGAACGAGTACAGCCAGGGAGTCTGCACTTTGATCCCCTCCTGAAACAGCGTGGGGGGCGCCATTTCCCGTGCCACGCTGCGTTCGACATTGGCGCCCGAATTGCCCTTCATCGAGGCGTCGACCAGCCATTCGGCAAACGCACCGCCGCGCCCGTGAGTGGCGCTGACGAGTTTCTTGACTTTCATTTCGATGCGGTTGGGGGGGAGCATCAGCTTCCGCATGGCTGGCGGAATTTCCTTTCCGTCCGGGCCAACGGGACTGTCCAGGCCGATCGGTTCCCACAGGTCGTAGAACGACGACTGGTCTTCGGGATCGTCACTCGGATCGGCGGGCTGCACGAGCATCGCATGAAAGCGAATTGCAGTTTCACCCGTGGGCAATTTCAGATTTGTAAGGGCATTTCGCAGGGGCTGCGCACGGATCTTGAGCAACAGGTCAATGGCTTCCTGAAAATCAGATGGCCCTAACTCAAAGGGAGACAGATCTTCCGGGACACCCGTGATCTCGGGCAGTTCGACCATGTGGCAACCGGTGCAATTGTATTTGGCCAGCAGCTTTTCTCCTTCGATACGCGCCTTGGCCGGTCCTTGCGGACGGTACACGTATTTCTCGGCCGGAGGCTCGGCCACCAGCCCCAGAACGAATGTGGCGATGGCTTCGATGTCGGTCTCGCTGAAGGGAAACTTGGGCATTCGCAGCCGTTCGTCGTAACCCTTCGTTTCGATCTTCTTGAAGTCGTAGCTGCGCGGATCGCGCAGCTTCTGCCACAGAAAACCGGCCCGGCCATGAGAGTTCAACTGGTCGAAGAAATAGGCAACCGCCCCCTCGCGGTCGCGCTGTTCGGGAGAGTCGAAGTTGTCGTTCAAGCCGTCCTTGAGCGCATTTTCGGCCCGCTTGGCCGTCGACGAATCATCGGCCTCGCCGTGGTGGTGCAGAAATTCTTCGATGTGCTCCAGAGCCAGCTTGGTCGGGTCTTTGCGGCCCCAATCCTGCAAGCCTGTTCCGATCGGACGGGCCTTTTCGAACCCGGGGATGTCGTGGCAGCCGTAACAACCGTACCGCGCAACCGATCGCCGGCCAATGTATCGCAGCATCGATTCGTCGGTAATCGGCCCATTGACCAGCTCGATTTCATCAGGCTTGATCGCGTCTTCCTTCAAGTCGTTGATCGCGTCGGCTTCTTTCCTGGGATACATCTTCGTTGACAGTGTGGCATCGACCTTGGCTTGCGTCATGACCTTCGACAGATACAGCCGCGCCAACTTATCCATTCCCTGCTTGTCCCAGGCAATCTGTTTGAATCGTCCCGGGCCGACTTCGTCGCGGACCGGTTTGCCCTCTGCGTCTGTCAGCAGCTTTCCCTGGTCGTCGCGATTCGACAACAGGAACGCGGCGATGTCGGCGGCCGGGTCGGTCGTCACGTCGTTGACGGTCTCGGCCTCGAGGTACAGGTTGGGCATGCGGGTGCGCTGGCTGTGCCGCGTCGGGTCGCGGAGCCACGAATACAGCCATTCCATCGACGAAATCTTCTGGTGGGCATTCGTCAGATTCGGTCCGAAGTCGGCCTTGATGCCGGGGAAGTCGTCGTGCGAATGGCAGGCCATGCAGCCCCGCTCGGAAAAGAGCCGCTTGCCGCGCGCCGCGTCGGGAGTGTAACTTTCAGCCCAGTGCGTCAGTGACAGTTCTTTGGAATTGCTGAACAGATATTCGACGATGCCGGCAATTTCCACCGGCTGCAACAGCTTCGCGTGGGCGTCCTTCTGATTCGTCAGATTGAAGAACTGAGGCATGCGCGTCTCAGGCCGGAACCGCTTGGGCTCTTCGACCCAGTTTTCGGTCCAGGCCTTGTTGGTCTTCGAAGCCAGATGCCGCAAGCCGGGACCGACCTTGCGCATCGTACCAGCCACGGCGGCCGGATCGGCGGCGATGCGCCTGGCTTCATCGGGCGTCTGCGGCTCCAGCCGCATGTCGGGACCGATGGCCTTGCCCGACGCAAATCCGTTGATCTCGTGACAGCCGAAACAGCCATACTGCCGGATGAGCTCATAACCCTTGAACAGCCTGGGGGCCGATTCGCCGTACTTGGGATTGACCCCCAGCTCGACGACGTTGTGATGGCACTTCAGGCACGCCGCTTCGCCGAGTCGCTTGGGATACATCGGGTATTCCCAGAAGTGATTGGCGGCGTATCCGTACTTCTTGTGCCAGTTTTCACCCACGTCGGGCGAAACGGGAGCATGCGAGGCATTTTGAAAGCTGGTGCCGGAGCCCTGCCCTTCATGGCAGCTTGTGCACCCGAATTTCTGCATGGGGTGCGGGCTGGCCGACGTTAGAAACAATTCGGGATTCGGATGGGTCGCGAAGGGGTTGGCATAGCCAATCTTCGAACCGTCGCTCTTGACGCGACTTTTCTTTTTCGTGACGACTGTGCCGTCTATGGTCGTTTGAGGTTTTGCGTGCAGGTAGTCGTCGGCATTGTCCATCGAAATCCCATGCGGATCCAGGGGAAACGCGGGGACGTTCCCCGCGCCGACGCTGTCGATGTTGGCGTGGCAGGTGGTGCACCGGTCGAATCGGGCGACATCTTTCGCGCCTCCGTAGTTAATTGTGAGATCGGGGAGCCAGACCTGTGCGATCTTGAGCGGTCCATTGAAGCCCTCGATGATCTCCTGTTCCATGAGCCAGTGCTTGAAGCCGGCGGCCGAAAGCGTTGGCGGATCGATCTTGTTTTTGGCCTTGCTCAAGCGGTCGAGCTCGGTCTCGTGCTTTTTCTTTGCGACCTGGGCTTCGTCGAGGGGCCTGGTCAGTCTGGCCAGATTGTCTTTGGCCTTGTCGAATTCTGCCTGAAGCTGCTGCAGCTCGACCTCGAGCTTGCCGACTTCGGCCTCTTTATCGTCGAATTTCTTCTGGAAGGGCTTCAGCTCTTTCTTGCCCAGCTTGCCATCGCGGACTTCGAGGTCGAGATCAGCCCGAACCGCATCTCGTTCCGCCCGCGTGAACTTGACTTTGCGCGTCAACACCTGGAATTGGCCGTCGAGCCGGTCGACCTCTTTTTGAGCCTGGGCGACCTTTTCCTTTTCTCCCTTGAGGGTCCCTTCCGCAGCGTCGATGTTGCTCTGGAGTTCCTTTTCTTTCTGTTCGAATTGCTCGGTGGTGAGCGATTTCAGGTCTTCGTCGATCTGCAGCGCCTGCAGTTTGTAGTTCGTGGCCTGAATGCCGCGCCATTCGTCGGCGTAGTCGGCCTTCATCATCCACAGCGTCGCCACCAGGAGCGCGAAAGCACTCGCCGCCGACACGACGTGCATCGTGCGCAGGGATCTGAAGTTTTCTTCTGTTGCGGGCATTTCGTGTTCCGGACGCTAGATATTAAAAAACCACTCGGGAATGGCGACGATATATTTGAGGTTGATCGTCCAGCGCAGGATCATCTTGATCGGCAGGCAGGCCATGAACAGGACCAGGTTCGCGAACACCATGTAACGGATGAAACCCATCCGCATGAAGAAACTGCGGAAGATCGTCATGGCCATGACCATCGGCAGGACTAACAGATACCCGAGTACGAGGACGAGTCCCAACCATTCGCGGTACAGGATCATCAACATCTGCTCGCCAGCGCCCGACCCGGCAGCGGCTACGGGCAATGGTTTTCCCAGCCAGCCCCAGAAATACTCAGATAGATTGACGTTGTTGAGCACAACCAGTTTGTGGGAATCCCACAATTCATAAATCCCGAAAAAGTTCCAGTTGGGCCCCCGCAGAAACGTTCCCAGAATGATCAGGCCGATCCACAACGGCAGAAACCCGAACATAAAGGTCAGGATTGAAAACTTTCGCTGGTTAAACGTGTAGTAGCCGTTCCCCTTCTTATTGAAGTCGATGTAGGGAAGAGCCATGAGGCCCACGAGAATCATGCTGGGGAGCACGACGCCTGCCATCCAGGGGTCGTAATACACGAGCATTTCCTGCAAACCCAGGAAGTACCACGGTGCCTTCGACGGATTGGGTGTGCGCACCGATGAGGCCGGCTCTTCCAGAGGCGCCTGCAGCACGATTCCCCAGACCACCAGCACTGCCGTCACGATCACCATGCAGATCATTTCGGTGTACACGAGGTCGGGCCAGACGAGCACCTTGTCGTTGTCTTCCTGTTCGAACAACGGCCGACCGGCCGCGATGCGCTGGTCGTTGTCGACCGCCCGCTTGAAGTACAGCCAGGTGAAGAAGGCCACGATGAACAGCATCGACACGATCGGCACATTGTCGGGCTTGCCCACGATCTGCCGGAAGTCGTAGTCTGACATCGACAGCGTTAGAAACAGCACCATGCCATTGAGGATCAGCCAGGCTACGGTTGGCTTGACGAGCTGCTCACGCAACCAGACGACGGCGGCGAACAAGGCGATCGAAAGAGTGAAGTAAACTTCGGGCTTGGCGCCCGCGTCAACAATCGTCTTGAAGAACAGGGGCATTCGAATCAGGAAGTGATTCGGTTCCGCTCCGCCGGTGACGTGCGCAAAGCCGATCATGGCCAGCATGGCGGAGTAAACGGCCCAGGCGGCCGCCTCGCCAATGCTCACGTGCAGCTTAATCGCGCGCGCCGTCCAGAACACATTCATGGCGCAGAGTAAGAGATAAAGCCAGCCGATGCCGCGGATGACTCCAGAGGTTAGATCAGGATGCGGATCCATGTTTCACGCCAGCCGGAATTGAATTTTGATGTCGAGAAAAAAGTTAGACCACGGATTTCACGGATGACACGGATAACGGACGATTCTTGATCCGTGATATCCGTGTAATCCGTGGTAGTTTTTTCGTTTATACGTTTTGCCCGCTGTCACTGATTTGAATGACGACAGTCGTAATTGGGTGCTTAGTCAGAAACCGTGACGTTATTCTCAAAAAAGGATGATCCAAGGGGTCAACGGCTCACAGCGGCTGGCTGATCCCGCCATCTTTGCGGACGCGCCAGAAGTGAATGGCAATCAACCCTGCCACGACCAGCGGAATCGCCACGCAATGCAAAATATAGAACCGGTTGAGCGTCGCCTCGCCGACGAAACGCCCTCCCAGCAGAATGAACCGGGCATCGCTGGCGTTGGTAATCAGGTCGTAACCCCCCAGGTTGAGGATCTGATTGCCCGGCCCTTCGTGACCTAAAAACGGTGTCGCCCGGGCCATATTCGATCCGACCGTTATGGCCCAGATCGCCAGCTGGTCCCAGGGCAACAGGTACCCTGTGAACGAGAGCAAGAGCGTGAGCACCAGCAGCAGAACTCCCACGACCCAGTTGAATTCGCGAGGCGGCTTATAACTGCCGGTGAGAAACACGCGATACATGTGGAGCCAGACGGTGATCACCATCGCGTGGGCCCCCCAGCGATGGATCTCCCGCATGATTCCCAGCGTGGTCACGTCGCGCAGGGCCAGGATATCGTTGTACGCCCACTCCAGCGTCGGGCGGTAATAGAACATCAAGAGCACGCCCGTCACCGTCTCGACCAGAAACAGAAAGAACGTAATGCCCCCCATGCACCAGGTGTACGACAGGGCGATCCCCTGTTTCTTGATCGACACCGGATGCAGGTGCAGGAAGAAGTTCGTGAGCATCACCACGACCCGGTTGCGCCGATCGTAAGGCGCCGGGTGCCGAAAGATGCTCTTCCAGATTTGCGAGTCGCGGATGTAGTCGCCGAGAGTCATAAGACAGATTTCGGATTTCGGATTTCAGATGTCGGATTTTACAGGCGAGCCGGGGGGACCACTTCTATTCGAATCGGTGCCCACCCTCGGATTTTTTTCAAATTCAGATTCGCGATCAACTTCGGCCGGTCGACGCTCAACCCACAACTTCATAGAACGACGTCGGGTCGTTCCATTGACCCATTTCTTCCTGGAACTTGACGCTCTTGTCGACTTCGAGCATGCCGTCTTCGGCAATACGAATTCCCGCCCGCTCGAGCGGCCGCGGCGCCGGACCTTCGAAATTGATTCCCGTGATATAAAAGCCCGAGCCGTGGCAGGGGCATTTGAATTTTCGCTCACCCTCCAGCCAGCTCGGCGTGCAACCCAGGTGCGTGCAGACCGAGATCAACGCATAGATCAGGTTCTTGCCCTTATAGCCTTCGGTGTGGACGATCCAGACTCCGTTCGATGCGACAAACCTCGTCGCCACCGTTCCCAGGTCAAAATCGCTCGGCGAGCCGATCTTGAATTTGCTCGGCGGTTCGGTCAAGACGTTGGGCAGCATGAAGCGGGCGGTCGCCAGCGTCGCGATGCCGGTCGTTGCGGCCAGCATTGTCCACGCGGCGGCAAACGCGCTGCTGAACAGACCGCCGATCAACACGAACGGCGTGAGCAGCGCGGCGATCAGCACGTTGCGACGCCCGGCATCGGGGGCAGGCGCTGCAATCGGCTTTCCCAAAGCCGCTTTGACTGGCGCCGGCTTGGGAGGCATCGGCGGAGCGACTGTGGGCTTGGACGGCTTTTCGGCAGCCGCTGGCGCCTCAGCGGCAGCTCCCCCCGGACGCACGGCGGCCAGCATTTCCTGCACGGACAATTTCGGACCTTCGCCCGTCGCTGCCGGAGCGGCCTTGGCAACAGTTGCCTTCGAGGGCTTTTCTTTCGCGGCTGGTTTCTCGCCCGATCCTGATTCGGAAGCAGTCGGCGCTGCAGCACCGCTCGCCGCGGCACGTGCGGCGGCTAGAATATCGGCCGTCGACTTCGGTTTGCCTCCGGCAGCCGCTGGCTTCG
>Ga0170475_120786324_pt1 | contig 14572 bp, 12 predicted proteins | sample Soicark_Litter_5_FD_111474 | JGI IMG/M metagenome (GOLD analysis project Ga0170475, IMG submission 111474) | Avena fatua rhizosphere microbial communities from Hopland, California, USA. Combined Assembly of 48 SPs | reverse complement strand
CCGGATTCAAGCCGTTTCCAGTCCACGAAGGTGGACTTTGTAACGTCAAACCGGGATTTTAATCCCGGCCCCTTCCCGGTCCGACCGAGCCGCCTACACCAGCGCCCGAGCCCGGGCCGGTTCGATCAATAGGCGCATGGTGCCGTCCGTATCCTTGCGCTGCGTGAGCAGGCGGTGGCCCGCCTGTTCGGCCCAGGCGATGACGTCGTAGATGTTGAGGGCGTCAGCGAGGATTGCTTCTACGAAGGCGCCTGGCGCGCGCTCGACCTGCTGGCTCAGCGCCGCGAGCACGCCCGCGCAGTTCTTGCCCCGCCCGTCCACGATCGCCCAACCGTTGCCGTTCGTCCCGTTGCCGCCGTTAGTGCGGGCCGCGTGGACGTCCACTTCGCCACTCTTGCGCCGGTCCAGCTCGCGCTTGAACCGGGCGACCGCCTCCCAAGCCACGGCGCGGTTGCGGTCGCCGGTGCTGCAGACGGCGCCGCGCACGCCGACGATGTCCGGGTTGATGCGCGCCAGCTCGTCCAGGTCGTCGATCTGCAGGTGACCCGAGAGCGCCGTGCTCATCCCCGCCAGCTTGCCCTGGATGACGACCTCGCGCAGCTCGGCCTCCGTCATGAAGTCGAAGAGGTTGCGGCCGTCCTTGGTGAGGGTGTCAATCAGCAGCCCGTCGCACTGCCCTTCCTTGCACATCTGCACCACCAGGTGCGGATCCAGGCCGCCGAAGAGGTGATTGTCCGCGAAGAGGGAGCCGATCAGCTTGGTCTCGGAGCCCGCGAGCGCCGCCCGCGCTTCCCGCAGTACGTCCACGGCCGTCTCGTATTCCGCCTTCACGAAGCCGACTTTTACGGATGACGCTTCCAGTTGCGCCGAGGCGTAGACGGCCATCGCCACCGTGCCCGGCTGGTTCGGGACGACGCCCAGGGTCACGCTGACGTGCTTCTCCGCCGGGATGCGCGCGCGCACCTCCCGGGCCAGCATCGGGTGTCCCGAGCCGACCATCGCCTCCTGCAGGTTCTTGATGTCGACGATATCCGCGCCGCCTCGCTCCGCCTCAAGCGCCTCCTCGAGGTTCTGCGCGCTCACCATCAACATCATCCCGGACATATTACCCGGGTTCGGCAGCCACTCACGAGCCGCGGGTCGCGCGTCGCGCGTCGCGGCGCCGGACGAGCCATTCCCCGGCCGTGACTCGTGACTGTCCGATGGGCTGGTGACATAGACGCGCGAGAGAAGCGCGTCGTGCTGCGTCTCGGCGCGCAGGAGCTTTTCGCCACCCAGCGGCCGTAGCGCGCTTAGCTCCTGCCGCAGCTCTTCCTTTTCGGCGGCGCTCAGGTCCCCGAGCGGCGGCCGGACGTGGCCGACCTGCAGGCCCATCAGCTCGGCCCAGGCTTTGCAGAGCGCGACCGGGAGGGCGCCGCCGAACTTCTGGACGGTGCGGCCCCACCACTTGTCGGAAAGCTGCTTGATCGCCCGCAGGTGCGTCTCGTAGTAAGGCATGTCCAGGTCGCCGCGGGTGGCGCGCTCGATGAACTGGACGTAGTGGTTCGCCTCCGGCGTGTCGAAGCGCCAATCGGAGGTGTTGGCGAACATCACCTGCTGCTGGAAGCCCAGCTCCTTCGCCTTAGTGAAGATCCACTCGTCGGGCGTGCTGATGATCGCCTCTTTGCCGGTGAGGAGGTGCGTCTCGATGGAGATCTGCTGGCTGAAGCTGGCCTCCTTGACGCCGACGACGTTGGGGATCTGGCACAGCCGCTTCAGGCCCTGCGGGCTCATCACGAGCCCGAACTGCGGCGAGTTGTAGAACATGATCGCCAGCGAGGTGCGATCCGCCAGGAGCTTCACGAAGTCGATGACCTGCTGCTCGCTCTTGGTCACGAAGTAGGGCGCCGCGACGATCAGCAGGTCGAAACCCACGGCCTGGGCGTGGTCCGCTAGCGCCAGCATCTCCTTCGCGGAGGTGTGCGTGACGTGCGCGCCGATGAGCCACTGGCCCCGCGCTTCGTCACTCACGACATCGTAGATGCGCGTGTGCTCTTCGTGCGTCAGGCTCCAGAACTCGCCCATGCCCCACGTGCACCCGGCGCCCCGGACGCCCAGCCGGCGGACGTGGCGGATGTTCTGCCGCAGCGCCTCCTCGTCCACGGTGTCCTGCGGCGTGAAGGGCGTCAGCAGCGTCGACCACTGCCCGCGCAGGTTTTCTTTCGCCCACTCGCGGGCCTCACTCTTGGTGTAACGGGCCATTGTAACCGACCTCCTCAAGTCTGCGGTGCTCTCAACCACGCGCCGCTTTGGCTTCCCAGAGACCTAGTGCCCCGGCATCGATGGCGCCTGCCGGGCGAAGTAGTCGCCCAGTGTCAGCACGAACATAATGATCAGCCAGAAGAGCGCTGCGCCGGCAAAAACGCGCACCAGCCGCGTGCTGTAGGCCAGGTGCATGAAGAAGAGCACAATGAGCAGGGCCTTGATGACGGCGATCGTCATCGCAATGAACAGGTTCCACTCGCCCAGGTCGAAATAGGCCGCGAAGAGCGTGATCACGAGCAGGACCATCAACGCGGCGAAGTTCCAGTAATAGACGCGGGTGGGAACGTGGACGGCGTAGGCCTCGCCGTGGGCGTGGCTGTGGTCATGGCCGTGACCGTGATGCGTGGCGTCGTGAGCAGCCATCAGGGCGCGCCTCCTCCCAGCCCACCGGGGTGGAACCCCGCGATCAGGTATAACAAGGGGAACAGGAAGACCCACACGATGTCGACAAAGTGCCAGTAGAGCCCCATCAGCTCGACGGGCTGATCATTCCCCCCGTTGAATTGCCCCTTGGCGGCATACCGCATGAACACACCCACCAGAATCAGCCCGATGATCATGTGGATCGCGTGCAGCCCCGTCATGCTGAAGTAGATGACGAAATACATCATCACGTGCTGCGGTCCAATGGGCTTGTTCGCCAACTCCCGCAGCCCTTCCTCGTGATTGTAGTAGGTCCAATTCAGACCGGGAACGAGCCCTTCGCGGTAGTCCGTCGTCCATTCCACGGCCTTGATCCCGATGAACGCCGCGCCGAGGATCCACGTCAGGCCGAGACAGATCACCGTCATGCGCGGGTTGTTCTCCGTCGCGAAGTGCACCGCCATCGCCATCGTAAGACTGCTGAAGAGCAACACAAAGGTGTTGCCGGTACCCAGCGTGATGTTGAGGTGATGGCTGCCGATGTGGAAGGCGTCCGGGTAGAGCCAGCGGTAGAGGCTGTAAACGAAGAACAGCCCCCCGAACATCATGATTTCCGTCGCCAGGAACGACCACATGCCGAGGCTGGTACACTCGCGCTGCTGCTCGACATCGTCGAAGTGGTGATGCAGATACGCCGGGCCATGAGGGTGGTCCGCCGCGTGCTCCGCCACTGCATGCTGTCCGGCCGTCACGGTCTCAGACGCCACGTCCCGCCTCCTCGTTTTCCGCGTGGTGCTGCGCGATCACCGCCTTTGTCCGCTGCAGCTCGAGCTGCGCCACTTCGACGGCCATTTGGGCATCCAGGATTTCGTCCGCCTCCGGCGAGTACATGTAGGGGCCCGCCACGACGACCGGGATGCGGTCGAAGTTGAACGTCGTGGGCGGCGATTGGGTTTGCCACTCCAGACCGGTCGCGCGCCAGGGATTGGGGCCGGCGATCGGGCCGTTCTTGAGCGACCAGATCAGGTAAAAGAACGGCAGCGCATAGGCGATGGCGAGGATCGAAGCGCCGGCCGTCGACATCACGTTCAGCACCTGGAACTCCGGCGCGTAAGTTGGGTAGCGCCGGGGCATCCCCTCGTAGCCCAGAATGAACTGGGGAAAGAACGTCAGGTTGAAGCCGATGAACAGCAGGACGGCGGCCGTACGACCCCAGCCCTCCGAATACATCCGGCCCGTCATCTTCGGCCACCAGAAGTGAAGCCCTGCCATGAACGCCAGCACCTGTCCTCCCACCATGATGTAGTGGAAGTGCGCGATGATGAAGTAGGTATCGTGCAGGTGCAGGTCCGTCGCCAGTGCCGCGCAGTGCAGGCCCGTCATCCCGCCGATCGTGAACAGCCCGATGAAGCCCAGGCAGTAGAGCATGGGCGTCTCGAGCCGGATCGAGCCTTTGTAAAGCGTCGCCGTCCAGTTGAAGACCTTGATCGCGGAAGGGATGGCGACCAGGAAGGTCAGGAACGAGAAAACGATCGAGGCAAACGCCGACTGGCTCGTCATATACATGTGGTGGCCCCACACGACGAAGCTGATGACGGCGATAGCCAGGCTGGAAAACGCCACGAACTTGTAGCCGAAGATCGGCTTGCGTGAAAAGCAGGTGATGATCTCGCTGATGACGCCCATCCCCGGCAGGATCATGATGTAGACCGCCGGGTGAGAGTAGAACCAGAACATGTGCTGCATCAGCACCGGATCGCCGCCCAGCTTCGGATCGAAGATGCCGACGCCGAAGAGCCGCTCCACCAGCAGCGCCAGCAGCGTGATCGCCAGCACGGGCGTCGCCAGCACCTGGAGGAGACTCGCCGCGTAGTGGGCCCAGACGAAGAGCGGCAGGCGGAACCACGTCAGTCCCGGCGCCCGCATCCGGTGCGTGGTGATGATGAAGTTCAGCCCGGTCAAGATCGAGGAGAAGCCCGCGAGGAAGGCGCCCACGATCGTCCACGCCACATTCCCGTAGGCGAACTGCGTGCTGAGGGGAGCGTAGAATGTCCAGCCGGTATCGACCCCTCCGAACGTCAGCGCCGTCGTCCCGATCAGCGCGCCCACGATGTAGAAATACCAACTGAGCAGGTTGATCTGGGGAAATGCGAGGTCTTTGGCGCCCAGCATCATGGGTATCAGGAAGTTCCCCAACACGGCGGGGATGACGGGCACCAGGAAGAAGAAGACCATCACCACGCCGTGCATGGAGAACATGCGGTTGTAGGTCTGCGGCGAGACGATGGCGCCGTGCGGCGAGAGCAGGTTGAGCCGCACGATCATGGCGCCGAAGCCGCCGATGAAGAACATCACCGTCACCGACACGAGGTAGAGGATGGCGATCCGCTTGTGGTCCAGCGTGAACAGCCATGATTTCCAGCTATAATCGGTGTTGATGTAATGCTCGCGTGGGATCTCCGGCTGGAGATCGATCCCCATGGGATCGGGCAGCCCCTGGGTTTCCGCGGTGGTGGTGCTCATGGTGTCGTCCTTGCCTGGTTTTGCCCCGCACTATTGCTTCCGGAGTCGCCGGCCCCGGCGCTCGCCGGGGCCGTCTCGGCTCCGCCTGTGATGCTCTTCAAGTTGGCCGGCACAAATCCCGTGCGGGCCTGATACTCGGCAGCGCTCAGCGTGCGCGTCTCACCCTCGCGCACGCGCGATGCGCTCACTCCTTCGCCGGGACCGTGCGCCATCGATTTGATGTAGGCGACGATCTTGAGGATTTCCTCTTCCTTCAGCCGGTTCTTGAAGGTCGGCATGATCGGCTTGAAGCCGGCCGCGATCTCCTTCTCCGGCAGCACGATCGAATAGTGGATGTAGCGCTGGTCGGCGAGGATCGTCGTCGCGGGGACGGTCTTGATGACGTCCCCCAGCTTCTCGGGTGGCGTGCCGTCCGGTGGGAGCTGGATCGGCACGGGTTTCCCGTAGATGCCCACCAGGCTCGGCGCGCGGACGGCGGCATTGGGGCCGTGGCAGCCGTTGCAGCCATGCTGGATGAAGAGGCGCTGGCCGGCGGCGGCGAGGGTTTCCTGGTTGCTGCCGGTCGTCAGCCAATCTTCGTACTCCGCCGGCTGCATGACGGTCACCGTCCCCACCATCTGGCTGTGCAGCGTCCCGCAGAACTGCGCGCAGAAGAGATGGTAGATACCGGGCTTGCTGGGCGTGAACCAGAGATGCACGTACTCACCGGGGATGACATCCTGGTGGACGCGGAATTCGGGGACGAAGAAGTCGTGGATGACGTCCTCCGACGTCATCGTGAGCGCGATCGCGCGCCCCACGGGAACGTGCAGCTCGTTGTTCTCCCACCGGCCCTCGGGATGCTGGACCTTCCACATCCACTGCTTGCCCGTGACGAAGATCTCCAGCGCGCCGGCGGGAACGCGCTTGTTCTCCAGGTAGAGCGCGGTGGACCAGACATAGAGACCGAGAACGATCAGCAGCGGGATGCCGGTCCAGGCGATCTCGATGGTGAGGTTCTCGGTCGGCGGGTTGGAACGATCGACTTTGCGCCCCGCCCGGTAGACGATGGTTAGATAGACGAGCGCGACGACGATCGCACCGAGAAGACCACCGCCACGATTGTGATGACCAGCATGATCAGGTCGATCGCGGCGGCGCCGGTCGAGGCCTGCGGCGGAATGAACATGACGGGATTGCGCGGCGAAGGGGCTTCCATCTCCACTCCTCTTACGATGGGCGCGGCACGCTGCCGCCGTTCCGGCTCCGCAGGCTCATCAGCGCCACGGCGGACCCCAGGATGAGTACCGTGGCCACGCCTGCCAGACGCACCAGCTTCATCAGCGCCAGCCCGTATTTGCCCGTCACGGGATCATAGTGATAGCACAAGAGCGCGAACGCGTCCAGGGGCGAGCCGATCTTGTGCGCGGCGGCCTCAATGAGCGCAAAACGCAGGTCCCCGCGGCGGGTAGACCAGATGGAAGAAATAGCGGGCCACGCGCCCCTCCGGCGTGAGCACGATGACGCCGTCCGGATGGATGAACTGGTCCGTCTTCGCGTCGTAGGCGAAGCGATAGCCGATGCTGTCCGCCAGGCGTCGGATGTTCGCGTCGTCGCCCGTCAAGAAGTGCCAGCCCGCCGCCGCGCCCGGCCGCCCATACTGGCGCACGTAGCTCTGCTTATACTCCGCGGCCAGGTCCGGCCGCTCGCGCGCGTCGATACTCACCGTGATCAGCTCGAACTGGTCCCCCACGCTGAACTTGAGCTCCCGTAGGCTCTCTGCCAGTGCCTTCATCTCCTCACTGCAAAGCATGGTACAGCGATACTGGATGAGGTTGATCATCACCGGCTTGCCGTGAAAGTATTGCCGCAGCCGGACCTCCTTGCCCGTCTCGTCCCGGAACCGCGCGTCGAGCGGGATCTGCGCGTTCATCTTCTGCGTCAGGCTCGCCTTTTTGACGAGATCATCCGGCGCCTGTCCGAAGGCGGGCGAGATGCTGCCGCCTGCAAAGCTCAACAGGAGGGAAGTGAGGCCGAGCGCGGACCAGAATGTCCGCCGCCCCGCACCCCAATCCAGGCGTCTCGTTTTCATCGCAATCTATTTTCCTCGGCCGTCCCGCCGCTGGGCGAGGACGGCATCGGCAACATCAGCGCATTACCGGCACCGGCGCCCCCCGCCGGCTGCGACGTCACCGCCGCCACGGCATTGGCCGGGAGGGCGGGCATGCCCTCGCGATCCTCCAGGCCATACTTCTGGAGCTCCCTGTTTTCCCGCTCGCGGAAAACCGCCAGCGTTTCCATCGGTCCTCGGGGCGGCACGCGGCCGGTCGCCGGAGAGTCGACGGGGTTCGGGATCAGGCGGGGCTCCGGCGGCACCTGCCGGACGGAGTACATCTTAGAGGGCAGCACGTCGCGCTGTTCTTCGTGCTTCACCCAGGCCGTCAGCCCCGCCGCCAGCATAGCCTGGGTGAGGAGCGTCACGACCAGGAGCGAGAGGAACCAGCGGAACACCGGCCCGAAGTTGACGTCCTTGGCCTCGTGACCGAATTCGACGCCGCCCTCTTGCGAACCCTGCGGCGTCGTCGCTCCGGGATCTCGTGCTCGTGATGGTTAGCCATGCTCCAAGGCTCCTTCCAGGCTGCCCTCGAGGCGGGGGTCGTGGAGCGGGAGCAGCGGACGCTTCCGCACCTCGCGTGCCCATACCGACAGCCAGATTCCCCCGATCAGCAGTGGCGCGCCCAGATCCGCCAATCCCACGCCCAGATGCTCCCGGAAGGTGGGCGTCACCCACCAGAAGAGATCCAGGAACCGCATCAGGATCAGGTAGACCGCCACGCGCGCCAGCCGGCGCGGATCGCGCTTGATGCGGCTGCCGACAAGCAGCAGGAAGAACGGCAGGAAGAAGTGCAGCGGGATCAACAGCAGGGAGATGTAGCCCCAGCCGTGGTGCGCCCGCTGGATATACCAGATGACTTCCTCCGCCGTGTTGCCCGAATAGGTGATGAGATACTGCGAGAACGACATGTAGCCCCACAGCATCACGAACGCCAGCGTCAGGTTGCCCAGATCGCGGAAGTAGCCGACCGGCGCGCGCTCCAGCAGCGGCGTATCGCTCATGAGCGATCCCAGCAGGAGCATCATCAGCGACAGCGTCGAAAGCCCCTGCGTGATCACCACCAGCGGCCCGAAGATCGACGAATACCAGTGCGGCACCAGCGACATCACCCAGTCGACCGCCACGAAGGTGATCGTCAGGAAGTAGAGCACCATCCCGGCCCCGCCGACCACGTTCAGCTTGGTGAAGACGTCGGGATCGGCGCGCTCGTCATAAACCGCGCCCCACTTGTTGTAGAGGGTGGCCAGCCCGATCAGGATCGCGAAATAGATGACGGTCCGGACGATGAACGCCATGGGGTTCAGGTAGGCCGCCTTCGCTGTCAGCACCGGGTCGGAGGCCACGTGCGCTTTGTCCGCCCACTCATAGAGCTGCGGCATCCCGATCAGGATCGGCACGAAGAGCAGCAGCATCACGGGCAGCACCCGCGTGGCCGCCTCCAGGTAGCGTCGGATCAGGAAGCCCCAGCCGCCGCCCACGGTGTGGTGCAGCGCCAGAAGTCCCACGGGACCTGCCGAGACGCCGAACCAAAACATGTAGGCAAAGAGGTAAGACGGCCAGATCCCAGCCTTATCCTCCGCCGGATGCACAAACCAGCCGATCCCAGTCAGCACCGCGCCGACGACCAGCATCAGCATCGCATTGCGCTGCAGAGCGTCCAGGCGCGGCGTAAAGATCTCGGTCGTGGTCTGGAGCGCGGCTCTATCCACGATTCCCTCCCTCCGGAGACTGCGGCCCGCTCGGCGGGCCTTGTCCGCCCGTCGGTCCCTGGCCGCTCGCCGGAAGCTGCCGGCCTGTCGGCGCCGGTTCGCCGGCCGGTTCCGTGCTCTCGTCGACCGGCCGCGTGCCGATGCCCATCTCGGGCGCGCAGCCGCTTCTCGCGGTCTAGTTCGACGGATACCACCGGCCGCGTCGCCTGCAGGGCGCGGATGTAGGCGGCAATCGCCCAGCGATCATTCGGCGGCACGCGCGAGGCATAGCTATACATTGCGCCGTAGCCGTTAGTGATGACGTCGTAGAAATGGCCGACCGGCGCGTTCCGCAGCCGGGGGATGGCGTAGTCCGGCGGCGGCGGGAACCCGCGCTTCACGATCATCCCCTGGCCGTCTCCCAGCCGGCCGTGGCAGGGAGAGCAGTAGACGTTGAACCGCTCCTGGCCCCGCTTCACGACGGCCTCGGTGATCGGATAGGGGAAACGCGTCGTCAACTTGCCACCCGCGCGCCCAGAGACCGCCATCGCATCCGCCGGCGCCTCGCCGCGCGCCACGCTGCCCGGCACGAGCGTCGCCGAGGAGGAAGTGCCCGCGAGCGCCGGACTCTCCTCCAGCGGCTTGAGGCGCGACTCATTCCACATACTGATCGCCTGGAAGCGCCCGTCGCGGGTGCAGCCGGTCAGCAGGCAGAGGAGGAGAGCGGCAGACAGTCCGGTCGCGAGATTGGTGTTCCCTCTCACTTGCGCAGCTCCACCTCGGACACCTTGGCTGCGCCGAGCGTCTCCATGAAGCGCCGCGTCTCCACGCGGTCGAAATGCGGGTCGGTGTGCTCGATGCACAGGAAGAAGCGGCTGCTCGAAGCCAGCTCGAAGTCCGGGGCGTCGAACACCGGGTGGTAGGGCTGCGACAGGCCGTTAATGGCGATCATGCCGAACACGCCGGTGAGGGCCGCCGCGAGGACGGTACACTCGAAGGTGATGGGCAAATAGTAGGGCCAGCTCACGATCTCGCGACCGCCGATGTTGAGCGGATAGGAGATACCCAGGCAGTAGTAGAGCAGGCCGAAGCCGCCGATGCAGCCCAGGATCCCGGCGACGAGCATCATCGTCGGCACGTAGACGTCGCGGAAGCCGAGTGCCTCGGAGAGGCCCTCGACCGGAAGCGGGGTGTAGGCATCCATCTTCCGGTAGCCCGCCTGGTAGGACCGGTCCGCGGCCACGACCACGTCGTGCGCGTGCTCGAATTCGGCGATGATGCCGTAAAGGAACCGCTCCTCCGGAGCCGTCCCCGCCCCGGCTTCTCGATGGACCAAAGTTTCTGACACTTTGTCGCTTCGCTCCCGGCGCCGGCCGCCTCCACCGCGGTCCCGGCGCTCGACGCTCGGGTCTCAATGCCTGGCGGGCGCGGCACCGTGCTCGGAAACACCCGCGCCGTGACCATGGTGGAGAATCAGCTCGCGCATCTCGGCGATGGAGATCGCCGGCAAGGCGCGCACGAACAACAGGAAGAGCGTGAAGAAGAGCCCGATCGTCCCAAAGTAGATCGCGTAGTCGGTCGGCTTGGGGTAATACATGGCCCAGGCCGAGGGCACATAGTCAAAGCTCAGGCTGGTGACGATGATCACGAAACGCTCCAGCCACATGCCCACGCTCACGATCAGCGAGACGATGAATAGGACCACGATGTTCGTCCGCGACTTCTTCCACCAGAGCACCTGCGGCGCCAGCCCGTTGCAGAGGATCAGCGCCCAGTAAGACCAGGCATAGGGGCCGAGCATGCGGTTGGCGAACGTCATGTAGTTCTCGTAGGTGTTGGCGCTATACCAGCCGAAGAAGACCTCCATGATGTAGCCGTAGAACACGATGAGGCCCGTGGCCAGCATGACCTTGCCCATGTTCTCCAGGTGCTTCATCGTGATCAGGTCACGGAGGTTGCACGTCGCGCGCAGCGGGATGGCGAGAATGAGCGTCATCGCAAAGCCCGCGAAGATGGCCCCGGCCACGAAGTAGGGCGGGAAGATCGTCGAGTGCCAGCCGGGCACGATGCCCACCGAGAAGTCGAAGCTGACGATGGAGTGCACCGAGAGCACCAGCGGCGTGCTCAGTCCCGCCAGCAGCAGGTAGAGCATCGTGTAGCGCCGCCAGTGCAGCGCCGAGCCCCGCCATCCCAGCGAGAGCATCCCGTAGAAGATCTTCACGAAGCGGTGCTGCGCGCGGTCGCGCAGCGTCGCCAGATCCGGGATAAGCCCTACATACCAAAAAAGCAGCGAGACCGTCAAGTAGGTCGAGATCGCGAAGAAGTCCCACATCAAGGGGCTGCGGAACTGGGGCCAGAGCGCCATGGAGTTCGGCAGCGGGATGAGCCAGTAGAAATATTGGTGGCGGCCGATGTGGAGCAGCGGGAACATCCCGGCCTGCGCCACCGCGAAGAGCGTCATGGCCTCCGCGTAGCGGTTGATGGAAGTCCGCCAGTTCTGGTGCAGGAGCAGCAGGATGGCGGAGATCAGCGTCCCCGCGTGCCCGATCCCGATCCACCAGACGAAGTTGATGATGTCGAACGCCCACCCGACCGGCTGGTTGTTGCCCCACAAGCCCACGCCGAAGAGCAGCGTCAGGAGGATGGCGAAGATCCCGACGCTGCCGATGCCCGCGAAGAGCGCGACGGCGGCCAGCCACTTCAGCGAGATGTTATTGTTCAGGACCAGCCCGGCGATCTTGGAAGTGACGGACTCGTAGGTATGGCCGGGTCGAATGATCTCAAAGGTCTCGTCCCGCTCCCCCACCGCAGTCCCGCGCCGGTTCCGGCTGTCGATCATCTTGAACTCTCCCTCGGGGCGGCTCGTTCAGGCTCCGCCGGGCTCCGCAGCTCTTCGCTAACCACCGGTCTCTCCCGCGGCCGGCGCCGAGCGCTCCAGATCCGGGTTCGGGTTGCGCATGTTCGCCAGGTAGGACGTGCGCGGTCGCGTGTTCAGCTCCGTGAGCGTCGTGTAATTGAGCGCTTCTTCCTTCAGCCGGCGCCCCCGGCTGCCGCGCCCGCCGTTGCTCGTGGTATCGTTGAGATTGCCGAAGATGATGGCGTTCGTCGGGCACGCCTGCTGGCAGGCCGTCGTGATGTCGCCGTCGCGCAGCGGCCGGTCTTCGCGCTCGGCCTGGATGCGCGCCTCGTTGATGCGCTGCACGCAGTAGGTGCACTTTTCCATCACGCCCCGGCTGCGGACGGTGACGTCGGGGTTGCGCATCATCTGGATCGAGGGCGTCTTCTGGTCCGAGAACTGGAAGAAGTTGAAGCGGCGCACCTTCCACGGGCAGTTGTTCTGGCAGTAGCGCGTGCCGACGCAGCGGTTGTAAGTCTGCTCGTTGAGCCCTTCGGCGCTGTGGCTGGTGGCCTCCACCGGGCAGACCGGTTCGCAGGGCGCCTTCTCGCAGTGCATGCACGGTACGGGCTGGAAGACGCTCTCCAGGTTGCCCTGGAGAGGAAAAGCGTTGCGCTCCACCTCGTCGGGCCCATCCTGGCCGTTGACCCGGTAATAAGAGTCCACGCGGATCCAGTGCATCTCGCGGTTCATCCCGACCTGGTCCTTGCCGACGGTGGCGATGTTGTTCTCCGCCTGGCAGCCGATCACGCACGAATTGCAGCCGACACAGGCGTTGAGATCGATCACCATGCCCCACTGGGGTGTCGGCTGGCCATTGTAGCCCTCACCCGTCCACTGCATCTCGGCCGCCGGGGAGCCGGCACTGCCCTCCGTCCCCTCGCCTTGAGCCGCCGGTTCTCCCCCCTTGCGGTCGGAGGGCCAGGGGTTCTTGTAAAGCGAGGGTGGGGCGCCTTCCTCCGCTTCCTCGTGCGGGTGCATGAAGGCCGGGCTCTTGGGGTTCGCCGTCAGCTCCGCCAGCGTTCCTGTGCGGACCAGGTCCCGGCCATGCATGGAAAAATGATGCTGGGCGCTGACCAGATCGTAGATGCCGCCGACCTTCTGGAGCTGAGCGCCCGTGGCGAAGCCCGGGGCATCCGCCGTGCGGAGGGCATAGGCATTGAAGCCCATCCCCGTCCCCACGCGGCCCGCCCGCGAGCGCCCGTATCCCAGGTGCACCGTCACCGCGTCGTCGGGATGGCCCGGCTGGATCCAGACGGGAATACGCAGCGTCCGCTCGCGGTAGCGCAGCTCCACGAGATCTTCCGGGCGCACTCCTTGCGCGAGGGCGGTGCTGGGGCTCATCAGCGCGGCATTGTCCCAGGTGAGCTGGTTGAGCGGCTTGGGGAGCTCCTGGAGCCAGCCGTTGTTGGCATAGCGGCCGTCCCAGACGCAGGGATCGGGCCGAAACGCGATCTCCAAGCCGCCCGTCGCCGCTGCCGGGGCGCCCGCGGCCGCGCCCGCGGCCTGTGCCAGGGCCACGGCAAAATCCCCGCGGAGGGCGACCGGCTTGGCGGGAGCTTGCGTGCCCGGGACGACGCCGTCGATCAGCACCTTGTACCAGAACTGCTCGAACGCCGGCGAGGTGGGCGAGCCGGCGGACGCCGGCGTGCTCTCCGCCATCAGCTCCCCGGGCTCCTGGCTGCTGACCGTCGCCTTGTAGGCGGGGTTCGTGCCCATCCAGTACTCGCGCACGATGTCGTAGCCGGCGCGGTCGCCCTCGCCCAGCATCACCGCCAGCAGCTCGTGCGCGGAATGCGAGCTGTAGAGCGGCCGGATGAGCGGCTGGATGATCGTCGCCGTGCCGTCGAAGGCGCGGGCGTCGCTCCAGGCCTCCAAACCGTGGGACTCCGGAACATGCCAGTGACACTGCGCGGCGGTCTCATCGTCGTAGAGGCCCAGGTGGACCCGCATCCGCACCTTCTGCAAAGCATCGGTGAAGGGCACGTCCGCCGGCGCGGTATAGACCGGGTTCGCGGAAAGGATCACCAGCGTCCGCACCTTGCCGGCGTTCATGTCGTCCACGAGATCGCGGAGGGAGCCCTCGCGGCCGGGGAAGCGCGCGTCGACCGGCGCGGTGTAGGTGACGGTCTTGCCGATCCCGCCCAGGACGCTGTTCATGGCGTGGGCCAGCGCGTGAACGGCGGCAGGCTGGTTGGGGCCGGCCAGCACCAGGCTCGCGCCCGCGTTGGACTTCAGGTCGTTCGCCACGGCCGTGATCCACTCCGCCGGGACGCCCTGGGGCGCCTCGCCCGCCGCGCCGCCAACACCCACGGCAGCCGCCACCGCGCGCGCCACAGCCTCCACCAGGCTCGGGCGCACCGCCAGGCGATGGTCCGCCTTCGCGCCTGTGATGGTGGGCGTGCTCTCGACCACGTAGAGGCGGTTCATCCCCGTGCGACCCTCGCGCACGAGCCGGCCGCCGATGTAGTCGCGCGCGTAGCGCACGCTGCCCGGATCCTCGGCGAGGAAATCGGCGTCGAGCGAGAGGATGCGCTGGGCGCGATCAAAATGATAGACGGGATGGACGTCGGCGTTGAAGGCCGCGCGGAGTCCCTCGTGGACGCTGTCCTGGCCCGCCGGCTCGTGGTGATGGATGCGCGCGCCGGGGTAGCGCGCCAGCAGCCGGCGCAGTTGGGCCGTCAGCGTCGGCGACGTCACGGT
>Ga0170475_130905029_pt1 | contig 14578 bp, 4 predicted proteins | sample Soicark_Litter_5_FD_111474 | JGI IMG/M metagenome (GOLD analysis project Ga0170475, IMG submission 111474) | Avena fatua rhizosphere microbial communities from Hopland, California, USA. Combined Assembly of 48 SPs | reverse complement strand
CTGCGAACGACCTACGGGCTCGAGGCAGACCTGCCGGTCCAACGGGTCGCGGGGGCCGCGACGGCGGATTTCGAGGCGGTAGCCTGTCACGGAATCGACGCGGCCGCGCTCAAGCGGCGGGTCGATGCCGATGCCCTGCGGCCCTTCAACCTGGACACTGGTCCCGTGATGCGGGTCCGCCTCTATGGCCGAGGCGACGAGCACGTGCTCGTCCTAACCGTGCATCACATTGCGTCCGACGGTTGGTCGCTGCTGACCTTGTTCGGCGAACTCCTGCAACTTTATGCCGAAGCCGCCGGAGGGCCTCCCGCGAAACTCGCGCGGCCGACGGAGGACTATCTCACATATACGAAGTGGCAGCAGGAGATGCTGGCCGGGACCGAGGGGGAGAGGCTTTGGTCATACTGGCGCGAGGCTCTGGCTGCCCCGCCCGCTACGGTAGCACTTCCCGCGGACCGACCCCATGGGCGGGTCCGGACATTCGCCGGAGCAGCGGCGCCGCTGCCCCTCGGGGGCGACGTGTCACGCCAATTGAAGGACCTCGCGCTTCGCGAAAGGACCACGCCCTTCGTGATTTGGCTCGCTTGCTTTCAAGCCTTTCTGTTTCGTCTGACGGGCGCCGGCGACCTGATCGTCGGAAGTCCGACGTTCGGCCGGAGTAAGGCCGAATTCCTGTCTGTCGTCGGTGATTTCGTGAATTCGGTTCCCGTGCGTGGGCGGCCGCATGCCGATCTATCCTTTACAGAATTCGTAGCTCAGCTGCGCGAGAATGTCCTCGGAGCCCTCGATGCCCAGGAATTCCCCCTCGCGCTGATCGTTCAGCGACTCCAGCCGGAGCGCGGCGCCGGCGGATCGGCCCTGTTCAATACGTTTTTCGTTCTGCAGCGCTTCGATCGGTACGCAGAATTCCAGACCCTCCTCGGCGGTGATGCGAACGCCGCCCCGATCGAGGTCTCCACGCTCGGCCTCGCGCCCTACCCGCTGACACAGGCTACGGCGCAGTTCGATCTCGCGGCCCAAATGGTGGAGGTTGGCGACGAGGTGCGGGGCGCATTATGGTACAGCACCGAAATTTTCGACCACGCGACCGTGGAGAGCTTTGCGGAGGATTTTGCCGCGATGGTTCGGGTGCTCGCAAACGATCCGCAGCATCGGCTCGGCGACTTGCCTCTGCCTGCGAGAGGAAAGCCTGTTCCGGTCGAAACCCTCTTGGAGCTGTTGCGGGCGCGGGACGTCCAGATCACGTTGGACAACGGCAAGCTGCGACTCAACGCCCCCAAGGGTGCCCTCGACGACGATCTCAAGGCTGCACTCACCTCCCGGCGGGAGGAAATCCAGATAGCCCTGTCGAGCACGCAGGCGCCCCAGTCGCGCCAAGCCCGCATTACGCCGCTCCGAGAGCTTCCTGAGGGCGCACCTCTTCCTGTCTCGGCGGCTCAGCGGCGGCTTTGGTTTCTCGACCAGATGGAGCCCGGCCGCGTCGAGTACGCCGTTTGCGGCGGGTTGCGGGTGTTCGGAGCCGTTGATCTGGCGACCCTCCGCAAGGCGCTTCAGTGCCTGGTGGACCGGCACGAGTCGCTGCGCACCGTGATACCGACGCGGGACGGAGCGCCTGCGCCTGAAGTCCTGCCCTATGTCGAGGCAGTCATCCACTTCGAGGACCTCGGTGAGAGTGGCCCGGTCGAAGGACGCGAAGATCGTACAAGGCAGGTCATCGAGGCGACGCTCTGCGCGCCATTCGATCTAGGGACGGGTCCCCTGTGCCGCATTCTCATCGTCCGCCTTGGGCCTGATGAGCACGTGCTGGCACTCGGGTTGCATCACATCATAGCGGACGGTTGGTCGCTCGCCATTCTTGTTCGGGAGATTTGGGAGATCTATGACGCCCTGAAAGAGGAGCGCTCGCCGGACCTGCCTTTCTTGCAGCTCAGGTACTCGGACTATGCCGCGTGGGAGAACGCCGAACTCGGGGGAGGATGCCTGCGCGAGAGCATGGCATACTGGAAACAGGCTCTGGCCGGTGCGCCGGTAGCGCTCGACCTCCCGACGGACCGGCCGCGCTCTGCTGCCGGGACCCGCAAGGGCGCACGCCTGCGACGGCGCCTCGATGCAGCCCTCGTTGCCGACGTGACCAATCTCGGCCTTGAACGGCGGGCCACGCTTTTCATGACTCTTCTCGCTGCCTGGCAAGTGCTCCTGCACCGCTATTCCGGTCAGGACGATATTCTCGTCGGGACGCCGGTGGCCAATCGGGACACGCCCGCGCTCGAAGCTGTCGTCGGGTGCTTCGTGAACAATCTCGTGATTCGCGGAAATCTGAACGGAAATCCGAGTTTCGAGACCTTTCTAAACCAGATCCGGACCACGGCGCTCGCTGCATTCGACCACAGCTCGCTGTCCTTCGACAGCTTGGTAGAGGTCATCAACCCAGAGCGAGGCGCCGGTCAGTCACCTCTGTTCCAAGTCCTGTTCACCCTCCTGTCGTATCCGTTCCGGGTCGCCGGACCGAAGGATACGCATGCAGAACTGGTCGAGGTGGACACCCATGCGGCTAGGTTCGATCTCACCATCGAGCTCGCTCCGTTCCACGAGGGTGAACACAAGGGCGAGATTCTAACCCTTTATGAGTACTCGACCGACCTCTTCGATGAGGCCACGATCGACCGGCTGCATGATCACTTCGAGCGGGTGCTGAGAACCGTGGTTGCCGATCCTAAGATCCGAATCGCCGACATAGACCTCATTACTGAGCGCGAGTCCCAGCAGCTGGAATCCTGGCAAGGTAGTATGCTTGTCCACGACCGGAGCCTGTGCGCGCATCAGCTGCTGGAGGCCTCGGCAAAGACGCGTCCAGACGCCGTTGCACTCGTCGCCGGCGATTCGTCACTAACATACGCGGAGCTCGATGGAGCCGCGAACCGGCTCGCTCGCCTGCTGAGGGGCCGTGGTGTGCGCCCGACAGACCGCGTCGCAATCCTCCTCGATCGCTCCAGCGATCTTCCGGTGGCACTGGCGGCGGTTCTGAAGGCCGGCGCTGCCTACGTGCCGCTCGACCCCGCGCACCCGGCTGATCGTATCGCCTACGTGTTGGCAGATTGCGGAGCGAGCGCAGTCGTCACGCAGCGCGCTTTCAAGCATCTGACCGAAACCGCTCCAAGCGCCATCGTGCTAGAGGACGTCGGGGAAGAGCTGGCGTCATGCGACGCCCGCGCATTTGCCACCGCTGTCGCGCCCGAGGACGCGGCCTATGTTCTCTACACCTCGGGTTCAACCGGACGGCCGAAGGGGGTCACCGTCGAGCATCGCAATCTGGTCGCTTTCATCGCCGCGATGCAGGAGACGTTTGCGGTAGGACCGGACGACAAGCTCCTGTCGGTCACCACGCCCTCGTTCGACATCTTCGGCCTCGAAATCTGGCTGCCGCTGAGCGCTGGGGCCCGCACCATTCTGGCGGGCCGGGCCGATGTCGTCGATGCGAGTCGTCTGTCGAGGCTGATTGACCAGCACCGGATCACTGTCCTGCAGGCCACGCCTGCCACCTGGCGCCTCCTGCTTGAGGCCAACTGGTCCGGAAAGGCCGATCTCAAGGCTCTGTGCGGCGGTGAAGCTCTGCCCCGCGATCTCGCGCTCGCGCTTCTGCCCCGGGTCGGTGAACTCTGGAACATGTATGGACCGACCGAGACGACGATCTGGTCCATGGTCGATCGAGTCCTGCCCGCGAGCGCGATCACGATCGGGCGCGCGATCCCCGGTACGCGGGTATACGTGCTCGACGGAGCGGGGCGGAGGCAGCCGGTCGGAGTGCCTGGCGAGCTGTGCATCGCGGGCGACGGAGTCGCACGGGGCTATCATGCGCGCCCGGAATTGACGGCCGAGAAGTTCGTGACCTTCCAGCCTCCCGCACGCCAGCCCGAAAGGATTTACCGGACCGGCGACATCGCCCGTTGGCGCAACGATGGGCGGATGGAGTATCTCGGCCGTCGCGACCACCAGGCAAAGGTGCGGGGCCACCGCATCGAACTAGGCGAGATCGAAGCGGTCCTCGCCGACCATGCGGGCGTCGGGCAATGTGTCGTGGTGGCCCGCGAGGACAGCCCGGGCGATCAGCGCCTCGTCGCCTATGTGGTCCCCGAGGCCGGAGCCCGGTTCGACGAGGAGGCGGCCCGCTCAACCCTCCGAGCCAAGCTCACGGAGTACATGGTGCCGCATGTCTTCGTCGAGATGGCTGAGCTGCCCCTCACCGCGAACGGCAAAATCGATCGGAAGGCCTTGCCGGCGCCTCACGCCCGCGTCGCCGAGATAAAGGACTTCTCGGAGGCGCTAATGACTCCGATCCAGAAACGCGTCGCGGCCATCTGGAGAGACGTGCTTGACCGGCCTCGTATCGGCCTCCACGATAACTTCTTCGACGCTGGGGGGCATTCCCTGCTCCTCACCAAGGTCCACGCCGCCCTCAGGCGCGAATTCGACAGCGACATCGCTCTCGTCGAACTCTTCCAACGCACCACGATCGCGACACAAGCGGAGCGTCTGCGCGAAACGCGGCCGGTCGGCCACGACGCGATGCGCCGCGCCCAGGCGCGAGCCGCGAGGCTAGCTCATGACTAAGTCCACCTCTTCATCTCCAAGGCACGCGGTCGCGATCGTTGGGATGGCCGGTCGTTTTCCTGGGGCGGCGACCCTGGATGCATTCTGGGAAAATATCAAATCGGGCGCAGATTGCTTCCGGGACTTTACCGATTCCGAGCTCGCCGCGTCGGGCGTTTCGGACGCGCTGCGCGGGAACCCGGCCTATGTCGGCGGCGGGACAGTCCTGGAAGATGCGGATGCCTTCGATGCCGCGTATTTCGGGATATCGCCGCGCGAGGCGCAGATCCTCGACCCTCAGCACCGCATCTTTCTCGAATGCGCAGTCTCGGCGATGGAGCACGCGGGCTACGGCGCAACGACCGAAGCCGTCGTTGGCGTCTATGCCGGCGCCAGCATGAACACATACCTCCTTGCCCAGATTCTGCGCGACCGGGCGCTCGTCGATTCGGTCGGCGGCTACCAGCTCATGCTCGGGAATGACAAGGACTTCCTGTGCACCCGCGTATCATACAAGCTCAACCTCAAGGGGCCGAGCCTGACGGTACAGACGGCCTGCTCGACGTCGCTCGTCGCCGTGGCGATGGCATGCCAGGCTTTGAACCGGGGTGAGTGCGACATGGCGCTCGCAGGAGGCGTCTCCGTGACGTTTCCGCAGCATTCCGGCTATCTCTATCAGGAAGGCATGATCCTCTCGCAGGACGGCCGTTGCAGGCCATTCGACCGTGATGCCCGTGGAACGCGGCCGGGTGCCGGTGCCGGGATCGTCGTGTTGAAGCGGCTGACGGATGCGATTGCCGACCGCGACACCATCCACGCCATCATTCGTGGTGCCGCCTTGAACAACGATGGCGCCGACAAGGCCGGCTACACGGCACCGAGTGTCGACGGACAGGTCGAAGTCATTTCCATGGCGCACGGCCTGGCCGGTATCGACCCGCGCACAATCGGCTATGTGGAGGCCCACGGGACCGGGACGCCACTCGGGGACCCGATCGAGATCGCAGCGCTGACAGCGGCGTTCCGCGCGACGAATGACGATGTCGGATATTGCCGACTCGGCTCGTTGAAGGCCAATCTCGGACATCTCGACACTGCGGCCGGAGTCGCTGGTCTCATCAAGACCGTCTTGGTCCTCAAGCATGGTTACCTCCCGCCACTTTGCCACTTCCAGAACGCCAACCCGCAGCTCGAGCTGGAGCGGAGCCCCTTCCACGCCAGCGGCAAAGGTGAGGTTTGGGCCAGCTCTGTAGCGCCGCGGCGGGCAGGCGTGAGTTCCTTCGGGATCGGGGGGACGAATGCCCACGCCGTGCTGGAGGAGGCGCCACCCCTTGAAGCGCGCGACAACGACGGGGCCGAGCAACTCATCGTCCTGTCAGCGCGAACGGAAACCGCTCTTCAGGTCGCTTCCGCTGATCTCGCCGATTTTCTCGAACGCGAGGATGCCGGCTCTCTCGCCGACGTCGCTTGGACGCTGCAGGTCGGGCGAGCCCATCACCCCTATCGGCGCGCACTGGTCGCGCGTTCCCCTTCGGAGGCCGTGGAAGCTCTCCGTCGATCGGGCATCACCAGCACGAAGCATGAAGGTGAAGCACGCCCGGTTGCCTTTCTGTTCAGCGGCCAAGGCAGCCAGCACCCGGACATGGGTGCCGAACTGTACCGGGGCGAGCCTGTCTACCGGGCAGCGGTCGATCGCTGCGCCGAGCTGCTGGTACCCCACCTCGGACTCGATCTGCGTTCCGTCCTGTTCGGGGATGCATCGTCCGATGTGCTGCGGCAGACCAGCATCGCGCAGCCTGCGCTTTTTGCCACCGCGCACGCGCTGGCCCAGCTCTGGCATTCCTGGGGCGTAACCCCCTGCGCGATGATGGGGCACAGTATCGGCGAGTACATCGCGGCAGAACGCGCCGGCGTCATGTCCCTCGAAGATGCACTTGCCGTGGTCGCGACACGCGGACGCCTCATGCAGGCGCTTCCGCCCGGAGGCATGGCCGCCGTCCAGCTCTCGGCGGATGAGCTTCGAGCTCATCTCAGCGACTCCGTGACGATCGCTGCGATCAATGCACCGCGCATGTGCACGATTTCGGGAGAGCTGGCTGCTCTCGCAGAGATCGTGCAAAGGCTTCAGGCGCTCGGAGTCGAAACCCGGATTTTGCACACCTCCCACGCTTTCCATTCTTCGATGATGGATCCAGCGCTCGCCGAATTTCAGGATGCCCTGGCGCGTGTCTCGCTCCATGAGCCGCAGATTCCCTACATATCGAATCTCACCGGGACTTGGATTACGCCAGAGCAGGCGACATCTCCGTCCTATTATGCTGCTCACTTGCGTCAGACCGTGCAGTTCGAACCAGGATTGCGTGTTCTCTCTGCGGAAACGGGCGCCTTCTTTCTGGAGCTTGGCCCCGGGAATAACCTGACGACGTTCGTTCAGCTCGCGCTCGGTCCTATCTCGGCTGCTCGTGCCGCGCCGTCGCTGCCGCATCCGCAATCACCCCGGGCTCAACGGGCGACGATGTTGGAAGCGGCAGGCCGAATCTGGGCATCCGGTGCAAAGCTCGATTGGGACGGGCTGAGAGGCGACCGAAAGCTTTACCGGGTCCCGCTCCCGACCTATCCGTTCGAACGCCAGCGTTATTTCGTCGAGGCCGGTTCGGAGACGCCGGTGGCAACCGCTGATACGACCGTGAGGGCCTTTGCTCCATCATGGAAACTGGCTTCGCAAACCGAGCCGATGGCGTTCGATGGCGGCTGGCTTCTCGTGGGCGGTAGCGTAGCGATGGGCCAAGCGGTTGCGGACGCTTTCGAAGCCGCCGGCATGCGTGTGCTGCGCATCGAGGGGCAGAGTGCTTCGGACCGGGCGTTCGGAGCTGCGATCCGCACCTTGGCGAAGGGCACCAAGGACCTCGCAGGCGTGGTGATCCTGCCGGGCGAATCGGCAGGATCACCAGGCTACGATGAACTCGTTGCAGTCGCGCACTGGCTCGACACCTGGGGGCGGAGCGAGCCGCTCCCCGTGATTGTGCCGACCCTGCGCGCCCAATCGGTTCTCGACGAGCCGGCCGATCCTGCCGCGCAACTCTGTCTCGGACCGGTACTGGTTCTTCCGACGGAGTTGCAAGGTTTGATCATGCGGACGGTCGACCTCGATTTCGGGTCGACCGGTCCGGATCTCGCCGGCCTTGCGAGGGCGATAGCGCTGGAAGCACAGCAGGGCGATCGGGAGCCGGTTGCGGCACGCCGGTTTGGCCAGCGCTTCGTTCGCCGCTTCGATCCGGTTGTCTTGCCGCCGGCATGCGAAGCATTGGGCCGGTTGCGGCCGGGCGGCACCTATCTGATTACGGGCGGTCTCGGGGGAATTGGCCTCGCCCTCGCTTCTTGGCTCGGCCAGACGGTGGGTGCCCGCCTCCTTCTCACGGCGCGGACGCCGCTGCCGCCCCGAGAAACGTGGCGCGCCGTCGCGGACCGGCCCGACGCCTCAATGCGCGACCTCGCTGCGATCGCGGCGATTCAGGAGATCGAGGCAAAAGGCGGGGAGGTCCTCGTAGCCGCCGCGGATGCGGGTGATCGGGACGCCATGGCCGCCGCCATCTCAGCCGCTCAGCATCGCTGGGGGGCCCTATCCGGCGTGATACATGCCGCCGGCGTGCCGGGGCGAGGAGTTGTCGCCGCTCGATTGAACCCGGAGGACGTTGTCGCGACCCTCTCCCCAAAGGTCGACGGTTTGCGGATTCTCGTCGAACTTCTGGGCGACACGCCGCTCGACTTCGTCGCCCTCATGAGCTCGATCAATGCTGTAATCGGGGCGGCGGGAGCCTGCGATTATACGTCCGCAAATGCCTATCTCGACGCGTTCGCGGAAGGCGGTGGGCGGCCACAGGCGTGGCGGCACGTGGTGTCGATCAACTGGGCGGCTTGGCGCGACGTCGGCATGGCAGCTAACCTCGCCGTTCCGCCGTCTCAGCGAGCCGCGTGGCGGGCCCGGCAGGCAATCGCCATACGTTCCACGGACGGGGTCGAAGCCTTCGCGCAGGTTATCGCCTCGGATCTGCCCCGTGTCGTGATTGCCCCGTTCGATGTGCCGGCTGTGCACATGCGCTTTCGGCAGGGCATGGATATTTTGGGCGCTCGGGAGATCGAGGCGCGCTCCGAGGAGCCGCCGGTGGCCGAGCGGGGCCGTTCAGCAGCGCTCGCGAGTGATTCTGGGACGGCAATCGAGCAAAAGCTCTTTCAGATCTGGAGCGATCTGTTGGGCATAGAGACGATCGGTTTCGACGATGACTTCTTCGCGCTTGGCGGCCATTCTCTCCTGGCAACGCGCGTGCTTTCGCGAATCGACGAGTCATTCGGCGTGAGGCTGTCCCTGCGCGATATCTTCGAGGCGCCAACAGTTAGAAGCCTGGCCAACCTTGTACAGCCCGGCGGCTACGGTGGCGCGGAGGCAGACGAGGAGCGAGAGGAGTTCGTCATTTGAACGCCAGAGCCCTTCTCGATCAGCTTCGGACAAGGGGCGTTTCGGTCGTCGCAGAAGATGGTCGGCTGCGCATTGTCGGCAGCAAGGCCGCTCTCTCCGACACCATCAAAGGGGACATCGCAGCAAACAAGGACGCGCTTCTTGCCTTGCTCGAAGAGCCTTGGGCGCCGCGAGGACCCGTGCAAGTCCCGCGCGAGGGCCGCTTGGCGCTGTCCTTGTTCCAGGAGCGCCTCTGGGTCGTGCAGCGTTTGGAGCCGGAGAGCACCGCCTACAACATCGTAACTGTGTGGCATCTGGCCCATGGCTGGAACATGGAACGGGCCGTTGCCGCGTTACTTGAGATCGTCGGGCGCCACGAGATCCTTCGGTCGATCTTCCGAGACGATCACGGCACTCCGAGGCTGAGTTTCGCGAGCGCGGACGCAATCGAGATCATTCAGAAGGACATAGCGGCCTCCGACAGCGAGGTTCAGCGTGAGGTTGTTGTCGATGCGGCGCACCGGGCCGTCGCTGTGCCCTTCGATCTAACCGTCGCGCCTCCGATTCGGTTCGAAGTGTTCGGCTGCGGTGAGAGTGGAGTCGCCATCGTCGTCGCCGTCCACCATATCGCGGTGGACGACTTGTCGCTGGCCCTCCTCCGGCATGAGGTCGACGCGATCGGATCGGGCCAGGCGTTACCCCCGCCGCCATTGCAGTATCTCGACTATGCCGTCTGGCAGCGCCGCGTTCAAGATTCTGCAGCCACTGCCGACAATCTGTCCTGGTGGGAGCGGCGGCTGAAAGCCCTTCCGCAACTTTGCGCATTTCCTGCGGATCTCAAATCGTCGGGAGCTGCGAAGGGCGCAACTTACTCGTTCAAGGTCGGCTCCGACGTTTTAGAGCCGCTCAAAGCTTTGGTCCAGGAGCAGGGCGCCACTCTCTACACAGCCCTGCTAGCTGTATGTGCGGCCGTGCTTCGCGTTCATGCCGCTCAGGACGATATCATCATCGGTTGCCCGATGGCCATTCGGGAACGGTCCGAATTCGAGACGATGATCGGACCGTTCATCAACCTCCTCGTGTTGAGGCTCGACCTGGCTGACGACCCGAGCTGCGCCACGTTGCTCGGCCGTGCGCGGGACGCGGTCCTCGATGCCTACGAACACAAGGACACTCCGTTTGAAACCTTGGTCCGGCAGCTCAACCCGTCTCGCTCCCTCGACCACTCGCCCCTGTTCCAAGTGAGCGTCGTCCTGCACAACGCCACGGAAGAAACCGGACACATGAGGCTTGGCGGCGGTGCCATCCAGGACTTCACGTGGTTTGCACGGGAGAGCCATGGATCCTTGGAGTGCTCCATCGAATACCGGTCGGACCTTTACTCGACGGCGATGATCGCGCGCATCGCTGACCATCTGCAAACGATGTTGGCCGCGGCCGGCCGCAACGCGACGGCGCCGATCAGTGCGTCTTCCATTCTGACGCAGGCCGAGCGGAATCGCCTCTTGATCGATTTTGCGGCTACGCGGAGTACCGACTCGCCTGGCCCGTTCATAACCGCTTTCGAGCACCAGGTGGCCGCCGGTCCCGACCGGACAGCCGTTACTTTCGACGGTGGGGCCTGGACATACGCGGATCTCGACCGGAGGGCCAATCGGATCGCACGGCGCCTCGTGCGACTCGGCGTGCGCGAGGGCTTGGTGGGCGTCCTTCTCGAACGCGGCCCCGACCTGGTTGCGGCGCTCCTGGCCGTGCAGAAGGCCGGCTGCGCCTACGTGCCCCTGGACGGGAATTTTCCGTCTCAGAGGCTCGCCTTTATGTTGGAGGACAGTCGCTGCAGCGCGGTGATCGTTGATTCGCAAACAGCTCAATTGGCCGAGCAAGGCGAGGACTGCGTCGTATTGAACCTAAGCGCGGATCGTGACCTATCGGCTGAGAGTGAGGCTTCCCTCGGATTGGTTCCCCAGCCAGAGGACCTAGCCTACCTGATCTATACGTCGGGCTCGACCGGGCGCCCCAACGGAGTCAGGATATCGCATGGTTCGCTCGCCAATTTTCTCAATTCAATGGCCCGCGAACCAGGGCTCCGCGCCGATGACGTGCTTGCTGCCCTGACAACGGTCTCGTTCGATATCGCCGGTCTGGAATTGTATCTTCCGCTCCTCGTGGGTGCGCAAGTCAATCCCATCAGCCGCGAGGTTGCGAGCGACGGCGTGCTGCTCGCGGACCATCTCGCCTCTAGCGGAGCGACGGTTATCCAAGCTACGCCCGCAACCTTTCGGATGCTCATTGATGCAGGGTGGCCCGGCTCCCCGAACATTCGCGCGTTCTGTGGTGGCGAAGCGTTGCCACACGACTTGGCCGAGTCGGTCCTGGATCGCGTTTCGTGTCTCTGGAACCTCTACGGTCCCACCGAGACGACCGTTTGGTCCACTGTCGGGCAAGTCACGAAGGATCGACCGATTGATGTCGGAAGACCCATCGACAACACAAGGATCTATATCCTGGACCGAAATCGTGCACTCGCACCGCTCGGTGTTGCAGGGGAAATCTGGATCGGAGGCGCAGGAGTCGCACTCGGCTACAATCACCGCCCCGAGCTGACTGCCGACCGGTTTGTCGCCGACCCGTTCTCCTCCGTTCCGAGTCGGATGTACAAGACTGGCGATCTCGGGCGTTGGGGCGAGGACGGCCGCCTTTTTCATCTCGGTCGTCTCGACCATCAGGTGAAGGTCCGAGGGTTCCGCATCGAGCTTGGCGAGATCGAAACAGCTCTCGTCGCCCATCCGAAAATCCGGCAAGCCCGTGTGCTCGCCCGCGCCGATCAGGCCGGATCGCAAAGGCTTGTCGCTTACCTTGTCCACGAAAGCGGGCAAGAGCTGACTCCAAGCGAAAGTCGCCGCTTCCTGCGGCAGCAGTTGCCGGAATATATGATCCCGTCGCTCTTCGTAGCCGTCGAAACATTCACGCTCACGCCGAACGGAAAGATCGATTCCGCGGCGCTGCCGGATCCATTCCTTCACGTACACCGTTCAAACGAATTTCGCGCGCCTAGCACTGGCCTCGAGTCCGTGCTCGCGGAGATATGGCGAGATGCGCTTGGGATTCAGAAAGTGAGCACCAACGATAATTTCTACGAAATTGGCGGGTACTCGCTTTTATCGTTGCAAGTTGCAGGCCGGGTTCGGGAGCAAACCGGCTGGCGCATGGACCCGCGTGCTCTGTTCTTTCAGACCCTCGGCCAACTCGCCACGGCCGGCGCACGCGAATTGGGGGTCGGGCCATGATGCCGTTCTACTTCGGGTCCGAATCGCGGCGACTGTTCGGAGTCTATGAGGCTGCCGTTGCGCGTCCGCGGTCGAGCGCCGCTCTGATCTGCTACCCTTGGGGTTCCGAGTATATTCATGCGCACCGCGCGATGCGCCGTCTATCGACGGCCCTCGCCGGCACTGGGCGGCATACGTTGCGGTTCGATTACTTTGGCACGGGCGATTCGGGCGGTGAGACCTCCGAGGGCGATCTGGCGGGCTGGAGAGAGGATGTCGATACCGCCTTCGACGAAATTCTCGACATGTCCCAGGCTTCCCGCGTAACGATCATCGGCCTACGTATGGGCGCGACCCTTGCCGCGGAGATTGCGGCCAACCGAGGGCGCGCCGTCGAGAACCTGGTGCTCTGGGATCCGGTTGTTGCCGGTTCTGATTACATAAAGGATCTTCACGACCAAGCGGACGCCTTCGTTCGACGCAAGGGCATCAAGCGCGAGCCGAGACGGTCTGGTCAGGGAGGTGGGCGCGAGGTCCTGGGCTTTTGCCTGACAGAGGCGCTTGAGAGCGAGATCCGGGCGCTCGATCTCGAACGCGTTGTGCCGAGACTTCCGAAACGAACGTTGATCATCGAAACGCAAGTGGCGTCGGGTCGGACGTCCCTCGATGAGATCATGACTCGAGCCGAGCGTCTTGACGTGCATCGTGAGCGAATGGAGAGTTCTCGGCCGTGGCTCGAGGACTTGTCGGACACGGCTGGTGCCATCCCAGTCAACGTTATCGAGCAAATCGTCACATGGTGCGGCTGATGGATTGTTTCAGCGAGCAGACCTTCACGTTTGGGCAAGATCGCCGTCTGGTGGGCGTCGTCGCGCTCCCGAGGAACCGGAGCGATTCGCGCGCCGTGGCGGTGGTGATCCTGAACACCGGCATCGTTCATCGAGTCGGTCATGGTCGAATGTATGTCGATTTGGCGCGTCGTCTCGCCACGCACGGCCATGTGGTCCTTCGCTTCGACTTTTCCGGCTTGGGTGACAGCGGCACGCTTAGTGACGCGCAGCAGCCCCTCGAAGCGGGACGTACGGACATTCGCGAAGCTATCGATTTTCTCCAGGCTCAGTGCAATGTCGACCGCGTGGTCGTGATGGGCCTGTGCTCCGGAGCGAACTTCGCCGTGCTCTATGGAGGGACTGATGCCAGGGTCGACGGGGTTATCGCAATTGACCCTTTGGTGCCCCGAACTCTGCGCTACTACGTGCTGTATTACACTTGGCGCCTCCTGAAGCTGAGCACCTGGAACGACCTGTTGGCCGGAAGGCACCCGATGTGGACGAAGCTCGCGACGGCGCTTGGTCGGCCGCAAGGCCTTGAGGAGCGCACGCCTTCCGATGGTGTGAATGCCGAGATTCGAGCCATGTTGGAGAATGCCTACAGCTCGATCGTCGAAGCAAAAAAACGCATTCTCGCGATCTACACTGCGGGAATGCAGCACCAACATTGTTATCGGGAGCAGATGCTGGATGCATTCCCGAATGTGCAATTCGGATCAAGTACCGTCATCGAATACCTGAATTACCGCGACCATACGTTTATGTATGAGGAGAGCCGCAATCGTCTCTTCGAAATCGTCTCTGATTGGCTCGCAAATTCGGGCAAAAGAGTCTTAGCCGGCGAGCGATCCAATGCCTCGGCACATTCCGAAGACGTGCTCCAATCGCGGAAGCGTCCTGGCATCACGGTTCAGGTCTTCTGAACCGGAAGACTTTCATCGCGAACTCAGCCGCACCCAGGGTAGGGGCAATCGAGGCCCAGGCCGTTCAGTTGCAAGAGCAACTCTCTCGAGCGCCGCCGCCTCTTTAAGATAAACCGCGAAAGCGCCTGCGTCCTGCGAGGGAGCTCGAGAGTTGCTTGCAAGTAGGCCGAGTTGGCGGCGTTTGTCTTCAAGGCGTGGTCGACGGCGGGCCGAATTGTCGACAGCGGACCCTCTTCACCTTACCGAGAACACAGGGTGCGACAGGCACTTCCAGTTAAATCCCTGTCCATAGCATTTTCAGGTGAAGTGGATCCCGTTCACTTTTGAAATGCGTCGGAAACAAAGACGAGTGCCGAATCCATGACAAGGGAGACGACTCTAGCGCGTGTGGCGGGCCTTCCCGTCGATTGCCGCCGGCGTCCTATTGATGGCAACAAGCGCAAGGTGATCGGGGTTGCAACAGAGTGGAACGTGGCAGCGGTGTTTCACGAGCTGGTGGCGCGCGATCGGCCCGTTGAT
>Ga0170475_105514536_pt1 | contig 14580 bp, 5 predicted proteins | sample Soicark_Litter_5_FD_111474 | JGI IMG/M metagenome (GOLD analysis project Ga0170475, IMG submission 111474) | Avena fatua rhizosphere microbial communities from Hopland, California, USA. Combined Assembly of 48 SPs | reverse complement strand
GTGGATAACGACGCCTTCCTCGAGGGTGACGCTCGACGCGATCATCTCCTCAGGATTGAGCAAGGCGACGGCCATTGAGCCACGAACGGCGTTTGTCTGTAACTTGTTGGCGAGCAGCTACTTGATGGCTTTATAGAGCCGTGAAGTCTCTGTCGACTTGACGAATGTCTGCCCCGTGCATGACAAAAGGTCCGCTTCGCTACGCGATCAGCGAAGCTGGGCGATGCGTGTTTCGTTGGCCAGCCGCGCTGGGAGCGCGGTGCTATAGGTGCAGCTATCCAAACGTAAGCTCAAAAAGGACTTGAAGCCAGGGTTACGGCAGAGGCGTCGCCATATCGGTCTGGATCTCTCCGCCCGTGAGCGGTCGATTGTAGATGCGAATTTCGTCGATCAGGCCTCGGAAGTACTCGCCCCAGACCGAATTCCCTCCGATCCGGAGGGCACCGGACGTCACGCTCGCCGAACCGGTGAGGGCTTTGGTGCTCACTTGCACGCCGTTGACAAACATCCGCATGGTCGCTCCGTCGTAAGTGAGCGCCAGGTGCGTCCACGTGCTCAACGGCACCGCAGCTATCCCGTTGACCGCGATATCGCTGTTGGTGTGAACATACCCGGCGGGACGAGAGGCGTTGTTGTTGGAGTACAGCGCATAGGCTAGCGCGCTGGCCCCTTCTTTCAGGATGACGCTTCGCCATCCGGTGCCCGACGTCGGATTGATCCACGCCTCAATGGTGAGTCCGGTCGTCAGGTCGAGCGACGCTGCGTCAGCCACCGTCACCCACGCGCTGGTCCCGTTGAACGATAACGCGCTGCCGAACTTGCCTGCTGCGGTCCACGTCGCGCTCGAAATAGTCCCCGTATGACCCTGTCCGGACGCATCGGTCGTCTGAACGCCGCTGCCTTCGTTGAACCCGTAGGCCGCGACGAGTCCGTTCGGCGTTTGCGATGTATTGGAGACGGTGACGTTCGTCACCGCCTGGGATGAGTTACCCGACGCATCCCGCGCGACCGCCGTCAGCACATGCGGTCCGTTCGATGTCGTGGCGGAGTTCCATGTCACCGAATAGGGCGGCGCCGTTCGTTCGCTGCCGAGGGCCTGCCCGTCGAGCTGGAATTGCACGCCGGCCACCCCCACATCGTCTGACGCGTTCGCACTGACGGTGATCGACCCCGTCACCGTCGCCGATTGTGCCGGCGCGGTCATTGTCACCGTCGGCGCTGTGGTGTCAGCCAGTACGATCGCCGTCGCCTGGTTGGACGGTGCGCTGATATTACCGACCACGTCCTGAGCCGTGACGAGATAGTAGTAGGTTCCCGCCGCGACGCCGGAATTCGTGAAGCCCGTGGACGTCGACTGACCCACACGATTGGCCGACGACGGCTGGAAGCCTGATGTCGTTGATCGATGGATGTTATAGAGCGCGATACCGGTGTTATCCGTCGACGCGCCCCACGTCAGAGTTGCCGAACCGATGGCACCCTGAGCGCCGAGGCCCGATGGCGGTGTCGGCGGCTCGCTATCACTACCAGGCGCCGCAAACTGCACGAACGAGGCGACCGATGGCACTCCGGCGCTATTGACCAGGAACAGCATGTAGTAACCCGGCGGCGCGAGATTCGCGTTGGCGGGCGCCTGTATCGTGAGTGAGTTTGTGCCGGCAGTGAATCCAAGATTCACCAGACGCTGATCTTCGTCGAACGCGTGGGTGACGGCACCCGGGCGTATTAATACCACAGACGCGATGTTTGCGGCATCAGGTGTTGAGACTGTAAAGACGTTGCCGTACTGAAGCAGTCCGGGTGCGCTGCTGATCGTCGGCCGTGCACCCTTGAACAGATAGGGCGGCGAGAAGATCTCGCCCTTTGTCTGATCGATTGCCGGACCGTCGTCTCCACTGCCCGCCGTCAGGACGCGACCGTCGGGAAGGAGCAGAGCCGTCGAGTGATAAAGGCGCGGAATCGATGCGCTCGACAAGGTCTGCCATGTCTCGCTCACGGGCGACCACAACTCAGCGTGGAACGTAGCTTTGCTTACGTCATATCCGTCGAGCATCGTGCCGCCGCCGGTCACCAGCACGTTGCCGTCCGGGAGAAGCGTCGTATTGTGGAACGCGCGAGGGTAGGCCATCGATGCGACTTGCCGCCATGAAGGTGACGGTTGCGTCGTGTCGAACACGTACGCGGTGGCTGCTGCACTACCCGATGTGCCGCTGTCAGCGGCGGTGCCCGATTTCAAGATCTTGCCCGGCTGATACATTGCGGCGCTGTGACCGTCCTTGACGACTGGATCGACCGTCGTCCACGTACCGGCCACCACGTCGAGCTTTGAAGTAGCCACGGGATTCTCATTGGCACCGGCGTCGATGATCTTGCCGTCAGGCAGTACGAACATGAATGGGTAGTAGGGGACGGCCAGGCGCGCTGTCGTTAAGGTCGAAAAACGGCCAGTGGCGGGATCGAAGACTTCCGGCAGATCAGCCAGACACGTGAGGCACGTCTGTCCCCCGGAAGTCACGAGCATGCGCCCGTCCGGCAACCCTGTCGCCGTTGGATACCACCGGCGATATGCCATGTTCGGCAGGGCTGACCACGACTGGGTAACGGGATCGAAGATATTTGCGTTCGCAGCCCCGAGTGAGGGCGGGTCGTAGCCACCAACGACCAAAATCCGCCCGTCGGGTAGCTGCGCTTGTCCTGAACAGAAAAGGTTGTAGTAGGGGTTCGGGACCAGTGTGATGGTCCCCGTTACGGGATCCCACACGCGTTCAACGTACGCCGAGCTATATGAGCCCGAGTACATGAGGACCTTCCCGGTGTGCAACATGACGGCATTCACCGCCACAATCCCCAATTCGAAGGGTGTACCCCATTGCCCGACCACTGCGGGATTCGACGCGTTACTGACCGTGACCGCCACCGTGGCGGATGTGGCCAGGTTGCCGGCTGTGTCTCGCGCAATGGCCGTCAAGTTGTGCGAGCCGTCGCCAGTCGCGGATGTATCCCAGGCAATTGAGTAGGGCGAGCTGGTCACTTCGGCGCCAAGATTGCCGCCATCCAGCTGGAACCGCACGCCCGCGATGCTGATGTTGTCGGTCGCGCTGGCCGAGACGGTCGTGATACCGGCCACCGTCGCCCCGTTGAGCGGTGCCGTGACCGACACGACTGGCAGTGTTGTGTCTGAAACGGCCGGCCTGAAAGTCGCCAGCAAGGCGAACCACGTTCCACTCGCTTGAGTGAACGTCGCCGCGACACTGCCTGCGGTAGTCTGGATCTGGTATTCGTCCAGATCCCCGTTCACGAGAGAGATGGGCATGAAGCCAGGGCCAGCTGTGGCTGTATTCAAAACCCAACCGTATCCGAAGATCAACTCTCCACTAGCCGTCGTGGTCCGTGACCCGCTCGACACGCTCGTGCCAGTGCCCGTAGCCGACACTATTTGATCAACGGGAGAGCTGGGCGCGATGCCTGACCATTCCGAGACATGAATTTCGAGGGCCGCCGTATTCGAAGGCGTGATCGTGACCGTGTTCGCGCCCCCTTTGCAGATCGGGACGTACCAAATGTAGATCGTCACGTCTTGAGCGACATCGGTCACAGGTCCGATCGCCGGAACATACGTGTTTCCCAGCGTGTCTGATACAGACAGCGTTCTGGCTGGCCGTGCGGCGGACCCTGTGACGATCAAGAAATTGCCTTGCGTATTGTTCGACGGAAAGGACACCGACATGTTGTTGGTGCCGCTCTCGTTACCGTTGACATTCGATTGAATCCGGCTGATGCCGCTCGTGCCACCGTTAGTCGCGATGCTGGTGACATCATTGGCCGTGTCGTTGGCGGTATCGATTTCTCCGCCACCGGAGACTGTGACTGTGTTGGTGACTGAGTCCGGTGCGTTGCTGGCCACATTCACGGTCACGGTAATGGCCGGATAGCTGGCGCCCGCTGCGAGCGCGTCACTGAGGGTGCAGGTCCGCGTCGTGAGCATACAGTTCCAGTTCGTTCCGCTGATGGCCGACGCCGTGAGGCCCGATGGCAACGTGTCGACGACGGTCACCGTGCCCGAGGTCGCCACGCTGCCGCTGTTCGTAGCGGTGATCGTGTAGCTGCCCGTCTGGCCCTGGACGAAGTTGCCTGCGTGACTTTTCGTCACCGTCAGGTCAGCCGGCGCGGTGATGGTCGTGACATCACTGGCGATGTTGTTGGTCGTGTTGGTTTCCCCACCACCGGAAACGCTGACCGTGTTCGTGAGCGAGGCAGACGCGCTGGAGGCGACGGTAACGGTCAGCGTGATGACTGGATAGCTGGACCCTGCCGCGAGCCCGTCACTGCGGGTACAGGTCCGCGTTGTCAGCGTACAGCTCCAGTTTGTTCCACTCATCGCAGTCGCCGTGAGGCCCGACGGCAAGGTATCCGCGATCGTCACAGTGCCCGAAGTCGGCGTGCTGCCGCTGTTCGTGACGGTGATCCTGTAGGTTGCACCAACCTGTCCCTGCACGAAGTTGCCCGTGTGGGACTTGGTAATCGTCAAGTCAGGCGGCACAGTGACCGTTGTGAGATCGCTGGCGGTATCGTTGACGGTGTTGTTTTCCCCGCCGCCAGACACGGTGGCGTTGTTCGTCACGGTAGCTGGCGCGCTATTCGCGACGTTGACTGTGACGGTGATCGCCGGATAGCTGGCGCCCGCGGGCAATAGGTCGCTACGCGTACAAGTCAGCGTCGCTAGCGTGCAACTCCAGTTCGTCCCGCCGATCGCTGTCGCGGTCAAACCTGTCGGCAATGTATCCGTTACAGTCACCGTGCCGGAAGTGACAGTGCTTCCACCGTTGGTGACGGCGACAAAATACGTTGCGCCGATTTGCCCCTGAACAAAGCTACCCGAGTGGGTTTTCGAGACGACCAGATCTGGGGCACTGGCTGCGGCCGACGCGGCCTTAATCGATACGCCAGCTAACGCGAAGGTGTTAGAAGTGGTGGCAAAGCTCGCGTTTTGTACGACACCTAAGCCACCTGAAAGAACCTTGTATTCGGTCCAATCCCCAATCGTATCGTCCTGTCCCTTGGTATAGCCACCGCTCACGCCGGTCACGTTGTCGTAACAGGCATACCAGATCGCATCATTGGTGTTCGCTGGAGTGACGGGAGCACCTGTGCATACCACACTGACGGCAGGACTGAAACTCTCGTTGTGCGCATCAAACGTCGTCGTTCCTCCAGTGGTATCGGTCCCGGCAAATTCATCTACCAAGATCGAGGCGTCGGATGAACAATTCCCGACCCCACCGGTGAAAGTCACAGTAAACGTAACCGGGACAGTATTTGGAGTGATCGCCCCGAACGTACCGATGAAATCGCCATTCCCGCTGGGTCCGATCAGCCCACTGATAGGAGTAAACGTCCACCCAGGTGCACTCAGCACCATACTGTCCATGTTTGAGGTAATACATCCGATCATCACCACCACCGCGTCGTTGGTCCCAGCGGGTGTGTAGTTGAAAGTCATGACCTGATTTGTGACCACTGGGTGGGCTGAACCTCCGCCAACGTGGCTGATCAGACCCCCACCTGTGGTCCCAACGGTGGCGGTATCGCTCGCCGAATTGTTCGTTGTGTTGCTCTCACCGCCTCCCGAAATTGTCGCTGTATTCGTCACCGACGCCGGCGCGTTGGCCGCCACGTTGACCGTGAGCGTGATGGCGGGGTAACTGGCGCCTGCAGCCAAGACATCGGATCGAGTACAGGTCAGGGTCGGCAGCGCGCAATTCCAGTTCGTTCCGCTGATTGCCGTGGCGGTGAGACCCGCGGGCAGCCCGTCCGTCACGGTCACCGTGCCAGAGGTTTGTGAACCTCCGCTGTTTGTGGCGGTGATCGTGTAGCTCGCACCGGACTGGCCCTGGACAAAGTTGCCGGCGTGGGTCTTGTTAAGAGTCAGATCGGGTGGCGAGGGCTCGCCCCCGTTGGCAAGAATCTCGACCGCACTCAAATTGTATCGGTCGGCGGTTGGGGCCGTATCATTGATCGTGACAGTCGTGCCGCTCACAGGCGTCGGGCTGTTCTGTCTCTGAACCCAATAGGTGTCGCCAATCGCGGCCAAATACTGATGCACCAGACTCTGACCCGTTCCTGGCGTCCGTGCGACAGCGTTGTCGTAATCATTGCCGACGCCCAACACCCACGAATTTGCCCGCGTGGTCACCAGCGACGCGGTCGGTGCACCTGGCCGGGCGTTTGCGCTGCGGGTGGCGCCAATCGCGCCGGCGCCGTTAATACCCGAAGTGTCCGCTCCGCTGAAGCTCATCACGGTCAGGGAGGCCGCGACACTCTGCGAAAGAGTCGCCGTCGCCGTCACGTTGGTCAAGGGAGCGGGTGCCAGGGCCCGCCAGATTTCGGATGTACCGCTCTGGACATTGGTGCGAACAACCAGCACCCAGGTCAGGCCGCTTCCGGTCACGCTGGTGACGGTGACGTTGGTTCCGGACGAATAGTCCGTTGCTATGAAAGCCAGCAGCAACTCGTTGCCGGCCGTCGTGGAAAATACGGGCGTGGTGATTGTGCTACTGGCGCTCGAAGCATCCTTCGACGTCGTGACGTCGATAGTGATCGCCGCTGACGCGGTCGTCGCTGCAAAGAGACACAAAAGGAGTGCAAGAATGCGCGCGAGTCGGTTCGTCATGGCGGTAGGGAGGTGCTGGTTGACGCACTTGTGACGAACGCGAGCGTATCATGGTCACTCCGGATTGCGTGTCAATTGTCTGTCTCGGGGCAGAAAAGTCCCTCGCTACACGGGCGGCACCTGAATGGTTGAGCTAAACACATGCGGTCGTTACCGTCTCAAGGGACGGGGGTCGCCATGTCGGTCTGGATTTCTCCGCCGGTCAAGGCGCGGTTGTAAATCCTCACTTCGTCGATCAGGCCACGGAAGTATTCACCCCAGACAGAATCGCCGCCGATGCGGAGGGGACTCGCGCTCACCGCGGCTGCTCCTGACGCAGGGGTGGTCTTTACCAGGATTCCATTGACATACATCCGCAGCGATGCCCCATCGTAGGTGATCGCGAGATGGGTCCAGGTGTTCAACGGAACTGCGGCGGTCCCGGTGACCCCGACGTCGTTCGTCGTGTGGACGTAGCCATCCGGGCGGGAGCCGTTATTGGCTGAATAGAGCGCGTACGCCAGCCCGCCCGATGATTCCTTAATGGCCACGGCGCGCCATCCCGTACCGACGGTCGGATTGACCCACGCCTCCATCGTCATTCCGTTCGTCAGGTCGAGCGAATTCGCGTCGGCGATAGTCACCCAGGCGCTCGTCCCATCAAATGACAGCGCGGGACCGAACTTACCATTCGGAGTCCAAATCGCGCCTGCTAGCGTGCCAACGTTCCCCTGGCCGGACGAATCCCGCGTCGTTGATCCTGTTCCCTCGTTGAACCCATAGGCCGCCACGATGCCGGATAGCGTTGACGACGTGTTCGAGACGGTCACATTGACCGTCGCCGTCGTCCGGTTGCCAGCTGCGTCGCGGGCCACGGCGGAGAGCGTATGCGCAGCGTTCGAGGTGCTGGAGGAGTCCCAGGTGAAGGTGTACGGCGGCGTCGCACGTTCGGCGCCGAGTGTGGTACCGTCCAGCTGGAATTGGACGCCGACGACACCGACGTTGTCCGACGCCGTCGCGGATACCGTAATTGCGCCGGTGACGGTCGCCTGGTCGGCTGGCGCCGTCACGGAGACGACCGGTGCGGCCGTGTCGCCCAGGACCGCGACCGCTGCCTCGTTTGACGGTGCGCTCACGTTCCCTGCAACATCCTGCGCTGTGACTTTGTAGAAATAGGTTCCGGCGGTTCCGACTGAGTTGGTGAAGCTAGTTGTCGTTGGTTGACCAATCCGATTCGCGGTCGACGGCGTAAACCCGGATGTCATCGATCGGTGCACGTTGTACAGCGCCACGCCGGTGTTGTCGGTGGACGCGGTCCAGGTCAACGCAGCAGTCCCAATGCTTGCCTGCCCGGAGAGGTTGGCTGGCGCCGATGGCGGAATCGAATCCGTGCCGGGCGTGTCGAAGTGCACGAACGTGGCGACGGACGGTACGCCGTTCGAGTTGACCAGGAACAGCATGTAGTACCCCGGCGGGGCCAAATTCGCATTTGCCGGGGCCTGAATCGTCAATACTCCGGACGCAGCGGAGAAGCTGAGCGGAAGAAATCGTTGATCCTCGTCGAATCCGTGCGTAGCGGCGCCAGGGCGAATAAGAGAGACCGATGCGATGCTGGCGCTGTCGGGAGTCTGAACGCTAAAGGCGGCGCCATATTGAAGCGTGTCCGGCGCGCCCGCAATGGTTGGTCGATTGCCCTTGAAGAGATAGGGCGGTGAGAAAATCTGGGCCTGCGTCTGGTTGACCGCCGGCCCATCGTTCCCGCTGCCGGCGTTCAGTACGCGCCCGTCGGGGAGCAGCAGTGCGGTTGAGTGGTACAGCCGGGGAATCGAAGCAGATGCGAGCGTCTGCCACGTTTCGGTCGCCGGCGTCCAGAGCTCGGCAGCGAAGACGGACTTGGTGATGTCGTAGCCATCGAGCATCGTCCCGCCACCTGTGACGAGCACCGTGCCGTCAGGCAGCAGCGTGGTGTTGTGAAATGCACGAGCATTCGCCAACGACGCGACCGGCCGCCACGACGGCGTCGGTTGATTCATGTCGATGACAAACGCGGTGGCAGCCGCGCTCCCGGACGTCCCGCTGTCGGCGGCCGTGCCGGACTTGATGATCTTGCCGGGCAGATACATGGCCGCACTGTGGCCGTCCCGGACCACCGGATCAACAGATGTCCACGTGCCCGTCGAGACGTTCAGCTTGCTCGTCGCGACCTTTTGCTCGTTGGCGCCAGCATCGACCACGCTGCCGTCGGGAAGTACGAACATGAACGGGTAGTACGGCACGGCAAGGCGCGCCGTCGTGATCGTCGTGAATCGACCGGTCGCGGGATCGAAGATCTCAGGCAAATCGGCGAGGCACGTGAGGCAAGACTGTCCGCCGGAGGTCACGAGCATCCGACCGTCCGGCAAGGTCGTTGCGGTTGGGTACCAGCGGCGGTACGCCATGTTGGGGAGCGCGGACCATGATTGCGTCGCCGGGTCGAAGATGTTGGCGTTCGCCGCGCCGAGCGAGGGCGGGTCGTAGCCGCCCACGACCAGTATCCGTCCATCCGGCAGCTGCGCCTGGCCAGCGCAAAAAAGATTGTAGTAAGGGTTCGGCGTCAGCGTAATCGTGCCCGTCACGGGATCCCATACACGTTCGACCCAGGACCCCGCGTATGAACCGGAATAGAGCAATACTTTGCCAGTGTGCATCAGCACGGCGTTCACAGCGACGATCCCGAGATCGAATGGCGCGCTCCATTGGCCCGAGGGTGCGCTGGCGATCGCCGCTGCGAAGTTCACGCCGTTCACGTCTCCAGCCGATACGCTCACGGCCTTACTGGCGGGGGTGAAGATGAAACCGGTCTTGGATGGTGTGATCGTGTACGAACCAGCCGTCAGACCACCGAACGTGAAGTTGCCATTCGCATCGGCCGTCGTGGTCGTGCCAGCCAGCGTCAGCGTTGTGCCGCTGCCATTTGCGGGTGGTGTGACCGAACCTGAAATGTTCCACGTTGGCCCGCTGCTCCCGGTCGGGACGACTTCCACGATGGCCAGGTTATACGAGTGGTTGATCGGTGCCGTGTCGCTGATGGCGACGGTCGTCCCAGCGGTCGGCGTCGGATTGTCCTGCTTCTGAACCCAGTAGGTATCGCCGTTAGTGGCCAGATACTGGGACACAATCGATTGCCCGGAGGTCGGTGTTCGTACGGTCGCGGCGTCCCAGTCGTTGCCGACTCCCAGCACCGAGGAGTTATCACGAGTGGTCACGAGCGACGCGCTCTGCGCCCCCGTCGACGCACTGCGACTTCCAATCGCTCCGACCGCGCTCGCGCCATTTGCGCCGGATATGTCGACGCCGGTAAACGTCAGGACCGTGATGGAGGCGGCCACGGATCGTGAAAGAGTAGCCGTCACCGAGACGTTGGCGAGAGGGGTTGGTGCAAACGCCCGCCAGATTTCTGTCGTGCCGGGTTGTCCGTTGGCGCGAACGACGAGGACCCACGTGAGCCCGGCACCCGCGACCGAGTTCACCGTCGTGGTGCCGCCGGTCGGCCCATCTGTCGCGATAAACGCCAGCAGCAGCTCGTTCCCGGCGCCCGTTGAAAAGGTCGGCGTGGCGATTGTCGTGCTCGACGTCGAACGCGCCATGGACTTGTTGGCATCGATCGTCACCGCCGCCGACGCGACCGTACCGGCACATAAGATAACGAAAAAGGCTGCGGGGCACAGGATGCGTTTCATCATGCTTTTGAAAATCTGCCGAGAAAACACGCCGGACTCCTTAGCATGATTCGTGCTATATCAGAGGTCCGGCGGATCGCTCAACGCTCGGCAGAAAACGCCCTTTCAATCACAGGGGTCGGCCTCACCGATGACATTTATCGCCAAAAGGGTAGATATGGGGCGCTGGAGACGCCCGCTCGATTCGATAGCGGTTCTGGTGTGCGCCGCTGGGTTGATATCGGCGGGGTCAACCATAGACGCACATACGAGGATTTCGCAAGTCACCTGGACGGTCGATATCGCGCCTATCATTCAGGCGCGATGCGCGCGCTGCCACAGTCCGAATGGGTTCGGGCCGATGTCCCTCGCGTCGTACGACGAAGCGCGCACCTGGTCGAAGGCGATTCGGGAAGAAGTCCTGACTGGACGCATGCCGCCGTGGAAAGCGGCCCCAGGCTACGGCGACTTTGCCAATGACGAGAGTCTGACTCCGCTCGAGATCGATCTTCTGGTTTCGTGGGCGGACGGCGGGACCCCTCTTGGCGCGCCACCCGCTCAGGCGGCGGTCAACAAGACGTTCCGCAATGTTCGATCAGATGCTCAAGTGTTCGATCTGCCGAGCACCACAGTCCGCGGTGGAACGACCGAGCGTTTCGAGATTGCTACCAGCGCGCTTACCGATCAATGGATCATGGGTTGGGAGTTTACACCGGGGAATCGGCCGCTGGTGGAAGAGGCCACATTGTGGATCGCCCCAAGCACCCGGGTGGGTTCCTGGACGCCGCTCGATTCCGGAATGCTATTTGAGGCCGGTGGTGCTGAGCGGCTCGCTCGTGGATCGCGACTTGTCGTGGTGATTCGGTACGGAAAGACGAGTGACTCGCAAGTCGATCAGAGCCGGCTCACGCTTTATCTCGGTTCGAAGCCGGCTCGTCGAATACGTCACCGGTCGCTTCCCTGCGGTACGGCGACCATCGAGACGCCGATAGACGTGGTCGCCTTCAGACCCGTGGCGGCCGGGGCGGGTGAATCGATCGAAGTCGCTGCGCGCCAGCCCGACGGCTCGATTGAGCCAATGGTTGTCGTGCCGCAATACGCGCCGACTTATGCGACGACATATCGGCTTCGTAGAGCGCTGCACCTGGCGCGGGGCACGCAGCTCACGGTGCGATCGTCATCGAACGTTTGCTCGGCCGATCTGGACTTCCTGTCGCGCTAGCTAGATCGCTTACTCGTGCGGAGCGACGGGAACGGTGAACCGGACCGTCGAAACGCTGCCCTGCCGTTGAAACTGCGTCCACAAGCGATACATCCCGGGACGCGGGAACAGGACCTGAAAGACGATCGTTGGACCCGCTGCGGACGTGACGCCTGCGACAGGGTGACTGTGGAAGACGGCCGATAAATCGGTGCTCGCCGCAAACAGATGCCCGGTTGCGCCGAGGTACGGTTCGAGATCGCTGACCGGCACGCGCGTAAGCGCATCGCTGAGGTCGAGCGTAATCAGCTGTTCCCGTCCGGCGATCAAAGGCGACATTAGTATTTGCGCTCGTGTATTCCCGTCGACTTGCTCGTTCAGATCGGGTACGAGGTTAGGCGGGGCACTCAAGGGGCCCGAGTAGCCTGCCGTCACGAGCGCACGCTGAACGAGTTGTGGTGCCGCTCCGGTCGGAACGAAATCGCCAACCAGCTGGTACACACCCTCACGCGGCAGCGTAACGTCGACATCGAGCACGCCATTCGCGCGCAGGTGTGGATGGATGTGCGCGAAGTAGTCCAGACCTTGGCTCACGACAAATAGGTGGAAGATGCGCTCGTGTACGGTCTCGAATCGCTGAATAACGGAATCATCCTTGGGATTGCGCACCAGGAATCGGACCCGCCCGCGCTCGCGGGCGTGAAGGGCCCGTGGCGTCAACTTTAAATCCAAGCGGTACGGTCTGTAGTCTGCCGCAGATGCTCGAACGAGAGCCATCTGGCATCTCGAGCATTTTTCGCCTGCGGAACCGCGAACATCCGGATGCATCGGACACATGTATATGGCGCTTGATTCTGAAGGCGTTGCGACGACAGCTGACTGGTCGCTCATCGGCTGCCAGATGGATGCTCGAAACGCCAACGAACACGCAAGCAACGATGTGACGAGCATCAGCCGACTCATCCGGGATTCAGCAACTATAGCCGAAGGAGCCCGTCGCGGTGATTTGCCCGTGACAGTGAGGGTCATGCTCTGGAAGCGGGAGTGGCGACGCGTTTGACCTGTGGCCTCTGCGTGCCAGGTTCATCGGTCCGAGCCCGCGTTCGCCGCCTGACATCACCCAACTCGGTACGAAGATGGTGCGGACACTAGCCGGAATCTTCACCGGCGCAGAACGCATCCACTTCACGCATTAGTTATTCCACCGGGAATTGCCCGAACGAATGAATTCTCTAAAAGCCGTGAGTTGCCAGATGCGGCACGGTCGACAGCGCCGACGCGTCCAGGGCTTCAGACCAGAGAATCGTGGATGTCGAGCAGCAATCGCACCATTGCCCATAGCCCGCCTCGACCGATTCCGCGGCTCAGTTCTTTCGCAGCAAGACCGCGAAATGCTGCGCGTTGAAATCAGCGATAAGCCCGATCTTGCGTGTCCTGTCTGTCAATTGGGACACTTTATCGTCTCCAGGAAGCCACATAGGCCTTCGAGCGCGACGGCGTTCGTCGGTGGTCGACTCCCTGGGCGCTGACCCAGGATTGCTTGGCTAGTCTGAATTCGTGGACTGGTGTGTGCCGGCTGACCGGAACGGCTACCGGTTGTTTGCTGGCCTGACGATCGCCGGGGTTTATCACCGCTAAAAGAAAAAGGAACCAGACGAACTCCGTTGGCCTGGTGAAACTCGCCTCCGTGTGGTTACTGACGAGCACGAAGAGCAGGAGCGTGAGACGTATGCGTCCCCAATCGAAATCGCTCTGCAGGATCCGGCGTGTTCCCCTGAATCCCGAGACGATCATCAACGCGAGAAGGATTAGTCCGACAAAACCAAGATTCACGAAAACCTGTATAAAGCCATTATGCGCCTGATTGGGCGAGAAGTAGGTTCCCGTGGTGTGCGCCAGTTCTTCAAAGATGGCTTTCTGCATCTCCTCGCTGAAGAAGCTGTCGAAGCCTGCACCAAGCCAGGGATGTTGCATACCCTTGTCGATCAAGATTGGCCAGAGGTCCGTTCGATCAGTCAAATTGACGTCCTTGTGCAGCACATCCTCAATGATGTGGTCCGTGAGTGTCCGGCGCCCGGCGACCTCCGGTAGAACCTGAAACACGAGAACAGCCGCCGCGATCGTTGTGACGACGAAGCCAACATGAAGCTGCTTTCGTCGCACGTAGGCCGCGCCATAGAAAAGTCCGATCATCAGCACGAGCAGGACCACGGCGCTGCTGCTGCGAGATTCGGGGCTTCCTCCGCCTCCCCAGAGCAGGAACAGACTCAGCGGCAGGTACACAATCTCAAATGGGATGCCGGCAATCCTGATGTTGACCGCAAGTTCTGGTCTCTGCTTTCGCATCAACCGGTTCAACAATACCGAAGCGGTCGATACCGCACACAACACGCCCAGCCAGTTCTTGTCTACGGTGACGCCGACCCATTCGCCGCGGCCGCCGACGCCCAGCTCCGGTAAGAAGACGCAGATTACGAGTGACAAGGGCATCAGTACGAGAACCGCGCGCCTCATTACACTCACAAACGCGCTCAGCGGCTTCATTTCCGTTAGGACAATCAGCGCCATCGTCACATCCCCTACGGCGCGAAACCACCTCTTAAGGGCATCGGGCAGATCGCCGGTCCAGAAGACGCTGAGACTGATGTAAAGGAAGAACAGCAGGAACGTGGGGTTGTGTTTAAGGAGCGAGCCCAAGCGTTGGCCGCGGGAGGCAAGGATGGCGAAACCGGCGATCGTCAGAAGCGACAGGGCGACGGGGTCGCCCAAAGAACTCAGGCTACCCGGCAACCAGTAGGCAAGAGAACGCGACCCAACCCGCATCATCCAAAGCGTTGGAAGCCAGAGTGCAGCTGACACTCCGACGGCCTGTCTGTTATCCGAAACAAGACAGATTAGAGACAGCGCCAGTGCAACGGCTAACGCGACAAATGCCATCAATCGGTGTGAGCGCCACTCGCTGAACGGATGACGTAGAACAGATGGACCTGGTCTGTGGGCTTCATGTGACCTTTGAGCGCCTTGGCGGTAGG